>Ga0126371_10006412_pt1 | contig 10474 bp, 12 predicted proteins | sample PanSoiMetaPlot_4_FD_110145 | JGI IMG/M metagenome (GOLD analysis project Ga0126371, IMG submission 110145) | Tropical forest soil microbial communities from Panama - MetaG Plot_4 | ecosystem: Environmental > Terrestrial > Soil > Tropical forest > Bulk soil | place: Panama | collected 2016-02-17
AACCAGCTCAAATATATCCATGCCGGCACGCACCGGGCTGTCCATGACCTCGAGCCGGGCCACCCGGATTTCACGGTCTTTTTCGCTGATCAATTCCGCTTCTACGAAATGAAAGTCGAAGGCGGCAAGTTTTCCCCGGACCAACTCCGCGTGATCGCGGAACACGCAACTAATCAAACCAGCGTCTGGGTGACCATCTCAGCGGACCAAACCATCAGCTACATTAAAAACTGGCTCTATGCCAGCTACGGCTGGATACCCAAGGAACCATGAAATATCACCCCGTAACCTCAAGCAACGTTAAGGAAGTCGGTTGGATCCCCAGTCCCGAGGGAGGCACTCTCGGGGTCCGGTTCCACGGCGGCGCCGAGTATCACTACGCCGGCGTGCCGTCCTCCGAATTCACCAAAGTCCTGGCCGCCGATGCCGACCCGGCCCAGTCGGTCGGCAAACACTTGCATGTCCATATCAAGCCTCGGTACAAAGTCCGGAAAGTATCCGGAAAAGTTGTTGATTAAATGCGAGCAGGACGCGAGCGGCCAGAGCGTCATCCGAGTGGATGTCGACGAGGCCACCATTATCCGGATCCCGGTCGAGCGGATCAATACGATTAAAAAGTTCCAGGTCTGGGTCCGGCGCGAGGAAATGTCAGGTTGGCTCACTTCGGAGATTTTGGACGAGCTGTGGCATTTTTGCGCAGTTGCATTTGAGTGGCCTTAGTTTAGAATCGTTCTTAGGTGGCTGTGTGGCCACCGGCGGCCTGGAAGCCGCAAACAAAAGTCAGTACGAGTGACTGGTTAAGACAACATACTACCGGTTTGGTGGGCACTGGTTTTGGATCCGGGTGTCCTCGTACTCGCCCTAAACTTCCAGCCAGAACCAGTGGCCACCAGACCGGGGTGTTTTGTTCTTATGAGCGCACTAGTTTATGCCTGGATTTGGGATCACTCCAAATGTGAACCCGAAGTAAAGTTTACTCTTTTGGCCCTAGCTGAATACGCTAATCGAGAAGGCGAATCCTGTTACCCTCGGCTCAATACTATCGCCAGGATGGTCGGGCGCGATGTTAGGACCGTGCAACGGCATTTGCGAGCCGCCCAAGCAGCGGGCGAACTGCAAATTACTCCGCATTACAATACGAGCGGATTTCAGACAACGAATTCCTATCGATTCACAGGGATGACACCCACGTCACCCGGTGACACCGATGTCACCCCAGGGGTGACGCCCATGTCACCCGGTGACACCGATGTCACCCCAGGGGTGACGCCCATGTCACCGGTAGGGGGTGACACCGATGTCACCCCAAAGACTCCTCTTAAAGAACAGAACCTCTTAATAGGAACCAAAGAGAGAGGGCCTGCGGCCCCTGTCACTGTCTCACAAGGTTCTGTTTTTGGAGGAAACGGAAAAGAAGAGTTCAAACTCCAGGCACCTTCTCCAAGCAAGGTAAACGCTCCCGTGCGCCTAAACCCGCCGGATAAGGAGTCTTTTTTTGCTTACGGCGTAAAAATCATGGGTTTTAAAGAAGAACACGTACGCGAAGTCTGGAACGAGATGAAACAGCGCAACTGGCGGTTGGGCGATAAGGGGCAACGAGAGCTTTATGACTGGAAATCCATGCTAAGAACTTGGGTCAGACGAAGACAACAATGGGACAAAGATAATGAGCTTTTACACCGATCCCGCCGATAACCCGGCTGACTGGAACCTACCTAAAGCGGTAGGTGATATCCTTAAGGCCGATCCGGTTTTCCGTAACTTTATCGAACCGCCTCCGGCTGACGCTATCCCACCCGAGCCGGTTGAGGTTCGATGCGTAGCCCGGATCAATCCGGCCTGCCTGAAAACCTTTAAATCCAACCATGGTTGGTTGAAGGGCTGGAAGCCGTCCCTTGTCTGCCCGGTCTGCGAGCAGTACGGCCATTTCCCGCCCAAGCTAGTGGGCGAATGCGACCAGCCCGGCAGACGGCTTTTTTACTGTTCAGAGTGCCAGTCGCCGATCACCGCCGGACCGCGGTTTACTTGTGGTGAATGGTACTACGAGCTGCAATGCGGCTTGTGCGGCCACCATGGCACGGTGACGCTTAAATTAATCGGCCACTGTAAAGCCTGTGGGAAAAAGATCCGGATCCACGAGCGCAATCTTGATCGCTACTGCAAAGAGTGCCGTTCTGAAGGCGAGTCACAAGAAGCTCAACAAATCATCGGCAGAGACGGAGCAGAAGAATGACTAACGAGGATCCTGAAGTTATCGATAATCTAAGGCTGGCAGGTATTCCGCATTTACCCTTAGTGCAATTACCAACTTACTACAGTGACCACGAATTAAAACGGTGGTTCACAATTCTTGAACAAATCAGAGATTATCGAAGAACGAGATGCTGGCGACCGCAATTTAATGGGCCCCGGGAGATCAAGCAATGAAAGCGCAGGAAGAAACTATCGGCGGCAGAGATGGAGATGGCATCGAATGAACCAAATCCAACTTGATGAAAAACGGGTCGAGGCTTTGATCACGGATCTAGGCAAAATCGTGGCCCGGCACCTAGCCCAGGTACCCCCGGAGCGTCAACAGGTCTATGAAGCCCTCAACGCGTTGATGATCCATGCGGCCCTAATCATACACGGCTCGGCGCCGGAAGCGCAGGACTTCTTCCTTAAGGGCCTGGATGCCCAGTTAAAGGCCCTTGGCAGCGCACGAGCCCATAGTGGACCCAACTAGGCATGAGAAGGCCGCGGCACCACCCGGAATTTGACTGGAGCGGGCGAGCCCTGCGCGATGAAGGGAGCACCAGGGTTTTATCGCACGCGCCTGATTACTGGAAACTGGATGCGTGGCAGGCGCTGTGGTTTTTGATGGAGACCGGCCAAGACTACGATGCGGAAGATCTACGGGCCCTGGTTGGCGATCCGCCCAATAACCCTAACACCATGGGCGCAGTCTTTTTGCACATGAACATACGCTTAGTCAAAGCCGGGCTGGTCGAGGTCGTGGGCCTGCGCCGGGCGTCCCGGCCTAGCAGTCACCGGTGCATCCTGCAGGTTTACCGCGGAATAAAACAGCCGGACCCAGCCGACGATAAGCCCCAGGGGATCGATTTCCCATCTGAGCTATGAATCACCCTGCCCCACCCGAAAACGCGCCCCAGCGGCCTGCTGGGCCCTACAACGAGGCGATTGATGAACAGGTTAAGCTCGCCGCCGAGCTGATCGGCCCGGTGCCCCCTGCCGGCGAACTGAATCTGGCCGAGTACAACGAATACCTCATGAACGAGGTTTGTTTCTGGAAAGAAGAAGCCTATCAAGCCCTTGAGCTCCTGGGCGCAGCTGACCGGTTGTTCACCGATATTCTTGAGCGGAACGATCCGCTAAAGTGGTTTGAGCACGCCCAGGCTTGCCAGACCAGGGTTAAAGCCAAGCTGGCCCAATTCCTCTACGAACCATGAAAATACCTGTGAACGCGTACGGGATGCGGATTGATCCCTATGACAACATGATGCGGTGGCGGGTCTCGAGCGAGACCGAGCCGGGCAAAGCTTACATTGTCGACCTGACCAGTTACTGGCATAACGGCCAGTGCACCTGCGAAGATTTCACTTTCCGGCATGAGCCGCTCTTATCCCGCAAATATTATGACCGGGGCCAGGACTCCAAATGGATCGACCATTACCGGTGCAAACATATCCGCGCGGTCCGGGAAGTGTTCTGTAACCACATGATCGCCCTGGTGGTCGCACAACGGCCCGAAAACGCACCCCAGCCCCAGCCATGATTTCTTATCTTTTGTCCAACGGTAAAACCGGCACCATCCGCGACCCGGCCATACTCTATCGGTTCTGGTACCGGGTCATCAACCCACCCGTTAAGGTTAAACCACCGACACGTACATTTTAATTGACAGACCCGTACCTGTTTTGGTACCGACACGGGTGATGCAAAAAAAATACGTAATCAAGATCGTGCCGATGGATCAGATCCATATGAATCCGGCTGAGCCGGATGGCCGGATGGGGTCCAGCGGCGCCATGAACACACTTAAAACCTCGATCCAACGCCACGGGCTGTTGTACCCGCCTCTAGTGGTGCCGCGAAACGAGGGCGACGGCTACACCCTGGTCGACGGACATCGCCGGTTTACTGCTTGTGGTCCGAAATACCTCAATCAAACCGAGATCCCGGTCATGGTGACCGAGGGTGTGCCGGATGTGCTATTCAGTAACGTATGTCAGACCACTAAAGGCGTCACGTCCTTTCAGTGGTTAGACATCCACCTCAAAGGCGGCACGGTGCCCCCGGGCGCGACCAAGGACAATATCAAGGCCCTGGAACGAACCTGCGGGCGCGAGTTTCTGGAAACGATGCGGACCAATAAGGTCTCGCCCTCCTTGTGGAAAGTGGGCAAAAAAGTGCTCAAATACTGCGAGCTGGATGAGACCGAGCTGGTAGCGGTGCTGACCTGGATCCTGGCTCATAAACAAAGCCGCCCGATCGGCGCCTTTATTGCCGGCGAAGGTGACAAGGCGTTTCTGGTTAATTGTTTCCGCGCAGATATACCGATCGACAGGCCGATAACACCATAGTGCAACCTGCATTGACACTACTACGGAAATTCCGTAGTATTAACCCTAGGCCCAGGCTCTTGGCTAGAAAAACCAGTCAGGCTCTAGAGCCCCGGTGCCGCTCATAAGAACACGCGCTGCCTCGTCTTGGCTCGAAAACTTTGGACGGTCTGTAGGCTAAGGCGGGGCAGTGCTATTTTATCCTATGCCACATACTGAACAAGCAGAACCTGAAGGCCCGGAAGGCATGACCGGGCTGGAAAAGGTGCTCTTGCACCATGATCCAGATCGGGCCCAGGCCATCTGGGACCGGGCTTTTGCCGATAAGCCCGAAGCCCAAGAGCACATGCTTAAAGTGGCCGCCTTTAAAGCCGGCCTGGGACCGAACCCGGGCATGTACCAAGGGCCGCCGGTCGATTTTGAGAAAGCCGCCCAGGAACTCGATGAAGAAGAGCCCGAATGGAACAGCCGCGCCCAATATTTCTGGGAACGCAAAAACAAGCAGCGCAAAGCTAAAGGCCTGCCGCCTTTGCCGCATCCTTTGGGTGAGGAGTACGAGGAAGAATCTTCGGGCCCTTCTTTTAATCGATAGCGATTAACTGGTGTTGAGCTGGCTCTGCGCCTTGGTCTAACGCGCAGCGACCAAGCCTTCACTGAAAGGTACCCCGCCCCATTCAAAGTGGCCCAAGTCATGGAACCGCTCCCCGCCATAGATATGCCAACGCGCTTCGGCTCTCGCCAAGATTCCCGGGTTGCGCGCCAGCCAGTGCCGGAACTCTGGCGTGACTTGGTTCCGGCCTTCCTGGTTAAGGTCGATCGCGCCGCCAAACGCGTGCTCGGAAATGCCGCTGGCCCCGACCTTTTGCCGATAAACCCAGCCGCCATCGCTTCGGATCGGGGCCCCGGCCCGGTAGAGCTCCTCTAAAAAGCCCTGGAAATAGGGTGCGGCTTGCCGGTGCACCCGCCAGCTCTGGTCGCCGATCCGGACCGTGACCAGACGCGGATCGTCCCCGGAGATAATCGGGCGCTCGCCGCGTTTACGGAAATAATCGGCTACACCGCCCGTGTCTCCGCTGGGCCCCGGCATCCCGGGCGCGCCCGGTTCACCGCCTAAGCCGCCATAGAATTCGCGATCCCGATCATAGCGACCTCTTAAGCCCTGGCCGTAGAGCTGCCACCATTCCCCGGTGCGACCCCCGGAACTGGATTGGCGTCCGGCCAGGAACCGTTGGTCATAGGCTTCCCGGGCGATCCGGATTCGACGTTGAAGTTTATCCATCGGCATCGCGTTGATCTTGGCTACTGCCGCCGGATCGAGCTGGCTGGCCGCCGGGCTCAACTGGCCGGTGGCCACCGCGTTCATGAGCGCCCTGGCGCCGGCCACCCCGCGCAGGTGCGCGATACTCATGAGCTGAGCTTTAATCCGCGGATCCCGGAACTGGCCGGCACCGGCTTGGTAAGCCCGGTCAATCAAGGCCTGGGTCGCCAGCCGTTGGACGCCGGCCTCGTCACCCCGGGCCCGGGCGGCAGCCAACCCGGCGTACTCGGGCTCGCCTTCCCTAAACCCGTAAATCTCACGTCTGCCGTCCTGTTCGCCTCGGGCGCCTTCTTCCTGCATAATCCGCTGAGCGCTGGAGAGTATCATCCGATGTTTTTCCTGTGGGGTAAACGCCGGGGGCCGGGCCACAGTTTTGCCGGGTTCGATCGGCTCAGCTTTAGGCACTTGTCCGGGCGGATATGCCCGGCGGACCTCGGGCTTTGCCGGCTGGGCTTTAGGCACCTCGCCCGGCGGATACGCCCGGCGCACCTCGGGCTCGGGCGGCGTGATCGGCTCGGCTTGGCGCACCTCAGGGCTTGCCGGGGTTGGCTTAGGCGTCGGAGCTGGTGCCGGGGCGGCGACAGGCACGGGCGGCGGACCTTGAGCGACCGGCGGGACCGGCACCCTGGGCATGGCACGCTGAAACTCCGGGGCTCTGACTATTTCCGGCATGGCCGGGGCCGGCGGGGCCCGGGCTTTTCTGGCGGCGCGTGCCGGGGCTTCGGGAGCGGCTTCTTCGGGTGGCCCGATCACTTTGCCGAATTCGTCGACAGCCTTACCTTCGTACTTCTGCCGCAGCGAATAAGCGGCATCGAGGTAATCGAAACTTTTGCTGCCAAGCTTTTTGCCGGTCAAACGGGCAAACAAATCTTGTTCCAGGTACCAGAGGATGGCTTGGTTATCGGCATGCTCAAGATCGATCCCGTCCGCCTTAAGTTGATCCTGGACCCGGGTCATGATCTCGCGCCAGTGTTTGAGCTCGGTGCCGTTCCTTGGATCGTCCTGCAAAGTTTGCAGGTTCAGGTCAATATTTTTAGCTGCATAGTTGCTCGGGGTTTTATCGCCGTAGGTCCCTTTGGTCTTGCCCGGCGGCAGGCTCTCGGCAAAGGCGTCGTGCTGGTTATCAGCCCAGTCGGCTACGGTCGGAGCTAACTTGAGCGCTTTATCTCGGGTAAGTTTTTCCGGGTTAGTCCGGTAGGCCTCCAGTTTATCTATCTCGGCCAACATCTTCTGGCGCATCTCGGGCGTCGTACCCGCCAGCGAGCCGTCTTCTAACATGGGCCGGATCAGATCGATATGAGCCGGGTTTTTCTTGGTGCCTTTAACCAGGGCGCTCGGGCTGAATCCCATCATGTTGCCGCTTAAGCGGTTCATGTTCCGGCTAAACCACAGGTCGGCGGTCAACGTATGATAAAGCCCGCTCAAATTGTTAAAGAAGCTGCCGATCTTTGGCCCTAACATCATCGAAGCTTCCGAGACGTAGTCCTGGAGCTCTTTGGCGATCTTGATCCGGAAATTTTGCTTGATATCGCGCACACTCATCGGGGTCTTGAAAATCTTTTCAGTGCCCGCGATCCCGTGCTTAGCGATTAACCCGTTAAGCTTTTCGAAATTGGCTGCCATGGCGGGCGCTTTGGTCGCCCCGCCGAAATAATCCGGGTTAGTGGGCAGTTCACCGGTCCGCTGCCAGTACAGGTAAGCCCGGTAAGCCGATTCAGCGTTGGGGTGCACCTTCTGGTTCTGCGAGGTGATCGCCATCGCCGCCTTGAAAATGAAATTGTGCTCCGGGTCAGTGAGGATCTTGGGCGCGAGCTTGCCGAACTCCTGCATAGCCGCTTTAACGGTGCGGTTATACCAATCGATCGCTTCGGGGTTAGAGATGATCCGGTGCAGGATATCGTGCGTGAGCGCATCGGCCATGAGCACTTGATGGGCCGGCTTGGATATATCCAGGGGCTTGTTGCGCTTGTTAAAGAAGACCCCGATCTGGTCGACGTTATCCTGGACCGGTAGCGGGCGTTCACCGGTCACGTGCGGGTTGCCGCTGATCTGGGGCGCTTCCCCGCGTTTGTCTAAGGCCGCCTTAGCCCGTTCAACTAACGTATCCCGGTGCTCTTGTTCTTCCGGGGTGAGTGCGCGCTGTTCTCCAGGCGCGCGCTGGATCCATTTTTCCTGGGCTTTTTTGGCTTTCTTGGCCGGCGCGCCGGCAATCTCGGGATGAAACCGTGGATCTAAAGATCCCCCAGCGCCTCGGCCTGCCGTATCGCCAGGGCCTTGTGTTGGTGGCTCAGGTGCTCGTAACCCCAGTTCGCCAGGAACTCCTTCTGCGCTCGGGTAAGCTTCTGGCCTTCCGCCTTCTCCCACCACGCCTCGAAGTCCTTCTGATTGCTGGGCATAGTCTCGGCTTCTGGCTTTGGCGGCGCCCCAATCGGTTTCTTGTTGGCTGGCGGGTTCATTGAATAATTTATCAGCTTTGTTCGGACTTCTTGCCCGGTCAAGCGCCGCCTGCGGGCCGCCCTCGGGATAACCGTCCCAACCCATAAAGACGACATCGGGCTCATCGTATTTAGTAAAATCCCAGTTTGGGGGCGCTTGCGCCGGATCAAACTTCATCCGCCCGGTTTCCTTAAAGCCGAATTGCCGGTAGAGATTGTTTAGGTGCCCGTCATAGGCATCTAGGGTCCGGGCTCCGTTTTCGAGCGCGTGAATAATCAGGTGGCCGCCTTCACCGCGGATCCCGGAATTGTTGTAGAGATTCTGTAGATCGCCCTCGGGGCTAATCGCCACCCCGACCTTGCCATCGTGCGCGGTAAAGAGCCGGTGATTGGCCAGTTCCTCGGGTTTAAGCGGCGAGAGAAACCCTGGCCGGGTGGATTTATCCCGTTCCTTGATGAAATCCTCCGGGCTGATCGCGCCTTCGCGCATCTCGGGCATGAAAGCCGCCTTGGGCGCGTCTCGGCGCAGGATCACATCAACCGCTCTTACCTTACCCTCATTGTCATAAACAAAGTTTCCTGCATTGGCATCCACAGCGACCGTACCCGAAGGATGGTGCCAAGTGTCGGTCCATCTCGGGTCAGGCTTGAAGCCGTGATCGAACATGTAATTATCGGCTTCTTCCTGGCTGGGCATTTTGCTCTGCCCGATGCGCGGCTCGCTGGTTCGGATACGCAGGTTTCCGTACTTGTCGCGCACGATTCCTTCCAGCCGCGCATCCTGTCCGAAATGTTCGCGCGCCAGCGCAATCCGTTTAAGATATTCGTAGGGTGTCGCACCGCGCATGTCATAACTTGTCGGAGGGTGGCTGGCAGGTACGTATCCGTACCCATGGGTCGGCTCGGTTTCCTTGGTTACCCGCTCAGGATCGAACCAGACCAAGTGCTCGCCGCGCCCGGCCTCGACCCTCCGGTTCATGGGCTCAAGTAGTTCGCCTTTAGCCTGGGCGTGCGCCGCCAGACGACGGGCCTCCTCGCCCTTCACAGGCACTATGTTACCCCAACGCTTGTAATAATCGTCTAGCGATTTGGAGTCGAGTGTGTCTGGCGAGCTTGCGAGCGCTTCAAGAGCGCTTGCCAGCTTTGGATCGTGTGCCCGGGTGCCTTCTCTGCCTCTTTGGTATTGGCTAACACCTTCTCTTTCCAGTCTGGCGCGAGCGGCTTCTTGTTGTTCACGCCGCACTCTACCACGTTCTTCAGGAATTTCAGGCATAAACCCGGCAGCGGCATAACGCCGGATTGGGGCCTTGGTAAACTCTTCGGCGCGCACCCCGTGTTTACGGATAGCCGGAGCCACCTCGCTCCGGTCCCGCATCAGGTCGGCCCGGAACTGTTCAAAGCCGTGCTCCAAGACTTTACCCGAACCGCGCAGCGCGCCTTTATGGAAATGGTCACCTTTATCCAGGCTGGCCCGGAGCGGGTTAACTTCCACTCGTTCCTGGCCCCGGGATAGCACGGGCGTGGTAAAACCTTTATTAGCTTCAGCAAACTCGATCGCTTTACCGGCAGCGGTTTTCTGTCCCTTTTTGCCGATCGCCGGGCCCATGAGCGGATCCCGGGCGTTCATCATCATGTTGATAAAATCGGCTTTGTTAGTTTCTAGGGGTTGCGGCACATAATTAGCGTCCCGGACCACAGGCCGCTCCGGGGTGCCCACTAACGCTTTAGACCCGTCACCGCTATAGCCGGCAGCGTGGTTCTCGGCCACGATCCTGGTATCCCGGGCAATAGCCGCGGCGCTCTCCGGGCTGAGCTCCCCGTAGGGCAACGGCATCCGGGCCCGTTTCAGCGCGTTGTTAATGTGCGCCACATTAGAGATCATCTTGTCTGTTGCCATCCCGTAGACTAGCCCCTGGCCCTGCGCTCCGAGCCCGAGCGCGGTGGGCAGAAACGTGCGGTTACCGACCTGACCTTCGGCTTCGCCGGTTGCCCTGGCCTTAGCGCTCTCCTCTTCATAGGCCGCTTCGCGTTCGGCGCCGCCGATGGCCGGCTCAGGCTCTCCGTGGGTGGCGTGCGTATAATTGATGTTCATGGGCCCACGCGCCTCGATTAGTTGCTGCGCCCCGAGCATATACTGGCGTTCAACCGGGTCCATCCGG
>Ga0126371_10006413_pt1 | contig 10474 bp, 9 predicted proteins | sample PanSoiMetaPlot_4_FD_110145 | JGI IMG/M metagenome (GOLD analysis project Ga0126371, IMG submission 110145) | Tropical forest soil microbial communities from Panama - MetaG Plot_4 | ecosystem: Environmental > Terrestrial > Soil > Tropical forest > Bulk soil | place: Panama | collected 2016-02-17
CGAGACCCACAGCTCGCGGCCGTCCGGCGTGGCGGCGAAACGGCGCGGGCGCGTGCCGACCACCACGTCGTCGTCGACGTGGCCGGCCGCGGCGTCGATGCGATGGACCACGTCGCCGACCTCGGAGGTGACGTAGACGGTCTTGCCGTCGCGGCTCACGAACACGCCTTCCGGCTCGCCGCCGGTCGGCACTTCGTGCACGATGATGTTCTGGTCGATGTCGATGATCGAGAGCGAGGAGCCTTCCTCGTTGGCGACGTAGATGCGTCGGCGCGCCTCGTCGATCGCGAAGGTCTCGGGGCTCGGGCCGGTGGCGAGCTTGCCCACGACCTTCTGGCTCGCGACATCGATGACGTCGATCACGTCGTCGTCGCCGCATGCGACATAGAGCTTGCTGTGGTCGGCGCTGAAATGCATGTCGCGCGGGCGCCGCGACGTCCTGATGTCGTTCACCACCTTGTCGGTCTTCGGGTCGATGACGGTGAGGTTGTTGGTCTTCTCGTTGCTGACGAAGACGAGCCCGGTGTCCTTCGCGGCGGCCGGCGCTGCGAGCGCGAGCAGCAGGACCGCGGCGCGGCCGATGAACGGGGCAGGCGACACGCGGTCACAAGTCATTCTCAGGGCACTTTCGGCGGCAGTGTCGGTGCCGGCATCGGACGGAAGCGCACCGGCTGCGCCTGGGCGAGCAGCGCATCCATGTCGATCCGCGCGGTCCCGGACTCGCGCTGGGCGTCGCCGGCGGGCGCGGCCTGCGCGGGCCGGGACTCGGCGCGGCTCGCCACGTCATGGCTGCTCGGATCGCCCTTGGCGTCGTCTTCACCCGCAAGCTCGCCTGCGAGGCCGAGCTGGGGGTGCCCGGCCATGATCTCGTCGCGGGCTGCGAGCGAGCGATCGGCGAGGCTGCGCGAATAGGGCAGGCGGTAGGATCGCGGTTGGCCGCTCGGCACGTTGTTGGCGTCGACCTCCTCGAGCCAGAAGTAGATGGCGCCGGCATCGCCGGAGCGGGGGTCGGGCTCGACCACGCGGCTCCACAGCAACTGGAATTTGTCCGGCAGCGGTCCGCCGCCGGGCCAGCCGCGCAGGCCGTCGGTGGCGAAGAAGGCGACGATGAAGAACGCCGAGGTGACGACGATCGCGGTCGCCTTGATCCACCAGGCGATGCGGGATTCGAGGCAGAGCCACAGCAGCAGCACGCCGAGCGCCACATAGGCGAGCGAAAGGGCGACCACGGTGGCGGTCATGGCGTACCCTACCCCGGCCGGCGCACGCTGCGCGTCAGCTGGATCAGCGACTTGGCGCGATGGCTGATGTCGGTGATGTCGCCGCTCTCGGCGACGCGGAAGCGCACCGCCGTGTCCTCCTGGCCGGAGTGATCGAGCGTCAGCGTGTCGTAGTAGACCACCTGGACGGTCGGATTGAGCTTCTCGACCTTCACGGTCACCGGCACCGGCCGGCCGGTCGTCGCCAGATAGTGGTTGACGTTGACCGTGTACTCGCCCGCCACGATGGCGCGGATGCTGACCGTCTCCTGGCGGATCGGGCTCGCGAACTTGCGCCCGTTCACGGTGATCGAATTGTTGGCGCCGCCACGATCGTCGCGATCGAGCACCATGAAGCCCGCCTCGCGCTCGTGATACCAGACGATGTTGCCGCCCGGATCCTCGACATAGAGGTCGACGTCGTCGGGATGGCCGTCGGGCCAGGTCATGGTGACGATGAACTCGGCCTTCGGGTCGACCTTGCCCTCCTTGGCCTGCGGGTTGATCACCAGGAGCGCGATGAAGAACAGGAAGGTCACCACTTGCAGCGCCTTGAACAGCATGACGCCGAACGGGTCGAACGGCCGATCCTGCGGATAGTTACCGAAGCTGTCCATCGGGGGTACGGTCCAGCACCGAGACGACGAAGACCTCGGTCAGGTCGGTCGTGAGCGCGAACAGTTTCGCGACCGCGCCGTCGAGCATGTAATATTGCGTCTGCACCAGGATCGAGCCGACGAGGCCGGTCAGCGTCGTGTACATCGCGACCGCCATCCCGTCGCTCATCAGGCCCATCGAGCCCTTGACCGACGCACGGTCGGCGACGTCGAGCCCGGCGACCGGCGCCAGCATCAAAATGAAGCCGACGATGGTGCCGAGCAGGCCGAGCTTCATCAGCGCGTCGCTCGCGAAGGCGCCGACCTGGTGTGGCCGGCGCAGCGCGTCGGCGAGGCCGCCGAGCAGCAGCGTCTGGTCGAAGCGGGTGCCGCCCTGCAGGCCGGCCTTGAGCACGAGATTGCGGATGTGGCCGGTGACGCGGCCGGGCGGCAGCCTGGTCTCGTCCTTGGCGCCGCCGCCGATCACGACGTCGTTGCCGACCACGCGGAAGCGCGCCGCGCCGTTGCGCACCAGCGAGAAGGCGCGTTGGCCGCTGTTGAGCTCGCGCGAGATCGCGGCGGTCGCGACCAGGCAATGCAGCGAGGCGAGAACGTAGAGTGCGCAGATCACCGCCGAGATGTGCGTCTTGTCGCCCGCAAGCATCAGCCGGATCAGGCCGAAATGCCACGCGAGCGCGACGCCGAAGGCCGACACGCCGGTGAAGATCAGCCAGCGCAGCAGCGGCACATAGTCGGACGGGAATTCGCCTCCCGGCAAGCGAACGAACATCACGGCGCCATGAGAATTCGCGCGTAGGCCGCAAGTGTGGCGCAACTGCCGGGGCGGTTCAAGCCGAGGGGTCGCGCGCCGGCTCGGCCGGCAGCCGTGGCCTGTGCGCGCCGCTTGGGTCGCATCGGGAACTGGTCCGGCGCGGTGCGCGGGTGCGGTGCGATGTTGGGCGGCCGCCCGCGTCGGCGTCCCGCGCGCAGGCCTCATGCGTCGGGCTCGTATTGACCGTCCGTCGCACCGGGGCCTACGCTCACGCATTCAACAAAAATATCGTCGGCGTCATCGCACGCGGACGAACGGGGAGGATCACGATGCGCAAGGTGTCTCTCGTCGCAATCCTGAGCTCATTGCTGGTTGCCACCGCGCTCACGCCGGCGCGCGCCGGCGACATGACCTTCGAGCGCGCGCTCAGCGCCGACAAGGAGCCGCAGAACTGGCTGTTGCACCACGGCAACTTCGCGGGGCACCGGTTCTCGGCGCTCAACGAGATCAACGCCGACAACGTCAAGAACCTGCGGCTCGTCTACAGCGTCGCGCTCGGCGGCTTCGAGAGCGGCGGCCGCTACAAGTTCGGCAACCTCGAAGGCACCCCGATCGTCGAGGACGGCGTGATCTACGTCACCGACGGCTGGGGCTCGGTCTATGCGATCGACGGAACGAACGGCCGGCGCGGCGGCATCAAGTGGAAGATGGATCCGGGCACCGACCGCGCCTGGGCGGGCGACGTCGCCTGCTGCGGCGTCAACAACCGCGGCGTCGCGCTGTGGAAGGACAAGGTGATCTCGGTCACGCTCGACGGCCGGCTGATCGCCACCAACAAGGCGACCGGCGAGATGGTGTGGGAGCGCAAGGTGGCCGATCCGGCGCTCGGCGAGACCCTCACGATGGCGCCGCTGGTGGTGCGCGACATCGCGATCGTCGGCGCGGCCGGCGGCGAGTTCGGCATCCGCGGTTACGTCGACGGCACCGACCTCAACACCGGCAAGCAGGTCTGGCGCACATTTACGATCCCGGGCGCCGGCGAGCCCGGCAACGACACCTGGAAGGACGGCAAGGAGCGCTGGAAGCACGGCGGCGGCTCGGTGTGGGAGACCGCGACCTACGATGCCGACAGCGACACCTTCTACCAGGGCGTCGGCAATGCGGGGCCGGACTGGGATCCCGAATACCGGCCGGGCGACAACAAGTGGGCCGCGAGCGTGCTCGCGCTCAGCCCGAGCGATGGCAAGATCAAGTGGGGCTACCAGTACACGCCGAACGATCCCTATGACTTCGACGAGATCTCGGAACACCCGCTGGTCAACGCCAAGATCAACGGCGAGGACCGCAAGCTCGTGGTGCACGCGGCGCGCAACGGCTTCTTCTATGCGCTCGATCGGGTCAACGGCTCGTTCGTCGCCGGCAAACAATATGTCGACGAGCTCAACTGGACGCCCGGGCTCGATCCCAAGACCGGCCGGCCGCTCGCCTACGATCCCGGCAAGGACGTGCAGGTCTACGCGCCCGGCAGCCACAGCATGCGTGGATCGGCGGCATCGCACACCTGCCCGTCGCACTTCGGCGGCAAGAACTGGGAGCCGACCGCCTACAATCCACAGCTCGGCGTGCTCTACATCCCCTCGATCGAGGGCTGCAACGCGCTCGAGACCGTCGAGCAGAAGGATTTCGTCGACCAGGGCGGCACCATCAAGCCGCGCGAGCGCTTCTCGGGCGGCGGGCAGAAGACGACCACGCGGCTCTACGGCAGCCTGAAGGCGGTCGATCCGGCGACCGGCGAGATCAAGGCGGCGCTGCGGCTCGACTACCCGAACTACAGCGGCGCGCTGGCGACCGGCGGCAACCTCGTCTTCCTCGGCCACGCGGACGGCGAGTTCACGGCCTATGACGCCAAGACGCTCAAGCCGGCGTGGAGCTTCAACGTCGGCACCGGCATCAACGCGCCGGCGGTCAGCTTCGCGGTGAACGGCAAGCAGTACATCGCGGTGCTCGCCGGCTCGCGCCAATCGCCGTTCGTGGTCGGCCTCGCGCCGGAGCTCAAGAACACCTCGACCGCGTCGATGCTGTTCGTGTTCGCGCTGTAAGGCCGTCCATGGGACTGCGCCTTGCGATCGGCGTCGCGTTGGGCGTGGCGGCGCTCGCCGCGACGCCCGCCCGCGCGCAGGCGACGCTCTCGCCCGAGGAGGCGCGCACGCTCGAATACGGCAAGGAGGTCTTCAAGACCAAGGCGACCTGCCAGTACTGCCACAAGTGGGACGCCTCGGGCGATCAGGGTTATGGCGGCAACGCGCTGTCGCTGCGCAAGACGCAGCTCACGCCGGAGCAGATGGCAGAAGTGGTCAAGTGCGGGCGGCCCGGCACCGGCATGCCCTACCACGACCGCTTCGCCTACACGGACAAGCGCTGCTACGGCATGACGCGCGACGATCTCGGCAAGGACATGCCGCCGGCCGGCAACGAGTTTCTGCAGGCGCGCGAGATCGACGCGGTGGTGAAGTATCTCTTCGCCAAGGCGGTCGGCCGCGGCGCCTCGACCTATGAGGAGTGCGTCGGCTTCTGGGGCTCGGACACGCGCGAGTGCGAGCCGATGCGGGACGCGAAATGAGGGCGTCGATGCGAGCGATGCGCCGCGCCGCCGCCGGGACGGCGCTGGCGCTCGTCGCCGCAGTCGTCGGAGCCGGCGCGCAGACGCGGCCCGATCCGGGCGAGATCCACGGGCTGCGGCTCGGGCTCGACGCGCGCCAGATCACCCTCGACGGGTTCGGCGAGCTCGCCTGCGGCAGCAATGGCGGACCGCCGCGCGCCGCCCTCGACGGATTCGCCGATTTCGCCAAATGCCGCGCCGAGCCGAGCGGGCTGCACGAGGTCTATGTCCGCTTCGACGACGAGGAGGAGTATGTCGGCAAGGCGATCGACGACGACCAACACACGCGCAAGATCGGCACGCGGATCGCCGGCCATCCGGTGATCCTGTCGGTGCTGTTCGACGATGCCGGCGTCCTGCGCGGCATCCGCGCCGTGACCGATCCGCGCGCGCTGCCTTCCGAGCGCCGCATGGCGCATCTGTTGCGTCTCGCCGCCATCAACCACTACGGCCCGGAGGGCTGGACCTGCGTCGACGCGGCGGCGGCGCCGGGCGAGACGCCGGTCGGCGGCGTCTTCATCAAGCAGCGCTGCCGGAAGACCACGCCCGAGCGCGACATCACGGTCGAGGCGCATTTTTTGCGCAAGCCCGGCCAGAGCGAGACCGATCCGGCGACCGGCGAATACCGCGCCGGGCAGTACGAGAGCTGGACCCGCTTCGAGTTGATGGATCCGAGCTACGGCCCGCCCGCGGGCGCCATGACGGAGGAGAGACGACGATGACACGATGGGCCGCCGCTTGTCTTGCACTCGCCGCGCTCGGCGCCGGGCCGGCGCGCGCCGAAAATCTCGTCGAGTTCAGCGCCGAGACGCAGATGCAGCTCGATTTCCACGTGCCCGACGCGGCGCTCGCCGCCATGCTGCCGGCCGGCTGGGAGCCGAACGTGGCCAGCCAAGGTCCCGCCAAGGACGCCAACCTGCGCATGGTGTTCATCGATCGCGGCGACATCACCGGGCCGGACAACAAGCCGCTCGGCCGTGGATCGAACCAGCTCGTCTATCTGATCATCCCGATCAAGCAGGCGTCGGGTGGGGCGACCGGCCAGATGGTGCTCGCCGGGATCACGGCCGATCCGGCCGATGCGCCCGGGCCGTTCGGCGTCTTCCTGCCGGCGAGCAGCCATCGTGCGGCGCGCGCGTCGGTGGCCGACGGGCAGGGGGCAGTGACGGAAGAAAATTGGGAATTCGCCGCCGCCTCGGGTGAGCGCATGGAGGTGCATCTCAAATACGAGCGGCGCGGTGCCCCCAAGGCGGCTGCCGAGGTGAAATTCTTTTCCGCGAAGGATCCGGCGACCTATCAGACTTTCAAGTACGAGCGCGGGCTCGACATCATGCGCAACGCCACGGTCAATGTCGGCGACCGGGTGAAGGACTTCACCTACAAGGCGTCGGGCGGGCGGATCGGCGCGCTCTTTGACGGTAGCGAAAAGGTGTTGAGCATCGACGCGATCCACTGGTCGAGCCGCGCGGCCTACGCGCCGTAGGGGCCAAGCGCACTGGACCAGCGCTCCCTCTCCCCCCTTTAGGGGGAGAGGGTTGGGGTGAGGGGGCGCAGCCGCAAACTCCGAATTCGTGGAGAGACCCCCTCATCCCGACCTTCTCCCACGCAGGTCGGGCCTGCCCGACCTGCGCATTATTAGTGCCGAAGTCGGGCAAGCCCGACTTCGGGTAGGGGGAGAAGGAGCGCAGACCCATCATTCCTTCCCCCACCCATCGGGCATGATCGCGTCGTCGAACGTCGCACCGTCGCGCCGGGTATCGGTGAGGATCGCGCGCGTGAGCTTGGCGCCGTCGAAATGGGCGCCGCGCAGGTCGGCACCGTGCAGGTTGGCGGCGGTGAGATCGACGCCGGACAGATTGGCGCCGCGCAAGTCGGCGTCGGTGAGGTCGGCCTCGATCATGTCGGCGGTCGCGAAATCGACGCCACGCAGATCCATGCCGCGCAGATTCTGCCCGTTGAGTTTGACGGCGCGCAGCATGGCGCCCGCGAGCTTGGCGCCGGCAAGCCGCGCGCCCACGAGATCGGTGCCGGTGAGGTTCGCGCCCGTGAGGTCCGCCTGGTTGAGGCGGGCGCGGCCGAGCCGCGCGTCCTGCAGGGTAGCGCCCTTGAGGTTGGCGCCGCCGAGATCGGCCTCATAGAGCAAGGCGCGGCTCAGGTCCGCGCCGGAAAAGTCGGCCCACTTGGCGTCGACGAGGTTGAGATTGGCGCCTGCGAGCTTTGCAGCCGTGAGGTCGGCGTGGGCGAGCACGGCACGAAACAGGTCCGCGCCGTCAAGCGTCGTGCCCGTGAGCCTGGCCCCATCGAGCCTCGCCCGCTTGAATACGCGCCCGCCGAGATCGAGCCCGGCGAGGTCGCACGCCGTGCAGGTCCGGCTCGTGCCGGCCAGAAACGCGGCGCGATCGTCGGCCGCGGCGGGACTCGCGACCACACACAGGAGGAGGGCAACCCGCATCATCCGTGTGATGCGCGCCCGCATGACGAATCTTTCACGCGTGCCGGTGCGCGATCCGGCCGGGCAGGGCAGGGCGAGGCGTCACCACTGCCAGCGAGACCAGCCGCCGTAACCCCCACCGTAAAAGGGCGAGCGCCCGTAAAAATAACGGTCGTCGCGCTGGTAGGAGGGATAGCCATACCGCCAGTCCCGCGCAACCGACGGGCTGCTGCTGTGGTGGCGCATTGCGAGGCCGCCTTGCGGCTCGTTGCTCAGCACCGCCACGAAGTCGGTGCCCTTGCCGGTCTCCCCGCTCAGGCCCTCGTCGGAGATGATGAGCGAGGCGCGCGGCGCGATGCCGGGCGCAATGCGGTCGAGCACGTCCTGCGGAATGACGATGCGGTCGAGGGCGTCCTTGGCGCCGGACGTATCGGCGGCGACCGCTGCGTCATCGCGGCGAGCCTCGTGCGGGCGTGCATCCGCTTCGGCGAGGCGCGGATGGCCATCGGTCAGCGTGACCACGCTCCAGCGCAGGCCGGCATCGGTCTTCGCCATGGCGGTGAACACATGGGTGCCGATCGGACGGTCGGGATCGCGGATGCTGATCGGCGCATCGAATAGGGGCTCGAAGCCGCGCCGCACATAGAGCTTGCCCGTCTTGCGGCTGACGAAGATCGAGACCGGGTCGTGCTCGCGCGCGGCGTCGCGCGCCGCCTTGTGGGCGGCATCGCGCGCGCTCACGGCGGCGGTGGCGGCGTCGCGGGCGGCCGTCACCGCGTCGAGCTTTTTCGGCTGATCGGCCTGAGCGGCCTCCAGTTGCGTCTGCAGCTCCGCGGCCTTGGCGTCGGCCTGCTGCTTGGCATCCTGTCGCTGCGCTTTCGTCGCGTCGGTGGCGGCATCGAGCGCCCTCTGCGCGGCAGCGGCCTGGGCGTCGGCGTGCTTCTTCCCGATCCCGAGCTTGCGCAGGTCGGCGGCGGCGCGCGCCGCGTCGCGCACCGCGGTTGCGGCGGCGGTCCTTGCCTCGTCGGCCTTCTTGGCGGCGTCGGCATCGGCGGCATTGAGCGCCGCGAGCTTGGCGCCGTCGTCGGCCTTCGGCGCCGGCAGGGTCGGACTCGCGATCTCGACCGGCGCCGGGTCGCCCGGCGCGATGATCACCCGCATCCCGACGCTCGTCGTCGGATAGAGCTCTTCGGCGAAGCCATAGGGCATGCGGATGCAGCCATGCGAGGCCGGATGGCCGGGCAGCGGGCCGCCGTGCAGCGCGATGCCCGACCAGGTGATGCGCTGCATGTTGGGCATCCAGGCGTCGTCGTAGAGGTTCGAGTGGTGGTCGCGCTCCTTCTGGATCACCGCAAAGACGCCGGAGGGGGTCTCGCGGCCTTTTTGGCCGGTCGAGACCGGCGCGCGCAGGATCCAGCCGTCGGCGTCGTAGATCGTGACCCTCTGATCCTTGATCGAGACGATCGCCATCAGCGGCGTGCCGGCGGCGCGCGGCGCCTGCCCCTCTGTTGTCGTATGATGCGTGGGCGTGTGATGGCGGCTCGCCGCGCCGGCGGGCGCCGCGAGCAATGCGGCGAGCGCCGCGACGGCAACACTGCGGCCCACGGCGGCGCGGGTCGCGGCGGGTCGGATCACAGCAATACGCAACATCATGATTCCCACCCCTGTCCGAATCCCTTCACTGGTTTGCATGTAGGGAACCATAACGCGATTGCATCGGGGTTGCCAACGCGTTGAGCATGCGTCGCCCGATGGTCGCCCGCCCCGGCCACTGAACGCGCGGGTGACCGCGATGGTTCCGGCGGGCGGCCGCCGCCCCCGGGGCCAACGACGCGTGAACCCATCCGAAACTCACGAACCAACGCCTGACACCTCGGTTGCCTCGCGGCAGGCCACCGGCTAGCATTTCACCATCTTCGAAATGATGCCACAATGCTGAATATGGCCGAAACGGGCCGAGGGGGAGGGAGTGATGAGGGTCTTTGCGTCCACGATCGTGCCGGCGCTCGCCGCGCTGATCGCCGCCGTGCCGGCGCGCGCGGCCGATCCGATCAAGATCGGCATGGTCGTGCCGATGACCGGCGCGATCGCGGAATCCGGCAAATACGGCATCCAGGGCGTCAAGCTCGCGATCGAGGAGATCAACAAGGCAGGCGGGGTGCTCGGGCGGCCGCTCGAGCTCGTCACCGAGGACGACCAGTCCGCCAACCCGACCACCATCCTCGCCTTCAACAAGATCGTCGGCGACAAGGACATCGTCGCGGTGCTCGGGCCGACGCGCAGCACGCAGATCCAGGCGATCGCGCCGGCGGTGCTGAAAGCGGGCATCCCGGTGATGATCGGCGGCACCGACCCGGCACTCACCCACGCGGGCAATCCCTGGTTCTTCCGCTTCCGGCCGAACGACAGCTACACGGTGCGGGTGATGGCCGACTTCGGCAGCAAGGTGCTGGGGAAGAAGAGCTGGGCGGTGGTGCACGCGACCGACGCGTTCGGCACCAGCGCCAAGACGCTGTTCACCGCGGCGCTCAAGAAGGAGGGGCTCGAGCCCGTGATGGTCGAGGGCCAGCCCAACAACTCGCCCGACTACACGGCGGTCGCGCTCAAGGTGAAGCAGTCGGGCGCCGACGTGATGGCGACCTTCATCACCTACGAGCAGGATCTTGCGATCTTCGCCAAGCAGCTGCAGCAGCTCGGCGTCAAGCTCGTCTGGGTCGGCTCGCCCTCGATCACCACGACCACGGCGCGCAACCTCGC
>Ga0126371_10006417_pt1 | contig 10472 bp, 8 predicted proteins | sample PanSoiMetaPlot_4_FD_110145 | JGI IMG/M metagenome (GOLD analysis project Ga0126371, IMG submission 110145) | Tropical forest soil microbial communities from Panama - MetaG Plot_4 | ecosystem: Environmental > Terrestrial > Soil > Tropical forest > Bulk soil | place: Panama | collected 2016-02-17
ACGTATCTGGCCAGTTTCGGGAGACGAACTTTATGCCGGTGGAGGCCGCCGTTGCCGCGGGTACCATGGAGATCACGGTCAGCAAGTTCGAATTGCTGCGCGAATTAACTGCCACCCAAGGCGTGGTCGAGCGCAAGACCACGATTCCCATCCTTTCCAACTATCTCTTCGAGGCTGCCGGTGATCGCTTGTCTCTCACTGCCACCGACCTCGATCTCAGCCTCCGTACCTCCTGCGATGCCAAGGTGAAAAAGGAAGGCTCCTGCACGATTCCCGCGCGCAAGCTGCATGATTACGTAAAGCTTCTGCCCGACGCCGACATCACCATTAAGCTGCTGGAGAATCACTGGGTCAGCATCCGCTGCGGCCGCTCGAACACCAAGATGGTCGGTATGGCGAAATCTAATTTCCCCAGCCTGCCGGTGTTCCCAACATCAGGTGCCATCAAGATTCCCGCGCAAGTCCTTCGCGGCCTGATTGCCCGCACCGGTTTCGCGATCTCCAACGAAGAATCGCGCTACACGCTGAACGGCGCCCTGATGTTGCTAAAGCCCGAGTCCATCACCATGGTCGCAACAGATGGCCACCGCCTGGCACATTGCGAACGAGCCGGAGAGAAGTTCGATGGCGTCTCGGGTGAAATGAAAACGCTGGTCCCGAAAAAAGCGATGGACGAATTGAAATCGCTGCTGGATTCCACCGATGCCGAGACGATCGAATTCGCCAAGGACGAATCGACGCTGTTCTTCCGCATCGGATCCCGTCTTCTCACCTCGCGCCAACTGACAGGCCAGTTCCCGAATTTCGAAGCAGTCCTGCCCAAGGACAACAGCAAAATTATTGCCCTGAATGCGGACGAACTAAACTCCGCCATTCTTCGTGTAGCGCAGTTTGCCGACGAGCGCTCTCGAGCCGTCCGCATGCGCCTGGAAAAAGGCGAGGTAAAGATTTCAGCTTCATCCACAGAAGCTGGCGAATCCGAAGATTCCCTCGAAGCCCCATACACGGGAGACCCACTCACAATCGGATTCAACGCCGCGTACCTGGTAGATTTCCTGAAAGCCGCGGGCTCCAGCGAAGTCCGTCTGGAGCTAAAAGACCCCCAATCCGCCGGCCAGCTCCGCCCCGCCGAAGGCGACGACTACAAGTACCGCTACATAGTCATGCCCATGCGCATCTGAAAAACTCACGTAGGGACAGCCGCCTCGGCTGTCCACCCGCGAAGCGGCGAAAGGCTTTCCGTAGGCTACAAGAATCAGACATGCGCGGCTACCTCTGACTGAGGCAAGCCTGCCAAGTTCGACATCATCAACTCTAAGTCGAACCCCTCCTTGCGTACCCGGGCGTCGTAGTATGCCAACGTGAGCGCAATGGTTAGCAATGGCCCTGCCAGTGAGGTGCCAACGAAGGATCCAACCGCCATAACTGCCGCCGACAACGCGTTCGTTGTCAGCCTTCCATGTACAAAATGCAATCCCCCCGTTGCAACCGCGGGCAGTTGGAAGAGCGCTGTCATTCCCCAGGTGAGCACGACGACTAGGATGCAAATCAGCAGGATCTGTCCGCGCCTATTCACAGTAAGGATCAGACTGCGATCCATGCTTTCTCTTAGCCCCGTTCCCTCGATGACTGTGACTGGAACTACCAGCGCTCGCGCCAGCCACCAGTAAGTTGCCGCGCCGAAGCCAACCGTAAGCAGAATCAAACCCGGGAGTGCACCCCCTCCTAGACGAGCCAAGCCAAGGGGAAGCAGCACCATGCCAACCAGGATGGCAGCCGGGACTGCAATGAGGCATGGAACTACCAGCATGACCACGAATGAAATCCAGATCACGCGAAACAAACTTCGGCGTGCCCTTCGATACGCCGAGCGAACACTGGCAGCGTGATCCAGGTGCAGATCCGAGACTGCGACGGTCGTTGCGGCGTGCGAGACTGCCATCGCTAAGAACGTCGCCATGAGAAGCACGGTGAGCTCCGCAGGCCGGGATAACCGTATCCGTGCGGCAACTCGTGCTGAATTCGCGAGTCGCAGTGCCAGCACCGGCAGATGTGAAATCGCTGAAATACAAACGAATACTACGAAGTTGTTGCGATAGAGAAAGAAAGCACGGTCCAGCAATTCACTGGTGGAAAGCGGACGAAGGACGATCGACATGGGCGCCGTTCGAAGAACCGGCGGATGTTAACATCTACCCGGCTCAACCTCAAGCACCTCATGGGCGAGACCATTCTTGCACTGTCAGAAAACAGCCTTGGTGCAGCGGCTAGTTCGGCAACGGACCCGACGGATCACGCAACGCAATCAATTGACCCGGCGGATATTCCGCAGCCGTAAGCGGAGCGTCTGGGTTCTCGGTCTTGATCGTCAAGACTTCTCCGCTCCGTACTCCTTGAATGGTCAGTCTCTGACTTTCCACTGCCAGCACTCGATACTCCTCGTCAAAGATTTTCCGATTCTCGGTTTTCATATGAATTGGGATGCACGTTTGGGGTCGAAAGACTCCAGTAAAATTTTCAATAATTTTCGAGCCAACCCTTGACAACTTAGTGGTACCCCAAAATTCAAACACAACACTTGGATTCGGCCATCACGAAAGATAAGTGAACACGGCGAGGGCCTCCTGGCATGATCGCCGAACCGCGCACGAAAGAAAGTGTCAACCCTGAGTCAAGCGCAAACTAAAATGTCATCCTGAGCGAAGCCGTGATGGAGCGAAGCGGAGTCACGGCATCGTCGAAGGATCCCTCCGTCTCCCGACAAACTATGAGGCGAGACCTTGGAGAAATGCTAGTTTTTCTGGGTGCACAGCGCTTCAGCACCGCAGCGTTACTCCGCCGCTATAATTCTCCATCCTCCAACTTCACCATCTCGCGACGACTTTCCCGCTCTACATTCACTTGGGTTCGCGCACGATCCATCCGCACCTCTTCTTCGAATCCCTTTCATACACGATCGCCTTCGCCACTTATCTCGATCTCCGTCGCCGATTCGGAGATGCCGTCACCCTGCCCCTTCGCTGGGCGACTGTGGCGGCCGCGGTCGCTGGTGCCGCGCTAGGTTCAAAGGTGCTTTATTGGCTGGAAGACCCGCGCGCCACTCTTCAGAACTTGCATAACCCCGCCTACTTGATCGGAGGGAAAACGATCGTAGGCGCTCTCATCGGCGGCGTCATCACCGTGGAAGCCATGAAGCGCTACATCGGACTTCGTATCTCAACCGGCGACCTCTACGCAATTCCCCTCGCGATCGGCATCGTCGTCGGTCGCATCGGCTGCTTCCTGACCGGCCTACGCGATAACACATACGGCACGCCAACAACCCTGCCGTGGGGAGTAAATTTCGGCGACGGAATCGCCCGCCATCCCACGCAGCTCTACGAAATCGTTGTCCTCATAATCCTGACCCCGGTCCTGTACAAAGTCCTGAAGCACACAAGTCCCCAGCACGAGGTCATCCTGAGCGCAGCGAAGCAAAGCGAAGCTGACGCGAAGTCGAAGGATCGCTACAGTCTCAAAGTATCTGGACGTCAGACGGTTTTCCTGAAGCCTGCCGCCCGCCGCCTGACGCCTGCTTTCCTCCACGGCGACGCTTTCAAACTCTTCATGGTCTCCTACATGTCGTTCCGCTTTCTCACCGACTTCATCAAACCATACCCTCGAATTTTTCTAGGTCTAGGCGGAATCCAATGGGCCTGCCTGATGGTCCTTCTCTACTATTCCCAAGACGTCCGTCGTTACCTGCAACCTCGCGCGAATCAAGTCTGATCACAATCGCCAGAGGTAATGAAAACAGGGGTGCCCACGTCTCGCCGCCGTTGCGCGACGTGGGACGTTCGACAGACCGAAAACGAAGAGTGCCTACTCCTCGAAAATCATGATGACGTCGCCGCAAAGGGTTACGGGGCGGAGTCGCTCTTCAAGCGAAGCGAAGGATCTGTCGAATAGAGCCGGGAGCCTATCCAATCTATGTCATCCCGAGCGCAGCCGAGGGACCTTGTGTTTCTCCGATGTCGCTGCTGACACGGCGATCTTTATGCTCGATTGCGAGCCCCAGCATCATAATGAGCCTAGTGATGCGATATTGTCGCGGACCCATTCCACAAAGACGCCGAAAACCCGCTCTCCATCCCACCCATTAACTACTTTGATTCTTGTCGTCGCGAGATCCGAAGCGCAATCCCATTCTTAAACGCCGGACTCTTCACTGTTTTGTCCCCGCCCGGATGCCGAAACGTCCCACCATCCTTCTTTTCCCCGGACACCACATCTACCCAAAAGACCGAATACTCCCCCGAAGGCAAATTCAAAACCAATTCCGTCGGCCCATTTCCATCCAAGTACAGTGCGTACTCCCCGCTTGCGGAAGAAAGCGTATGCGTCACCACGCCTCCCGCACTCTTCACAAGATCAAAATTCGGATGCAACTCCACCAGCGGCAGCCCCTGCAGGAATTCGCTTAGTATCTTCAACCGCCGCCGCAGTTCCGGACTCCCTCCGCCCGGCCCGTTTGGCTCCACATCGCTCCCATCCTCATGCCCGACGCTAAAGGAATAATCCAGACTGTCAAACACGCTTCCGCCCGCCAACATAAAATTCCATGCCTGCCGCGTATACGCATCATCACCTTGTCCCAGGAACCCAGTCTCGTCGTATGACAGCGCCTTTCCCAATCCGTAATTCAGAGTGACTGCCTCCGGATATGCGTAATGAAAATTCACGGCATCCACTCCCGGCAGCACGCGGCGAATCGCGTATCGGAAATTGCAGCAACCCTGTGCGATCATGTGCTTCCTCGGCAGCCCGCCCTCTTCGCTGGTAATCCACTCGGCCACGCGCGCCTGCCACGCCATCGTCGGTTCGTCCGGCAAGTCCACCGAATTCGGATACTGATCCCTCCCCGTAAACAAATACGGGTTCACCACGTCAGTCAGCACGGGACGATCCGACCAGGGCTCATTTGCAATCTCGAACATCACATTCGGATACGCATTCGCCTCCCGCACCAGCTTCCGCACGTACTTCTCCTGGAAGCCGAGGATGTTCCCGTTCTCCAGCGTATTTACTTTCTTCCAATCGATCGGATCCGTCCCATTCACATTGTTCTCCCGCTTGAACGGAGAAAGATTCCACTGCATCTCCCCATACTGCGAAGAGAACAACCCGATCTCCACGATGATTCCGAGCCGCGCAGCTTCGCTCAGGAAATCATGAAGCCGTGCGAAATACTCCGGATTCCACTTTGTCAGGTCGAGCTTATTGCCGCCTCCCGCATAACCACCCTCAGCACTCCGTGACCAGGGGGCCACAAACTTCCCCGGCTCCGGCGCGAGATCATTCCGCCGAATCCCAAACGATTTTCCCGGCGCCTCGACATAAGACCCGCCAAACAGCCGCGTGTAATTCATTCCCGCCGCAGCCATTGCCGCAAGATACTTGTGATAATCAAACTCCCCGTTAATCACCGCCCCATAATGCTCGGCGCTGGAGACCAACGCTATCGCCTTCCCGCGATACAAAAAATAGTGCGGATTCTCAGGATGCAACCGAATCGGCTGCTCGTTTTGAGCGTGCAAAAATCCAACCCACAAAACAAAACATATAAGAGAGAAACAGGTAAGAAGAATGACTTTCAGTTTGAAGTTCATTAGCCCCTTTCCACTCATTGTCATCCCGACCGAAGCGAGCGAACGCGAGCGTAGTGGAGGGACCTTGCGTTCACTTTTCCGTGGTGATTTTGCCTTTTCACGGTGTTTCCTCTGCCCGCCCGGAGGGAACTCGAAGGTTGCCCTCGTGGCAGAAGCTATAGCCTTCGCTCACCGCGAGTACTCGATAACCTTCCCGTCCACCACAGCGGCAACGTACTTCTGCGAACCCAAATCTCGAACCTGCACCACCAGCCGTCCCTCCCGCGCCAGCTTCCCCCACCGGCTAGGCTTTTCTGGGTTCTGCTCAATCGCCTGATACTCCCTGCCACTCATCAAAAACCGTACAGTCCGCAACCGCTGCGCTCCAGTCCGAGTCACTCGTGATTTACGTCCGTCGATCTCGACCTCGGGCCCACTCATCATCTTCTCCGCCACAGAACTCAACATCGCATGATCCAGCATCCCGAACAGTGTAGCCCCGGACGCATTCGTCCGGGGCGCCCGAGGCGCAAGTCTTTGGCGCCGGGCGTGCCACAGCCGGCGCATTCTGAGAGGCCACGCATTACACTAAACTCCCACGGAGCTCCACCAATGAACCGCAGAGAAATCCTGAAAGCGATGACCCTTACCGCCGCAACCGCCACCCTCAACGCCGCACAAGCCGCAAATCCTGCCAAAAAGTACAGGATCGTTGTCACGGGCGGCCACCCCGGCGACCCCGAATACGGTTGCGGAGGCACCATCGCCCGCCTCACCGCGCAAGGGCACGACGTCACCCTCCTCTACCTCAATGACGGCGCTTGGGAGACCTCCGCCCCCGTCCGCATCGCCGAAGCCAAGAAGGCGTGCGAGATCCTCAAAGCCCGCCCCGCCTACGCCAACCAGACCAACGGACACGCTATAGTCGACAACGATCACTATCAGGCCTTCCAAAAAATCCTCGAAGCTGAAAACACTGATGCCGTCTTCACCCATTGGCCCATCGATAACCACCCCGACCACCGCGCCATCGCCAATCTCACTCTCGAGGCATGGAAGCAGCTCAAGCGCAGATTCGCTCTCTATTACTACGAAGTCTCCGACGGCGAAGACACCATGCAATTCCCCTCGCCGACTCACTACGTCGACATCACCGCGGTGGCCGACACCAAGAAATCTGCCTGTTACGCCCATGCCAGCCAAACGCCGGATCGTTACTATCAATTGCAGGATTCAGTGGTGATATTCCGAGGCCTCGAAAGCGGCACCAAGAGAGCGGAAGCCTACATAGCCCAACGCGGCAATCCCCAGGACATCTTTTCCCAATCGTTTGTGTAGGGACGGACGCATTCGTCCGTCCCGCGAGCGAAGCGAGCGTCCACACGGCGCAAGACATTAACAAGGCTTGTTTTGTTGAGAGGACGTCGTTATTACACGATTGGCGTCACACAACCGGATTGGGTAATCCGGGGCAGAATCCTTGCCACCACCCATCTCACTCCATTCGCTAACACTCTCACCGCCCGTCACTTACCCAGTCAGCCACATGTCAGACCCGAATCAGACGCCATCTATAGAACTGCAACTCCAGATCGGCCAATCTCTGCCCATCGCAATTTGGACCGAGGTGCAGCCGTGGGGTTCGCTAAATCAAGATTGCCGATGAGTTGCTTTGTTGTGGTGATTTCCGCCTGGATGTTCCCGGCACAGGGGCAGGCGCCATCGCACATTTCCGCCGCTGAACAAGTAAGGTCGACAGCATTGTCCAATCAGGAATTCCACTGTCATACGGGTTATTCCCTGGCCCAATGCCAAGAGGATATCCTCCGCCTGAAGACTGTCCTCACCCGGTATCCGATCGAGGCGCTCGGCCACTGGACGTGGGTCCTGGTCCGTTCCCAGGACTGGAAGCCGATTTCGCGGATGCTGCGATTGAATCCTGACAGCCCCGCTTTCACGGCCTTGGAACCGAGGGAAACATTCCTGGAAGAAGCCCTCTTCGTCCACGATCCGCAGCGCACATCCGAGTTGATGATTGAATTCAACCGATCGATGCCGAAGCTTCTCGAACTCGCGGTAAGTCACGAACTCGGCCATGCTTTTTGCATGGAGCCCAGTGAGGGAGCTGCCGACCGTTTTGCCGCAGATTTAAGAGACGGCCTGACGCCAAGCTGCCGCGGCTCCAAAGAGGCGAGAAAGAAGAATGTGATAGCTGGCGATCCCCCCGGACCGAGACCAAACGTATTGAGAGCGCCCTAAGTTGAAAGACATCGTAAACAGAACGTGGCAGGAGACTGGATCTGAAGATTGTGCTTTGCAGAACCCATGCTCGAACCGCAGTAGCGGTGACATCCGTTAGCCCAGTGCGTATGCTCTGGGACGCGGAAAGTTCGACAAATGGAGTCCGCTTTTAGCGAACGGCACGAGGTCCGTTTAAACTCCGAGCCGGAATCGCTACCACTTCACAGCATAGATCTCCTGTGTGCTGTTATCCCTGGAAAGGAGAACCGAGTCGTCGGGCGCCAGCCCGCTCCAACTCATGTAGGTGCCGACCGACAACCGGTCCAGAGTCTTAAGATCGACTACCGTTTCCAGCTTGCGATCACTCATACGCGCACGCACCACCCGCGAGGGAAGCCCACTTCCACGATCCCAGTCTTGAAAATAAAGGAACTTGCCATCGCGCGACCAACTCGGGTATCCCGAATAGTGATCGCAAAGTTCCTCCCATTTCTGCGTCCTCATGTCCAGCAACATCATGTTGCTGTCCTTCTGGGACAGCGCAGCTAGAAACCGCCCATCCGGCGAAACCCGCGGAGACCACATCTCTGTCGCGCCAGCGAGACCATGAATCTGGTTTGTATTCAGGTCGAGCACTTTGATCCCCCGCGATTGCCCACTGCTCCACGGACCAAAGATGATCGACCGGTTGTCGGGCATCCATGTGGCATCAGCAAATTCATCGTTTCCCGGAATCATCTGCCGCGCGACGCCCCCTTGGGCGGAAATCACATACGTCGTCCAATGATCGCCCGTCGTAGTACCGATGAAAGCGATTTGCGTCCCATCCGGCGACCACCGTGGAAGAAATGCGCGCATGGGCGGGAAGGTGAGCTGCATACGCTCAGTTCCTGTTATGTTGCTCCGCCACAACGTCCCTCCAGGAAAGAGCGTATAAGCCAATGACCGCCCATCGCGCGATGCCTCAACTCCTTCGGCGGAGATTCCCGAAAGATAGGGCACAAGCTCCGCCGTCTGTCGAACGTATCGGACCAGCTCTGCCCGAGGAATGCTCCCCACCACGAACGCCTCGTTGGGCGCTGCACTCGCGGTCGGTCCCGAGACATTCATAGGTCCTGCCGTCAAGCGGGTAGGTGCCGGGTTGAAAACGCGGTGATTTCCGCGGAGTTCCCAAAGATCAGCCCGGCCTCTGCGTGTCCACTGAAATAAGAATTCATCGCTGCCGGACATCCATGCACCGCAGCAAGGATCAGACCCAGGCAATCCGCGAACGACTTCACTTAACCCCGCACCATTCGCCGATAACTCCCAGATCGAGCTCGTTCCCCCCATGGCTCGGGTCGTCATCGTGAATCGCAAAAGCCTTCTATCAGGGGACGAGCGCAGAGCCCAAATATATCCGGGAATACTCAGCAACTTCCGTCGGGTCGAACCATCCCGGTTCACGACATACATATCGTGACCGTTGGAATAGACGATCGTCTCCCCCTTCTCTCCCCAAACGGCGTCGCTCGCAAGTATGCTGTCGACCGGGCGCGCCGATCCGCCCGCAACCGGGAGAATCCATAAGGGAACCGCGTAGTTCTCCTCTTCTTTCGAAATCTCTCCCGACAAAATCAGTAATTCACTTCCGTCTGGCGAAATATCCACTGGCCGAGGATCCGAGATATTGGTCGGAATCGTTATGGTTTCTCCGCCTTTGGCGGACACTTGCGCAAGAATTCGCCCCACCGGCAGGATCTCGGAAAAATAGATCCGGGACCCGTCGCTCAGGAGACGCCCATTTTTTGCGTTCCCGTCGCTCGTGAGCTGAGCGAAGTCCAATACGCGGGGGGCTGCCGAAGCCGCCGCATTCCAGCGCCGCAAACCGAAGGCCACCGCCGTGGCCACCACAGTCAGCACGGCACAGACCAGTAGAATTCTGCGGATCAGGACTCTTCTGTCTGGATCGGTTTTGTCGGCAACCGATTCCGCAACGGACTCCGGTGGAATTACAGGAGCAATGAACCGATATCCCCTCTTGGGGACGGTTTCGATAAACGAAGGATTGTCAGCCGAGTCCCCTAGCGTCTCTCGCAGACGCTTGATGATGGTATTCAGCCCGGTCTCGAAGTCCACGAACGTGTCGTCATGCCACAAGGCACACCGCAGTTGCTCTCGAGTCACCGTGTGCCCAGCCTGTTCCAGCAGCTTGAGCAGAACCTGGCATGGCTGATCTTGCAATTTCAGTTTGAGGCCATTTCGACGCAACTCCCCGGTGTACGCATCCAGCTCAAATACCCCAAACCGGTAAACGGAACGAACCTCATACGACAAAGGCATACGTCAGTTCCTCGTCCCATTAGACGCATAAGTCCGGTCGTCGACACTATTTTCCAGGCGCGAACTGTCGGACATTCGCGCCTTGTCTATGTTTTGCTGAGTTCCGCCATGCGCCGGCGGAGATAGCGCCGCTCCACGGCATTCGCGTTAAGGCTGAGTGCTCGTTCGTAGGCGGCCAGCGCTTCTTCATTTCGCTTGAGACGGCGTAGCAGGTCCGCCCGCGCCGCGTGGTACAGGTAATAAGAATCAAGATCACCCGTTGTCGCGATTTGCTCAATCTGC
>Ga0126371_10006418_pt1 | contig 10471 bp, 6 predicted proteins | sample PanSoiMetaPlot_4_FD_110145 | JGI IMG/M metagenome (GOLD analysis project Ga0126371, IMG submission 110145) | Tropical forest soil microbial communities from Panama - MetaG Plot_4 | ecosystem: Environmental > Terrestrial > Soil > Tropical forest > Bulk soil | place: Panama | collected 2016-02-17
CCGGCAGCGCAAAGCGGGTCGCCGAGTTCCTCTCCTATGTCGAAGCGATCCCGATGGACGTCCTCAACACTGTCGAGGTCGATTGGGAAACGATCCCGCAATACATGGACCGGCTCGACCAGAACCTCGGGGTCAATGTCGGCAATCTGATCGGCCACTCGACCGTGCGCTACTACGTGATGGGCGACGAGAGCCAAAAGCGCGCCGCGACTGACGACGAAATCGAGAAAATGCAGGACGTCGTGCGCGACGGCATCAAAGGCGGCGCGCTGGGGCTCTCGGTGTCGCGCAACAAGGGCCACTACGACCCGCAGGGCGTTCACATCCCGGCGCTCTGGGCCGACGAGAAGGAGATCTTCGCGCTCGGCGACGTATTGCGCGAGATGGGCACCGGCATCATCCAATCGGGGGGCGGCCGTGCGGCCGAGCTGAATGATGGCTTGATGGCCCGCTTGTCGGAAGCGACCGGCCGCACCGTCATCTATAACAATCTCGGCCAGACCGTGCGCGAGCCGGATGCGTGGAAAAAGCACATGGCGCGGGTCGAAGAGACCTCGAAGGCCGGCATCCGGGCTTATCCGCTATGCAGCCCGAACCGCGTCACGCAAAGCTTTACGATGCGCAATTGCCAGGTGTTCCGGGGTTCGCCGACCTGGCACCCGATCCTGTTGTCTTCGGACGACGAAAAGCTGCGTGCCTATGCCGACCCGGCGGTCCGCCAGAAGCTGCACGAGGAAGTCGTCGAACACAGAGTGGATGTGCCGGCCGCTGGGTATTCGCGCGAATGGTACAACTACATGTGGGTCGAGACCCCGGTCCTCGAAAAGAACCAGGGTCTTAAGGGCAAGACGATCGGCCAGATCGCCAAGGAGCAGAACAAGCGCGTCATCGAAGCGTTCCTCGACCTCGTCGTCGAAGAGAACCTCGACACCGGCTTCATGCAGTCGGAGAACAACGTCGACGACGAGGCGATGTCGAAAATTCTGACCTACCCGAATGCGATCGTCGGTCTGTCAGATGGCGGCGCGCATGTACAGTTCCACGGCGGGTACGGCTACAGCACGCGGCTGCTCTCCGAGTGGGTGCGCGACAAGCACATCATGAGCTTGGAGCATGCGGTCCGGCGGCTGACCTTCGACTCCGCTTCGGCGTTGGGGCTCTACGACCGCGGGCTCCTGCGGCCCGGCATGGCGGCCGACATCGTCGTCTTTGATCCCGACACAGTTCGGCCGTTGCCGGAGAGCGTCGTGCACGACTTCCCGGCTGGCGGTTGGCGCATGAAGGAGCCCGCGGCCGGCATCATGGCGACGATCGTCAACGGCGAAGTGCTGATGGAGAACGGCAAACACACCGGCGCTCTCCCCGGCCGCGTGCTGCGCAACACCTACTACCAGGCTCACGCCTAGCCCGAACCAAGGCAGGCCGGCAGCAGACGACCGCACGCAACGCCCGTTGCGGGCGGTCTGCTGCCCCTTTCAGCGCCTCAACCGGCGAGCTGGACGGCGTTATCCTCCTGCAGCCGGCACATGCGGTCGAAAAGTCCGCGGCGCCGGCGCAGCTCTCCTGGGGGACCGTCCTCGACTACACGGCCTTGTTGTAGTACGACAACGCGGTCGAAATTCGACACCGTCGACAGACGATGGGCGATCGCGAGTACAGTGCGGCCGCGCATCAGAACTTCCAGCGCCCGCTGGATTTCGATTTCCGAGGCGCTGTCGAGCGCCGAGGTCGCTTCGTCGAGCACCACGATCGGCGCACCCTTGAGCAAGGCGCGAGCAATCCCGAGGCGCTGACGCTGCCCGCCCGACAATTTCGTTCCGCGTTCCCCGACGATCGTATGATAGCCTTGCGGTAGCGCCCGAATGAAGTCGTCGCACCGCGCTGCTCTTGCGGCCGCCAACACTTCCTCGTCTGTCGCCTCGGGGCGGGCGTAGCGTATGTTTTCCAGCACCGAACGATGAAATAACAAGATGTCCTGCGGCACGACAGCAATCCCGGCGCGCAGACTGTCCTGCGTCATACCGCGAATGTCCTGGTCATCGATCACGACGCGACCGCCATCGACGTCCGCCAAACGCTGCAGCAAGCCGATCAAGGTGGACTTGCCAGCTCCCGAGGGCCCGACGAGACCGACGCGTTGCCCCGGATCGATGCGCAGGTTGAAGCCATCAAACACCTGATTTCCGGAGGGATAGGAGAAGTCTACGTCTTCGAATTCGATACTGCCGCCGAGTCGGATCAACGGCCGCGACCCCGGCTCGTCGACTACCTTGTGATCCTCGCCGATAACATGGATTGAATCGGCAATTCGCGCGACGAATTGGGTCGTATTGACGAGAGCAAACGCGAGATCGCGCGACCCGTGCAGGATGCGAAACGCCATCGCCAGGGTCAGGATCACGTCACCCGGAGTGACCCTCCCCGCGCTCCACAGGTGCAACGTCCAGGCGAGCATGCCCCCGGCCATCAGCCACAGAGCGAGATCGTGCAGCACGCGCATGCGCTCGACATACATCAGGCTATCGCGATGCGTGTCTTGTTCGGCTCTCAGAAGCCCGTCGAAGCGCCGGCGTTCCCGTGTGCGCGCCGAAAAGGCCTTGACTACCCAGATGTTGGAGAGCACGTCGACCAGTTCGCCGCCGACTTCGGCGGCACGATCGGCGTGAAAGCGGTGCCGAGGCATGCCGCGCTGGCTGAGCCGGACGAGCGCCCCCGCAGCCACCAGAACGAAGCCGAACAACGCCGCGACCAGGTGCCACTCGACGGTGGCCAACATTGCCAGCGCGACGCAGAAGTCGGCGCAGACCGGGGCGATGTTGAATAGCACGGCCGAGAGCACCTGCTGCAGGGAGTCGCCGGTCGATGAGATCCGGTTGGCGAGCGAGCCGCCCATGCGATCCGAGAAATATCGGCTGCTGTGCCCGCTGAGGTGATCGAACAGGTCGAGCTTGGCCTCGGCCTTGTCCACCAGAATTGCCCGATAGCCGAACCAGCTGCCGAAACGCCACAGCGCGCTTTCACCGGCCAGCAGGGCAGCAAACAAGGCGAGCGCCCACCACACTTGAGCGATGTGCTGTGGCCCCGCCGCCATCGCGTCGACAATCAACTTCAGGCCGAACTGTGCGACGCAGGCAAACGAAGCCGCTCCCAAGACGGAAACCAGGGCAGCGGCATGCAGAAACGGGCGCCGCTTTATGTAGTGCCACAGAAATGCCAGCGGCCGCCGCGGAAATTCGGCGGCCCCAGGTGCCCCTTCCCGACCTGCAGTCCCGGTCCAGGTGAGATCCACCAGCCTCAACGGAGCAGTTGAAAAGCGGTTCTCACCATCGCCCCGGGAGGCGATCGACCGCATCGCTCTAACGAAAGTCATCGGGCACCATCCTCAATGTTTTTGGCAAACACATTTCGTCGGCGACCTCTCCCTCTTATTGCGTTGCGCGGGTCGGTGAATGCGATCCCCTTACCGCCATCTCGGGGAATCCATTGGCGGGGTTTGTCCGGTCAACGATGATGCCCGCAGAACTATTCCCGGACGCACGGCTGTTCCTCCGAAAAGGGGCTACCCTTAGGGTTGGCCCGAAGCCCAGATGGACCAACCAACCACGCATCCAAGCTGTATGTACCGGAGAATGCTGTAATCCTGCGACACAGCGCCGCGCATCGGCGACATATCTATCGTTCAAGTGTGATTGATGTGTCTGAGTGTCGATTTTGTTGATTGCTGTGCCCAACCATAACCAATCGGAGCGAACAATGCGGATTGCTCAAATTGCACCGCTGATGGAGGCGGTTCCCCCCAAGCTGTATGGCGGCACAGAACGGATTGTCGCCTATCTAACGGATGAGCTTGTGGCGATGGGCCATGAAGTGAGCTTGTTCGCGAGTGGCGACAGCGTCACGACGGCGCGTCTAGAAGCAGGGTACCCGCAGGCCCTTCGGCTGGATCCCACAATCCGCGATCACGTCGCTCCACTCGTCGCGATGCTTGAAACGGTCGCACAACGAGCGCACGAGTTCGATGTAATCCACTTGCACTGCGATTATCTCGCTTATCCGGTGTTTGCCCGAAGCGGCGTGCCGTTTCTCGGCACATTGCATGGCCGTTTGGATCTGCCCGAACTGAAGCTGGTCTACCGGGCATTTCCCAACCTGCCGGTTGTATCGATTTCCAACTCGCAGCGCGAACCGCTACCGGAGGCACGGTATGTCGCTACGGTTTACCACGGACTGCCGGAGCAGCTGTTGCTGCCCGGCGACGGGGCAGGTGGGTACTTGGCGTTTCTCGGCCGTATTTCGCCGGAAAAAGCGCCGGATCGAGCAATCCACATCGCGGCTCGGGCGGGAATGAAGCTCAAGATCGCGGCCAAGATCGACCGGGTCGATGTCGATTATTTTGCTGCCGAGATCGAGCCGCTCCTTGCACAACCACATGTAGAGTTTATCGGCGAGATAGCCGAGGACCAGAAGTCCGAGTTTCTGGGAAATGCGGCAGGCTTGCTATTCCCTATCGCATGGCGGGAGCCTTTCGGCCTGGCGATGATCGAGGCAATGGCTTGTGGGACCCCGGTGATCGCGCTACGTAACGGTTCGGTTCCTGAAGTTGTCGACGATGGAATAACTGGCTTTATCGTTGATGACGAGGCGACTGCCGCGAGCGCTGCCGAAAAGCTGCACCAGCTCGATCGGACTGCCGTCCGCGCCGTGTTCGAGAAACGATTCACCGCCAGGCGGATGGCGGAAGATTACATCAAGGTCTATCGGAGCCTCTGACCTTGCACATAACGACCATTCAAATACCCGGCTGAGCTCGAGAGGGGAAGTGATCCAATGTCCCCGATCCGCATTCTTTTCTTCAACAGTCTGAGAATATCCCTTCTCGGTGGCGGCGCGATTACAGCGGGTGTGTTTGTTGTGGGTTTAGTGGCGGCACAGGTGCAGCCCAATGCTCCTGCCGAGCAGGCGCCCGGCACTACGACCTCCACCGGCGCGAATCTGGACTATTTCCCACGAGACCACCTCTTCCGGATCCTGGGGAAGGAGGTGCTGAGCGCGAAAGGTGAGGACATGGGGCGCATCGTCGACGTGCTGTTCGACGAAAAAGGGGAGCCGCATGCCGCTGTCATCGATTTTGGCGGATTTCTTGGGGTGGGGACGCGAAAAATAGCAATCAGCTGGAGCGCGCTGCGTTTTGACCTCGGGGAGAAGAAGAACGTAATCGCTCTGGATCTCGACCGTGAACGACTGAAGGCCGCCCCGGAGTACAAATACACAGAGTCGGATAAGCCAATCCCAGTGGTGGCACAGCCGCAACCGCTCCCGCGCGAAGCCGCTCCCGATCCCGGTCGGTGACGTCATTCAGCAGGATGGCACGATTGCGGTTGCGGATCGCGTCGTATGCTCGACCCGCCGCCGATCCGATGGCCCGCAGCCTGCGGGGGCTCGATTGGCTGAACTTTTTTGTCGCGAACTTTCAGACCGGGTTTGGACCGTTCATTTCGGTTTATCTTACCGGTGTCGGGTGGACCCAGGGTGCGATCGGTGCGGCACTGAGCGCCGGCACGATCGCCGGAATGGTGAGCCAGGTCCCCGGTGGAATCCTGGTCGATGCAGTACGCGGCAGACGAGCAGCCGCTGCCGCGGCGATCGCGGCGATCATGGCAAGTGCCCTCCTGATAGCGTTGTGGCCCGCTCTGTTGCCGATCGCCGTGGCGGAAATAGTGCACGCTTTCGCCAGCTCCGTCCTCGGCCCAGCGATCGCAGCTTTGAGTCTGGCTTTGGTCGGCCACGGCGCTCTGGGCGAAAGGCTCGGCCGCAACGCCCGTTATTTGGCAATCGGCAATGCGTTCGCCGCCGGGCTCATGGGCACCTTCGGTTACTACATCGGGGAACGCGCTGTTTTTTTGCTGACGGCGGCACTCGGTATTCCCGCACTGGCAGCGCTCCGGATGATCAGAGCCGCGGATCTCCCTTCGGTCAAGGTCGATCCAAAACCGGCCGCACGGTCCAAGGCCGAAAGCACCCGCTGGTCGTGGCGATTTCTTACAGACCGCAGGTTGCTCGCGTATGCCGCGTGCGCAAGCCTGTTCCAGCTTGCTAACGCGGCGATGCTGCCGATCGCCGCCGGGATGGTGACCAAGCAGGCAGGCAGCGAAGCGTCTTTGGTGATCGCAGCCTGCATCGTCGCGCCCCAGGCGGTTACCGCCGCCATTTCTCCTTGGGTCGGGCGAGTCGCTGAAGGATGGGGCCGCCGGCCGATCCTGCTCCTCGGTTTTGCCGTGCTGCCGATCCGCGGCATGCTGTTCGCCGGTATCGCCGACCCGTATCTGATGGTCCTCATCCAATTGTTGGACGGATTGAGTGCGGCCGCTCTTGGCGTCCTGACGCCGCTGATCGTCGCAGACATCACTCGCGATACCGGCGCCTACACGACCGCTCTCGGGGTGGTCGGGCTCGCAATCGGCGGCGGCGCGACCTTGAGCACGACGGCAGCCGGCCTGGTCGCGGACCATCTGGGAAGCGAGGCAGCGTTCCTCAGCCTTGCCGCACTAGGTCTCTGCGCGACCCTGCTCGTCAGTGCCGCAATGCCGGAGACAAAACCGGCCGCCGGCCGGCGGAAATAGTAATCCGGGGCGATTACGTGAGGTTCACTCGGCTGCCAACAGGGGCGCCAGAGGGCTCCCGGCTTTTTCGAGTTCGGCGGGAGGGCCTTGATCGACAAGCCGGCCGTGCTCCATAACCAGGACCCGATCAAAGGCCGAAGCGAGGCGTGGCCGGTGCAAGCTCCACACCAGGCTGCGATCGGCGAACTCGACCTTCAATCTTTCGAGAAGGGCGGTTTCCGTGGCTCCGTCCAAAACCGCCGTCGCGTCGTTGAGCGCCATCAGATCGGGACGCTTGAGTACCGCACTGGCAATCGCGAGCTTTTGGCGCTGCGTCTCGGACAGCCGCGATCCGCCGGTTCCGACCGGATAGTCGAGCCCGACCTGGATCAAGATACGCCGCAGGCCGAGTTCGTCGAGCACTTGGGTTATCGCCGAGTGAACTCGCTCGCGACCTCCGGACTCGCCGCGCACGATCGTGCCAAAGAGGACATTCTCTTGGACGGAGGCTGCTGCATTGTAGCGCCGCGGCTCAAAGAACTCGACGGAACCGCGCAACTCCGCCGGCAGACCGGAGGCGAAGACGCGCCTCGCCTCCAGTATCCGCTGCTGCATTTCCTCGTCGATCAAGTCGAGCGGATCGCGCGCCGCGACCAGCTTGAAGGCCAGCGACAACAGCCGCTCCCGCGGCGGCTGTAACAGGTGCTCGGCCCCCGCCATCTCCATCCGCTTAAGAATGCCTTCGAATACCGGCAGGTCGTCGGCGCTGATGAACGAGAACTCGTCGAAGAAGCCTTGCTCGGGCCGCACACCGGAGAACAACTCGATCATCATCCGGGCGACCCCCGCGCCGACTTCCAGGAGATCGTGAGTAAGTCCGGCGCGGTCGAGGACGCTCTTGACATAGGGGCTACGGGCGAGCGCGTCGCCCTCAAAATTCGCTCCGATCGGGGTGCCGAACAGCAGGTTGACCGAGATCGGCGAATTGGCGTTGTAACGATCGGGATCGAACCGCTCGACCAGATGGGCAAGACCATCCTGCTCGAGGCGCTCGGCGAGGACCCGACGCGCTTCGAGCACCCGCTGCGCGGCGTCGGGCTCGCGTTCTGGATCGAGCCGCCCGCGCAACCCAAAGAGGTGGACGTCCTCTTCGAGGTCAACCAGCCGCAAGACGTCGACAACTCGGGTTTCGAGCTCGGCCGCATCGGCCACGCCGGCCTGGCGATAATCCACCCAGTCACCCGCGGGATCGTAATCGATGTTCCCCGATTTGCGGGCTTCCTCGGCCGCACGCTTGGTCTTCTCGCCTTCCGGACCATCGCCCAGCCGGTGCGAGTGATGGCGCAACCCGACCAGCAGATTGTCTTTTACGCTCGCTGAAAATAAATAACTAATCGGGCCAACGTAACCGATCCGGCGGCCGGAGATCGCCAGCGGCAGGCTGTTGAGGTCGGTCTCGCCGATCAAAAGGCGGCCACTCGTCGGGGTCACGAGGCGAGCAAAGAGCTGGGGGACGAGGTTTCTGCCGCTGTTGCTCTGGCCGACAATCGCGACGTCGGTACCGAGCGGGAACTCGAAACTTACCGCTTCCAGCAAATGGATGCCGTCGCTGTCCGTAACTCCGAGGCTTGCCGCGGCGACCTCGCCTTTGAACGGCTCGACATGCTCTGGCTCTTCGAGCAGAAGCCGTTTGTCGAGCATCTCGGGAACCTGAAATTGTTCTACCACCTGCTCATATTTGATAGCGACGTCCTGTTGGTTCTGGTAAAAATCGAGTAATTCTTTCCATGGCGAGGATAGTTCCTTATAGGCGGCGAGCACGGCGACCAGCGCGCCCCAGGAGAGCTGGCCTTTGATTACGAAGTAGCCGCCGATCAGAAAGAAGAAAAAAGGCGTTAGGTTGCCAATGAGATTGTTGAGAAACTTGACGAAGAACTTACGATTATATATTTCAAACCGTATGTCATAAATCTCGCCAAGGCGGTCGGAAATGTCGGCAAGTTGATACGCAGCAGCATCGTTGGCGCGAATTTCAGTACGCGCGGCGATTGTCTCGGCGATGCGGTCCGAAAGCACGCGGACCTTGCGCACGCGCTCGCGCCCTAGCCGGCGGATGATGCGCTGCATCTTGGGGATGATGTAGCCCTGGATCGGATAGAGCGCCACAGCCGCCGCGCCGAGCATCGGATCCTGTACGAACATGAACACGAAGATCGTCAGCAACGTGCCACCCTGGGAGATCGGCAACGCGAAGGCCTCGCCGATGAAGCCGCCGACCGGCTCCAGCTCTCCCGTCATCATCGCAATCACTTGGCCCGTCGCGGTGCGGTCGAAATGATGAAGTGGAAACCGCAACACCCGTTCGTAGAGTTGGTAGCGAAGGCGGCGCAGCATGCGCTCGCCGACTTGCCCCTTCTTCACGTTCAAATGCAGCTTGAACCATCCATTGATCAAAACAAGCGCAAGAAAAATGCAGCATAAGAGGACAAGATATGGGATCTGATCGAATTGCATGCTCAGGAATGACTGCGGAAAATCCTTTCCTGATATGGCACGGTTTACGATAACCTTGGGAAGGTCGAGAGAATAATAAAGAAACGGAAAAGATAACAGGGTAACCACTACCAGATAAATCTGTTCCGGCAGGCTGTAATGCAGGATGTACCCGTAAATCGATGGATCAAGCCCATCTCTCTCGGTGTGTGGCAAAAACCGGCGTAACCCAGAGGGCAGCGGCGGCCGCAGGGACTTTAAAGACACGGCGAGAGTTCGCAGGAAGGGCATGAGCTGCTCATTAATCCTTGCCGCCGCGAGATGCGGCTTCGCGCGTCAACACCGGCCCGATCGGCCCTATCCCTCGGCAGATAGTCGCACGACCTCGGGCGCGCGAGAGGTGGGCGCAGGTACCGGCCAAGAATTGATGGTTTGCGGCCCCTGATTGACCCACCAAGGCGGCTTTGACTGGAACTTTTGCCGCCGGTGCGCGTCCTTCTTTCGTAAGGCATGAGTTGCTGGCGCCCAATCTGCGAACCAGACCGGCGCGAACCTCACCCGGCAAACCCAGAACCAGATCGATATCGCGCTGCCAAGTCTCGCATCTCTCGTCGAGCGCGTCACGCCGGCGGTCGTCAACATCTCGGTCGAGTTGAAGGAGCAAGCGGCGGCGCAAGGTGGAGGAGAATCCGACAAGGAGAGCGATCCGCCTTTCGATCCCGGCGACACGCTTTTCGGTCAGTTCCTCAAGCGATTCTTCCGACGACCATTTCAATTCCGCAATCCCGCGGAAAAAGTGATGGCGCTGGGCTCGGGGTTCATTATCGATCCTGCTGGTTACATTGTAACAAACAATCATGTCGTCGCCAACCAAGGCAGTGTGACCGTGATTATTCAGGATAAAGCAGGCATAACAGCCAAGGTGATCGGCCGCGACGAGAAGACCGGCACCGTCCTGCTCGAGATTGATACCGACAAGAAGCTGCCTTACGCGACCTGGGGAGACAGCGATGACCGCGCGGGCCGGCGATTAGGCTTGTCGCTGTCGGCAAACCCCTTCGGGCTCGACGGCTCGGTAACTCGGCACTCGGCCGAAACTTGGGGCTGACTCGGCGTGGCGATCGCGGAGTAGTCGGTCAGGGAAGCCGCTACACACGCTCTCGGCATGGAGTTGCGGCCGCGCGATCAGCGGCCACGCAGAGACCTGAAGGTTTCCAAGGACGTAAACGGTGTCGTCGTCGGCCGGGTCGAAGGCGACACCCCGGCGGGCGCACTGGGCGTCCAGGCCGGGATGTCATCGTGTCGGTCGATCAAAAGCCGGTTGCGACCCCCTGAGGAGGCGGCCGCCGAACTAAGGCAGCCGGCGACGCGCGGCAACG
>Ga0126371_10006419_pt1 | contig 10471 bp, 8 predicted proteins | sample PanSoiMetaPlot_4_FD_110145 | JGI IMG/M metagenome (GOLD analysis project Ga0126371, IMG submission 110145) | Tropical forest soil microbial communities from Panama - MetaG Plot_4 | ecosystem: Environmental > Terrestrial > Soil > Tropical forest > Bulk soil | place: Panama | collected 2016-02-17
CCATGCTGGCCCGCAGCTCCGTTGCGGTCACGGTCGCCCCCGAGGCGCATCGCTTGTCAGGTTCAGCCTGACTTGTCAGGCATCACCTTACGGCGTCAGTCGCGACCTGACAAGCATCGCAACAAGCGCACCGTCGAAGTAAGAGCGAAGCCCAAGGTTCTCGGCCCGGTCCGCTCACGCCGCCCGAGCGCGGGTTGGGAGACCACGCTCTGCCAGTTCGTAGGTCGAATGAGCGCTGACGCACGGCTATTGCGTCCGACGAGGGCCGCGTGCCGTTCATGGGTGCGGGATCACGGGGGTCATGGCCCAGCCAGGTCACACCGACACTAGGTCGTCGCGCTCTCGCCGGCCCGGATCAGACCCATTTGCGAGCTTTGCGCGATCCTTGGCGCCTCGGCAGACCGCCGCGTCCTTGATCAATGGCGAATTACTGTCGCAATAGCGACAGTCGTGCGCCATTGACGGATGATCTTGAAACCACGCGCGGGGTTGCTGCCTGTTTTATGAGTTTCACACCGTTGGCCAGGGCACGGAGCCAACGGCCGCGCCAATGACCCGCTCGGCCCTGGGGTCGATCGTGCCGTCAGCCGAACTCGATCAGCTTCTCTCGGACGGCCACCATGACAGCCTCCATCCGGGAGTGAATCTGGAGCTTCTCCAGGATGTTGCGGACGTGGTTCTTGACGGTGTTCTCCGAGATGAACAGCTCTTTGGCGATATCGCGGTTGTTCATTCCCCTGGCGACGAGCCGGAGGACCTGGATCTCACGTTCCGTCAGCCGCGGCGCCGGAACCTCTTGTGGTTGCTCCTCCTCTTCCCGGCGAGCCAGCGCCGCGAACTCGGTCAGCAGCTTGCCAGCCATCGACGGGTTGATCAGGGACTGGCCACCATGGACTGCTCGGACGGTGTCGGCGACCTCATCGAGCGGGATGTCCTTCAACAGGTATCCGCTGGCCCCGGCCCTGATCGCCTCGAACAGGTCCTCTTCCTCGTCGCTGATCGTCAGTATCACGATCTTCGTGCTCGGCGCGACGGCTTTCACCGCGCGGCACGCCTCGATGCCGCTGCTGCGCGGCATGCGGATATCCATCAGCACCACGTCAGGCAGTGACTCGCTGGCCTTGCTGACGGCCTCCGCGCCGTCACTGGCCTGGCCGACTAGCTCGATGTCATCCTCGGGCTCCAGGACCATCTCAAGGCCGCGCCGGAACAGAGCGTGATCGTCCACGATGAGCGTTCGGATGGGCTCGAGCACAACTCGACCGTCGGGCTCGTCGCTGACCCCGGCACTGCGGCCCATGTCCGTCCTCTCCAGGCGAGCGTTCCGGTTGATTCCCGACCGGCTCGACCAGACCGTGACCCGACAGTACGGGAACGCGCCTGCCCGGCGCTTAGCTTAATGATGGCGCGATATCAGTCCCCGGCCGGACCTGGCGACGCGAGGCAGCCTGTCTCGCGCGGCCGCCGAACATGACCTGGCCGTTGGCCGACGGATCACTGCCGGCCGGCTGCGGCCGCGGCGCGTGCTCCTCAACAAGCCTGATCACGCCGTACTGGTAGCCGCGCCGGCGGTACACCACGCTCGGCATCCCGACCGCGGCGTCGGTGAAGAGGAAGAAGTCGTGGCCGACCATCTCCATCTCGAACAGCGCCTGGTCAAGGCTCATGGGCGCGGCCGAGTGGAACTTCTCGCGCACTATGAGCGGGAAACCACCTTCGTCGGCCTCCACAACGTCCTCGGCCTCGGCCGGCGGAGCCGACGCCTCAGCGCGGTCGGCAGCACCTGCCATCGCCGTCATTGCTTCGGCGGCACCGTGGCCCGCCAGGAGTCCACCGCCAGCCCCGAGCCTGATCGCAGGCAGTTCTGCGGCGGACGCCAGGTCGGCCTCGGGCAGATCGCCGAGCCGGACTGCGCCGTGCGCACCGTGCCGGTCTTTGCGCCGGTCGCATGCCCGGCGCAAGCGGGATTCCAGCTTTGTGAATGCCATGTCCAGGGCGGCGAACCTGTCCTCGGCGGCCGCCTCGGCCCGGATCTTGGGGCCGCGCGAGGTGAGGGTCAGCTCGACGCGCTCCTTCTGATCTGTCAGCCGTGGGTTGTGCTCTTCCAGGACCTCAACGTCGACCCTGATGGCCTTGCCGTCGAGCTTCTCGATTCTCGCGAGCTTGGCAATCGCGTGTGTCCGGAACCTTTCCAGCACCTCGGTGTGCCGGGCCTTGAAGATGATGTCCACGTAGGAACTCCCTTCGTGTCCGGTCTCGAGCGGCACCCGTCCGGCCGACCTGGTCTTCTACCCCACATTCGCCTGCTGAGGGGCTCGCGGCTACTTGTGCCACTACTGCCCTTCTCCCTACCCAGAGGACATCGGATCCCCCGGTGGGGCAGGACTTACTTCTAAGCCGCACCGTGATCGGTCGACGACAAGTCGCCTTACGTGGGCCGCTTTGCCTGCGGCTGGCATCGGCTAGCGAGGCCGTCAGCCCTGTGAACAAGGCTGCTGGCCTAGCGCAACCACGGACCCGGACGGGTGCCATGACTCGACGTTAGCCGCACCTCGCGCGAATGCAAGGAGCGGATAGCACCCAGGACGCGGCCGAACGGCCCTAGCCCGGATAAACGGGATCAGCGCCGGTCGTGACGAACGACCACGCAGGCGATGCCGGCGATGAGGCATAGATGCGGTTAATGTGCCCATCGGTCGTCCCGACCACCAGCTCAGACCCATCGGTCGTCAGCGTCTGCGCGCCCGTCGGCGCGGCGCCGAGCAGTTGTGGTGAGCTACCTGGCTGGAGGCCTGCCCCGCCGGTGAGCGGCATGGCAAAGATGACGCTGCCCGCTTGCCCTTGCTGGCCCGCCAGAACCGCCAGGTGATAGGGGTCCGACCAGCTGATGGCGAGCGGTTCGGCACCACCTGCGCCGATGCTGACGGGCTTGCCGAACGCCACATGGCCATGGTCGAAACGAACGGCAGCCAGCAGGAGCTTGTTCGCGGATCTCGTGTGCACCAGCAGAGCGGCGCGTACGTTATCCGGTGCCATCCGTAGCGACAGGATCGAGCTGCCAGACTGGCCGATTGCGGTCAGATCCCCCAGGTCAACGAGAACCGGATGCCGGTTCTGTGCCTGCAGCACCCAGACGGCCTGGCCGGCGGCAGCCCACAGGTTACCGTTGCTGTCCCAGCTCAGGGACGTGCACGGCCCACCCGACGTGGTGAGGACGTAGGAGTGGTACAACGTCCCGCCGCCCGTCGGCATAAAGACCGCACACCCTGTCCCAGCCGCGACCGCGACAGCGATCTGCGGCGTATGACTGTCAGTCGGCTCCGCAGCGATCGCTGTGATCGCCGCGCCGCCAATCTGCTGCGGGCTGACTCGCCTGAAGGCCGTCATCGGCTTTGTTACAGCCCGGGGGTGGCCCGGAAGCTGACCCACCGTGCTTGGGCCGGTGATGGCTAGGATCGGCCCGCTGGACGGCGGCGGCACCATGCTGGCGATGCTCGTTGACCACGCGTACTGGAGGGTGTTGTTGATATACAGCTGCACCTGACTGGCCAGTGGCGCAGAGTAGCTCCGGTCACTGAGCGTTGCCGTGAGCTGCGCTTCCATGAGCTGAATCTGCTGGGCAGAAGCGTGCACGGCCGCCCCGCCAATGTCGACTTGGGCCACCCTGCCGGTGATCGTGACCTGCTTGATCAGGGCGCTGCCAGCCGGGAATGCCGATGACGTGGCTCCGGACAGCCATTCGTGGCCTGGGCCCTGGAGCAACCCCTTGACAAGGCCGGTCGCCAGATTTGTGTTGAGCGCGCTATTCGAGCTCTGCAATGGCGCATACACGGGGTCGGGAACGAGGATCCCGACGCTGCCGTGCGACACTTTGGGCGGCGCGTAGAAGAACAGGTTCCGCGCCTGGTACACAGACTCGAAGTCGGACTGGGTGAGCACCAGGCCGGGCTGCGGCAGCTCATCGATCAGCCATACTCCGTTGGTCTTGGTGAGGATGAACTGATACTGGACATTCTGGCCCGGCGTGTACTGATACTGGCCCGTCTGGCTGAGCGTCGCGAGGCGTTGGCCGGTGAACTTCACCGTCTCGCGCTCTGTACCAGGTGCAGGTGCGCCCACGAGGTGCGATGGGTAGTACCTGGCCGCACTGATACCAGTAGGTGCGCCGACGACCGCGACCGGGCCGCTCGCCGGACGCCAGCTCTTCCTGAGCTCCGGAGAGAGGTACCGCCCGGCTGCGGCCGGGTCAAAGGCATAGCTCGCGCTGGCGTGCAGGAAGCCCAGGACGACCTCCGTCGGTCCCCAGCTCTTCGCGGCGGTTGGCGGCGGCGGCGGTAGTGGCTGTACGTACGTCTGCACCTGACTGCCGGTGCCGGTGGCGCGACGCGGCGGACCGCCGGACGGCGCGCTCGCGCACGAGGAGACGGCCAGAGCGAGTGCTGTCGCCGTCAGCGTGACTGGCAGCCGGAGCGGCTGGGCCGACCGGAGCAGCCGGGCCTGCCGAGGCAGCCGAGGCGGCCCGGGCAGCCGGTAAAGGGGCGCGCTAGCCACGGGCCGCCACCTCATTGGCAGCGGGCGGCAGGCTCGTGTTGGCGGCGGATTCGCGCTCCGGCGCGTGGACTGGCTCGGCAGCGACGCTTGGCAGGACAGCGGCACCAATGTCCGCCGGGTACGGGCTGAGCGGAAGTGGCGATCCATGGAGCTCGCGGCCGACGGTACGCGGGAGTGTCAGGCGGAATACCGAGCCCTTTCCTGGCTCGCCCCATGCCTCGAGCCAGCCGCCATGCAGCCGGGCATCTTCCAGCGCGATGGCGAGCCCCAGTCCCGTTCCGCCTGAGGTGCGCGCCCTGGCCGGGTCGGCGCGCCAGAACCGGTCAAAGGCCAGTTGGTCCTCGCCCGGCGCGAGGCCGACGCCGAAGTCGCGGACCGACACGGCCACGGCGGCCGAGTCGATCGCGGCGGTCACGACCGTATCCTTGTTCTCCCCGTGCTCGACGGCGTTCAGGAGCAGGTTTCGCAGGATGCGCTCCACCCGGCGCCGGTCAACCTCGGCAATGCACGGCTCGGCAGGGAGGCGGAACTCGATCTTGGTTCCGCGGCGCTCGGCGAGTTGCTGCGCCACATCCGCCGACTGCAGGATGATCGTGCACACGTCGACCGGCTCGGCGTCCAGCGTGGCCGCGTTGGCGTCATACCTGCTGATCTCCAGCAGGTCGGCGAGCAGAGACTCGAAGCGCTCGAGCTGGCTCTGGAGCAGTTCAGCTGACCGCCCGGCGGCCGGGTCCATCTCGTCTCGGGCTGCATACAGCACGTCCGAGGCGATCCTGATCGTGGTCAACGGCGTCCGCAGCTCGTGTGAGACGTCAGAGACGAACTGCCGCTGGACCTGCGACAGGTCCTCAAGCTCCTTCATCTTGTCCTGGAGGCTGGCGGCCATGTCGTTGAACGCGGTGGCCAGAGCGGCTAGCTCATCAGTACCACGCACCTCCATCCGCTCGGTCAGCTTGCCGGTCGACAGCCGCCGAGCGCCTTGCGCTGCCAGCCGAACCGGGATCACCACCCACCTGGTGACGAGCCATGCGATGGCCGCTAGCAGGAACACGACGGCGATGCCAACGGCCAGCAGCGTTCGCTGCATGCTGGCAATGCTGTGCTGCTCGGCCGCCAGCGGGAAGAAGTAGTACAGCTGATAGGCGTAGCCAAAGGGGGCGCCGACCAGCAGGCCCGACACAGGCTTGCTGCTAGCCGCGACCGCCATGCTGGTCCAGACCTTCAGCGGGCCGCGAATGGCCTTCTCCGACCGGACGGCCTTCACCAGCGTCTGCGGCAATCGCGGCGGCGATGCATAGAACCCGTCAGCCGCCCCGGCGCTGTAGACAGGCGGGCCCTGATAGGCAGGTGAGAGCGTCACCTCGAGCGCGTATGGCGTTTCCCCGGTGGAGGCGAGTTTTTGCGCCAGCTCGTTCATGTGGATTCGAGACTGCGGGTTCGGCTTGCCCGAGAACTGATCTGAGCCGGCCACGCTCGCAAGGCCAGCCTCGACGATGTTGACAGACGACTGAACCTTGTCGTTGTAAAGCTCAGTGACCAGGTGCTGCATGAGGATGTAGCCGAGGACGCCCACCACGGTCACGGACAGCACCAGGGTCGCGGTGATGACCCGCAGCTGCAGGGAACGCCGCCACCGATCGCTCAGCCGACGCAGGCCAATACCCCAGCTGCGCGGTATCGTCAGCCGGGGTCGCACCAGCCAGCTCCGATAGCGGGCGCCGACCCCGGCTGCTCCGCTCATAGCCCTTCCCCGCGAGATGATGCACCCGGCGACGTGGTCCGCGTACGCCGGGCCGGTGGGCGCGAGGTCGTGATCAGCCTGGGCCCGCCTTATAGCCAACGCCCCTGACTGTCACGACGATTTCCGGTCGCTCAGGATCCTTCTCGATCTTGGCGCGGAGCCGCTGCACATGCACGTTGACCAGCCTGGTGTCCGCCGCATGCCGGTAGCCCCAGACCTGTTCGAGCAGAACCTCTCTGGTGAACACCTGCCGAGGCTTGCGAGCCAGCGCGACGAGCAGATCAAATTCAAGCGGCGTTAGGTTCAGCGGTTCGCCGGCCCGCTGCACCGAGTGGCCCGCCACGTCAATCGTGACGTCCCCGATGGTCAGCGTCTCGGGAGCTGGGTCATCGGTCCGGCGCAGCCGCGCCCGCACCCTTGCGATGAGCACCTTCGACTGGAACGGCTTGACGATGTAGTCGTCAGCGCCCGACTCGAGGCCGAGAACGACGTCCACGGTGTCAGTCTTCGCGGTGAGCATCACGATCGGCACGCCAGATTCGGCCCGGATCTGACGGCAGACGTCGATGCCGTCCATGCCCGGCAGCATCAGGTCTAGCAGGACCAGATCGGGCTTGGTGTCACGGAATGCGTCCAGCGCGCGATCTCCGTCGGCCACGAACGTGGGCTCGAAGCCCTCGCCACGCAATACGATCCCGAGCATCTCGGCCAGAGCGGCGTCGTCATCGACGACCAGCACGCGACCCTTCATAGTCTCCATCGTTCCACGTAGAAAGTGGCTTGGGGAGCGCCTACTGCGCCGCTAGCCACGCCCAGGTCTCGCAGATTACCTGCAGTGACGGGCTGAATCACCCCTTGTTCGGTGACGATGGCCGATACGAGGTCTGGTGGGGTGACGTCGAAGGCAGGGTTATAGGCCTGCGTACCGGGCGGCGCGACCGGCTGCCCGGCCATGCTGGCGACCTCCTCGGCAGGCCGGTGCTCGACCGTAATCGCCGCTCCGTCAGGCGTTTCCAAGTCCACTGTGGACACCGGTGCCACCACCACGAACGGCACATTGTGGTGCCTCGCAAGCACCGCGAGGCCGTAGGTTCCGACTTTGTTTGCCACGCTGCCGTCGGCAGCGATCCGGTCGGCCCCGGTCAGCACCAGGTCCACCTCGCCCGCAGCCATGAGCGAGGCGGCGGCGCCGTCAGGAAGCAGCGCGTGCGCGATCCCGGCCCGATGTGCCTCCCATGCTGTCAGCCGGGCGCCCTGCAGCAGGGGCCTCGTCTCGTCGACCCACAGTTGAGCGAGCCGCCCGGCTCGGTGAGCGGCCAGGATCACCGCGAACGCCGTTCCTTCCCCCGCGGAGACCAATTGGCCGGTGTTGCAGTGCGTGAGAACCCGCGCCGCCGCGGGCACCAGGCTGAGCCCATGGCGCGCCATGGCAGCGCTCGCCGCGGCGTCGTCGGCGGCGATCATGCGCGCGACATGCAGCGCCGCGCCGGCTCCAGCATTTTCCCCGGGACCGGGGCCGATTCGGTACGCCGCCTCTCGATAGGCCGCCAGCGCTTGCCCAACGCCCCAGCTGAGGTTGACAGCCGTCGGCCGCGCTCCAGCGATAGCGGTTGCTGCGGCCTCGACGTCCTCGGCCCGCATCGCGGCGAGAGCGACACCGAACGCACCGGCCACGCCCAGCAACGGCGCGCCGCGCACCACGAGTCGGCTGATGGCGTCAACGAGCTGTTCGGCGCTCGTGCACCTCACGACGGCCTCGGTGGCGGGCAACCTGGTCTGATCGAGCAGCTCTATGGCTGGCCCGGCCGGCGGGTCGACCCAACGCAGCGCCTTCATGTCCGGTGCCCTTGGGTCCGAGGTGGCCACACCCTGAGTCTGCCGACTGGGGAGCCTGACCGCCAACACAGTCGCGGCACGCGAAATTCATGGGGATAAGGCCCGGTTGCCCGAAGAAAGCTGGCAGCTTGCTGGCCCGCGTGCAACTATTGGCCGGGTCCCCGGACGGGTGCCACCGCAGCACCTCGTCATTAGGAGCGCACGTGACCGACCAGATGCCGCCTGGCTGGGAGAATCAGTCACCTCCCGGTCAGCCTGGCTATCCGCCCTATGGCCAGCCCCCTCCGCCGGGCGGTTACCCGCCCTATGGCCAGCCGCCTCCGCCAGGCGGTTACCCGCCTCCCTACGGCCAGGCCGGCCAACCGCCGTACGGATACGGGCCGGGTTACGGCCGGCCCGGGCCAGGCGGGTGGAACGCCGCGCCGGCACCGGGCGGCGTCCCGCTGCGGCCCTTGGCCCTCGGCGACATCCTGAATGGCGCCGTCACGCTCGCCCGCCGCAACCCGGCGGCGACATTCGGTCTCGCTGCCATCGTCGCGACCATCTCTGGCGTGGCCACGACTGTCGTCCAGGCCATCTACGACAAGCGGATCTCAGCGGATGAGTCCATCCTTCGGAGCAGCCAGACATTGCCCTCCCAGCAGGTCAGCCACGCGCTCGGGTCGCTCTTCGCATCGTTCGTTCCTGTCCTGCTCGTCGTGGTGGTGCTGTCGCTAGTGCTGAACGCTGCCCTGACTGGCATGCTCAGCGCCGTCATTGGCAGGGGTGTCCTCGGGCAGCGCACTGGCCTCGGAGCCGCATGGCAGGCAGGCCGGATCGGCGCCGTCTTGGGTGCGACCCTGCTGCTATTCCTGCTCGCCATCGGCGTGGTGGTGCCGCTAGCGGTCGCCGTCGTCATCCTGGCACTGTTGCACCTGACCCCGGTCGCCATCGTGCTTGGCATCCTGGGCTGGATCGGCGCCGTGGTCTTCGAGATCCTGTTGTGGGTCCGGCTGAGTCTTACGCTGCCCGCCGTGGTGCTGGAACGCCTTGCGCCCATGACCGCGATCAAGCGATCCTGGCAGCTCTCCCGCGGCAGCTTCTGGCGCCTGTTCGGTATTCTGCTCCTGACCGGACTCGTCGTCGGCGTCGCTGGATACGTGCTCTCCATTCCATTCGCGATAGTCGGTGGAATTGCCGGCGGGGGCGGATCATTCGGCATGTTCGGCGCGACGACGGCCACCGCATCAGCGACCGCGCTGATCATCGGCGCCATCGGATCGATCCTCGCCGCCACCGTGACGAGGCCCATCTTCGCGGGCGTCAACGTGCTGCTCTATGTCGACCTCAGGATCCGGCGCGAAGGCCTAGACCTCGCGCTGCGGAACGCGGCCCAGAGCCAGATGCTGACCGGTGACGAGTTCGCCGCTGTCTGGCAGCCGCCAGCCGCGGCCCAGGGCATGCCGAGCCCCTGGTGACCAGCGGGCGCGGGCAGCCTGGGTGCTAGCCGGAATGGCCGGCGCCGGGAGCCCGGCGATTAGCAGGCTGCGCGGTCAAGAGCTGGCGCGGCGCGAACTGGCGCGCGCTATCTACCGGCCGTCGCTACCCGCCCGTATCTGGCATGACATCACGCACTGGCTCAACTCGTTGCTGAACACGAGCTCGTCAGGCGCTCCAAGCTGGTGGGGACTCACTCTGCTGGCGGTCGCCCTCTCGGCGGCTGTTGCGTTCGTCCTGTACTGGCTGGGTCCGACGAGGGTGAACAAGCTAGCCGCCGATCGCGCAGTCATCGGCGCCGCGCCACTGAGCGCCCGCGAGCATCGCGACGCGGCCGACCGCCTCGCGGCGATCGGAAACTATGGCGGGGCGATCATCGAGCGGATCCGCGCCATCGTGGTCGACCTCGAGGCGCGTGACGTTTTGTTGCGCCGGCCAGGCCGAACGGCGACAGAACTCGCGGCCGAGGCAGGCGGCGCGTTTCCGGCGGAAGCCGTGGAGCTTGCGAGCGCTGTCCGTGGCTTCAACGACGTCCGCTATGGGGGCCGGGCAGGCACCGAGCCCGGCTACCGCCGCGTTCGCGACCTCGATGTCCGGCTCGCTGCGGCACCGGCCACTCCGTCCGACCAGGCGCGGTCATCGGCAGCCCAGGTAAGCCTTCCGCCCATAATGGCGGCGGCCCCTGCCACCGACGAGCCGGCTGGACTCGACCAGTGACCGGCACCGGCATCGCTGGGTTGCGCAACTGGTGGCGGCGCGGGCGCACGTGGCTGATCATCGCGATCATCGTGGTGCTCGGCGGCGTGGGCATCGCAGCTTTGGAGCCACCGCCGGCGAACCCGTACCTGAATCCACGCGATGTCTCAC
>Ga0126371_10006420_pt1 | contig 10471 bp, 7 predicted proteins | sample PanSoiMetaPlot_4_FD_110145 | JGI IMG/M metagenome (GOLD analysis project Ga0126371, IMG submission 110145) | Tropical forest soil microbial communities from Panama - MetaG Plot_4 | ecosystem: Environmental > Terrestrial > Soil > Tropical forest > Bulk soil | place: Panama | collected 2016-02-17
CGCAAAGCGGAGCCGGGGATTTTGGAGCTGCAAAAATCTCGCTTGAACATTTGCTGGTTCTGGATGGCAGCAGTGAGACTCACTCACGGCTTGCGCAAGTCGACGGGAAGCTGCATCTTGAAGTCGAGGCCCAGCAGGAGCTGGCCGCAGCGTCGAGGGCTGCGACCAAAACAACTGCAAGTGATCCTGACCAGGAGTTTCTCAGCGATTCACGGGCCGTCGCTCAGTCCGCCTTCCGCGATCCGCCGCCGGCCACAGACGTAGCCCTTTCCAATATTCGTGTACAGCAGCTTTATGAAACAGGCCTGGATCGCGTCCACGTGCAGCAGATCTATTTCGTGGGCTCTGACGCGGCTGTGGAAGCGCATCGTTTCGCATCGGTCCGTTATTCTCCCGGTTCCGAGCAGCTGCGCATTATCCTTGCCCGTGCGTGGAGTGCAGATGGGCGGGTCACGCAGGCGCAGGACCTTGGAGACCGCGAACTGGGTGACAATGCGAGTTCGATGTATTACGACACGCGCGTGCGAGAGCTACGCTTTCCGTCGCTGCAAAAGGGCGACGTTGTGGAACTGGAGTACACAGTTGTTCCAACGCTCGAGGCAAGCCCCTATCGCGGATATTTCGGCGACATGGTCGTTTTTGCCGGTCAGGCCTCCACTCTGTTTCGGCGTTACGTTCTGATCGCGCCAAAACAGCAGAAGATCTTTGCCCACGCGGAAAAACTAGCTCCGGCAGTTCTCGAACAGCGGGGCGACTCGCAGATTTTTACCTGGGAAGCACACTCGATTTCGGCGCTGCCGCGGGAAGCGCGGAGCCCGGGAGTGAGTGAGGTCGCGCCTTACGTGCTGGTGTCAACGGTAGGTGACTGGAAGCAACTTGGCGCCTGGTACGCCGATCTGATCCGGCCGCAATTCGTGCTCGATCAAGCCCTGCAGCAGGAACTCGCGGCTCTTATCCGAGGCAAGCACAATGACCGGGAGAAGATCGCGGCCATCCAGGAATTCGTGCTGCGCAGCACGCATTATGTCGCGCTCGAGTTTGGGATTTACAGTTACAAGCCTTATCCGGTCGCGCAGGTGTATGCGCGGCGTTTCGGCGATTGCAAAGACAAAGCCAGCCTGATGATCGCCTTGCTGCGTGCTGCCGGAATCGATGCCGATCTTGCCCTGGTGCGCACGCGCGCTCTTGGCGAGACGCCGGCCCAGCCGGCGTCGATCGCCGTTTTCAATCACGCCATCGTTTATATTCCCAAATACGATCTCTGGCTCGACGGTACGGCGGAATACGCCGGCCGGGAACTTCCGCAGGAAGATCAGGGAGTGCTGGCGCTGACCGTGGATCTCTCCGGCGGCGCGCAATTGCGTCGCATTCCCGTCAGCCGCGCCAGCGACAACTACACGCACCACAACATTCAGGCCCAGATTACGCGGGAAGGCGTGATTCGTTTCAGCGGCTCGACTCTCACGCGCGGTGAGGATGCTCCCGGGTTGCGCCATGAACTGGCTGAGCGAAGGGAACGGCTGAATCTGTTCCGTCGCGACCTGGCACAGGTGTTCCCGACCGTGCAGGTAGATAGTGTGGCCGTACACGGCGCCGAAGATCTGGCCAGCGACGTCAGCGTTGATTTCCAGGGAGCGCTGAATTCATTTCGCCGCAAGAAGATTGTTGCCCTCAGTTCGTCGTGGATGCTGCGTTCTTATGTTGCCGCGCTGGCGCCTTCCAGCGCGCGCACTCAGGACCTGATGATTTTCTCGCCCTGGATCACCGAAGAGGAAATCCATGTGGCGATTCCGGCAGGAGCCGAGATCGGCGAGCTGCCGCACGATCAGAACATCAGCAACAATTTCGGATCGTTGAAGCTGCACTATCGCAAGACAGCCAACGAAATCGTGATCCAGAGCCATGTCGAATTTGACAAGGCGCGAATCAGCGCCGGCGACTATCCCGCGTTTCGTGCGTTCTGCGCGCAGGTGGAGCGCAGTTTCCGCAACGAAATCACCGTAGGTCTGCCGCAATGAAAGTACGAGCGCTTCTGATCCTCTCTCTGCTCGCAGCCCTGCCGGCAATGGCACAGCAGCGGGGAGTCGCGAGTAGAAAGCAGACAGCCGTCGAACTTCGGAACACGGCATCGCTCGAGCAAAAATTTTTCAGCGACTTTTCGCTAGAGGCAGCAAAAGATGAGGCAGAAGCGCTGCTGCGCCGCGATCCCGCGAATGTGACGGCTCTGTTTGTCCGCATGGAGGCGGCTGAGCTCGAGGAACGCACAGATGTGACTCTCGACTCAGCCCTGCGTCTCTGTGCGACCTCGGCAGGCGGTGACGTGCAGGCGGTTGCCTCTAACCGGATATTGGAGCATGCCGGTAATACGCGGCTGTTCAATTCCGTTCTCCGCCAGGTAAAACTCGCAAGTCAGCAGACCAATGCATGCACATTCAACCTTCGCCTGGCGCTGGTTGCTGCTGCGGCCGATGGGGATGCTGCGGTTGATCTCGATGCTGCCGCGAAATCCGCCGGATTGCTGACGCGGTGGCGTATCGCCGGACCATTCGGACATTTCAGCAATGTCGATTTTGAACGCCAGTGGCCGCCGGAGTCGCAGCCGGGGTTACAAGATAAATCTGACAACGCGGTCCCTGAACGATTCTGGTTCCGCAGCGGAATGGTGAGCTTGCCGGATTACTTTCCGGCGAACGGCGTTTACTACGCGAATGCCGAGTCGGAGATCGCGAGTCCGCAAGCATCCGTGATTTCCGTTCTGAGCGCGGGACCTTACGTCATCTATGTGGACGGCAGACCTGTCCTGAAGTTTGATTCGCGCTTTCAGTCCGGGGCCAACCGTCATTCGGCGACGGCTTCACTCAGCGCCGGCCGCCATCGAGTGATGGTGAAGTTCACAGCGGATGCGGCGCCGCTCAGCATTGCCGTGCATCCCCGGTACGCGGGCGACAATAGAAAGCAGCCGAAACAAGGGCCGGCATTTCGCGAATATCTTGCGGCGTTGCAGCTGTACTTCAGGGGAGATATCCCTGCGCTTGCGCGTAATTTGGAATCCGCGACCACCCTGCACGGGACCGCAGCTCACACCTATCTGAGTGCATTGCTCTACTCGGCTGCGGAGGAACACTCATCGCAGGCCAGGTCGGCGTGGCAGAATCTCGCGGCCCACCACGACTCAGCTCTTCTGGCTCAGCTCAAGATCAGCGAGGACGCCGCTGGAGACAATTACGGGCGTGCATCCGCGATTGATGCGATTGCGAAGCAGCGGCCGGATTCAGAGATCGCGGCGCGCGCCGCTTTCGACCTGCATCGCTCCATGCCCCGTTCCGCCAACGAATATCTCAGCCGCCTAATTGCGCTGCATCCTTCATGCTCCAATTTGCGGGAGGCACTCAAGTTCTTTACGGCCGCTGGAGAGCAGGCGAGCGCCCAGCACGCGGAGCGCCAGCTGGCAGACTGCGCGCCTGAATCTCTCGCGTACGCTCGCGCGCTTGCCGACTCTGGAAGGCATGCTGAAGCGGCATCGCGCCTGCAGCAGTTTCTTGCGGTAAATCCGCTCAACCGGAGCGCACGCAAATTGCTGTTGGAGGAGTTGGTGCTTTCCAACCAGCCGGATCTCGCGCGAAAACAGTTGAGTGAGCTGCGGTCGATTGCTCCGAACGCCGCAGGTTTGGCCGATCTGATGGCCGCTCCGGAGAAGTTGCTCGACAGCTCCAGCCCGCGGGCCGGTGGATTTATTGAGGGAGACGAATTCTACCGGGATTGGCGGCGAGATGCGCCGGCGATCGCCCGTGAAATCTTGCCTAAGCCGTTTACCGGCGGTTCCGCCGTGATTCTGGTTTCCGACAAGGTTATCGAAGTCGCACGGGACGGATCGGCCTCCATCTATGTCCATAACATAACGCGGGTGTTGAACAAGGATGGCATCGTACGTTATGGCGAAGCTTCCGTGCCACGCGGTTCGGACCTGCTGGAGCTGCGCACGATCAAGGCTTCGGGGCAGGTCGTGGAGCCGGAATTAGCGCAGCAAAAAGCCGCAATCTCCATGCCCGCGCTGGAACCTGGAGACAGCGTTGAAGAAGAATATGTGACGCACTATCCATCATGGGACAAAGGATCAGAGGCTGCGTCACAGTTCGTGTTCGGATCGATGCAGGCCCCGGTCATCCACTCCAGGCTGGTCGTGCTGAGCGATCCGGCTGCGCCGGTCAAAGTGCTGCTGCAGAATGGAGCACCTGCGCCTCCGACAAGACCGGCAGGCGCACGAGTCTGGGAGCGCGACAACATCTCCCAGATTGCGGCGGAGCCTTTTCTTCCCGAACAGAATCTCCTACCCGCGGTCTCGCTGGTTACCGGCGATGATCTGCGTGATCGTAGTCGAGATCTGCTGATCGATTCCTCTCGTGCCGGCTTAGGCGTGATGGAGACGCTGCTCTCAATCCGTCTCGAAAAGACCGCTTCAGAGTATGAAAGAGCAAGGCGCCTTTACCAGTTCGTCACCGAAAAAATCGATTCCACGGGGGCAGACTGGGCGTCCGCATCGGCAGAAGACACACTGGCGGCAGGGCAGGGAAGCCGCACCGTCACCTTGCTTGCGCTGGCGCATGCCGCGGGCCTTGATGCCGACCTCGTGCTGGCCCGGAGAGTCGACCAGAGCTGTCCTGCGGAAATGGAAGCGTGCAAGAGTGAGCCACTGGTCCGCTTCTGGCTCAGCAATGGAAAAGTGATTGATGTTGATCCCGAGGCGGAGGGACTGCCGTTCGGCATGCTCCTGCCTGACCTGGAAGCCAGAGGCGCGCTGCTGGTTCCGCTCGGTCCGGAGCCGGCAAGAAACACGCAGACGGTGTCACTTGCCGTTGATTCGGCTCCGGAGAAGAGCACGGCGCAAGGCGACCTGTCACTCGATGCAGAGGGCAATTTATCAGCGACGATTCAGATGAAGCTGGGCGTAACCCGCGGAGACGAAGTGCGCGGAGTATTGCGCGGCGCCAGCGACGCGGAGCGGCAGGCTTTCTTCGAGCGGCTGGCGATGCGCATCGTGCCCGGAGCCACCGGCGTAAGCGGAGCAACCTCGCATGAACGTGATGTTGAGGAGCCGATGGAGCTGAGCCTTCGACTCCAGGCGCCACAGTTCATCAGCAGACCGGCGGCGATCAATGACATCGATCAGCTGGTGCCTGCCCTGGGACTCCGCAGCATGTATGCAAAAAGTTCCAGCCGGCAATTCCCGCTTTACATCGAGTCATTGTTCTTTGAAAGCGCGCACTTCCGGCTGCATCTTCTCGCCGGAATCGAGGCGCATGCCTTGCCTTCAGATTTTTCTGCGAGAAGCGAGTTCGGGGGCTATTCCGTGCGCTTTTCGAAAAGGCCCGGGGAAATTGAGATTGAGCGCGAATTTCACATTCCGGTCCAGCTTGTGCCGGCAGGGAAGTACCCGGCGTTCGTGGATTTTGCCAGCCGCATTGATGAGGCGGAGCGGCAGAGGATCTCGCTCGAGTTCACGAAACAGGACGATAGGACGAGCGCCCAGGCGCTTCCATCCCATTAAAACCACTTCGATCAAAACCAGAGACGATCTCAGGAAATAGACTGCGCCCGCAGGCGATGGCTAATAGCGGCTTCCTCCGGCTGCGGGGATATTGCGGTAGCGGCCCTGCTGCTCCGCCAAGCGCTCCAGGAAGGTCGCAGCCATATCGACAAACTTGCTCCCCTTCTCGACGTATTCAGGCATGCGACGCCACAACTCCTCGAATTTCTCCGGGTGCTCAGAAGCGAAGGTGGCCAGACCGATTCCGGCGACGGCCAGTCCTGCTGGCTTGCGGCCAGTCAGGAGCAGCACTGCAGCCGCAGCAAAGGAGCCGAACATCACGGCCTTTTTCCAATCCATCTTTCCCGTCCTCCAGTTTTCGGCGCTCTGCTCGCCGGCGCCTGCGCGATCAAATTCATAACTCATAAGGTTCCCGAAAGGTTAGAACGCAATGTGCTCGCCTTCGTTGCCCCTGCCGGAGCCTGCGCGCGTCAACTTTGCGATTTTATCGAGCTACAAAGGTAAGATAATCCAAACTGCTCACGGAGAAAAGCAAACGCCGGCTACACGCCAATTCAAATCTGCAGACGTGGTGGCCCTGGTCTTTGCCGCCGGACTGGTGGCGTTTTTCCTGGTGCTCCATGGCGGGGAAATGCTGGAAAGGCGATCACATTTTCTGGGAGCCGTGGGGATCACCGCTGCTTTCGCTCTCCTTGCCTGGTATGCGCGCGGCGTGAACGCCGGGGGTGCTCTGGCCGGCTCGTCGGTGGCGTTTGTCATGGCGGAGCGGGAAGTCAGGATGTTTGGGCTGCTTCTGGTTGTCTTTGCGCTTACCCTTGCGGCGACCCGCTGGGGCGGCGTTCGCAAACGGCAGCTTCACACCGCTGAGTCGAGAGAGGGCCGTTCCGCATCGCAGGTAATGGCCAACCTCGGGCTGGCTGCTTTTGTAGTGGTGCTGTCCCCGTCTTGGTACATAGTGGCAGCAGCCGCGCTGGCCGAACTCGCAGCGGACACTTCATCGAGCGAGATCGGAATGGCCTATCCGGGCCAAACGGTCCTGATCAGTACGTGGAGAGCTGTAGTTCCGGGAACAGATGGAGGCATCAGCTTCTCCGGCACGATAGCCGGCTGTCTTGCCGCTTTATTGACCGCCGCGACAGCCCGCCTCATCGGCGTGGTGGCGACGCACCAGGCGGCAATTGTTCTTTATGCGGCGATCCTGGGTATGCTGGCCGACAGCCTCTTCGGAGCGCTTCTCGAGCGCCGAGGCTGGCTCAATAATGACCTGGTAAACCTGCTCAGCACCGGCGTAGCCATGGGAATCGCAATGATCCTTATGTGACCGGTCGATTCAGCTCAAATGCAATACCCAGACCGTGTAGCTGGCGATTTCGTGGAAGATTGCTTCCTGCCGTTTCCAGAACGTCTGCGGCTTGGAATTCGGACGTGGAGAAGCGTAGGCGGTAACGCCTTCGCGCGCCAGCATGTGTTTCACGCGAAAAAGATGGTAGGCATCGCTCACGGCCAGGCAGTCGTGCATGCCGTTGACGCGCATGATCGTAGAGACGCGCCGCGCTGATTCTGCCGTATCGGGGCTCTGGGTTTCGGCAATGAGCTGGCTGTCAGGGATGCCGAGTGTTTTGAGGTATTCGCGACCGACTACGCCTTCGCTGAAACGGGGATCTTCGCCCGATCCGCCGGTGGTGATCACAATGGGAGCGAGCCCGCGATGATAGAGCTGGGCGGCGTGGTCAAGACGAGCCTTGTAGACAGGTGAGGGCCGGCCATCATATTGGGCAGCGCCAAACACCACAATTGCGCCGGCAGCCCGCGTCTCAGTGCGGTTGGATTGCCGGACGATGACAAGATAGATCACCGCAACATAGCAGGCCAAAGCCAGCAGTATCCAGACCAACCATCGTCTCCAGCGCGAGGCGGCCATCAATGAAGGAATTCGGCCAGCTCGCTTTCCGGAATAGCGCCGTGGCGGATGATGTTTACGTTATCGGGATCGCTCATATCGATGATGGTGGAAGCAACGTCGCGTGGGCTGGTGCCTCCGTCCACGATGAGGCCGATCTGTCTTCCCAACTGTTTGCGGACGCCGTCAGCGGTGGTGCATTCGCTGGCGCCGCTGATGTTGGCCGAGGTCGCCGTGATAGGAACTCCGGCAGCGCGGATCACCTCGACCGGAATTTTCGCTGCGGGCACGCGCAGCGCAACGTTGCCGGTGTTGGCCGTAACTTTGAGCGGAAGTCGCGACGAGGCTTTGACAATGATGGTCAGCGGGCCTGGCCAATACTTGTGCGTGATGTCGTAAAAAACATCGGGCAGCGGACGAGCCAGGTACTCGGCTTGCTCCACGCTTTCGATGAGCAGCGAAAGAGGCTTGTGACGGCTGCGCGATTTGACGTCATAGATGAGGTCGACCGCGTGCAGATTGAGCGGATCGGCAGCAAGACCATAGAATGTGTCGGTAGGCATGCCGACGACCTGGCCTTTTTTGATCTGGTCCGCGACGTAGGAAACCATTCGCGAGTCAGGACTTTCAGGATTAATTTTTACGATTTCCGCAGTCAAAGCCACTCCCCGGTTGTGTATCTTTTGGCGCACGTCCTGAAACAGCGTGTTTTGTCAGGCCCCAACAACAAGAATTCCTAAACTATAAAGAATAACCTACCCGATTGAAAACCGGGCAAACCTAACATATTGCGCGGCCTTTCTCAACCTCGGGCGCGAGTATGATGGCAGAGAAATGACTGTTCAGAACGATGCCGAGTCGCGACTGCGCCGGATCGCGAGCGCGCAAAACCCACTGGTTAAGGAACTGCGCCGGGCTTTTCGCCAGGGCGAAGCTACCAGCCAGGGCGCCATCGCAATAGAAGGCGTGCGCATTATAGAAGAGGCGGTGCGCAGCGGCGTGCGTTTTCAGGCGATCTTCTTCAGCCAGAGTGGACGCGCCCACGCCGCGCGCCTGCTGCCCCAGATCGCCGCCCATGCGGAAGCTCTCTTGCTTGACGATGCAGTGTTTTCCGGCGCGGTGAGTACGGAGACGCCGCAGGGCGTGGCCGCTCTTGTGATGCTGCGGCCTGCGAGCCTGGAAACGCTCATCGAGCCGGAAGGAGAGCCACTGATTGTTGGCGTGAGCGGGATTCAGGACCCGGGAAATCTGGGGACAATCATCCGCTCGGCCGAGGCGTTCTATGCAAGCGGCGTGCTGCTGGGAGAGAAGACGGTCAGCCATTTCAATCCGAAAGTTGTTCGAGCATCGGCGGGCTCGATCTTTCGCGAGCCGCTGGTGAAGGTGCAGATGCTGGAGGCGATCGCAGCCGTGAAGCGGCGCGGACTGCGTGTGATCGCGACTTCATCGCACAAAGGGAAGCCGCTGGACGAAGCAGACTTTCGTGGTCCGGTTGCGCTGCTGATCGGCAATGAAGGAGCAGGATTGCCGGCGGATATTTTGAGCGTCGCGGATGAGCGAGTCAGCATCGCGCATTCGGAGAAAGTGGAATCGTTGAATGCCGGCATCGCAGCATCAATCGTGCTTTATGAAGCGGCGAGACAGAGAAGCAAGATCGGGTGATCCGGTGATCGGGTGAGCGGAGAAGCAACACCCAACACCTTTGAAACGCAGAGGAACAGAAGCAGCAGAGGCGAGGAAAAATGTTTCGGCTTCTCGGAGAGGAAAGCATCACGAGCTTCCTATCGATCCATTGCGAGCAAAAACCGGATTTTTGGGAGAACTCCCTGAAGCGGCATTTCACAAATCTGGCGTTCTCGGGATGTTTCGACTCCCCCTCCCTCACCCGCTACGCGGGATCGGTCGGAGTCGCTCAACATGACAGGGTTTGAGAACATTGATTGAAACAGAGAGATCGTGCTGAATCGCCGTAATCGGAACAACAAAAACACAAAATCTTGAAACGCAGAGGATCAGATAGCGCGGAAGAACAGACGGGTGGTCGAAAATCAGGAGGTAATGATCTAAGGCGTGGGTTTATTTCAGCAAATTCCAGAGCGCGATCAGGGCAAAGGCGGCCGGCCGCTGGCTGAGCGCATGCGTCCGCAGACGCTCGACGAGTTTGTCGGGCAGGAAGAAATCCTTGGCGAAGGCAAGCCTCTACGGCTGCAGATCGAGCGCGACGATCCGGGCTCGATCATCTTCTGGGGACCGCCGGGATCGGGCAAGACGACGCTTGCCAAAATCATCGCGCATGTCACGAAAGCTGAGTTCATCGAATTCTCCGCTGTGCTCTCCGGGATCAAAGAAATCAAGCAGGTGATGGCGGATGCGGAAAAGGCCCGTGCCTATGGGACGCGGACAATCTTATTTATCGACGAGATCCATCGCTTCAATCGCGCACAACAGGACGCTTTTTTGCCGCACGTGGAGAAGGGAAACATCCGGCTGATCGGGGCGACCACGGAGAATCCGTCGTTTGAAATTAATGGCGCGCTGCTCTCGCGCTGCCGCGTTTACATCCTGAAGCCGCTTAGTGAAAACCAGATTGTTGTGCTGTTGCGGCGCGCACTGGAGAATGGCGAGCGCGGTCTGGGCAAATTGCGGCAGAGCGCGACGGACGAAGTCCTGCAGCAAATCGCTGCCTATTCGAGCGGCGACGCGCGCGTGGCCTACAACGTCCTCGAAGTTGCCGCCGGGACGGCAGGCGAGGGCGGAGAAATTACCGACCAGATCATCCGCGACGCAGTGCAGAAGCGCATTCTGCTTTACGACAAGTCAGGGGAAGAGCACTACAACCTGATTTCCGCTCTGCATAAGTCAGTGCGCAACAGCGATGTCGACGCTTCGCTCTACTGGCTGGCGCGCATGCTGGAATCGGGCGAGGACCCACTCTACCTGGGGAGGCGTGTTGTGCGCATGGCGTCGGAAGACATCGGGCTGGCTGCGCCGGAGGCGCTCGGCTTGTGTCTTTCTGCCAAGGAAGC
>Ga0126371_10006422_pt1 | contig 10470 bp, 10 predicted proteins | sample PanSoiMetaPlot_4_FD_110145 | JGI IMG/M metagenome (GOLD analysis project Ga0126371, IMG submission 110145) | Tropical forest soil microbial communities from Panama - MetaG Plot_4 | ecosystem: Environmental > Terrestrial > Soil > Tropical forest > Bulk soil | place: Panama | collected 2016-02-17
AGCAGCAGCCTCCTCACCCGGCGGCCGCACAGCACGGTGCCGCCGTGGTCGGCCAGGTAACCGGTCAGCGCCGCGGTGAGCAGGCCGGACCCGCCGATCGGGATCGACCAGCTGCGCTGCTGGCGGCCGAAGGTCTGCTGGTAGGGGAGCACGCCGGAGCCGGGCATATCGACCGGCTGGAAGACCTGGAACGCCATCCACAGCAGGAAGGCCTGAACGTGGCGGTCGGTGAACTCGTGCCGCACCACCTCCACCGCGGACAGCTGCCGCCGCCGGGCCCAGATCCTGCCGCGCGGGTGCTCGGCGAGCATCGCCTCCAGCGACGGGCCGAACCCGACCGGGGTGAACTGCGACCGGCTGAAGATCGACTTGACCTGGTCATACTCGTCCAGCAGGCGGCGGTAGGCGGCGGCGTCCGCGGCGGAGAACCGCGCCACCTCCTCGATGGTGTGCTCGCGGTCCAGCCACATGGTGAGCTGCTCGCCGTCCGGGAAGGCGACCTGCTCCACCGGGTCGGGCTCGGCGTAGGTGAGCCCGTAGTCGGCGATGAGCCCCAGCTCGTCGGCCAGCAGCGCCGGGTTGACCCGGATCATGGTGTGGCCGGTGGCGCAGGTGTCGATGCCGAACCCGGGCAGGACCAGCTCCTCGGTGGCCGCGCCGCCGCCGGGGATGGGCCGGGCGTCCAGCACCAGGCAGCGGTACCCGGCTTTGGCCAGGTAGCAGGCGGCGAGCAGGCTGTTGTGCCCCGCGCCAGCCACCACGATGTCGGCGTCCGGGCTCACCGGTGCGCCCTTCCCTCGGCTTGTCCGGTCATGATGCAAACCATTGCAGGTCAAGCCGCCCGGGACAAGGCTGGCCCGTGGCCGCCCGGTCAGCGGGCGTCTCCGGCCACCGCCTGCAGGGCTGGGCCGGTCAGCCGGTAGATCACCCATTCGTCCACGGTCACCGCGCCCAGCGATTCGTAGAAGCGGCGGGTGGGGGAGTTCCAGTCCAGCACCGACCAGTCCAGCCGCCCGTACCCGCGCTCCACGCAGATCCTGGCCAGCTCCGCGAGCAGCGCCCGCCCGTGGCCCTGGCCGCGCCGCTCCGGCCTGACGTAGAGGTCTTCCAGGTAGATCCCGTGCTTGCCCAGCCAGGTGGAGTAGTTGAGGAACCACAGCGCGAAGCCCACAACCTGGCCGTCTGCCTCTGCGACGTGAGCGAACAGCGACGGCTGCCCGCCGGCCCCGCCCGGCCCACCCAGCAGCGCCGCGCGCAGGTCATCCTCGGTCGCGGTGACCTCGGGCAGGCTCCGCTCGTATTCGGCCAGGTCCCTGATCATCTGGTGGATCGCCGGGATGTCGCCGGCCCGCGCCGGCCGGATCATGCGGGCGCGCCGGCCGGGGTGGCGTCGGGGACCGCGGTGGGCACGGCGGCCAGCGCCGGCTCCCCGGGCTGGGCGACGGGGATCCGGTAGCGGAGCGTGAACCGGTCCGCGGAGATCACGATCTCGCTGGTCTCCACGGCCCGCGTGCCCGCCCGGTGCTCGCGCGTCACCACCAGCACCGGCGCGCCCGCGCGGATGCCCAGCGTGGCCGCCTCCGCGGACTGGCAGGGCCGGACCGACACGTCCTCGACCAGCTGGTCGACGGTCACGCCGATGGCCCGCATCCGCTCCACCACCCCCCGCCCGGCGAACGGGCCCTCCTCCGGGCACGCCACGGGCGTCCCGGCGGTCACGTCGGCCGGCTCGTAGCTCGTCGCCAGCTGGACCGGGCTGCCGTCGGCGGTGAGCAGGTACCTGGTCCGGTTCACCAGGTGACCCTCGGCTAGCCGCAGCCTGCGCATCACCTGCCGGGGCGGGCGCACGCGCTGCGTCTGGTGCTCCCAGGCCATGGTCGCCCGCCCCTCCACCAGGCCGAACGGGGATCCGGGGAAGTGCGGCCGGTCGTGCTCGAGGCGGGAGATGGCGGGCACCTGGCGCACGTACGACCCCGATCCGGCCCGGGCCTCGATCAGGCCCTCGGTGGCCAGGACCTGCAGAGCGTGCTTGGCCGCGGTCTCACCGACCCCGTAGCGCGCGATGATCCCGTTGCGGGAGGGCACCCGCGCCCCCGGCTCGAGCACGCCGTCACGGATCTGCGCCCGCAGGTCTTCCAGCACCCGGAGATAGACCGGGTCGGTACCGGCACCCATCCGGTCATTGTGGCGGAGACGGACCCTGGCCGGGTGCCGATGACCAACTTGTCAGGCTTTACGCGTGACTCGGTTCCGGCTGGCCACGCCAGGCTCACTTCTTGCGGGCCACGGTGAGCCCGTCGCCGACCGGGAGCATCGCCACCACCACCCGGTCGTCGGCGAGCACGAGCTCGTTGAACTGCCTGACCGCCAGCGCATCCGGGTCCGGCTCGGCGTGGAAGATGCGGCCGTGCAGCAGGGTGTTGTCGACCAGGATCACCCCGCCCGGGCGGGTGCGCGGGACGAGCTCCTCCCAGTACCCGGCGTATCCGGTCTTGTCGGCGTCGATGAACACGAGGTCGAGCGATCCCCCGGCGGGCAGCGCGCGCAGGGTGTCCAGCGCCGGGCCGAGGCGCAGCTCGATCCGGTCGGCCAGGCCCGCCTTCTGCCAGTAGGCGCGGGCCAGCGACGTCCACTCCTCGTTGATGTCGCAGCAGATGAGTCTGCCGTCCGCGGCCATCCCGCGGGCCAGGCAGATCGACGAGTAGCCGGTGAAGGTGCCGATCTCGATCGCGTGCCGGGCGCCCATCAGGCCCGCCAGCATGGTCATGAACGTGCCCTGCTCCGGGCCGATCTGGTAGATGGTGCGGCCGGGGAAGCGCTCGGCGGTCTCGGCGATCAGATCCCGCAGCAGGGCATCGGGGGGCGTGCTGTGGCCGACGAGGTACTCGTGCAGACCGGGGGCGAGGTGCTCGGATCCAGAGGCCATGAAGTCGACCGTAGTCCCCGGCCAGGCGCCGGCCGTGGCGGTCCCGGGGGCCGCCGGACGCGTCAGGGGCGATCCTTCCCGGCCGGACAGTTGCGGCCGGGACCGCGCCATGGTGGCATTCGTGCAGGACCGGGACGGCGCTCACCACCGGCGGGCCGGACAAGGAGGGACCACGTGACGACGGACATACTCGAGCAGCGGGCCGGGATCGAGCGGGAGATCGATGGCCGGACGGTCTGCGACCTGCTCCGGGCGGCCGCGAAGAACTCGGGCGACGCGCCCGCCCTGTCCAATAAGGCGCCCGGCGACGGCGCCGGCTGGCAGACCCTCACCTGGGCCCAGGCCCGGCAGCAGGCGCTGGAGCTGGCGGCCGGCTTCGCCGCGCTGGGCCTGGCCCGCGGCGAGCGGGTGGCGCTGATGCTCCCGAACTGCGCCGAGCACGTGCTCGCCGACCAGGGCGCGCTGCACGCGGGCGGGACCCCGGTCACCTTCTACGCCACGCTGGCGGCGGAGCAGATCGCGTACGTGGCCGGGGATTGTGACGCCCGGATCGCGGTGCTGGACGGCGCGGCCGAACTCGGCCGCTGGCAGCAGATCCTCGACCGGCTGCCCGGCCTGGAGAAGATCATCGTCAGGGACGCGGCCGCCTGCCCGGCCGGGGATATGTACCTGACCTGGGCCGATTTCGCCGCGCTGGGCAAGGAGCGGTACGCGGCCGATCCGGGTGAGGTCGGCGCGCGGATCGCGGCCGTGGGGCCGGAGGACCCGGTGACCCTGCTGTACACCTCGGGCACCACCGGCAACCCGAAGGGGGTGCTGCTCACCCACCACAACGTGCTCTACGAGGTGACGGTGACGATCGCCAACGGCTCGCTGCCCGCCAGCGGCGGCCGGGTGGTGTCCTATCTGCCGCTGGCCCACATCGCCGAGCGCCTGATCAGCATCTACCTGCCCATAGCCGTCGGCGGTCACGTGCACTTCTGCCCGGTGCCGGCCGAGCTGATCGGCATGGTCGGGCTGGCCAGGCCGACCGGCTTCTTCGGCGTGCCGAGGGTGTGGGAGAAGGTGCGGGCCGGGATCCAGGCGCTGCTGACCATGGAGCAGGACGAGGGCAAGCGGGAGGCGGTCGCCCGCGCCATGGAGACCGGGCGGCGCTACATCGAGAGCCGCCAGTTCGGCCGCTCGGCGCCGCCCGGCCTGGCCGAGGACTTCGCCCGGGCCGACCAGGCCGTGCTCGGGCCGATCCGCTCGCTGCTCGGGCTCGGCGAGGCGGAGGTGGTCACCAGCGCCGCGGCGCCGCTGCCGCCGGACGTGAGCGAGTTCTTCGCCGGCCTGGGCATGGCGATCATGGACGTCTACGGGATGACGGAGACGACCGGCGCGTTCACGGCGAACACCCCGGACGCCTACAAGCTCGGAACGGTCGGCCGGGTGTTCCGCGGCATGGAAGTCAGGATCGCGGGGGACGGCGAGATCCTGGTGCGCGGCCCGCTCACCACCCCGGGCTACCTCAACCTGCCCGGGCAAACCGCGGCGCTCATCGACGCTGACGGCTGGCTGCACACCGGCGACGTCGGCCGCCTCGACGAGGACGGGTTCCTGTCCGTGGTGGACCGCAAGAAGGAACTGATCATCACCTCCGCCGGGGAGAACGTGTCGCCCGCGGCGATCGAGAACCTGCTGGTGGGCCACCCGCTCATCGGGCAGGCGCTGGCCTTCGGGGACCGGCGCCCCTACGTGGTGGCCCTGCTCACGCTGGACGGTGAGGTGGCCCCCGCCTGGGCCAGGGCGAACGGCGTCGAGGCCGCCTCGGTCGCGGCGCTGGCCACCCACCCGGCCGTGCTCACCGCGGTCGGGGAGGCGGTGAGCGCCGCCAACGAGCACCTGGCCCGGGTCCAGCAGGTGAAGCAGTGGCGGCTGCTGCCGGTCGAGTGGACGGCCGAGACCGAGGAGCTGACCCCCACGCTCAAGCTGAAGCGCCGCGTCGTTCACGCGAAGTACGCCGACGACATCGACGCCCTCTATCCCGGCTGACCGGCCTACCCCGGCTGAGCGGCGGGCCCGCAGCCGCGGTGGCGCCGGTACTCGCGTTCGGGGTCGGGCAGGTCCTCGTCGGTCTCGAGGACAAGGTGCGCGGCGCGCTGGAGCCGGTCCGCCAGCAGCAGGGCCTCCTGGGCGGTGAGCAGGCAGGTCGCCCGGGTGTCGTCCTCCGTGACCGTGAGGCCGACGTAGCCCGGGTCGTCGTGGGGGCTGGCGCCCGTCGCGAACACGTGGTCGATCCAGATCATGGTGTCGTCATCGACCGGGACGGACCCGACGATGCGGATGCGTTCGCGGCTTTCGCTCACAGCAGCGATTGTGTCGGGCGGTGCCGACAGGCCCGGGCGGGCACAGTGGGCCCGCGCCCATCGCGTGGCTGGTGATGCCGGTGCCCAAAAGGGTTTGCTCTGTGGCGTGTGATTCGATTGTGACCGGTGCTCGTTACGGCCGTGACTTGCGGACCCTAGTCATGCATCCATGCGTCTTGTCCCGCCCGCCGCCACGCTGCTCGCCGCCGCGATGCTCACGCTCAGCCTGGCCGCCTGCACCCCCGGTGCCGCGCCGGCCGCGCCGCCGGCCGTGAGCCAGCCGGCCACGCCACCCGCGACAGTCCCCGCCACACCGTCCGCGGCCGGGACCACCGCGAACCCCCACGCCGGCCTGCTGACCGGGGCGCAGCTCAAAGGCCTGCTGGAACCCGCGTCGTACTTCCCGCCCGGCTACCGGCGCCAGCGCGCGGGCACGCGCGACACCGGGACCGGGTACGAGCTGCCGAGCGCCGCCGGCGTGCGCAAGCCGAAATGCCGCCTGCTCGCAGCCACCTCCTGGACGTCGATCACCGGCATCAACGGCGTGTCGTTCGCGCAGGACGACTACATCGACAAGGCCCGCTCGACCGAGATCGCGCAGGAGATCGACGTCTACCCGGGGACCACCGCCCGCGCCGTCATGCGCAAGCTGGGCGCGATCTCCGCCGTCTGCCCGTCATACACCGACCCGCAGACGGGCAGCCGGGCGGAGGTCCGCGAGCAGGCCGGCCCCCGGCTGGGGGAGGGCGGTTATGTCATCACGGTGACCGATCCCGCGTGGCGCGGCGGCACCACGCTGGTGGCGGCGCGCGTCGGCACCGCGGTGGTGACGGCGCTGTCCACCGATGGCGCCGACAACGGGTACGGCAGCGCGGTGAAGCTGGCCCGGGCGCTCGTAGCGATGCTCCGGGGGACGGCCTGACCGGCGGTGCGGGGGCGACCAGGAGGTCGTGGGGCGCCGTCGTCACGGCCACACGGGGCACGGCAGGCAGAAACGCCGTGCCCGTGTGACCGCGCGGCGGCGCGGGCGCATCGGGGCACGCCTCGGTGCAGCGTGCCAGCATGTGGGGCGGCTCGGTGCGGGGCGGGTTAGTTGGAGCGGCGGGCTGGTAGCCAGCGGCCGAAGGTGTGCAGGGGGCGGCTGGTCAGTTCGTCGATGTTGCCGCGGGCGGTGGCTGTGGAGGCGGTCGTTGTGTCGGCGGCCACCGGCTCCGGCTCGGCCGGGGCCACGTGGCGGGTGGCCAGCTGGGCATCACGGACCGCGACCACGGTCAGGCGGCCCAGCGCGAGGGCGGCCACGAACACGATCACGACGCCGAGGCCGGTGAAGAAGCCTAGGTGTTCAACCTGCCGGAGCACGATGGTGGTGCCTGCGGGGGAGCCCGGGTTCAGCGTGCTTGCCGCCGGCCAGATCGGGCTCAGCACCGTGCCGAGCGCGAACCACGCGCCGCCCGCGGCCGCGAGCCACGTGCCGAACATGGCGACCGGGCGTGAGGCGCTGGCCAGCAGGAGCAACCCGCCGACGAACACGGCCACGCCGGGCACGATCTCCAGCCAGACCCGCCCGGCCGTGAACGTCCAAGCCCGGTCGGGTGTGTAGGCGTAGTGGAAGTAGGGGCCGATCAGCGGGATCAGCGCACCCCACGCCCCGAGCAGCATCAGCAGCAGGCCACAGACGGCGCCGCGGCTGCGGGGGACTTGCAGCATCGTGGTCATGTCGTTCACTCCCTGCGAGCGGAACGGTACCTGCGCGCACGGCTACCCAGGGAACGGGCTGTTATGCGCCGCAGAATCAGCCAAGATCAGCGGCGGGCAGAACGGGCTGCGCGCGAGCGGGACGGTCAGTGGCCGGTCGGCCGGCGGTCGGCGAACCGGGCGCTGCTCCAGGCGGTGGCCTCGGCCGGCGGCTGGTCGCTGGCGATCCAGTGCGAGATCACCTGCGCGGTGATCGGGGCCATGAGGATGCCGGTCCGGTAGTGCCCCGACGTCAGCCAGGCGTTGTCCAGGCCGGGAACGCGGTCGATGACCGGGCGGCCGTCCGGATGGCGCGGGCGGAAGCAGCACCACTGGTAGGCGGCCTTCAGGCCGCGGACGGCCGGCAGGGTCGCGTACAGAGCGGCCAGGATCGACTCGATCACGTCCGGCCGGACCTTCGGCGTCTCGTCGTCGGCGTCGAAGGTGCCGCCGACCAGCAGCCGCCCGTCCTCCAGCTGGGTGGCGATCGGGGCGACCGTGCCCGGCAGCCGTAGCGGTGTCGGCTCGGTGGCCAGCAGGTGGCCCTTGACCTTGGTGGCCGGCAGGTCGAGCGGCAGCCCGTCCAGGAGCGGGGGCAGGCCGGTGGCGAAGACCACCGCCCCCGGGTGAATGTCGCCGGAGGTGGTGCCGACCGAGACCACCCGGCCCCCGCGGATGGTGGCCGAGATGGCCGCGATGCCGGTCGCCACCGCGGGCAGGCCAGCGGCCAGCCGGGCCAGCGAGCGCAGCGGGTTGACCCGGGCCTGGTGGCGGATGAGCGCGCCGGCCATCGGCCGGGCCAGGCCGGGGACCAGGTTGGCGATATCGCCCGGCTCGAGCCATTCCACGGCCGGCTGGAGGTGCGGGGCGAAACCGCCCGGATCGGGAGCCAGGCCGATCCAGTCCAGCTCGACCAGCCCGACGCCGCCCGGCACGCTCTCGTCGAGCTGACCCCACCGGTCCAGGCTGGCCCGGGCCAGCTCGACGAACGGCTCCGGATCGCTCCACTCGTGCGGCTCGGGGGTGAGCAGCCCGGCGGCGCCGCCGGTGGCGCCCGAGCCCAGCCGCCCGGCTTCGATGAGCAGCACCGAGCCAAGACCCGCCTCGTGGCACGCGACCGCGGTGGCCACCCCAGCGATCCCCCCGCCCACCACCAGGATGTCCGGCCGGCCCGCCGGGATGACGCCGGCGCCGCGCCCGAGCTCGGCCCGTTCCTGGGCGGTGAGCTGATCACGCCAGATAGCAGTCTCTGTGACCATGACCCCATTCTCCGCGACCGGATCACCGTCCAGCACCCCCAATGTGGCGGTAAACCGCCGGGCACCGTCAGCAGGCGCCACCCGCGGCGGTGAAGTTCCTCATGCGCAACGGCAGGCATGGCTGGCCACCTCCTCAGTAGCTGCACCGATGTGCTTGACTGCCTTCACCTCATCGCGGCCTGGCCGGTGGCGCCGTCGCCAGCGGGCGGCAACCGTGCTGCTCCCCGGGAGTGCCGCCCGGGGCGGGGCGGCCGCAGAGGAGCGGGACTGTCCCGGCCGCGGCATAGGCTGAGGAATGTGAGGGCAGCATCCACGGTTGCTGCTGACCGGTGCGCGTTGGCATGGCTGAGGAGGTGAACCGAGGTTGCTCGCTGATTCGTACGGACGGATCGCGACCGATTTGCGGGTGTCCCTGACCGACCGGTGCAATCTGCGCTGCGCCTACTGCATGCCGCCGGAAGGCCTGGACTGGCTGCCCGCCCCGACGCTGCTGACCGACGACGAGGTGGTCCGCCTGGCCCGGATCGGGGTCGAACGGCTGGGCATCACCGAGATCCGCTACACGGGCGGGGAACCGCTGCTGCGCCGCGGGCTCCCGGGCATCGTCGCCCGCACGGCTGCGCTCCGGCCCCGGCCGGAGATCTCCCTGACCACCAACGGGATTGGGCTGACCCGGCTGGCCGGCGCGCTCTCCGACGGCGGCCTGGACCGCATCAACGTGTCGCTCGACACGCTGGCGCCCGAGGTCTTCCGCTCGCTCGCCAAGCGCGACCGGCTGGATGACGTGCTGGCCGGGCTGGCCGCGGCGGCCCAGGCCGGGCTGACCCCGGTCAAGGTGAACACGGTGCTGATGCGCGGCGTCAACGACGGCGAGGCGGTGCCGCTGCTGCGGTTCTGCCTGGAACGCGGGTACCAGCTGCGGTTCATCGAGCAGATGCCGCTGGACGCCCAGCACGGCTGGCGCCGGGAAGACATGATCACCGCCGACGAGATCATGGCCACGCTGTCGGCGGAGTTCACGCTCACCCCGGACGAGAAGCAGGCCCGCGGCTCGGCGCCCGCCGAGACGTTCCTGGTGGACGGCGGCCCGGCGCGGGTCGGCGTGATCGGCTCGGTGACGAGGCCCTTCTGCGGGGCGTGCGACCGGGTGCGGCTGACCGCCGACGGCCAGGTCCGCAACTGCCTGTTCGCGCGCACCGAGAGCAACCTGCGCGATCCGATGCGGTCGGGGGCCAGCGACGAGGAACTGGCAGCGATCTGGGAGCGGGCGGTCGCGGTGAAACTGCCCGGGCACGGGATCAACGAGCCCGGCTTCCTCCAGCCAGCCCGGCCGATGTCCGCCATCGGCGGCTGACCGCCCGCCGTCCACGGTGCCCCGGCCGGGCCCGGGTACTCCGGGCGTGAGTCCGGCCCCGTCCGGTGTCCCCTATTTCTCGCAGTGGGAGTCACCTGAGCTCGCCGCCGGGTTCGTTGACGGGTCGCTGCGCGCCGCCGACGATCCGCGCTGGGCGGCCTCGGGCGCGGGGACGCCCGCCGAATACGAGTTCTGGTCGCGCAACGTGTGCGGGATGGCCTGCCTGAAGATGATCCTGGCGTGGCGCGGCCGGCCCGTGCCGCCGACGATGCGGCTGGTCGAGCGGGCCCTGGCCTGCGGTGCCTACGTGCGCGAAGGGGACCGCGTCCAGGGCCTGATCTACCAGCCGTTCGTGGCGTGGATCGGGGCCGAGCACGGCATCACGGCCGAGGTCAGACGCGACCTTCCGGTCGCGGACCTGGCCGCCTACGCGGGGGCGGGCACGCCCGTGATCGCCTCGGTGCATCCATGGATCCGCTGGCCGGAACGCACGCCGCCGGGGCGCGGCGGGCATCTTGTCCTGGTCACGGGCGTGGTGGACGGCATGCTCAGGTTTCACAACCCCTCCGGGCTGCCGGGGATCAGCCAGCGCGATGCCCTGGTCGGCCAGGCCGACTTCGCCCGGTTCGCCGCCGGGCGCGGCATCGTCCTGCCCGGCTGAGGGTCCGGCCGGCCGCGACTGGACCTGGCCGCCCCCACCTGGATCAGGCCCGGCCGCTCACGGTCACGAGCCCTGCCCTTGCCACGGCGACTATTCCGATATATCGTTAAGCTATCTAGAAGTAAAACGGTGGTTCCAGGGTGCGATGAGCGCCGCCGGGACCAGGAGCGAAAGGACATGACCATGCA
>Ga0126371_10006423_pt1 | contig 10469 bp, 10 predicted proteins | sample PanSoiMetaPlot_4_FD_110145 | JGI IMG/M metagenome (GOLD analysis project Ga0126371, IMG submission 110145) | Tropical forest soil microbial communities from Panama - MetaG Plot_4 | ecosystem: Environmental > Terrestrial > Soil > Tropical forest > Bulk soil | place: Panama | collected 2016-02-17
AGAATCAACGTTACCGGCAACATGCCGCCTTTGAAGGTGGAGGAATCGCCGGATTATGTGATTGCCATTGAAGGCGATGAGCCAATGCGTATTGTGCGCGACGCGAAAGAGGATCTGCACGATACGACTTTTGTGGAGCTCGACAACGGTTTCACGCTCGATCTCGCCAAGGTGGAGTACATTGACGGCGCCGACGCCGATCCTCTACGAACGGAGTTTCACTTTCCGCGGCTGATCGAAGGAAAGCCTGCAATCGACCCGGACACGGAGAGAGTGGTATTTCACTTGCGCGCCACGGCGAAGAAAGAGATGGCTAACCGCAGCAATGTGATTGCGATTCGCGTCGATTTTCATCCCAAAGACATGCGAGCGCAAAACGCACCCGACCTTTAGGACAGTTGTGAGTTTTGTCTAATCGGACACTGTCTCCGCTGCGAGATTACACAGGTATTACAGAAGGGTTTTCCCCTGCGTGATAGCTTGAAGGAGTAGGCCAACTTCCGCACGCCAGGGGACCCATGAGCTTTTTCGAAAACGACAAGACTTTTTCGCGTCCGGTGCTTTGGAGCATCACGGCATTTTTCGTCGCACTTCACATTCTCGCCTTCACAGCATTCTTTTTCTTTTCGTGGAAAGGCCTGATTCTCGCCGTTATTACTTATTGGATGGCGGGCAGCCTTGGCATCGGAATGGGTTATCACCGTCTGCTGACGCATCGCGGATTCAAGACGCCGAAATGGGTGGAATATTTCCTGACGACGTGCGGGACGCTTGCGATTGAGGGCGGACCGATTGCGTGGGTGGCGACGCACCGCGTTCATCACCAGAACACGGACAAAGAAGGCGATCCGCACTCTCCGAATGACGGCGGATTTTTCGCGCATATGGGCTGGATCATTACGGGCAAAGCGATGCACGCACGCGCGGAGGAATTGCTTCCGTTCGTTCCGGATCTCCGGAAAGACAAATATTACGTTTGGGCCAGCAAATACCACTGGGTTCCACCGGTGATTTTGGCTCTGATTATTTATTTTGCGTTCGGCTGGTCGGCTTTGTTGTGGGCGGTTTTTCTGCGTACGGTTGTGGGGCTGCACTCAACTTGGTTTGTGAATTCCGCGACGCACATGTGGGGTTCGCAGAGATTTTTGACGGGCGACTCTTCTACGAACAGTTTTTGGGTGGCGATGCTGACCTTCGGCGAAGGCTGGCACAACAACCACCACGCTTCACCACAAGCAGCGCGCCACGGAATCGCGTGGTACGAATTTGACATGAATTGGTATGGAATCCGCGCGCTGAAAATGTTGGGCCTTGCCTGGGACATAAAATTGCCCAAGCCAAAGCTTACTGCTGCGGAGCTGGCGGCTCCTCCCGTGATCATTCCGGAAGCAGAAGAGATGACCGCCGCGATTTCCGGCGACTAAAACTTAAGCGGCAGTGCGCCCGTTTGAATCTCTGCCTATTTAATTTGGGGTTTGTAAGTACAAACCCTGAGGCCTGTTGCGCCACGAGCGAAAAAATTTAAAGCCGACCTGCTACTTCCCATCTCATTTCCTCTATCATGGGATTGCTGAGCGAAGCAGCTTCCCGTGAAAATCACGAGCCGCGCCAAAGCGACCGCATTTTTCATCACACTGGGCGCGTGCCTGGTTGCATTAACGATTGCGCTGAACGTCAGCTGGATCGTCCTTAATTGGCGCGAAGTTGTTCCCCTGGTCCTGGGCGTAATTCTTTTCGGGTTCATTACCGCCGGCGTTGTCGTCAATACGATTTTTCTCGTTCGCGAAATCCGCCGAAACGAACAACACGACAGTTTCCTCAATGCGGTTACGCATGAACTGAAGACGCCGATTGCGTCGCTGCGGCTGTACATTGAGACGCTGGAAAGCCGCCAACTGGACGAAACGAAACGGCGCGAGTTTTACCACAACATGCTGCAAGACACGGATCGCTTGCTGGGAACGGTGGAGCAGGTCTTGAAAGCGAGCGAAGTTCGGCAACGCAGCACGCGAAGAAACTGGGCGGAAGTGGACTTTGGCAAACTGGTTGCGGAGTCGGCTGCGATTTCGCGCTCGCGGCATCATTTGAAACCCGAAGAATTGCGCGTGGAGAAGGCTCCAGAGGAAGAATTGTTGGTGCGGGGAGATGCGGAAGATCTGCGGACGTTGGTGTTGAATCTATTCGATAACGCGGTGAAATATTCGGATGAGAAGAAAGACATTGCGGTGGAGATCAGCACGCCGACGCTGGATGCGATTTCCCTGAGCGTGCACGACAACGGAACGGGAATCCCGAAAAACGAGCTGAAGCGCATTTTCAAGCGGTTTTACAGGGCGCAATCGCAAAAGACAAGACAGGTAAAGGGAACAGGTTTGGGGCTGTTCATCGTGCGTTCGGTGGCAAGGCGCTACGGCGGCGATGCATACGCAGAAAGCGCGGGAGAAGGGCAAGGCAGCACATTTTTTGTGAAACTCCCGCGGGTGTACAGGGCATGAGCCGGATTTTGGTGGTTGAGGATGAGGAACACCTGGCGCAGGGTTTGCGGTTCAACCTGGAGGCGGAAGGCCACGAAGTAGAAGTGACGGATAAAGGCGAAACGGCACTAAAAAAGCTGCTGAAAGAAAAACAGGAGTTTGACGCGCTCGTCTTGGACGTGATGTTGCCAGGGAAAGATGGGTTCACCGTCGCGAAGGAATTACGCACGGCAGAAAACTACATTCCTGTGTTGATGCTGACCGCGCGCGGCCGCCAAGAAGACATTTTAAAGGGATTTGAAGCAGGCGCTGACGATTATCTGCCAAAACCATTCAATCTGGCGATTTTGCTGGCGCGGCTCGACAGCATGCTGCGACGCAAGAAGTGGTCGCGACGGGAAAACGGCGGCGAGGAAAAGGCAGAACCTGACGTTCCGGCAACTTACGAGTTTTCCGGAAAGACGATCGATTTTCAAAGTTTGAAACTGCATGTGGGCAAACAGACGATGCAACTGACGCTGATGGAGACCGAATTGTTGCGGTATTTCATCAAGCATGCAGGCCAAGCGGTTTCGCGGAAGGCCATTTTGGAGGATGTGTGGAATCTGCGTGAAGATACGGATACGCGCGCGATTGACAATTTTATTGTGCGGTTGCGAAAGTACATTGAGAAGGAGCCATCTGAACCAAAACATTTGCTGACAGTGCGCGGCGTGGGATACGAATTCGTGCCGAATCCGAAGTAGCCCAATTGGAATAAAAAAGGCTTATGCCCAAATTCAAGAAGCACATTTTCATTTGCATGAACCAGCGCGAAGCGGGGCACCCGCGTCCGTGCTGTGATCCGACGGGCCAAGGCGAACTGCAACGATTGTTCAAGGTAAAGCTAGAGCAACGTGGGATAAAGCTGGTGCGCGCGAACAAATCCGGATGTCTCGATCAGTGCGAACTCGGGCCAAATGTTGTGGTGTATCCGGAAGGCATCTGGTACGGCGGAGTGAAGCCGGAAGACGTGGACGAGATTATTGAATCGCATATCGTAGGAGACAAACCGGTGGAGCGATTGAGGATTCCGGACGAGATCTTGAATACGACACACAAGAAGAAGTGAGACGCTTTCACACGTTCATGAAAATGATTCTTTCGCTCAGTCGAGAAAATTGCCCGACTGAAGTTGAGGATGGAAGCGGAACAGGGGATAATCCTGCGCGCGAAGTTTGTGCGGAAGGTTTCAGGAGAGAAGGATGAGCGCTTTCCCGGCAAGTCCAGGGTTGTATGAGCCGACGCACGACGAGAAGACTTTCGCGGTGCTCGTTTATGTGCTTGGCATTTTCTCGGGCTTTCTTGCGCCATTGATCTTTTTCATTGTGAAACGTGATTCGAAATACGTTTCCTTTCACGCACTGCAATCACTGGCTTGGCACATCATCTATTTCATGTTGGTCTTTGGCGGAATGATAATTGTGTTTATTTCGATCTTTGCGACGATCGCTTCCCAACCGGCGAACCACGCCAAGCCGCCACTCGCATTTTTTGGCTTGTTCGGAACGGTGTGGTTGATCGCGGTGGGCGGCGGGCTCTTGAACGTGATCTTGGGAATCGTTTACGCAGTGAAAGCGAACAGAGGCGAGTGGGCGCAAATTCCGTTGATTGGCGGATGGATTCTGAGAAAAGTCATTTACGGTTGATTTCTTATCTTATTTTGGGGGAATCATGAGGCGAATTGCGGGTATTGTGGCCTGTTTGCTGGCGGCGATAGTGTGCTTTCCGCTTTTGAGGCAGACGGCCGGTGACGAAGCGCCTATTTTCGGATTTTCGGCCGAATCTTCACATGCCGAGCGGCAATGGGAAGAAAAGTTCAAGGCGATACCGAAGCCGGAGAATCTGCGCGCGTACATGCAGCGACTGACAGCGCGGCCGCACAACGTAGGCTCGCCTTACGACAAGGACAATGCGGAATGGATCGCGGCGAAATTCAAGGAGTTTGGACTTGAAACGCAAATCGAAAACTTCGATGTGCTCTATCCGACGCCGAAAGAACGCTTGATTGAACTCGTTGAGGGAGCGCCGTACTTCAAGGCAAAGATGGAAGAACCTGCATTGCCGGAAGACCCGACGTCAGGGCAAAAGGAAGAGCAGCTTCCGACGTACAACGCTTACTCGATTGATGGCGATGTGACCGGTCCCCTGGTCTATGTGAACTACGGCGTGCCAGAAGATTACGAAGAACTTGAGCGGCGCGGCATTTCGGTGAAGGGCGCGATTGTGATTGCGCGCTACGGCCATGCCTGGCGAGGAATCAAGCCGCTGGTTGCGGGAGAGCATGGCGCAATTGGCTGCATTATTTATTCCGATCCGCGCGACGACGGATACACGTCTGGAGAGACCTTTCCAAAAGGCGCGTATCGTCCGAAAGACGGCGTGCAACGCGGAAGCGTACAGGACAGTGCGGTTTTCATGGGTGATCCGCTAACGCCGGGATACGGCGCGACGCCGGACGCGAAGCGCGTGGCGATCAAAGACGCGCAGACACTGACAAAAATTCCCGTGTTGCCGATTTCTTATGCGGACGCGCAACCCTTACTTGAAGCGATGACGGGCGCCGTGGCACCACGCAACTGGCGCGGCGGATTGCCGATCACGTACCACCTGGGCCCAGGGCCGGCGAAGGTGCATCTGAAAGTTGCGTCGAATTGGGACATCAAGCGACTTTATGACGTAATCGGGAAAATTCCTGGGAGCACCTATCCAGACGAATGGGTGATTCGCGGGAATCATCACGACGCCTGGGTGAACGGCGCGGAAGATCCAATTTCTGGCATGGTGGCGGTGATGGAAGAAGCACGAGCAATGGGCGAGCTTGTGAAGCAAGGTTGGCGACCGAAACGAACATTGATTTATTGCGCATGGGACGGAGAAGAGCCTGGATTGCTGGGTTCGACAGAGTGGGTGGAGACGCACGTGGACGAGCTAAAGAAACATGCCGTCGTGTATATCAATTCAGACAGCAACGGCCGCGGCTTCCTGGGATTTGAAGGTTCGCAAACATTGGAAAAATTCATGAACGATGTGGCTCGAGACATCCAAGATCCGGAAACGAAGCTTTCCGTCTGGAAGCGCGCGCAGCTGGGCACGATCCGCACCGGCTCCGAAGAGGAAAAGCGCGAAGCACGAGGACGGGCTGATTTGCGGCTGGACATGCTGGGTGGCGGATCAGACCATGCGCCCTTCAACAACTTTGCGGGAGTGGCGGCGCTCGGAATTGGATTTGGAGGAGAGAGCGGCGGCGGTATTTATCATTCCATCTACGACGATTTCTACTGGTACACACATTTTGCAGATACGGATTTTGCCTACGGCAAGGCACTTTCACAGGTGGGCGGCACGGCGATGATGCGGCTGGCAAATGCGGACTTGCTGCCATTTGAGTTTGGAGACTTTGCGGACGATGTGCAGATGTACGTGCGCGAGGTGAAACGGTTCGCGGCGTCGCAACAAGAAGAGGTAAAAGAACGGAACAGGCAGATTGACGAAGGAACGTTCACCGCCGCGGCCGATCCCAAGCAAAAGTACGTAGCTCCTTCGAAAGAAGAAGTTCCACCTTTCTTGAATTTTGCGCCGCTGGACAACGCGGTGGAGAAGTTGGACAAAAGTGCGGAGGAATACAAGAAAGCACTTAATGCGGCGTATGCGAACGGAGGGGCAACGCTGGCGAAGGCATCACTTGCTGCGCTGAATGGATTGTTGATTCAGAGCGAGCATAAACTGACGACGCCGGAAGGACTGCCTGGGAGATTCTGGTACAAGCACGAGTTGTATGCTCCGGGCGCGTATACGGGGTATGCGGCGAAGGCTATACCCGCGGTGCGGGAAGCGCTCGAACAAAAGAAATGGAAACAGGCGGAAGAGGCGGCGGCGCGCGTTGCAAGAGTGCTGGAAGCGGAGGCCGGATTGATATCGGAAGCTGCAGCAAAGTTGAACTCGCAAGCAAAATAGAAAACACAAGATGCCATCGTACAACCTTGCCATCGTTGGATTTGGCCACGTTGGCCGCGCGTTTTTGCGCTTGCTTATCGCAAAAGAAACGGAACTGCGGCGAAAATACGACATTCGCTGGCGGTTGACGGGTGTGGCGACGCGGCGAGTGGGCTGGTTTGCGGATTCGGACGGGCTCAATCCGATTGCGCTATTGAACGGACACTGGCCATCGCAAGCCGCGAACATGGTGCCCCCAAAGAATGTGCGCGAATGGCTGGAACGCACAAAAGCGGACGTGCTTTTTGAAGCGAGCTCGCTTGAAGCGCAAACAGGGCAGCCGGCAACCGAGCATTTAAAATGCGCACTGGAGAGCGGGGCGCACGCAATTTCGGCGAACAAAGGTCCCGTCGTGCACGCGTATCGCGAACTTTCCGCGCTTGCGAAAGAAAAGGGCAAACAGTTTTTGTTCGAATCGACGGTGATGGACGGTGTGCCGATTTTTTCCTTATTTCCACTGGGATTACCCGCAACGGAGCTGCACGGATTTTCAGGAGTTCTGAACTCGACGACGAATGTAGTGCTGACGGAGATCGAAAAAGGGCGAACGTTCTCGGACGCCGTGTTGCGCGCGCAGTCCCTGGGGATCGCCGAGACGGACCCGACGGCGGATTTGGATGGATGGGACGCGGCGGTGAAATTGGCCGCGCTGGCGATTGTGTTGATGGGCGCGGATGTGAAAATCGAGCAAGTACAGCGGACGGGAATTCGCGAACTGAGCGAAGAGAAGATCCGCTCGGTGCGCGCGGCGGGCATGAGGTATAAGCTCGTGTGCCGGGCGGAAAGACGCGGCGACGGAGTGAATTGCACAGTGCAGCCTGAGCTTTTGTTGGCCACGGATCCACTTGCTTGTTTGGAAGGAACGAGTTCCGCGGTGCGATTCGATTTGGATATGTTTGGACTTTCGATTGTGGAGCAGAATCCGGGGATTGAAGCTACGGCATACGGGTTGTTGGCGGATTTTGTGAGGGCGGCGACGGCAGGCTGAACTGGAGTAAATTTGAGTGACGGGTAAGAGAGCGCCTGCGAATTGCCGGCTTCCAAGATCAACCGGCGCGAGTGCCATTGGGAACAGCATTTTCCGGCGTGGCTAAGACTGGCGTGACACCGTCGGCGTAGCCGATATCGAACAACATTCCTTCAGAGATTTCTCCCGCCATTTTGCGTGGTTCAAGATTTACGACGAAGAGCGCCTGTTTGCCTTCGATCTCGCGCGGATTGGCTCGCTCTTTTTTCATTCCGGCGAGGATGGATCGAGTGTGATCGCCAAAATTTACGATGAGTTTGAGAAGTTTTTCAGATTTCGCAACTTCTTCGACGCGTTCGATAGTGCCGACGCGAATGTCGAGTACGTCGAGTGCGGCTAAGGCAATGGTTGGCTTGATGGGTGCGGGCGAAAAATTGGACATCGGTTAGCTCCGGAAATTGTGGGCGTACGAAGGAACAGGAAGAGAAGAATCGCAGCGCTCATCGCGAATGGGAGAATCGGCGACGGTGCGGAGAGGCACGATACCGGCCCAGACGGGAAGAGCGTAGTCGTCGGCATCGTCTTCAACCGGACCGGTGCGCACCTTTGCGGAGAGTTCCAAAAGCGGCAGTTTAAGGAGGCTGGTGGCTTTGAGCTCGCGTTCGTTGGGCTGGCGAGCGTCATTCCAACGGCCCGGGAGAATTTTTTCCGTAAAAGCGTGGAGGGCATCGAGTTTTTCGCCAGGCGAATCAACGAGCTGCGCGACTCCGAGGGCGACAACGGAGCGGTAGTTCATCGAATGATTGAAAACCGAACGAGCAAGGACCAATCCGTCTGCGAGTGTGACTGTGATGCAAACTGAGAGTCCGCCGGAAAGGTTACGCAACATGCGGCTGGCCGCGGAGCCGTGGAAATAAAGGCAATCGCCGACGCGAGCGTACATTGTCGGGATGACATAGGTTTGCGAATCGGCAGTAAAGCCGACGTGGCACACGAAACCTTCATCGAGGATTTTGTAAATTTCGGCGCGATCGTAAACGGCGCGCTGCGGTTCGCGGACGACGCGCGTTCGCTCGGTCGGTGCAGCAGAATCGGGCATGGTGGACACCGTGTTGAAACCAAGCGCAGAGTTGATAGCCGGCGCTTGCGGCATGAGTGGGACTGCGGGATTTATGCTAGCACGGCAACAAGATGGTAGTGGGCCAGTTTGAAGTTCGATTTTATTCAGCTCTGGGTTTGCAAGTACAACCTCAAGCTCCATCGTGTCGCGAACTATGAAATTCAAACGCACCCCTTAATGGCGGTGGCGTCGGTGGCGAAGTAAGTGTGAGAAACTAACAAGCTCGACGAATTACGGAGCACCCGAATGAACACAGCAACGATGAAAGATACGGGAAGCAAGCCGTTGGATATTACGTGGGTGAGGGAACAATTTCCGTCGCTCAAGCTGGATGTAGATGGAAAACGCGCCGCGTTTTTGGACGGGCCAGCAGGAACGCAGGTGCCGCAGCAGGTGATTCGCGCGATTGAAAAATATTTGACCACGGCGAATGCGAACACTTACGGCGCATTTGTAACGAGCCGGCGGACGAACGAAATGATTTCCGGCGTGCGCGAGGCGATGGCGGATTTTTTCAATAGCACGCCGGAAGAGGTTGTGTTCGGCCAGAATATGACGACGATTACGCTCGGACTGGCGCGGGCGATTGGACGCGAGTTGAAGGCGGGCGACGAAATTTTGGTGACGACGCTAGATCACGATGCGAATGTTGGGCCGTGGCGCGCGCTAGAGGAAAAAGGAATTGTTGTTCGGCAGGCGGATATTCGCGAGGCGGATTGCACGCTCGATTTGGAAGACTTGGCTCGGAAGATTACGGACAAGACGAGGTTGGTTGCCGTTGGGTATGCGTCAAACATGGTGGGGACGATCAATCCGGTGGAGAAAATTACAAAGATGGCGCATGACGCGGGTGCGCTGAGCTTCATTGACGCGGTGCACTACGCGCCGCATGGCCTGATTGACGTGAAAGCGATCAATTGTGATTTTCTGGCGTGCTCGCCGTACAAGTTTTTTGGTCCGCATATGGGGGCGCTTTACGGTAAGAAAGAACATTTAGAGCGGTTCAAGCCCTACAAAGTACGGCCGGCAACAAATGCTTCGCCAGAGTGCTGGGAGACAGGGACGCAAGTGCAGGAGCTGATTGCAGGAATCGGCGCGGCGGTGGATTACGTTGCGGAGTTGGGGCGGCTATGCGATCCATCAGCCAAAACCAGACGGAATGCGCTTGCGGCGGCCTATGCGACGACTGTGCCGTACGAGCGCGTATTACTAACACGGCTGGTGGATGGTTTGGAGCCGCTTCCAGGAATCAAAATCTATGGAATCACGGAACGGACGCGGTTTGGAGAGCGATGCTCGACAATTTCGTTTCGAATTGGCGATCACAATCCGACGGAGATTGCGGCGTTTTTGGGAGACCGAGGAATTTTCACGTGGGACGGAAATTTTTATGCGCTGAATTTGTCGGAACGGCTTGGTGTGGAGCAAAAGGGTGGCGTGCTGCGCGTGGGACTGGTGCATTACAACACGGCGGAAGAAGTGGACCGGTTGCTGGGAGTGCTGCAAGAATTCTGCGCAGGGCACTGAAAACCGTTTTTAGGATTGAAGCACGAGTTTTGCGCGCTGGCGAGACTGCGAGGCCAAATAAGCGCAGACAAAAGCGACAGTAGAATATGGAAACCAGCCAAAGGACCAACCGGCGACGAGGTGAGCGGGCAGGTAAGTTACGAGCAAGACCCACGTGAATTTTTGAACCTCGCAGATGTAGCCAATCAAGAAGCCAGCGATTGCGTAACAGAGAAATATTCCAATGCCAGGCGCAGGCAAAATAGCTCCTGAATGAAGAGTTGTCTGGGCAGCGAGCCAAGGGCCGACTTTGAGGACGCCGGCGAGAGAAGAAACAGCGCCAAGCAGGGCGGAAAGAATTACTTGC
>Ga0126371_10006424_pt1 | contig 10468 bp, 7 predicted proteins | sample PanSoiMetaPlot_4_FD_110145 | JGI IMG/M metagenome (GOLD analysis project Ga0126371, IMG submission 110145) | Tropical forest soil microbial communities from Panama - MetaG Plot_4 | ecosystem: Environmental > Terrestrial > Soil > Tropical forest > Bulk soil | place: Panama | collected 2016-02-17
CGATGCTGCGCCGTCTTTCCGTGGTACGGCATGGGTCGTCAGGTGACTGTGGAGGGCGGTGCGCGGCCGCTCTCGACGGCGGAAAGCGAGCCCTACTTCCATTCACGCGCGCGCGCGTCGCAAATCGGCGCCTGGGCCAGCCGGCAGTCGAGGGTGCTGGCGTCGCGGGCGGAGCTTGACGACCGGGTCGCCTCGCTCTCTGTGCGCTGGCCGGAGGGAACCGAGGTGCCGATGCCGGACTTCTGGGGCGGGTACGTGATCGTCCCGGAGACGATCGAGTTCTGGCAATCCCGGCCTAGCCGGCTGCACGACCGCCTACGGTACCGGCGTTCGGCGTCGCCGGACGCAGCGGGCTGGGTCGTCGAGCGGCTGTCGCCTTAGCCTCTAGCGGCTTTTGGCTGAGCGCATAGCATCACTGTCAGGAGCCGACTGGTCTCCGCCAATAGGGAAGAAGAGTTCAGTGACTGCCCATGGGCTTATCGACACGACGGAGATGTACCTCCGGACGGTCTTCGAACTGGAGGAGGAGGGCATCGTACCGCTGCGCGCGCGAATTGCGGAGCGGCTCGCCCAGTCGGGCCCGACGGTCAGCCAGACGGTGGCACGCATGGAGCGGGACGGGCTGCTGCACGTGGCGGGCGATCGTCAGCTGGCGCTGAGCGAGACAGGGCGGGCACTGGCGACCCGTGTCATGCGCAAGCACAGGCTGGCCGAATGCCTGCTGGTCAGCGTCATCAAGCTGCCCTGGGAAGAGGTACATATCGAGGCGTGCCGGTGGGAGCACGTCATCTCAGAAAGCGTCGAGCGCCGCCTATTCGAACTGCTCGGCCACCCTGATCGCTGCCCGCACGGCAATCTCATCCCCGGCCTTGACGAGCTGCTCGCCGGTGAGTCCGCCGCCGATGTCGCGTCCCAGCCCGCACCGCCGGCCCCAGGCCCAGCGACTTCGGACGAGCCGATGACGCACGTGGTCCGCGGGGCCGATGGAACCGTGTGGACTACAGTTACGCGCATTACAGAGCACGTTCAAAGTGATCTCGTTCTGATGCTTAAACTGAAGCGGGCCGGGATACAACCCGGACGGCAGGTTCTGCTCGGGGCGGTTGAAGGTGGTGTCCGAGTGTGCGGCGAGATTGGCGCGAATGATGTGGCGCCAACTGATCTCCCAGCCGAAGTTGCCTCACATGTATTCGTGTCCAGGGAGTGAGATCCGTTCGGTGACCGGAGCGTGATAATGACACGCTGGAACGACGCCCTCGATCCTTACCTGCCAGCCGAGCTTGTCCTTCGCCAGGCGGAGATCGGCGTCATCGTCACTGACCGGCAGGGCAACGTCCTCTACGTCAATGACTACGTGACCAGGTTGCTGCGGCTGCCCGTTGACGGCTCTGCTATCGCCGGGAAACCGATCCACACGCTCGGGTTCATGCCCGACGGCGACCTCGCGAAGGCGGAAGACCTGTCTAGCCAGGTGCTGGGCGGCAGGTCTTGGGAAGGCACGTTCACCGGCACCCGCGGCGACGGCAGCCTCGTGTTCGTGCGGGTGCTTGCCGTGCCACTACGCCATCCCGCCGGTGACATCGATGGCATGGTGGTCATGGTCACCGAGGCAGGGCGCCGGGACGCGCGCGAACAGGACCGGCTCCGGCTGCTCGAGCGGATCGGCGAACGGCTGGCGGGATCGCTTGAGCTCGACGTGACGCTGCGCCAGGTAGCGCAGATCCTGGTACCCCAGTTCGCCGATCACTGCTTCATCGACTTGTTCAGCGGCGACAAGCTCATCCGGCGCGTGCAGACGCACACCGGCGGCTGGGAGCCGCCGCCGGGAACATGGGCGAGCGTCGGCGAGCCGATCCACTACCCGCCGGGCCACTTCATGCAGCAGGCCATGGCGCGGCTTGAAACCATCGTCGTTCCTGACCTGCACGCCGAGAACTACCCAGCGCCGAGCGAGGAGTCCATGTCCGCGGCCGACCAGGCCGGACTGACCTCGGTCCTGGCGTCCCCGCTGTACGCGCGCGGCGAGCTGCTCGGCGTAATGGCGCTCGCCTTGTCCATGCTGACCGATCGCCGCGACCCGCACTATGACCTGTCAGACGGCGACCTGATCGGCGCGATCGCTAGCCGCGTGGCCGTCGCCATCGACAACGCCATGCTGTTCGAAGCCGAGCGGCAGACCGCACTGGCCTTCCAGCAAAGCCTGCTGCCGCAGGAGGTGCCCGAGCTCGACGGCCTTGAGGTCGCCTTCCGCTACGTGCCAGCCAAGCCGCTTGAGACGCAGGGACAGGGCATCCAGACCCAGGTCGGCGGCGACTGGTACGACATCATCCCGCTCGCGGCCGGGCGGGTCGGCATGGTCATCGGCGACGTTGAGGGCCGGGGGCCGCGGGCCGCGGCCACCATGGGGCAGCTGCGTGCGGCACTGCGCGCGTACGCCCAGGACGAGAAGGCGCCTGCCGACATAATGCGCAAGCTGGACGAATGGGTTCGTTCCACCGCGCCGGTAGGAGCAGGCGGCGACCCGCCCACGGTCAGCTGCATCTACCTGATCTACGACGCGTGGTCTCGCGAGCTGACCTTCGCGAACGCGGGGCACGCCGCACCGTTGATGGCAGCGGGCGGATCTGTCCGGCCGCTCGAAGTCCGGCACAAGGGCGTCCTGCTCGGCGTGCGCGGCCGCGGTATCCGCGGCCTGCCGACTTATAAGGAGCAGACGGTCAGGCTCCCGCCTGGTGCCGCCCTCGTGCTGTACACCGACGGCCTGACGGACCGCCGGACCAGGGCGGACGGCTCCGGGCACTACACCGAAGCCGAGGCGGTCGACTTGCTGCGGGCCGCGATTCTCGCCGCGGCCAGCAGCGGTGCCACGGACACCGGCGCGCCGGGCAGAGCCGGCGCGCTAGGCAGCGGGGTCGCGAGCACGCTAGCCCTCGCCGCCGAGAACGCGGTTCCAGGAGACATCGACGACGACATGGCGATCCTGGTGCTCCGGTCCTCGCCCGATGACCTCGCCTCGGCCGAACGGACCTTCCCCGCCGAGCCCATCATGGTGTCCGAGGCACGCCGGTTCGCCGCCGCCACGTTCGCCGAATGGGACATGGATGAGGACCAGGCCGATCTGGCCTGCCTGCTGGTATCTGAGATGGTTACCAACGCGGTGCTGCACGCGTCGATCACGCCGAACCCCGCCGGGCGCCGGTTGGAGATGGACAGCGATCCGCCGGTCCCGGTCGCGCCGATGCCTCCCCAGGTGCCGTCGGCGCTGCCGAGCGCCTGGCCTTCCACGGTCGCGGCCATCGCGGCCCAGGCATGGGGCAGCCCGGCCACCCAGCCGGCGCGCGTGCGCCGAACCCGTGAGTTCGTGCTCCGCCTGCGCCGCGGCGCGGAGGTCGTCTGGGCCGAGGTCTTCGACCCTGACCTGCGACTGCCCAGGTTGCGCACCGCGCGGGCGACCGACGAGGGCGGCCGCGGCCTGTACCTGGTCGAGCAGCTCGCCACCCGCTGGGGGTCGCGCCCCACACCGGAAGGCAAGGCCGTCTGGTTCGAGATCCCGTTGGACGGAAAAGGCGGCTGACCAGCGCGGTCGCTGCTTAGTGCCTGGTGTGGCTCGCCCCGTAGGCGATAACAACGATCACGACGAAGACGATGACCACCTGGACCCAGTGCTTGCCGTTGACGGGCAGGCCGAAGCGGCGCCTGCCGTGGGTCCACAGCCAGGCGACGCCGAGGCCGATGAACACCGCCAGGATCAGTCCGCTGTACATGCCGCCTCCCGCGCCCGCGAGGACGCCGCCGGTCTGCGATTCGTCTCAACCGAGACTACGACAAGGTGGGCGTTTCGTCGCGCAACAGGTAGCCGACACCCCGCTTGGTGTGGATGAGCCGCGGACCGAGCGGGTCGAGCTTGCGGCGCAGGTAGCTTACGTAGGTCTCCACGATCTGGGACTGGCACCCCTGGCTCCAGCCCCACACCATCTCGAGCAGCTGTGCCCGGGTGAGGACCAGTCCCTTGTTCCGCATCAGGCAGGCGAGCAGCCGGAACTCGGTTGGGGACAGGTCCACCTGCTGGCCGCCATGGTGCACCGTCCATCGTTCCTCGTCGAGGACGAGATCGCCTGTGCGCAGCACGGTGCCCGCGGGCGGCGTTATGCCGCCCGCGGGCCGCGGTCGTGAGTCGATGCGAGTCAGCTGTTGTTACCTGTGAACGCCGACGAAGTAGCCGTCGCGGTCGGCCTGGCCGTCACGGGTGCAGTCCCGGTCACCGTGGGGGTGGCGGTCGGGGTCGCCGTGGTGGTGGCCGGCGTCGAGAACAGCACCAGTTTCGCGAAGAGGTGGCCGTGCATGCGGACACCGACAACGAACACCAGATCGCCGCGTGCGACGCCGTTGGTGGCGGTGAAGGCCGGCTGCGTGGCCGTCATGGTTGGAGTGGGTGTTGCCACTGACGTGGCGCTCGCGACCGGTGAAATCGTCGCGACCGGTGTGGTCGTCGTGACCGGCGTCACTGTAGCACTCGGCGTCGCGCTCGGGGTCACGGTGGCGGTAGCGGCCGGTGCGGTCGTTGTCGTGGTGACCGGCTGGGTCACCGTCGCGGTCGTTGGCGTGATCGTGATGGTGATAACTGAGGTTCCGGTGTTGATGGTGATGGTGGTGGGCCTGGAAACCGGTGCCGCCATTTGAGCGGCGGCGGTGGTGCTGCCCGCCATCACGGCCGCTGCGGGTGCCATGTTCTGGTGCACCATGGCCTGCACGGCCGCCGCGTTGTTACCGAGCATCGCGGTCATGCCGGTCGCATTGGCTGTCACGTTCTTGAATTTCGTGGTGGCGCTCAGCCACCATAGGTGCAGCTGGCCGTTCGCCGACTTGACGAGCAGGAACCGCTTGGTCGCGAGGACCACGACGCCGCGCTGCGCGGCGAGCATCGTGTGCCGGTGCCAGACCTGGCTGAACGAGCGCATCGGAACCATCTGGGCCAGCGTGTTCATCGACTTCTGCTGGGAACTAGCCCAGGTGCTGATCGCCGAGCTCAGCGCCGCTTGCTCGCTGATGTGGTGATGGAAGTTCATGATGAATCCGGCGGACTCTGTAGTCGTGCTCGCCGGGCCGTGGTTGTTGGCGGCGACCGCTGCCACCCCGGCCGCGCCGCCGCCGATAAGCAGGGCGGTGGCGATGCCGAGCCGGGCCCTCATCTTGGCCTGGCGGCTGCCGCGCCTTGTGCGGCCTGTCATCGATGCCTCCTTCCGTGGACGCCACGCCCGCCACGCGCGCCACCGAACGTCTTGGATTGCATGGCTTCGAGACTGCAGCCAGGCCGCGCGGGCCGGCATGCATTCCGGCCGCACGTAAGCACTACGTCAGCGGCTTCTCATGGTGCAGCGGAAACGGCGTGGTCATCAGGCACGCAGTGGGCCGTGTATGCCCGCGGCACTCTTACCCAGCCGCGGTTGATGACGGTGCGGTTACGGCTACATGCGGTCGGGGACGGGCACCCCGAGCAGGCCGAGCCCAGCGGCGAGCACACGCAGCGTGGCGGCGCACAGCGCGAGCCTGGAGTCCCTGATGGCCTCGTCCTCGGCCTTGATGACCGGGCATTGCTCGTAGAAAGCGGTGAACAGGGAGGCCACCTCGAAGAGGTAAGCCGACAGCCGGTGCGGCTCGGCGGTCTCCGCGACGCTCGTCACGACTGCGCCGAATCCGAGCAGCTTGAGCGCCAGTTCGCGCTCCGCCGGAGCGGCCACCGTTATCGGGCCACGGACGCTGTCCTCGGCGATCCCGGCTTTGCGGAAGATGGACCGGATCCGCGTCGTCGCGTACTGCAGGTACGGCCCGGTGTTGCCGCGGAACGAGATCATCCGGTCCCAGTCGAAGATGTACGCGCTGTCCAGCGCGGTAGACAGGTCGGCGTACTTGATGGCGCCGATGCCCACGTCCTCGGCGATCTCGTCCTTCGCCGCAGCGTCGAGCCCTTCGATCTCGTTGAGGATCGCGCCGGCCCGCTCGATTCCCTCGGCGAGCAGCGCGCTCAGCTTGACGGTGTCGCCTTCCCTGGTCCGCAGCCGGTTCCCGTCGGTGCCCTGGACCATGCCGATCTGCGCGTGCTCGAAGTCGGCGTCAGCGGCCAGCCAGCCCGCCTCCCTGGCCACCGCGAAGACCATCCTGAAGTGCAGCGCCTGATCGGATCCGACCACGTAGATCGCGCGGTCGCAGTTGAGCTTGTCCACCCGGTACCGCACGGTGGCCAGATCCGTCGTGGAGTAGTTGTAGCCACCGTCGCTCTTGCGGATGATGACAGGCAGCGGGCTGCCGTCCCGCCCGGTGAAGCCGGGCGGGAACACGCACAGGGCGCCTTCGCTTTCCACCGCGAGCCCCTGGGCGGTGAGGTCATTGGCGACATCGGCGAGCATGTCGTTGTAGAAGGACTCGCCGCGGATGTCGTCATCGGTGAGCGTGACGCGCAGCAGCGCGTACGTGTCCCGCAGGTACAGCCTGGACAGCTCCATGAGCTCTTCCCAGAGCCGCTGGGTAGCGGGGTCGTCGCCGGACTGCAGCTTGACCACCCGTTCCCTGGCCCGGTTCGCGAATTCCGGGTCGGAGTCGAACCTGGCCCGCGCGGACTGGTAGAAGGTGTTCGGGTCGGTGCGCAGCAACTGCGCCGCTGGCGCGTCCTCACCCACGTCGAACAGGTACTCGATGAGCATGCCGAACTGGGTGCCCCAGTCTCCGACGTGGTTGTCCCTGATGACGTGGTGCCCGGCGAACTCGAGTACCCGCGCGATCGCATCCCCGACGATCGTGGTGCGAAGGTGCCCGACGTGCATCTCCTTGGCGATGTTCGGCGAGGAGTACTCCACGATGACCGTCTGCGGTGTGTCCGTGAGCGGCGTGCCGAGCCTCGGGTCGTCGAGCAGTTCGGTAGTGGCGCCGCCGATCCACTCATCGCGCAGCGTGAAGTTGACGAATCCGGGTCCGCTGACGGTGGGCGTCTGGCAGATGTCGCCGGCATCCAGGTGGCCGACAATGTCGTTCGCGACGTCGCGAGGTGCCTTGCCGAGCCTCTTGGCAAGCGGCAGCGCGGCGTTGGACTGGAAATCCGCGAATGAGGAGGGGCGGATCAGCGGGTCCGCGGCGGCGTAGTCGGCACCGAAGGCCGCGCCGAGAGCGTCCCGCACCCGGGCGCCGAGAACCTGCTGGGGATCTGCCATGCCACCAGCCTATCGGCACGCCTCACAGCGACCGACAGATTAACGTCCGTCACCGCTCCCGCTCCCGCTCGCGCTCGCGGTCGCGCTCGCGGCGCAGGAAATGCGCCCCGCGCCGCTCTCCGGTCGCGCCGATCCGTTCCCTTATCTTCTCGGTGATGTCGCCGCGGGCCAGGTTAGCGGCGAGGGCGCAAGCCGAGGTGACCGCCCGCGCGGTTGACGCCCCGTGCGCGATCACCACGGTGCCGCCGAGCCCGAGCAGCGCCGCCCCGCCGTAGGTCTCGGCATCCAGCCGGCTGTTCAGCTCGCGCAGCCCGCGGCGCTGCAGCATCGCGCCTAGCCTGGCGGCGCGGGTCCCGGTCAGCGCCGAGCGGAGCTCGGCGGCCGCGAAGCGCATCGACCCCTCGAGGGTCTTCAGTGCCACGTTGCCGGTGAACCCGTCGGTGACGATCACGTCCACCGCTCCGGCCATCAGGTCGCCGCCTTCCAGGTTGCCGGCGAAGCTGAGCGGGAGCGCGCCGTGCTGCGGTTCCGCGGCCAGTAGCTCATGCGCGCGCCGGGTCAGCATGTTGCCCTTGCCCGGCTCCGCGCCGATTGTGAGCAGGCCGACCTTCGGCGTGGCGGCGCCGAGGGCGATCTGCGCGTACGCCACCCCGAGCTGCCCGAACTGCACCAGCATCTCGGGCTTTGGATCGGCGGTCGCCCCGGCGTCAATGAGCACCGTATGGGTCGGGTGCGTGGGCAGCACGACCGCGAGCCCCGGCCGCGGGACGCCAGGCAGCGCCTCGAGGCGCTGCCGCGCGCTCGCCACGATCGCGCCGGTCGACCCGGCGGAGACGACCGCGGTGGCCTGGCCGCGCCGCACGAGCTGGCATGCGACGGCGATGCTCGACCGGGGCCGTCGGAACCCGGCCAGCGCCCCCTCGTCCATGCCCACGATGTCCTCGGCGGGCACCACGCGCAGTTCCGCTCCGGCGCCGAGCTTGGTGATCACCGGGCGCAGCCGCGCGGGCGGCCCGGTGAGCAAGATGGTGACACCGTGCTCCCGCTGGGCCGCGAGCGCGCCAGCGACGATCTCGTCCGGCGCGTAGTCACCGCCCATCGCGTCCACCGCGATCACCGGCTCGGCGGCCCGCCGCGGAGCCGCCGGCCGCCGAGCAGAGTTTGGCGAGCTAACTGGGGAGTTTGGCGACCGGTTCAGCGCGGCCAGCGGACGGCCAGGCGCCGCCGGCGAACGGCTGGGCGCGGTGGTCGGCGAGGCCTGCGAATCGCTCGCTTGCGCCCTTGTCGGCGAGTCCGGGGCGTCGCCGCGGCCCGGCGGCACATGGCTCACGTCTTCCCGGGCCTCTCCTGTCCCCTGGGCCCAATTGCGGCCACCCATAAACGGCTTGCGATGCCATTATCCCAAGTTGCGCCCAGGTTATCCGCCCGTTACCCTCGCCCGTCCTCCCAGCCGTCCTCCACTTACCGTGCGCCTCTGTCGTCCCTGCGCAGTCCCGCCTCCGCGCCCACCGCCGTCCCGCCAGCCCGTACGCGGCCACCCTCCCCCTCGGGCCGCCTCGTGCGTACCGTGCACCTCTGTCCCTCCTTGAGGCACATGGCAGGGGCGGTGATCGCGAAGACTATGTTCTTCGGGAAGATTTTTCACGCTATGCGATCAAATCGTTTACATCGTAAAAATAATTTTCGCAATAGTGCCTGAGGCTGCGCGTTTTCTGAGGCTGGTGTGACGGATGGGACGCGCTGCGATCAGGGCCGACCAGTGGAGGCGGGGCGGACCGCACCGAAAATTGCGGGGCCGGGCTTAACGCGGCGGGACCGGATCGGCGTTTTGATGCCGAGGCAAAGATCCAACCAGGACGCACCTCAGTGCTACATGGGGAGCGTCTGACCTGCGTCGTCCGAGCGGCCGGGCAAATCGTGACTTTGGGTACTGGTCTCAGTGCTTAACAGTTATACCGGGAACTTGATCAAATCCAGAAACGTAAACGTAACAAGAGTGAGATCATGTGTCACTCCGGTAACCCGGAATGTGGCATTTGCGAAATTTTGGGCAGTGGGAGCGGGATGTCCAAGGTGGAGGGAGAACGCGATTGACTGACATCCAGCAGGCGGTATCGGCGCCGCGGGAGACCGTGAGCAGGTTCCGGGCCTACGGCCCACGGCACCTGGACACGCTCACGCTGCGGGCCGGGTTCGGCGACGCCGACCGGCTCGCGATCCGCGCGGTGGCCACGGTGCTCCCGTTCCGGACCAACTCCTATGTGGTCGAGGACCTCATCGACTGGCACGCGGCTCCGGACGATCCGATCTACCGGCTGGTGTTCCCGCAGCCCGACATGCTGCCGAGCGCCGACGTGGACCGGATCACAGGCCTGTTTAGCGAGGACGCGCCGGAATGGCGGATCCGCGCGGCCGCCCATGAAATCCGGATGCGGCTCAACCCGCACCCGGCGGGTCAGCTGGTGCTCAATGCCCCCAGCCTGGATGGCAGGCCGCTGCCTGGCCTGCAGCACAAGTACCCGGAGACCGTCCTGTTCTTCCCCAAGCAGGGTCAGACGTGCCATGCGTACTGCTCATACTGCTTCCGGTGGGCGCAGTTCGTCGACGAGCCAGAACTCAAGATGGCTACTGACCACATCGACACGCTCGTGGCCTACCTGCGCAGGAACCCCCAGGTGACCAGTGTCCTCATCACCGGCGGGGATCCGATGGTCATGAGCGCCGCGGTGCTGCGGCGCTACATCGAGCCGCTGCTCGACCCCTCCCTCGACCGCCTGGAGTCGATCCGGATCGGTTCCAAGTCGCTTGCCTACTGGCCGCAGCGGTATGTCACCGACCCAGACGCGGATGACACGCTCAGGCTGTTCGGCGACGTGGCCGCGGCGGGCCGCACCCTGGCGCTGATGGCGCACTACTCGCATCCGAGGGAGCTGGAAACAGCGGTCGCCGCGGAGGCGATCCGCCGGATCCGCGACACCGGTGCGCTGATCCGTACCCAAGCCCCGCTGATCCGGTCAATCAACGACAACGCGGCGACCTGGCGGTCCATGTGGCGGACCCAGGTGCGTCTCGGGATGGTCCCGTATTACATGTTCGTGGAGCGCGACACGGGCCCGCGGGATTACTTCGCGGTGCCGCTGGCCCGCGCGTACGAGATCTTCCGCGACGCCTACGCGAACGTCTCCGGCCTGTGCCGTTCGGTCCGCGGACCGTCGATGTCCGCCACGCCGGGCAAGGTGTGCGTGGACGGCATCGCGGACGTAGCC
>Ga0126371_10006425_pt1 | contig 10468 bp, 14 predicted proteins | sample PanSoiMetaPlot_4_FD_110145 | JGI IMG/M metagenome (GOLD analysis project Ga0126371, IMG submission 110145) | Tropical forest soil microbial communities from Panama - MetaG Plot_4 | ecosystem: Environmental > Terrestrial > Soil > Tropical forest > Bulk soil | place: Panama | collected 2016-02-17
ACGCGTTGGATTTGGGAAGGCTTCTCGCAAGTAAGAGCCCGCGAACTTCAAGAAGCGCTCGTCGTTGAATGGGTCTTTCATGTGTGCTGTCGCGTGTCTGTTTGTTCCTGTTTAGCTTTGTATCCAAGCTTCTTACGAATGCGCTGAAAGGCCTGGCCACAACGCGATTCTGCGGCATGAGCTGACAGACCACAGATTTTGCCTATTTCTTTCCAGGAAAATCCCTCAATTCGCCGATAAAGCATCCCTCGTGTAAGGGGATCACAAACTCTCAAAAATTCATCGAGAATAAGCTTCTGCTCGAGCGATTCTCGGTAGTCCATAGATGAAGAAAAGTCCCGGTTTCGGAGCCGAGGCCGATGGCGAAGTACCCTGTTGACTCTGCGGATGAAGACACGAAATAAGTAAGCGTGGAGGTCTCGTATTGCTGTTCCATTTCCCTGGTTACGGCGCAGGATCCTCGATACCGCGGCGCTAGACTCCTCCAGCAAGTCAGCCACAACAGCGGGATCGCCGACCATCCGTTCGCCATAGGCCAAGAGCCTCTTTCCCAACTGTTGCGCGGCTTTGAGGACTGCAGGATCAATCTCCCTCCCGAGTCGGTCTGCCGGGTTGAGCTGCATGCTTTCGTAAAAGCCTGATTCTCCCGCAGTCATATTGAGTACGCGATGCTGGCGTGGTCAGGCCATACAGCCTGCACGATATCCTGCACGATATAAAGAGGCCTAACTTTAGCGAAACCTCAACACGAAAACCAAGATCTTTTAATTTTCAACGTCAAATGTTGCTTGACGAGCGAAGTCAACAATTTAGGACTATTCAATGAAGACACCTAGACCCTGATCAGATTGCCGTTTATCTCCGACCAAGGTCACGCCCTCCTCAGCGCGCATCCGATGCAGCAACTCCTGGATTTGTTTGATGTCTGCCAAGCTTTCTTCAGCTACGCCTTCCACGCGTTCCTGGGATAGATATTTTTTCGTCGACGATAGTATCTGCACAACAACCCGCGCGGCAATCCAAGGACGAATCGGAAGTCGACGGCCGTGAACAACATGACGAATCCAGCGGAATTCACTGAGGTTTACGGAGTCCTCTGCGCGATTGCAGAATGAGCGGGGAGAAGATGGGCGGGCGAAATGTGAGCAGAGTCATTATCGGTTAAGGCGAGCGGTGCAGCAGGAGCGGATGCTGCGTGGCAGCCGGGACTCTGCCAGCGCACCGACACTGGCAGTTTCTGAAATATTTGTTGAGACGGCGAGGTGGAAGCAGCGCCTGGTGGAAAAGATGGCGTTCATAAAGAACTGGCGGAACGCCGCCTCTTGTCTTACGAGGGCGAGCGGGTCCAGGCAGACGCGGCAGTCTGGTAATGCCGATCGCAAGCGGCACACTTAAAGGATTTGCGACCCGAACGTCGCCCGCAGCGACGAGGAAAGGCCAGCTTGCTGCTCCTACACTCCAGGAACATTCAGGAGGTTTAGTGCTGCGGCCCGCGCTCCGGGACTGATTCTCAGTCATAAGCAGATTGCGCGTGGGATCCCTTTATCCCAGTAGCCTTTAGCAGAAAAATGGTAAGCAGTTTTCTTGCGTACGACAATCCAGTGCACCGATCCCGGTCGTCATCTCAGCGAGGCCGACAATTATCGCGAAGCGTAACCCCAGCGTTCGATGATTTTGCTTGAAGAAACAATCCCAGCGACGCTCAGAAACTTCACTGTGAACGTATTGCTTCGAGTGCAGATGCAGCCCGAGCCATCGCGGTATGCGCCTATCTTCAGCTGTGAACTGATCTTACAAGTTTTTCTGTGATTTTGTTGGTGGGCCGCTGGACTCTCTGACCACCAGTTCGGGCTCAATCGCGGTTTCCTGAGGGTAGTCACTCCAGCCCTCAATCCTGCGCACCAAGATTTCGGCCGCAACTTGCCCCATTCTTCGCAGAGGCTGTCTTACCGTGGTCAGACTGGGCATGTGATAAGCAGCGCCAGGAATGTCGTCGAATCCGACAACCGAGACGTCTTCGGGAACCCGCAAGCCCTGTTCCTGCAGAGCACGAATCGAGCCCAGCGCCGAATGATCGTTGTAAGCAAATAATGCGGTGAATGGCTTTCGGCGGGCCAGGAGTTGTTTGGCAAAGGGGTATCCCAGATGCGGCGATGGGTCTTCAATATCAATTTGGGTCGTCAAATCGGGATCGATTTCGATCCCCAGTTCCTGGGCAACCTCACAAATGGACTGCCAGCGAGCCTTGGAATCTGCGCTCAGCGGATTGCCTTTCATAAACGCAATCCGCTCGTGGCCAAGTTTGGCGAGATAGTTCAGGGCTAGCAGCGCTGCCCGCCGATGGTCAAGCACAACATTGGTCACACCCCTGATCTTCTTATGCCCGGCAACCGCCACCGTCGCCAGAGCCGGCGGTTCCTCCAGACTGGTATCGACAGTGATTAAACCCTCCACTCGGCGCTGTTCCAGCAGATGCGAGTACCGGTGGAGCAGTTCTGAGTCGTGCCGGTGTACGACGGTAAGGAAGAAATAGTCCTTCTTGCGCAGATACTCCTCGATTCCGCTGATCACCATCGCGCCATAAGGGTCGCCGATCTCCTCGGCGATGACTCCAACCGTATAGGTTCGCTGCTGCCGCAGGGAGCGCGCGAAAAAATTCGGGCGATAGTCGAGTTTCTTCGCAGCGGCATGGATCCGACTCTTGGTGCGTTGCGGAATGGATCGGGAGGAGGGTGCTGCGTTCAACACCGCCGAAACGGTGCCCGGGGTTAGCCCCAGGTATTTCGCGACCATTTTCAAGGTAACAACATTGGACCTTTTACGAAGTGGCTTCTCGTTTTTACGCATATTGCAATATTGTTCTTATATCAGAGCTTCAAGTGCATGGGAACAATCAAATAGCATCACACCCTAAAAAACGATTTAGAATAACGTTTTTCCCTTGATCAAGAAACTCAAGTACTGAAATTTGGGCCCTCTCCCGAAATCGCTTTAATACCGCCTCTGCCTAACGCAGGATCCACACTTGGCGAATGATCCTCCCTTTCTTTTTGGCCAATTAACACCATGGCCACGTGCTGAGCGGGAACCATGAGGGTCAAACGTACGGAGTGTGATTGTCGCGAATGTCTACCTTCGCGTCCTGAGTACTGTCTGAAACGCGGCGAGAGCGATGATTTTCGCTCCTTTGCCGCGCTTGGTGGGCCCGACTGCGAGGCCCCCTTTTTTGCTCCCGTAAAGGAGAGTGGATAAAAGCCTCCTCCAGTTGAAGTTTCCCTCGGGCTTGCAACTCCCTGGCTTGGACCCGCAAGATGCGTTCCAGCTCGTCTTCTCGCACCCACTGCCGGAAGCGGCGGTGGCAGGTCTGGTATAGCGGATATTTCTTGGGCAGTTCGCGCCACTGAGCCCTATCCCAAGACCCACAGAATTCCATTGAGTACAGCCCGCGTGTCCTGCCACGGCCGACTACGACTGTCGGCACACCGCTTGGGACGCAGAATCGGTTCGATCAACCTCCACTGGATATCGCTGAGTTCCCATCGGCCTCGCACGCCCTACTTCTGCTCGCTGCCCGAGGCGCACAAAATAGCTACCAATGTTCAACCACTATTTATGAGACCGGCTGTAGTCTTCTGCTCCTATCTTGAGGCGACGGTCGAAAACGGCTGCTTCGTGGGCACAAACTTTATCGGCACACCTTTCACAAATTCTTTTAGCCAGCGCGTGCATTCTTCCATACCGGCTTGCTCGCTGGGAATGTGCCCGATCACAATCAATGCTTTTCGTCTGCCTTGCGCCGCAGCATCATCCACATACTCGACCGTCTCCCATTCGACCGTTTCCCCGACTAACAACACTTCAACATCGTCCCTCTCCAGGGTGTGTGTCTCCGATTCAAATCCTTCGGATCCCGGGCTTAGCGCTACTTTTTTTACTCTCATTTCCGGATTACCTACATACCGGACCACCGGCGACCCCAGTTTCCTCGCCACTTGCTCTGCCAAGTCCTTCACCGTAGTGTCTGGCATTACGAACAAATGCTCGTTATCCGGCCGCTGGTAGTTCTCCCATCCCAGGGCACGCACCATGCCGGCCTCAATTCCGTCTGGTTTTCGCTTGTGCCAATGATCGTGAAAACGCCATACCACCATCCCATGTTTTTCAATAAATTCTCGTTTTTCAGCCCAAACCGGATCGTTTTCCGGCATTCCTTCTGGTGTATCCAGGTGCGCATAGAACGTCGGCTCATGGGTGATGACGAAATTCAATCCTTGGGCCGATGCACGTTGCAGAACATCCATCGTCGCCATCATGGTTACAGCAATTCCCGTGACCGTCGCGTCCGGGTTGCCAGCTTTGAACGTATCCACTGTGTTCTTGTCCCACTCCACGCCGACCCGCTTCTGTATATCCGCCACCACCTCGCGGGCGGTGATTTGTCTCTCTTGTGCCGCAGTTCCTGTAACGGCACCGAGCACAACCACAACGATGAGTAACATGCCGAACCTGCTCATCTCTATTGCTCCTTTATTATTCGGTCCAACATTGCTTTCCTCGTGTTCAAGAGGCTAGCCCGGTTCAGGTGTCGCCGGCAACTTGGTAACACTGGGGGCAAAAACGGTGATCAATTACTGGGATGTGAGGTTGCACACCGCGAGCCAACAACCACGTTAAGAATTCTCCGCTCCCGTAGGCCGTGTCGGCCGCTAGCGCTTTTGTGGAAAGCCCGAACTGGTGAACTGCATCTACCATTCTGCGAGCAGCTACCGTTTCTTGGTGGAAGAGTGCGGGAGTGGCTTCTACTCCAACGATGACGCGACTCCGGGTATCAATCAGGTAGTTGTCGAAGTAGGCCATTTTGGCTGGTCCTACCTTCTTTGCCCAAACCGCGTCCGGGTCCGTCGTGGACACCATCTTGGCATCCAATGCTTGTTTCCGATTCTGTTTCGGTTGAAGAAGTCGCCACTGTCGTAAAGCGCCTGATAGAACAGAATGGCGTATTCCCACCCACTCCTATTTGATGTGGCCAGGCACTCCTTACGCTCATGCCATGATTCCGGTCGGAGGGGGTCCAGCCCATGCCAGGGCTGCCACGCCAGCGCCTGATAAGAAGGAGATGAAAGAGATGAAGTAAAGGGATCTCGGGCTGAGTTTTCGAAAACCCGAAATCTCCCCCTCTGGTGGCGGAAGCTGGATTTTTTTAATGCGGCCTTTTAGGCTGAAGTACAGGGTTACACTGTAAGAGAAAAAAAATGAAACGCTGTAGTGAAACGCTGCGAGCGAGGCTGGCATTAACAGAACAGTTGAATAGCATAGGGAATCCGCCATTCAGCTCTTGGGGATGGCGGTGTTTGTTTCCGTTTCCGCCATTCTGACGGCTTCTAATTCCTCAGCAGATGATGAGAACAAGAAACATCATAATCGCGTTCACGTTCTGCTTTTTTGGGGCAGGCGTCTGTCTCGCTCAAGACGCATTCATGGGCACGTGGAAATTGAAGGAGGCGAAGTCGGAATTCTCGCCCAGCGCACCGAAGAACACGACTGTCGTCTACGAGGCCGAGGGCGACAAAGTGAAAGTCACGGTGGACAGTGTCAGCAGCGATGGCAAGCCAACACATTACGAATGGATAGGAAAATTCGATGACAAAGAGTACCCGGTCACTGGCGACCCGCTATCGGATGCGCGGTCATATACCAAAGTCGATGACCGTATATTGGGGTTCAACATCATGAAAAACCGCAAAGTTATCGCCAGCGGTCGTATTGTCGTGTCTGTGGACGGCAAGAGTCGCACGGTTACAATGAGCGGAACCGACGAGAAGGGCCACCGGGTGAGCAGTAACGAGGTTTATGAGAAGCAATAGCACACAATGGAAGTCACTGGGTTCGGAAGCGCCACTCATTCTTAGAAGCAAACCACCGGCTTCACTGCACTGAAAAATTGTACGCTCCGGCGTGCGCGAAATTGATTTTTCGCCAAGAGGCTTTGAGTCGACGCTCGCTTGCTTGCTTCATCCGAGCTCAGCCAAGCCTTAGCAATCTACGCGTGCCCAGTGCAGCCGTGATCAGCTCCGCCGCTTGCATGCTAGTCCCAACGCTGTGGTCCTGAGCTAGCACAGTCCGCTGGGACGAGTCGCAGTTCCGGGTTCCTGAGTCGGCATGGTCTGCGGGTTCGGCACTGGGAAGGGTGTCGTTCCAGCCAGGTTCGCGACGCATTGCTGAATCGCTTGCTGAGTGCCAGGAATTGTCGAGGGTAGATTCGGAATCGACTGATCAGTAGCCTTGAAATTAAACGCGCTGGTCAAGTCTCCGACCGTTGCCCGGCGCCAGGTGCTCAAGTTGGGCACTTCAGCGCCAAACAGGGTCTCAAGGAATCGCAAGACTGAAGTGTGATCGAAGAGGTCCGATGACACCAACCCGCCTCGACTGAAGGGCGAGATAATCAGCATGGGGACGCGAAAACCCAACCCAATCGGGCCGGTAATCGCTGGATTGCCGATTACGGTCGGGTCCGGTATCGGGGGCGCGGTCACATATTCGCCTGGCGTGCCGGGAGGCGCCGTTGTCGGCGCAACGTGATCAAAAAATCCGCCATTTTCATCGTAGGTAACCAGCAAAACCGTCTTTGCCCACAGTACTGGGTTCGCTGTTAGAGCGCCGACGATGAGAGAAAGAATATTCTCTCCAAAGAGTGAAGGTGCGGGCGGATGCTCTGACGTTAGGATCGACCCCACCAGCCAGGAGACTTGGGGCAGACGCCCGAGCGCGACATCGGCCAGGAAGTCGATTGGGAACTGCGGCCCGAATGCATTTTGATGCAGCACAGATGCAGAATCCTGAAAATTTCTGAAGTAAGACAAGACATTATCCGAGAGAATCCCGCCCAGAATCGTTTCATCCGGCGAAGAGTAGACCTTCCAGGAAATTCCCCGAGCTTCAAGCTGCTCAGGCATTGTCGTATAGGTCAGACGGCCGTAGATGGCAGTGCGGTTGCTGACTATGGTCTGCAGAATGGGGCCGCCGTTTTTTCCATCCGGGTCGAGGGACGCGGCCATCGTATAGAGGCGATTCGGGTCGGTCGGACCCATCACCGAGCAGAAGTAGTTGTCGCAGATCGTGAAAGCATCGGCGAGGGCGTAATAGTAGGGCAGATCTGCGCGAGTGTAGTAGCCCATGGTTAGTACGGCGTCGTTGGAGTCAATCGCAAGGCGCGAACTCACGAATCCATCCATTGCACCGTTATTCCAGCTCTGATGCTGGGGCACCCAGTCGTGGGTGATGTCGTGCGTGCAGGTTGCATTCGCTTTGGAGGTGTCCAGATGGAATGGGAAGAGTACCCCTGCGGGAGTACTCATTAGGTTCGACGGATCGGGCTGCTCGAATGCCGTGCTGCGATCGGAGAATCCACGGACACCACGGTAACTTCCAAAGTAGTGATTGAAAGACCGGTTTTCTTGAGTGAGGATCACGACATGTTCGATGTCAGTTAATTTGCCGCAAGCGGAAGGCAGCGATGGGGAATTGCTAGCACCGCCGCAAGCTTGCAAACCCAAAGATGCGAACTCTGCAACCGCAGTGGCGGCTCCGAGTTTAAGGAGTTCTCGACGAGTGAAATTCTGCATAGGCCTTGAGGATTAGATGCGCTCTCAGGAGCAAACGCGGGACTCGATTCACCCCACTCATGACACCTCGATGACTGGCACGTTAAACTTCGGGAACAGGGGATCAACGCCTATGCACTCAGGCAATCGCCCATTCAGTATCGTATACCGCAACAAGGCAGCGCAATGATCGCATCAGGTACGCTGTCCAGTGCCCAATACAACCTTACCGACACCGTGGGTCCAACAATAAAAGCAATTGGCGATGCTGCGAAGCCGCATGAATCGGCATAGGGGAGAGGGCACCCCTCCCGTCCTACCTCACGACTGTACGTGCGGGTCCGAATATGGCGGTTCGGCGGGCTAAGCAGGAGAAGACCGCACCACCATAGGGGAAGCCCAAGCGCAGCAAAGTAGGCATTAGACAGCAATGGTAAGAGCAGGTGAATTCCCGATCCGCCACGGGCCGTGAGGACTACCAGCAGTTTGCGCTGCGAGGTCCTTACACACGCCCCGTTTGCCAAGCGCGCGGAACCGCTGTCGCAGGCGCTCCAGACCGCGATAGTAATGATGGCGGAGGTTTTTAACATCTTCGTTTAATCGTTCGGCAATCTCCGTGAACGTCAATCCTTCGAAGAAGAACATCTCAAACGTCTTTCGCTGCTTGCTGTTCAATTGGCTGAAAGCTGCTTTCAACGGCTGAACCGTCAGCCGTTCGATCATGTCACGCTCTGGGCTGTTCCCTCCAGCAACAGCATTCGTGCCTCCGTGAGCGTCTGTACCACGGTAAAAGTGACGCCGATGGAGGTATGCCCGCCGATCGAGGGCACGACGGTAGATCATCTGGAGCATCCAGGTCCTTGCCGAGCCCTTTGTGCTGTTCGAACGAATGGTTTTCACAGCAAAGCCGTAGGAAGACCTCTTGGACGAAATCCTCTGCCTCCCCGTCGTCGCGGAGAATCCGGTATCCGACCGAAAAGGCCAGTCTGTTGTAGCGATGAAACAGCGTCAGCAGCGCCTCGTCGTTTCGATTCTGGATGCGTTCAAGAAGTTCTTCGTCGGAACAGTCGGAAGATTGGGTCGCGCCCGCGTGTTCGTGCGCGAGGGTGCGCTTCCAGCGCAAGAGCGGCAGATTGAGCACTCGTTCTGACGCATCCATGGACAGGGGAGGTTCGTAATAAGTTGCGTTGGTGGCTAAAAATTGTCGATGGAAAGGGACCCAAAGTAAAGAGTTTTAGGCTGGTTTCATGGAAAAATCATCTAGAGATTGCATGGTATACATTCACGGTCTCGCACGAAACGAAAATAGTAGTGCAACTCTTCCCGAGTTTCACGGAATTTCACTGCCCGTATCACGCGACTCGTATTCCGCATCTCCCATCTCCTCCGCGGTCGTTTCGTTCCTGTGTAGCAAGTTGTATCAGTTCTCCCGATTACTATTTTTCCGCGAATTGGCCCGAAAATTCTTCCTGAAACCGAGAGTTCGATGTAGAGTTGCGTTTCCAGGACCTCGTGAGTGCTGAAGCATCAAAACCTCTTCCGTGGTGGACGACAGCGGCGAGAGGACGCTCGCAGGATGCCGCAAAGAGTGCGGCACCCGAGCGTCTCGTAGCCGTGCGTGATGAGGAGTTGCTCGAACGTGCTCAAGCGGGCGACACCGAAGCCGTTGCCGTCCTGTTCGACCGCTACCGCCGCTGGTCCTGGCGATCGGCATGCGAGTCGGGATCAAGGCGAGGCCGAGGATCTCGTCTTTCTTCGCCTGGGGCAGTTGTGCGCTATTTTCATTGCGCTGAGCGTGGTTTCCAGTTTTTTTGGTCCAGCCCAGTCGGTGGCTCTTCGCACACTGGTCGCAAAAGAAAAGCTGCTGGCAGCGAATGCGCTTATGTCACAGGCGTTCTACGCCGTGCGTCTGCTCTCGCCGGTTGTGGCCGGCGCTCTCGTGGCTTGGCTAACCGAAAAGTCCTGCTTCTACTTTGACGCCTTCAGCTTCTATTTCTCCGCCGCCATGATTGGTTCGTTGCTGATCAAACGCGACGCGGCACCTGGCAGCAATACCGTAAAGGGCTTTTTGGACCAGCTGACCAGCGGCAACCGCTTCATCTTCACGCATCCCTCACTCGCCTTTGTCATCACCTCGATGGTCAGCGCGATGTTCATGATGAGTTGCCTCAGCCCGCTGTTCTCGATTTATGTGCGTGACATCTTGCACTCCGGTGTTTTCATCTACGGCCTAGTGAGCTCAGCGGTAGGCGTGGGCCTGATCGGTGGCACAGCGACCGTGAACCGTTTCGGCCGCGAGCGATCGAAGAAGAGCATTGTTCTCACCGGATTGATCGTCTGCGCGGCGGGGGTGGCGCTGCTTGGAATCTTCCGTGCGGTCCCAGCGGCGGTGTCGACCACCTTCACCAAGGGGTTCGGCATCGGCTTCGTCGTCGTTGCAGCGCAAACGCTCATGCAACAAGAGACGCCCCCCGCGATGCTCGGCCGCGTTAGCTCCAGCTTTGTGTCGGTGTTCTCTCTAGCGCAGGTGCTGGGGCTCGTCCTCTCTGGTCATCTTGCGGTATGGTTCGGTATCCGCGCAGTGTTCCTGCTGTGCGCGGCGGCCTTGGCGCTGATTGTGACCGTCGGATTGATCCAGCACAGACCGGCGGAGATTTCGGCGGGCGCCGAAACGGACTAGATAACCCTTCAAGCGAGCTCCGGCATTCGGAGTCCGAAAGCCGCGAGCAAAAAACCCGAGGCTCAGGCTTGACAGAGGGGCGTGAATGGAATGTCCGTGACTCCCACGCTATGGCTACGTGGCGAACAATCCTTTGGCCAACTGGGATCCCGAGGGGTTGATATCATCAATCTCGAATTGCCCCCGC
>Ga0126371_10006426_pt1 | contig 10467 bp, 7 predicted proteins | sample PanSoiMetaPlot_4_FD_110145 | JGI IMG/M metagenome (GOLD analysis project Ga0126371, IMG submission 110145) | Tropical forest soil microbial communities from Panama - MetaG Plot_4 | ecosystem: Environmental > Terrestrial > Soil > Tropical forest > Bulk soil | place: Panama | collected 2016-02-17
CGCCAGTGCCGGCGCATCGTTGACGCCATCACCCGCCATGGCGACGACGCGGCCGGCCTCGCGCAGCCGCTCGACCACGCGCGCCTTATCCTGGGGAAGGATTTCGGCCTCGACCTCGGAAATTCCCAATTTACGGGCGACCGCCTCCGCCGTGGTGCGGTTGTCGCCGCTGAGCATGACGACCCTCACCCGGTCTTTGCGCAGCGCTGCGATAGCATCCGGCGCCATCGGTTTCACCGGATCCGCAATGGCGATGACGCCGGCGGCGCTCCCGTCCACAGCCACGAACAGAGCGGTCGCGCCATCCTCGCGCAGCCCCTCAGCGTCAGCCTTAAGCGCCGCGACGTCGACACCCGTCTCCTCCATCATGCGGGCATTGCCGATGACGACGCGCCGCCCGTCGACCGTCCCCACCGCGCCCTTGCCAGCCGAAGCGTTGAAATCAGCGCCATCGGCGAGCTTGAGCCTACGCGCCTGCGCCGCCGCCACGATCGCAGCCGCGAGCGGATGTTCGCTGCCCCGCTCGACACTTGCAGCGAGCCGCAACAGGGTGTCCCCGTTCCAGCCTGGCACGGTTTCTGACGCGACGACCTGCGGCTTGCCTTCCGTCAGCGTGCCCGTCTTGTCGATCACCAGCGTATCGACCTTCTCCAGGCGCTCCAGAGCCTCTGCATCCTTGATGAGCACGCCCGACCGCGCCCCGCGACCTATCCCAACCATGATGGACATGGGCGTCGCCAGGCCGAGCGCGCATGGGCAAGCGATGATGAGCACCGAAACCGCCGCCAGGAGACCGAAGGCAAAACGCGGCTCTGGTCCAAAGGTCGCCCAAGCCGCAAACGCCATGATCGCGACCGCGATAACCGCCGGCACGAACCAGCCTGAGACCTGATCGGCGAGGCGTTGGATCGGTGCGCGGCTGCGTTGCGCCTGTGCCACCATCTGGACGATACGGGCCAGCAGCGTTGCGCTGCCGACCTTGTCCGCCCGCATCACGAAGCTGCCGGTTTGATTGATAGTGCCGCCTATCACCCGGTCGCCGCTGCTCTTTGTGACCGGCATTGATTCGCCGGTAACCATCGACTCGTTGATGACGCTGCTGCCTTCGACGACTTCGCCATCGACCGGCACCTTCTCGCCGGGACGTACGCGCAGGCGATCGCCGACCGCGACCGCATCCAATCCGACATCCTCGTCGGCGCCGTCCCGGCGAATGCGCCGCGCCGTCTTGGGTGCGAGATCAAGAAGCGCTCGGATCGCGCCTCCGGTCTGTTCGCGCGCGCGAAGCTCCAGGACCTGCCCGAGCAGGACCAGGACGGTAATCACTGCGGCGGCCTCGAAGTAGATCGCCACGGTGCCGTCGGCACTGCGAAATGCTGCCGGAAAAACTGACGGCGCCAGTGTTGCGACCACGCTGTAGAGCCATGCGACGCCGGTACCCATGGCTATCAGGGTGAACATGTTGAGATTGCGCGTCTGCAGGGACTGCGCGGCGCGAGCGAAGAACGGCCAGCCTGCCCACAGCACGACCGGCGTCGCGAGGGCGAACTGGATCCAGGTCGAGATCGTGGGCGTCACGACGTGCAGGCCGGCGACATGCCCGCCCATTTCCAGGACAACAACCGGCACCGCGAGGGCGAGGCCGATCCACAACCGCCGCTCCATGTCGATACGTTCCGGGCTCGGTCCGGCGTCCGCGGTCGCAACCTCCGGTTCAAGCGCCATGCCGCAGATCGGGCAACTGCCCGGATCGGGCTGGCGGATCTGCGGATGCATCGGGCAGGTGTAGATCGCTCCGGCGGCCGAGGGTTTCGGTGGGAATTTCTCGCCAGCCACGTAGCCGGCGGGCTCGGCTTCGAATTTTGTTCGGCAGCGCGACGAGCAGAAGAAATAGTCGGTGCCGGAATGGGTAGTGCGGTGCTGTGTCTGCAGCGCGTCGACCGTCATGCCGCAGACCGGGTCTGTGGCGTCCCCTGCACCCGACCCCGCGCTGACATGATGCCTATGCGGGTGGGCGCCGTGATCGGCATTCATGGAATACACCTTCCGCAGAGTCATCCGCCGTGCGGAACGCCAGAGACGTATTCGGTTTCACGCGGTCGTCTGAAGTCACACATCGGCATATGGCCTGCGTGTCTGCGTTGATCAAGGTCGAAACCGCACTGCCCCTCCCTACGGTTCTGCCTGCTGCGCATCAGCGAGCACGACATGGCAAGGTGATGGGTGTTGTCCGGTCTCCGGCCGACCTAGGGTCCAAACATCAGCCGCGATCACGGGCCCGGTCGACCCGCTCCACCAGGTCGGCCAGATCGGCATCGCCGGCATTGTCACGGGCGCGCAGACCGTGGACGACGCCCGCACGGTCAACGGCACTCCGGTTCTGACTCATCTTGCATTTGCCTTCGAGGCGGGTGATCTCGAACCGGATCCCGACAATGCCGCGCAGCATCGCTTCGAGATATGGGCGCGGCGCATCGCTGGTCGCCCAAGGGGCCGGCTGGTCATGTTCCTGCTGCGCGGTCAGTTCGGAAACGTGGCGATCGAGCCAGGCGCGATCGTCGATTGCTACGGCGCGGCCGTGCGCATGCACGACCGCGTAGTTCCACGTTGGAACGACTTTGCCGTCGATACCCTTGGACGCATACCAGCCTGGCCGGATATAGCCCTCCTGGCCCCCGAAAATCATCAGCGCGTCCCGTCCGCCGGAAAATTCCTTCCATTGCGGGTTGGCGCGCGCGACGTGGCATTCAATTAAGGCCGGTCGTTCACCCTCAGTCTTGAGCACGGTCGGCAGGTGCGTCGCCTCCAATCCGCCAGGTCCTGCCGAGACCAGCGTTGCAAACGGCCGTGCACGTATCAGCGCGACCAGCTCGGCGGTGTCAACGACGCTGAACAGCTCCGGGATGTACACGGGGAGGCACTCCGTACCGAACGAATTATTGATATTGGTAAAACACTCAGCGCCGATATCGCAATCGTGCGCTTCCAGGCGGGCGGCCCCGCCTGCATTTGCTTACCACGTCTTCGCGAAACACGCCGCGTTCCGGCATGCCAAGTTCGGCGAGCCAGTATCGGTCGTCGCCGCGACAACCAGCGGTGCGACGGGTGCGATAGGGGCACAATCGCTCGCGGCGCGAGTTGATGGTGTAGCCCCTCGAGGTGCTGCCCGGCCCTTGTACGCAAGGTGTCGCGCCCGCAACATTGGGGCGCGCCGCGGCCGAAAAGCGACGAAAAATCACAGTGCCCGGCCTGGATCGAACTCTGGGGATGGTTTTCCAGGTGCCCTTGCGGGCTCCGCCAAATGCTCCTATAGGTGCCGCTTTAATGAACATCGCCTCGAAAACTCCCTTCGTTCTCCACCAGCGACATCTGTTGGGGATAGAAGGGCTTGCGTCCCATGAGATCGTCGGATTGCTCGATCTTGCAGAGGAATTCGTCGATCTGAACCGCCAGATTGAGAAGAAGCGTACGTCATTGCGCGGTCGCACCCAGGTCAACCTGTTCTTCGAGGCCTCGACCCGCACGCAATCCTCGTTCGAGCTGGCCGGCAAACGGCTCGGCGCCGATGTCATGAACATGTCGGTGGGCTCTTCCTCAATGCGCAAGGGCGAGACGCTGATCGATACGGCCATCACGCTCAATGCCATGCACCCCGACATTCTGGTCGTCCGCCACCACGCCTCCGGTGCCGTGGAGCTGCTTGCCCGCAAGGTCGATTGCGCGGTGATCAACGCCGGGGATGGCGCTCACGAGCACCCGACCCAGGCGCTGCTCGATGCGCTCACCATCCGCCGCAACAAGGGACCGATCGAGGGGCTCACCATCGCGATCTGCGGCGACATCGCCCATTCGCGGGTGGCGCGCTCCAATATCATTCTGCTCAACGTGCTCGGCGCGCGGGTGCGGGTGGTGGCGCCATCGACCCTGTTGCCGCCTGGCATCGATAATTTTGGCGTCGAGGTCTGCCGCGACATGCGCGAGGGGCTGCGCAACGCCGACATCGTGATGATGCTGCGCCTGCAGCGCGAGCGGATGGACGGCTCGCTGGTGCCTTCCAGCCAGGAGTATTTCGCCTATTTCGGTCTCGACGCCAAGAAGCTTGCCTATGCCAAACCTGATGCGCTGGTGATGCACCCCGGCCCCATGAATCGCGGCGTGGAAATCGATTCGAGCGTCGCCGACGGCGCCCAGTCCCTGATCCGCGAGCAGGTCGAGATGGGGGTGGCGGCGCGCATGGCAGTGCTGGAAGCGCTGTCGCGGAATTTCCCGAATGCGTGACGTGTGCGCGATATGTCCGCATATTGTAGCTCGGTCGGTAATGCGCACGGCCTCGCCGTCCGAACCTCTTCCCCGCTCGCGGGGAGAGGTCGCATCATCGAGCGCAGCCAGATGATCCGGGTGAGGGAGCGTTGCCGCGAGTCTGAGCCTGTGGATAGGCCCCCTCACCCCAACCCTCTTTCGGCGAGCGTGGGCAGGGAGTAGCCATGCTGCCCGATCGCCGCCCAATCCTCCTCACCAACGCCCGGATCATCGATCCGTCGCGCGATCTCGACCTTGAGGGCGATCTCTTGATCGCCGACGGTGTCATCCGCGACGCCAAGCGCGGCATCGGGGCGGCGGGCGTGCCGGAAAGCACCGAAGTGGTCGATTGCCGCGGCAAAGTGGCGGCGCCGGGCCTTGTCGACATGCGGGCCTTCGTGGGCGAGCCGGGCGCTGAGTATCGCGAGACCTTCGCATCAGCAAGCCAGGCCGCGGCCGCCGGGGGCGTCACCACCATCGTGTCGCAGCCCAACACCAGCCCGGCGATCGACGAGCCAGCCATGGTGGATTTCGTATTGCGCCGCGCCCGCGACACCGCGATCGTCCATGTCCACCCCATGGCGGCGCTCACCAAAGGCATCAGGGGCAGCGAGATGACCGAGATCGGCCTTCTGAAGGCCGCGGGCGCCGTCGCCTTCACAGACGGTGCAAAGACCGTCACCAACGCTCAGGTGATGCGCCGCGCCCTCGTCTATGCGCGCGATTTCGACGCCCTGATCGTGCATTTCACCGAAGACCCGGATCTGGTGGGCGAAGGTGTCATGAACGAGGGCGAATTCGCATCCCGGCTCGGTCTCGTCGGCGTGCCCAAGGCGGCTGAAACGGTGGTGCTGGAGCGCGACATACGCCTCGTCGCGCTTGCGCAGGCCCGGTATCACGCGGCGTCGATCACCTGTGCGGATTCGCTCGAAGTGCTGCGGCGGGCCAAGGACGCCGGCCTCATGGTGACGGCTGCCGCCTCGATCAACCATCTCACGTTGAACGAGATTGACGTGGGCTCCTACCGCACCTTCTGCAAGCTCGCCCCACCCTTGCGCGCCGAGGCTGACCGGATCGCGCTGGTTGAGGCGCTGGGCGCTGGCCTGATCGATGCGGTGATGTCCGATCACGACCCCCAGGATGTCGAGACCAAGCGCCTGCCCTTCGCAGAAGCGGAACCCGGCGCCATCGGCATAGAGACAATGCTGGCCGCGAGCCTGCGCCTCGTCCACAGTGGCGACATCGCAATGCCTGTCCTGCTCAAGGCGATGTCGACCCGGCCCGCCGAACTGCTCGGCCTGCCGGGCGGCACCCTGCGACCCGGCAGCCCTGCCGATGTGGTGGTATTCGATCCGGACGCCCCGTGGGTGCTCGACCGCGCCGAACTCAAATCCAAATGCAAGAACACGCCCTTCGATGAGGCGCGGCTCTTAGGCCGGGTGACGCGCACCATCGTGGCAGGGCGCACGGTCTACGAATACGTGTAGGCGGTCTAGGATGGGTTGAGCGCAAGCGAAACCCATCGGGGTCTCTCGATGCGGCCTGCCCCCATGGGTTTCGCCGCGGCTCAAGCCCTCCTACGAGCCCAACTCCTCCCACGACCCTCACATCCGCAATGCCTGCTCGGCAGGTACGTAGGGCAGCTTCAACGCATCGGCGACGGCTCTGTAGGTGATCCGCCCCTCGTGGACATTGAGGCCGGCGCGCAAATGCGCGTCATGGCCGAGCGCGACCCGATAGCCGTTGTCGGCGAGCGCGATCACATGGGGAAGCGTCATGTTGTTGAGCGCGAAAGTCGAGGTGCGGGCGACCGCGCCAGGCATGTTGGCGACGCAGTAGTGCACCACCTCGTCGATGACGTAGGTCGGGTGCGAATGGGTCGTCGGCCGCGATGTTTCGGCACAGCCGCCCTGGTCGATGGAGACATCAACGATCACGGCGCCCGGCTTCATCGCCCGCACGGTTGCGGCCGTGATCAGTTTCGGCGCGGTCGCACCCGGAACCAGCACCGTACCGATGACGAGATCGGCGCGGCGGCACAGGGTCTCCACCGCGTCGCGGGTCGAGAACACCGTCTGGACGCCGCTCAATGTATTGTCGATGCGCCGCAGCACGTCGGGGTTGCGATCGACCACCGTCACGGTGGCGCCCATGCCGGCCGCGATGCGAGCCGCGTTCGCCCCGGCAATGCCGCCGCCGAGCACCACCACGTCGGCAGCCGGAACGCCGGGAACACCTCCGAGCAACACGCCGCGCCCGCCGATCTCCTTTTCGAGGCAGTGGGCGCCCGCTTGGGGCGCCATGCGGCCCGCTACCTCGGACATCGGCATCAGTAGCGGGAGCCCGCCCTGCGGGCTGGTCACCGTCTCGTAGGCAATCGCGATGCAGCCTGATGCCAGCAGGTCTTCGGCCTGGGCGCGATCAGGCGCGAGATGCAGATAGGTGAACAGCACTTGGCCCGGCCGGAGCTTCTTGCGCTCGGGGGCAAGCGGCTCCTTGACCTTCACGATCAGCTCCGCCTCAGCGAATACCTGGTCCGCGCTCGCCGCAATCTCGGCGCCCGCCGCCGTGTAGGCATCGTTCGGGAGCCCGGCGCCGACGCCCGCATCCTTCTCGACCACGACGCGGTGCCCCTTGAGGGTCAACTCATGCACCGTCGAGGGCACCAGGCCTACCCGGTATTCGCTGTCCTTGATCTCTCTGGGTACACCGACCAGCATCGTACGTCTCCCGTTTGGCCTTTGTTCCCGCGCCCCATAGGAAAAACCAATAGCGCGACAAGGAAAAAACGCGGAAGCCAAGATCGGCGAAGCCTGTATGCTAGGCCGCCCCTGGCGGATGTGAGCATCCCGGCGCGCTGGCGCAGCTTGCCCCTGCATAGGCGGATTGCCCTGCGCTAATCCGCCCTACCCATGGGCAGGGTGGACGCAGCCGTCCGAACGATATAACGCGCACATGGAACGACGCGCATAGGACACGGAGGAAAGTCTATGTTCGGGGGCGTAGGGCCATTGCGGCAGACGCGACTTTGCTCGCGGCTTGGCTCGAGTGAAACGCGGCGCAGTGCATCGCCGTTTTTGGCCCGGCGGCTTACGGCTTTTTGTGCCGCATTCCTGATGAGCCTCCACGTCGCGACCGCTGCCTCGGCTGCCGATCGCATTCGCATTGCGGCGCAAAAGACCGGCACGCTCGCCTGGGAGCTCGATATCATCAAGGCCCATGGCCTCGATAAGAAGGCCGATCTCGACATCCAAGTGCTGGAACTCGCCTCGACGGAAGCCGGCAAGATCGCGCTGCGCAGCGGGTCCGCCGACATGATCGTGTCGGATTGGCTGTGGGTTGCCCACGAGCGCGCGCTCGGCGACACGCTAGTGTTCTATCCGTATACGAGCCAGATCGGTGCCGTTATGGTGCCGACGAATTCGCAGATTGCCGGCCCTGCCGATCTCAAGGGCAAGAAGCTCGCCATTGCCGGCGGCCCCCTGGACAAAAGCTGGCTGATGCTGCAGGCAGAGGCACGCCGGCAAGGTCTCGACCTCAGGACCCAGGCGAACGTCGTGTACGGAGCGCCGCCGCTACTCTCCCAAAAGGCGCTGCAGGGCGAGAACGACGCCACGCTCACGTTCTGGAATTTCTGTGCAGAGCTCGAAGGCAAGGGCCTCAAACGCGGCATCGACATGGAGGCGATAGAAAAACGTCTCGGTGCGGCCGGGCCGGTTGTAATGCTGGGCTATGCGTTCGATGCTGGTTGGGCAGCAAAGAACAAGTCCGCCGTTGCCCGTTTCCTTGACGTCGCCGCTAAGGCTAAGGATATTCTCGCAAATTCGGAAAGCGAATGGCTGCGGCTGGCGCCGCGCATCGGCGTCTCCGACAACGCCGGCCTCGAAATCTATCGCCGACGCTATCGCGAAGGCATTCCGCGCCGTCCGATCCGGGAGGAGGAACGGGACGCCATCGCGCTCTATCGCGTGCTGGTGGACGTCGGCGGCGCCGAGTTGGTGGGCCCGGCGCGTGCGTTGGACAAGGGGACGTTCTACGATCCGGAGAGTTCCGATTGAACGTCGCGTCGAGGCTGTTCTCACTCATCGTGCTTGTTGCGGCCTGGTACGTGGGATCGGAAATCGCCGGCCAGCGCATGATGCCGGGGCCGCAGACAGTCGGCTTGGCCCTGTGGGCCGAAGCGCAGTCGGGTGCGCTCGCTTTCCATCTCGGCGCGACGCTGGCCCGCGTCGCCGTCGCCTTTGTCATCGCCATGGCAATCGGCACCGCCCTCGGGGTATGGATGGGCCGTTCGCGCGTCGCCGACCGCCTCGCCGACCCCTGGCTGGTGGCGCTCCTCAACCTGCCGGCGCTGGTCATCATCGTGCTCGCCTATGTGTGGGCAGGCCTTACCGAAACCGCAGCCATCGTGGCGGTCGCCCTCAACAAGCTGCCCAACGCGACCGTTACGGTGCGCGAGGGCGCCCGCTCCCTCGACCGCCAGCTCGACGAAATGGCGCAGGTGTTCCGCATGAACCGCTGGGTGAGGTTGCGGCATGTCCTCATCCCCCAGCTTGCACCCTATCTCGCTGCCGCGACGCGGTCCGGCCTGTCGCTGGTGTGGAAGATCGTGCTGATCGTCGAGCTGCTGGGGCGGCCGAACGGGGTAGGGTTCGAGATCGGGATCGCATTCCAGCTGTTCGACGTCACGCGCATCCTCGCCTATGCTATCGCCTTCGTCCTCGTCATGCTGGCGATCGAAACATTCCTGGTGCAGCCGATTGAACGACATGTCTCACGCTGGCGGCCTAAGGCAGCTTGACGTCAGCATAAAGGGGAAATCCTACCGGTCGGCGGCGGGCGGCACCATCGAAGTGCTGCGCGAGATGGCGTTCACCCTCAGGGTAGGAGCGGTCGGCGCCCTGGTGGGCCCGTCCGGCTGCGGGAAGACCACGCTGCTGCGCATCATCACCGGCCTCGATTCCGACTACAAAGGTGCGGTGCATCTGCCCGACCACGGCAAGCTCGGCATGGTTTTCCAGGAGCCGCGGCTGTTGCCCTGGCGTACCGTAGAGCAGAATGTGCGGCTAGGAGCGCCCGACGCGAGCGACGCCGAGCTCGATGCGCTGTTCGGCGCGCTGGGCCTCGCCGCCCACCGCCACCATTTTCCGGGCGAATTGTCCGTCGGCCAGGCGCGCCGCGTCGCGCTGGCGCGCGCTTTCGCGGTCAAGCCCGATCTGCTGGTGCTTGACGAGCCTTTCGTGTCGCTCGATGCGGCGCTCGCCAAACACCTGCAGGAAGAGCTGGCCGCCCTGGTGACGAGCCGCCACGTCACTACGCTGATCGTCACCCACAGCATGGACGAAGCGATCGGCCTGGCGGATCGGGTGTTCCTGCTGTCACCCAGCCCGGCGCACGTGGTCGCCGAAGTCGCGATAGCCCGCCCGCGCGCGGCGCACACCGCAGCGGAGCTCGCAAAGATTCAGGAAGAGATTTCGCAGGCGCTGCGAAAGGGCCAAGTCGCGGCGGACGCGCTAAGTCGCGACTCGACAGAAGCCCTACAGCATGATCGCAATCCGCTTTAGAAAGAGGCTCCTAGCGAAATCTACCCTATCGCTGGCGACTCCCACGCTGACGCTGTTGTGCCTCGACGAATCTCTGCACCCTTGCGGTAGCGATCAGCATTTTTCGGCCAGTTGAATGCCGCACGGCCGGCTGGCGCCGCAGTCGTGTCGGCCGCCTGGCCCGGCGAAACGGCGTCGGAGATTCCTGGTTGGTAAACTCGCCAGCGCGTGGAAAATTCTTTTGCCCACTCACGCTGGCTGCGGCGCCCGTCGGATCATGCCGCGCTGGGGATTGTAGCCGAACACAGCGAGCAGAAAGAACACCACCGTCGAGGCGCTGACGACCGCGGCCGCCACCGGCTCGAAATCGCCGTAGAGCGCAAAGCGGATCAGTTCCACGGCGTGGGTGAACGGGTTCGCCAGCGCCACGTAGTAAAGTATCTCCGACCCGCCCTCGCGCAGCTTCCACAACGGATAGAGCGCCGACGAGAAGAAGAACATCGGGAACATCACGAAATTCATGGCGCCGGCGAAATTCTCGAGCTGCTTGATGTGTACCGAAAGGAACAGCCACAAGGCGCCGAGCATCAGCCCCGACACGATCAGGGCCGGCAGCACGGTAAGC
>Ga0126371_10006427_pt1 | contig 10467 bp, 8 predicted proteins | sample PanSoiMetaPlot_4_FD_110145 | JGI IMG/M metagenome (GOLD analysis project Ga0126371, IMG submission 110145) | Tropical forest soil microbial communities from Panama - MetaG Plot_4 | ecosystem: Environmental > Terrestrial > Soil > Tropical forest > Bulk soil | place: Panama | collected 2016-02-17
CTACCGGCTGACGAAAGAGGGACGCAAGCAGCTGCAGGTGGAGACCCAGGATTGGGAGCAAACGGCGGCGATCATCGGGCGGTTCTTTGAAGTGAAGGCGGAGGATTTGCTGTGAAGTGGCTGAGGCGATTGCTGCGGCGCGTAGCAAACCTGGCGGCAGGCCGGGGGGAGCTTGACGAGCGATTGTGCGAAGAGATCGCAGAGCACCTCGCTTTGCAGACCGAGGAAAACATTCGCGTCGGTTTGTCACCCGATGAAGCACGCCGCGAAGCGAAACTGAAGTTTGGCGGCACAGAAAGTATGAAAGAGAAATATCGCGCGGAACGCGGGCTGCCGTTGATTGAGACTCTTGTGCAGGACCTACGCTATGCGGCGCGCATGCTGCGAAAAAATCCCGGCTTCACGGCGATTGCCGTTTTTACGCTGGCGCTGGGTATCGGCGCATCCACCGCGATTTTTTCTGTGGTAGACGCGGTTCTACTGCGCGCGCTTCCCTATCCGCAACCGGAAAAACTCGTGCGCGTGTGGGAAAAGGCTCCCGATGGCCGCTTCATGAATCTGGCCGATCCGAATTTGGACGATTTCGTTAGCCAGAACAGCACCTTCGCCGATCTGGCCGGCTACGAATATTGGCTGTCATCCGTGGCAGGCGGAAGCGAGCCTGTGCGCGTGAATATCGCGTCGGTATCGCGCGGCTTTTTCCAGGCGCTCGGTGTCGAGCCTTTTCGTGGCCGCGCTTTTGCAGCGGACGAACTCGAGGTGCATGGAGCGCCGGCAGCCATCGTCAGTCACAGCTACTGGCAGCGGTCTCTCGGCGGAGCCGCCGATCTCTCGCAATTCCATTTGAGGATAGAAGGAGCCGTCTACCCCGTTGTGGGAGTGATGCCCGAAGGCTTTGATTACCCGCCAGACGTCGCTGTATGGATACCGCGCGAACTCTACCCCGAACTTCCCGGCCGCACGGGCCATAACTGGCGAGGCGTGGGCCGCGTGCGGGACGGGATTACGATCGCGCAGGCGCGCGCGAATCTGAGCGCGATCGCGCGTCGAATCAAAGAGCAGTACGGCAAGGAAGTGGACCTGGACGACGCGGCGGTTGTGCCTCTAGCGGATGCAACGGTGGGGGATGTGCGGACAACTCTTCTGACGCTACTGGACACCGTGGGCCTCTTGCTCCTGGTGGCGTGCGCGAACGTCGCCGGCTTGCTGGTAGCGCGGACATCCGCTCGCCGGAAAGAATTGGCGGTGCGGGTGGCACTGGGAGCTGGGCGCGGGAGGCTGATTCAACAGTTCCTTGTTGAGTCTTTTTTGCTCGCCTCAGCAGGAGGTGTGCTGGGCGTTCTAATCGCCATTGCGGTGGTGAAGGCGCTTCCGGCGATTCTCCCGACAAATTTGCCCAGGCAGGAAGGCATGGCGGTCAACATGCCGGTTCTGCTTTTCGCTATCGGCGCCATTGTGAGTGTGGCCGTCTCGCTAGGGCTCGTTGCCGCCTGGCGGGTCATTACAGGGAATCCCCAAGAAGCATTCGCAGCCGGTTCGCGCAGTTCCACGGACGCGGGAGCGAGCCAGCGGCTTCGAGGGTTTCTGGTAACCGGCGAAATTGCGGCGACTCTGGTGATTCTGGTGGGAGCAGGCCTTCTGGGACGAAGCTTCTTACGGCTGATTTCGACGAATCCTGGATTCAGCGGGCGCAACCTGATCACCATGGAGTTTTCCCTCCCCACTCCCCAATGGCAACAGGGAATGGAAGAGTCTGAGGTGGTGCGGCAAATCCATCTCGTGGAAGACATATTGACGAGGCTTCGCGCCATTCCCGGGGTGGAGACAGCGGGCGTAGCTGGCGCGCTTCCGGTGGTGGCGGGCGACAACCTTGCGGACGGAACTTTTTTGATACTGAATGGACAAAATGCGCCCGCCGATTTCAACGAGTTCAACCGGATCGCACAAAACCCCGCCCAGGTGGGACGCGCCTATTACTGCGTGGCCGGCGAGGAGTATTTCCGCACCATGGGTATTCCGCTAATTCGCGGACGAATTTTCGGTGGTCAGGATGATTGGAACTCGCCGAATGTGGCGGTGATCGGCGAAACGCTGGCTCGCCAGCGCTGGCCGAACCAGGACGCCCTGGGCCAGGTAGTGGAATTCGGCAACATGGACGGGAATTTGAAGCCGGTCACCGTGGTCGGCATCGTGGGTGATGTTCGAGCCAGCGGAGTCGATCTCCCGCCGAGTCCGATCATTTATGTGGATTACCGGCAGCGCGGAATGAAAGCCAATTCATCGCCCACCATCGTGATGCGCAGCGCCGCGCCCGAGGGGCAAATCGTTGCCGCAGCGCGTGGCATTTTTCACGACCTCGCGCCCGACGTCCCGGTGAGATTCTCCACTTTTGCGGAGGAGATGAACGGATGGCTGGCAAACCGCCGATTTCTGCTTCTTATTGTCGGTTTCTTTGCCGCCGCGGCTTTGGCGCTTGCCGCGGTGGGGATCTATGGAGTTGTCGCGTTTTCGGTGACGCGCAGGACTCAGGAAATCGGTGTTCGCATGGCACTGGGAGCGCAACGAGGCGACGTGCTGCGTCTGGTGGTGGGTGAAGGCGCCCGGCTTGCGCTTGCGGGCGTGGCCATCGGAATTGCAGCATCGTTCGCGGTTACGCGACTTATTTCCAGCCTTCTTTTCGGGGTCAGCGCGACTGACCCAGTGATATTTGCGGGCCTGGCTGCGCTGCTATCGCTAGCCGCACTGGTAGCGTCGTACATCCCGGCGCGGCGGGCGATGCGTGTGAACCCGGTCGTGGCTCTGCGCTATGAATAGTCTTGCGCGGTTCTTCGAGGCGAAGGCGGAGGATTTGCAGTGAGGGCAGCGATTGCTGCGGCGCGGCGCCAACCTGGTGACAGGCCGGGAGGACCTGAGGAGCGATTGCGTGAAGAGATCGCAGAGCACATTGCTTTGCAGACCAAGGAAAATCTTCGCGCTGGCGCGGCGCCAAGCCATTTTGAAGTTTGGCGGCTTGGAGGCGTTCACTTAGAGGCGGCGTTGGGACGGGCAGTGAACATTCCAAAAATTCCTGTCACCGACAGAATCGCGCCCATCATAAAGCCGTATTTAGGGCGGTTGGGGGGGATTGGTCATGAGATCTGTGAGGCGATTTTTCGCGCGGCTTTTGAACCTGACGGCAGCGCCGGCGCAGGACGAGAGGCTGAGGGAAGAGATCGAAGGGCATATCGCGCTGCAAACCGAGGAAAATATTCGCGCTGGTTTATCGCCCGTCGAAGCGAGACGGCAGGCTCTGCTTAAATTTGGCGGCGTGGAGGCGATCAAGCAAGACTACCGGTCGAAGCGCGGGCTGCCCCTTATCGAGAATTTTCTGCAAGATGTGCGCTTTGCGATCCGCGGCTTGCGCCGCACGCCCGGACTGACCGCGTTCGTGGCCATCACGCTGGCGCTGGGAATCGGGATGACGTCGGCGACGTTCAGCATGGTGGATGCGCTGATCTTCCGTCCTTACCCCGTGCCGCATCCGGGGAACGTGGTTACGCTGGTGAGCACGACGCGCGATACCCCCTTCGACGATTTCTCCTATCGCGAATATTTGGATATAGGTGACAAGACGACCAGCTACGACGGGGTGATCGCCTACACCGATATGGAGGCGGTCGGGTTCAGCGCCCAACCGGGAACCACGCCGCAGGTGAGAGGCGGAATGATGGTTTCCGGGAACTACTTCGATGCGCTGGGTGTGACGCCGCGGCTGGGACGCGGATTTCGTGAGGATGAGGACAAGGTACCCGGGCGCGATGCGGTTGTGGCGCTGGGGTCGGATTTCTGGCGGCATCAGTTCGCCAGCGACTCGTCGGTGGTGGGGCGGACGGTTCGTCTGAACGGAAAGGATTTCACTGTGATTGGAGTGGCACCGCAAACCTTTCCAGGATTGCTGACATTCGGGCATCCCGACCTTTACGTGCCGCTGGCGATGGCGCCTGTATTCTCGACGAATCTGCAAAAGAATTTTTTCGAGGACCGCGACGATCGCGAGTTGAACTTAAAGGCGCGCTTGAAACCAGGGACGACACTCGAGCAGGCGCGCAGCGAGCTGGCCGTAATAGCAAAGAATTTCGAGCATGAGTATGCAAACGCGAGCCGCGGGCGCGGGGCGGCCGTGTATACCCAATTCCAGGCGCGGACGATCGAAGACGAAAATTGGAAGTTTGGCGTGGTGTTTGTGATCCTGGCGCTGGCGGTTCTGCTGGTAGCTTGCACCAACGTGGCCGGACTTCTTCTGAGCCGCGCACGGGCGCGAGCGCGGGAGATTGCGGTGCGATTGGCGCTGGGCGCCGGGCGGATGCGGCTGATCCGGCTGCTGTTAACGGAAAGCCTGATACTGGCGACCCTGGGTGGACTCGCGGGGGTGGCGGTGGGATACGGCGTGATTGAATGGTTCCACAGCAAACAGAGCATTGTTTTTATGACTGACTTGCCGAATGCGGTGCCGATGCAGATGGATACGCGGGTGCTGGTTGCGTGCGTGGCATTGTCCGTGTTGTGCGCGCTTCTGTGCGGCCTGGCGCCCGCGCTGCAGAGCACGCAAGTAGACCTGGTGAACGCGCTCAAGTCCGCGGATGTGGACGTCCCCGGGCGCAAGCGCTTGTGGGGCCGCAATATCCTGGTGGTGGCGCAGGTGGCGATGTCGCTGATGCTGCTGACCGCGTCATTTTTGATGGCTCGCGGCTTTCAACACGACGTGATGCAGGACAGCAATTTTACCAAGGACCATCTGCTGATGACCACGTTCGACCCGCGGCTGATTCAGTACAACGCAGGGCAGACGCAGCAGTTCTACAAGTTACTGGCTGAACGAATGCGCGGAGCTCCCGGAGTGCAGAGCGTGACACTGACGCAGAATGTGCCGCTGGGGCAGAGCGATTTTGACGGCGTGACGTTCGTGCCGGACGGATTCCAGATGCCGCCGGATCGCGCGAATTTCAGTTCGATCATGGACACGGTGGACGAAGGATACTTCGAGACGATGGGGATTCCGATCCTGCGCGGGCGCGCTTTTCTGGCGTCGGATAGCGCCGATGCCCCGCGGGTCGCTATTGTGAATATGCGCTTCGCGAAGCATTTTTGGCCCGGGGGCGATGCGGTGGGAAAACGCATCCGGCTCGACAACAACACGGGGGTTCCGGTCGAGATCGTGGGAATCGCAGAGACGGTGAAGTATCAGTCAATGGAAAGTCCGATGGATTTTGTGTACTTGCCGCTGGCGCAGCATCCTGTGGCGCGAATGGTTTTGATGTTGCGCACGAGCGGCGATCCGCGGCAATTGATTCCGTCCATGAAGGATGTTGTTCGTGCACTCGATCCGAATCTGCCGATGCTGCAGACGCGGGCGTATGAGGAGTTCTACCTGAACCAGGCGGTGTACGGGCCGCGGATTGCGATCGATCTGGTGGGGAGTATGGGATTGGTGGGACTTTTGCTGGCCGTGGCCGGCTTGTACGGACTGGTGGCGTACAACGTGATTCGCCGGACGCGCGAGATCGGGATTCGGATTGCGCTGGGAGCAGGGAGACCGGATGTGTTGCGTCTGGTGATGGGCAAAGGGCTTGCGCTGGTGGGGATTGGGACGGGGGTCGGGCTGGCGATGGGTTTCGCGGTGGAGCGGCTGATGAATTCGATGCTGTTTGATTCGGGCGGAGTGGATATTTTGGCGTATGCGGTGGTGGTGCCCACGCTGCTGGTGGTGACGATGCTGGCGGCGTATGTCCCGGCGCGACGGGCATCGCGGATTGCGCCGACCGAGGTGTTGCGTTACGAATAGATGAAAGTAGTGGTTGCGAAGGGTACGGAGTTTTTCCTGCCTAAAGCAGTTCTCTGGCTTCGCCGATAAACTCTACTGGTGTGCGCGAACGGCACCTCGAGAGGGAGTGGTGATGCGGATGTTCCGGCTGACGGCGTTGGGCATAGTCTGGCTGGCTGCGGCGGGCGCGGCCGCGGCGCAGGCTGCGCACCTTACGTCGCGGGAGGTGAAGAATCATGTGGGGAAGAGGGCGACCGTTTGCGGGAGGGTAGTGGGGATTCATTTTGTTTCGAGCGGCAAGGGGCAGCCGACCTTCGTCCACTTCGCGACCGCGCGAAGTTTGGCCGCCCGGAGGAGCTCTACCGAAACAAGAACTTGTGCGTGACCGGAGGACCACCCTCTACCTGGGGATTTCGGAAGTTGTGGCCAGCAGTCCGAATCAAGTCCAAATACAAAAATAGTTGGACGGCTTCGATCTTTCTAGCGGCTGGACGGCGACGCTGCGGGTGCTGTGAACTTTGCGTTCATGGTTTTGGCAGCCGTCATGGCGAGACTGCCGCTGGCCGCGGCGACGGCGGTGGAAGCCATACTGAGCGAGTCAGGGCTGAAGCGATAGACCAGCAAACCTACGGCGATGGCGCCGGCGAGATTGAGGGGCCCAGGTCCACTTGCCCAGATAGGCGAACCCGGCACCGGCCACGAGGAAACTGAGAAGGAATGCGGATCCACGGCCTCTTTATGTGAACCTCCTGAAGTGCGACGAACCTTGCAATTGACTTGGCGGCGAGCCTGTCGCCATAGGCGACCGGTTCCGCTAAATCCGCTTGGAATGCATTGCCGCGAAAATAAGGCTCGATGAAGAAGGCGAATGCAGAATGGCGCGGTGAGAAGCGTTGGCGGCGCGGGCGGATCTTAGACCCGCTTTACGGGCATTCGAGCTATTTTGCGGAGATTTTCAGCGATGCCTGCGTGTTCTCCCCATTCAGCTGATCAGTGGGTTCGTTCCGGTACCGTCGACGTGCGTTGGCGGAGGTGCGGGTCGCAGGCGGACGGCGAGCGTGTCCTCTTTTCGTTAACGGAGGCGGGGCGGGTTCCATTGACCGGGGCTCGGGTAACTCATAAGATTTAGGGACATCTGAGCAATTGGTGCAGCTTGAGTTCGAGAGCTTGGAAGAAAATTCCTTAAAAGCCGAGTGGCCAAATGTCTGTGATAACGACTGAGAAGGCGACGCCACAAAGTGTTGCAATCAGGGGCTTGATCATAGCGGGATTGATCGCCCTCCCATTGGCCGGTTCGCTCGGAATCACCGGGTGTAACGACACCGGTTCGACAAAAAAGGTGAAAGCCCGGACTCCCGCAGCGACTCCCGTGCCGCAGGCGGCCAAGCCGGAGGTCGCGCGCGAAGCACTGCCTTTCACCCGGCAATTATCCGATTACACCGCCCTCCAGCCCATGGAGCGGCCTTCGATCGACATCCTGGTGGAGAAGGTAGAGTCCGCGTACAAGACAGGCCAGAAGAATCTGAAAGCCGGAGACCCGGAAAAAGCGCGCGCGGAATTTGACCGGGCCGTGGATTTGATTCAAGCCAGCGGGTTCCAGATGGAATCGGACCCGCGGCTTTCCAAGCTGGTTGACCAGATTGGGGATGCGACGCAAAGCTACGAACAAGCGCAGGCCCAGAACAACGCCGAAGAGGAAGAGGAAAATCCGGGGATTCCGGCTCCCATTGAGGAGATCGCCGACCTGACCCTGCCTCCCGGCGACCCGCGCCTCTATTCGAAGGCCGAGCAGGAATTGATCGCGGTGCCGCACGATTTGCCGCTTACGGTGAATGATTCGGTGCTGCAGTATTTGAGTTATTTCTCAACCTCGCGGGGCCGGGCGGTGGTGGAGCACGGGCTCGAGCGCGCGGGCCGTTACAACGAAATGATCCGGCGGACGTTGAAGACGGAGGGGGTTCCGCAGGATCTGATCTATCTGGCGCAGGCGGAGAGCGCCTTTCTGCCGCAGGCGGTTTCGCGTGCGGGAGCGCGGGGGATCTGGCAGTTCATGCCCTATCGCGGCATGGAGTACGGCCTCGAGCGAACGTACTGGATTGACGAGCGCAGCGATCCTGAAAAAGCGACGCATGCGGCCGCGCAGCACATGAAGGATTTGTATGCGATGTTCGGCGACTGGTACCTGGTGATGGCGGCGTATAACTCCGGGCCCGGGAACGTAACGAAGGCTGTGGAGCGGACCGGGTATGCGGATTTCTGGGAGCTGCAGAAGCGCCACGCGCTGCCCAAGCAGACGCAAAACTATGTGCCGATTATTATCGCGCTGGCGCTGGTGGCCAAGGATCCAGTGCTCTACGGCGTGCAGGTGATCCCGGAAAAGCCACCGGCGGTGGAAACGGTGAAGCCGGGACATCCGGTGGATCTGCATCTGGTGGCGGATGCGACCGGGGCGGACCTCGAAGACCTGCGCCTCTTGAACCCGTCCTTGCTGCGCAGCGTGACGCCGAACGATCCGCAGTTCCTTTTAGTTCTGCCCAAGGGCACGGGACAGAAATTCGCGGATAACATTCAACGCGTCCCCATCGACAAGTGGACAAGCTGGCGGCTGCATTCCGTGGAGGGTGGCGAGACGCTGGCGGATGTGGCGCGACACTATCGCGTGACGGTGCCGGCGATCGAAAACGCGAATCATCTGGAAGCGCACGCGACTTTGCCGGCCGGGTTTCTGCTGAGTGTGCCGACGGCGCCGCCGGTGGTGAAGTTGGTGCATTACCGCGTGCAGAAGGGCGACACGCTCGAGGGGATCGCCGAGCGATTTGACGTGACCGTGGCGGATATCCGGCGCTGGAACCATATCAGCGGAGCTAAAGCGCCGCGCGGCGCGCGCCTGCGGATCTATGCGGGGGGCGAACCTGTGGCAGCTTCGCACGCCAAGTCGAAATCCGTGCAGAATAGAACGGCGAGCGAGGGGGCGGCGGGTGCCGAGCACGGGTCAGCCGTCGAGAACGTCTCAAGCGCTCACCCAGAGAAAGGCGAAGCGGTGCAGCATCGGGTGAAGAAGGGCGAGACACTGTATTCGATCGCACGGGAGTATGGAACCACCGTGACGGCCTTGAAGAACTCGAACCCTTTTCTGGCGGAGCGGCCTTTGGCAGCCGGCGACGTCCTCACCATTCAGCGATAAAGAATCCGGCAAGAAAACGGGGTCCCGGTCCTTCCTTCCGCCAAACCACTTAATTTCTTATAGTTACACGGCTTAAGATAGGTATGAAGCTCTTTCCGCGGATTTTCCGCGCAAGCTCACGATTTTAGGCGGCTTGCTTCTTGACAAACTTCCGAGACTCCGTTTATATCGCGAAGGAGCTAAAGCCGTCCGGCAAACCTGAAAGACATCCAGGGAGGTGCCATGTTCTATTCGAAATCGCACGATGAGGAAGACGACGAACTGCCCCGGTTCGAAGAGGAAGAAGAGGGCGAGCAGCCCCTTGGCGGCGCGGTCGAGATAGAAGAAATCAGCATTGAGGAAGAGCCGGACGAGGATGAGAGCGAGCCGACTCCCGCGGCTACGCCGCGCTCGGCGCCCGCACGGCCGTCGAAGCCTGCGAAGAAGGCCAGGAAGGCTCCGGCTCGGAAGAAGTCGAAGGCAAAGACGAAAAAAGCGGGCAAGAAACCCAAGAAAGCGGCGAAGCGCAAGCGGCGTTAGGGCAGCGGTCCAAATTCAGATGCGATTGTGAACGGGGATTGCGTTCGTGCGATTGTGGCCGTAGTCCCAGTTTTTTTTCGTTTTGATCTAGTTTTTCCTCTTCGAACACATAGGCAATCTTCGCGCCCCAGTTTCCAACGTGTCGTTTCGCTCCGAAACTGTCCCCTATTTGTATGCTTAAAGCGATGCCGAAAAATCCCGCGGCGTTCCCGATTTGATATGCTCCACTTGCGGTAAACACAGGTTGGCAGCAGCATAGGCTACCGATGGCGCTTGCTCTGGAGCAGATCCGGCGAATGCGGGGGGGTGCAGTCGCACTTGATGCGTTGCGGAGGGTTCCGCAACAGGGTCACGAACAGGGTCAGGGTCAAGCCCAGCGACAAGCACAGTATCAAGCCCCATTTCTTCTTCGAGTCCTGGTGGCGTATCGAGCAATCGGAAACGCGACGAATACGACTATTACGTCGTCAAGGTCCAGAACAACCCCCCGGGAGAGAGGATCCTGGCGAACGATTGCTGGCAACAAGGCTGGCGGCGAGAATTGGATTCCCGGTGCCGCCCTGTGGTCGAGCTGCGCGAGGAACTGGTCGCTCACACGGCCGATCTGGTGATGCAAGTGGGGCGCGGCGTGGATCATCGCGGCCTCGCGGCCGCGACGGGACCTCAGCTACGAGCGGACAAAGACCCGCCGGGACCTGAGCACGTTGGCAGAGGTTTGTGGACGGGCGGCACGCGGACGCGCCGCTTTACTTTTGAATGGAGCCCCAGGGTGGAAGTTTCCTCTGCCCGAGCGACGCTTCGGCTGCCCAGGCGCCGAGGTACGAGGACAATGCGACGCCGTGGCCGGCGTAGGCGCCGAGCACGATGGCGTTCTCGCTTTGCGGATGCGGCATGAAGACCGGGCGCCAGTTTTCCCGGAAGAGAATCGGGCCGCCCCAGCGGTGGGTGAAGCGAACTCCGGCCA
>Ga0126371_10006428_pt1 | contig 10465 bp, 8 predicted proteins | sample PanSoiMetaPlot_4_FD_110145 | JGI IMG/M metagenome (GOLD analysis project Ga0126371, IMG submission 110145) | Tropical forest soil microbial communities from Panama - MetaG Plot_4 | ecosystem: Environmental > Terrestrial > Soil > Tropical forest > Bulk soil | place: Panama | collected 2016-02-17
AAAGTGTTCACCGCGACCTGTAATCAATTAGTGTTTGCGCTGATCATGCTAGCCGCGGTAGTCGGCATAGGCTACTTAGCCAACTATTCCGGAATGTCATATACGCTCGGGCTTGCGTGCGCTTTTTATGCGAAGAAATTGTTTGCGGTTTTTTCGCCCGCCATCGGTTGGTTGGGCGTGTTCTTAACCGGCTCGCTTACATCGTCGGCGGTCTTGTTCGGTAAGCTGCAACAAGTCAGCGCCACCCAGATGGGAATCAATCCCGTACTCACAACTTCAGCCAGCCTCTTCGGAGGCGTTACAGGCAAGCTGATCTCACCCCAATCGATCACCATTGCCTGTGCAGCAACTGGTCTAGTCGGCAGGGAGTCCGACATCTTCCGGAAGACAATCCGGTACTCGGTCACACTGCTGGCGTTCGTCATCCTGGTCGTGCTGCTAGAGGCTTGGGTGATTCCCGGAGTTGTTCCCGCGGATCGAGGAATTGCGACGGAGCAGATCGCTCGTGCGCATTAGGTACTCGATTTCTTAAGTATTCTCTTTTCCGGAATGGGACGAGGCGAATGGCGTACGTGCATAGGCGCATGCTGACGCAAGCACTGAGACTGCCCCACACATGAGCGGTACCGCCGGTCCGAAGCGCAAGAGTAGAGTTCCAATCGCGGCTCCAGCGAGCATAGAGAAGATGGAGCCGACGCGGCGTCCAATATGCAGGTTGTTACCTCCGGCGAGAGACGAATCCGCGGCGAAGGAGGCCAGAACGGAGGTGACCACTGTAGTGGTAATGTCAGCCACGGCGAGTCGCCGGACAGTTGCTGTACGTAGTCCCATGGCCGCTGCGGTCAGCAATATCGCAAGGTAAACGCGAATCACAAAACGGTCCGCTGTGACATCGGCGTGGGCACAAGCCAGGGCTCCTGCACAAAGTAATATGGCTTCGAATGCCGCCGCCGCTAGGACATGTCGTCGGCGAGTACTACCAGATAGTGCCAGCTCCAAGCGTCCACCAACTATCCCACCCAGAAAGAACGCAAGTATAGAAGTCAGAGATCGCGCGATAGACACCCGAGGTGCTCCGGCCAGTGCGAGGCCAAGCAGGACTACATTCCCCGTCATATTCGCCGTGAAAACATGACCAAGTCCTAAATAGCTGACCGCGTCGACAAACCCAGTAACGACAGTCATCGCCAGAAGCGGAAGCAATAATCCTTTTTTCCCAAGCACGTTGTTTCCATTCGTGCAGTTGCTTTGCGGAGATCCGTTCAAGATCGGCATCTGATCTAAGCTCCTCTTGCTCGAATGCCATAAAGACCAAGGTTCACTTACCCGGTAAATTGCTTCGGGCTTGATTAGTTTGAAATTAGAGCATTCGCATACTGAGGTACCGAGCATCTGAAGCTCCAATCCAGGATTCCAGTTCACTCCCAATTTCTCGAACGGTGTCTTAGTCCCGATCTAGCACTCGCAGAGACCGTCTGATGATGTCGAAATTTGACTCGCGAGTGTTAAACGAATGACACAAGCAGTCGCACACAATATGGATGCGCGGCTCGTATGACCATTTTTAAAGGATTGGGAGTTTGGCGTAGCGATTGCACTTATGCAGCCTCGTGAGATGGAGGAACCCATGAAGGTCGGGATTGTTGGCACGGGCGCGGTCGGCTCGGCATGTTTATTGGCTGTGATTATGCGGGGAAGCGCGCGGGAACTCGTGCTGGTGAACAGAGATCGCAGGCGGGCTAAAGGCATCGTCACTGACGTCCAATATGGTGCTGTTCTATCACCGCCCATTGCTGTGTACGACGGCGACTATTCGGATCTGGCTGGCTCTTCCGTGGTGATGATCACGGCGGGAGTTAACGAGAAGAGCGGTGGGGCAACGGATCGCAGCGACCCTGTCGGGCGGCTCCGGTTACTGGAGGCGAATGCTGCAATCTACCAGGAGATCGTTCCCAAAATCCACAGCGCTGCTCCCGATGCACTGATTCTGGTTGTGAGCGATCCACCGGACGCGCTGGCGGATGTTGTCCGCATGCTAGGACACGAACGCGTTCTGAGCACCGGCACATCTCTGGACACGCTGCGATTCCGATTTCACCTGGCGCAGCGCTTTAAGGTTTCTGCGTCAGATGTAGACGCGTTTGTCTTGGGTGAGCACGGCATCTCGTCGGTTTTCTTGTGGTCGACGGCGCGAGTCGGTGGCAGAAGAGTATTGGATCTCTTTGCGGAAACCACGACCACACCGGAATTGGCAGTCGAGGAACTCGAACGCGAGGTTCGTTACGCAAACATCACGATCATAGAAGGCATTGGCGCTAGCCAGTATGGCATTGGGATGGTTTCAGCGCGCCTTACCGAAATGGTACTACGTGATGAGCAAGCCGTGATCCCAATCGGCTGCTACAACGCTGCGTTCGGTGTCACGCTTTCGCTGCCCAGCGTTGTTGGACGATGCGGCGTTCGCCGCCTACTACAACCTGAAATGTGCGACGCAGAGCGGAAAGGATTGCATCGTAGCGCCGATGCGATCAGGGCAGCGCTGTCCCGGCTCAGCCTCAAGCAACGTCAGCGCAGCACAGCTTGATCTGTTTGACAGCACCAAACGGTTGTGGTGGCTGCGAGGGGTTGTCGAATAATCCGCCAAAAACATCAAGATCTGGGCGAGGTGTGCAAGAAGATGTTCGCGCACTTTCCCTCGAAATGGAAGAAAGGCCATAAAGTGTCGAAACCATCTTTAGCTTTATTGTTCTGTTGTTCACTAGTGCTAACTGCTTCGAACCTGTTTGGGTCAACTCAAGATTTTAGAGTTCCAGATGATTTGGCGCTCCGCATTCGTCTCGACGACACGCTAACTAGCGCCGATTCGATGGTCGGAGATCCGTTCAGCGCCACCGTTGTTGACAAAGGCGAATACCGGAATGCGCGGGTATACGGTCACATCGCACAAATCGACATGTCAGGCCGCGTGAAGGGCCATACCAGCATGATGCTGCGCTTCGACAGGCTGATTATGCCTGATGGTCGCAGGGCGGGAGTGCACGCTGAAATTGTCGAGCTCTATCGTGCGCCCTCTGGGGAGAAGGTGGATGTCGAAGGCGCGATCGAATCTGGCGGCCGCGGTAAAAGGAGCATAGTGCATACGGCCGTTGGCGCAGGTGCTGGCGCGCTTTTCGGCGGAATCTTCGGAGGTGGTGAAGGCGCAGGCATTGGATCGATCATCGGCGGTGCCGGAGGCTTGGGAACTACCGCTTTCAGAGGACGCCAGAAGATCACGCTCAATAGCGGTTTGGAGATGCTAATCCGCATCACCAGACGCTGAGCAGTAATTGACTCGTCTTTGCAAGGCATCGGTCAAAAACGTTCAATTTCACTGAATTGATCGAAGTGGAACTCAGAATGCAAGAACCTTGTGGCTGAGTTACAGGAATCTTAGCCAAGTTCCTTCCCTTGAAGTTTTTAGGTCGCTGGATTAGGGCGCTTTGTGCGCTTCGAAACACTAACTATGGAGATGAATATGAAATCGAAGTTTTCGATGATTCTGGCAGTGGTTCTCGTGTCGACTGTAGCCGGGCTGGCACAAGATGTTGCGCACGACGTCGGGCACGCAGCCAAAGACACTGGACATGCAACTGATGTGGCAGCAAAAGACACTGCAGACGCGACGGATGCCGCAGCGAAGGACACCGCGCATGCATCGGAAAAAGCAGCCAAAGACACAGGACATGTTGCGGAAAAGACTGCTGACAAAACCGGCCATGCTGCTAAAGATGTGGCTAAGGAAACAGGGCGCGGAACAGAGAAGGGGGCAAAGGAAGTAGGACACGGCGTTAAAGAAGCTGCAGTGAAAACTGTAGATGTGCTGAAGTAGCGCGGTCTCACGAGTATTTCGGAGTCCCAGGTAATTACAGTTAGACTCCACTTTTGTCATTGCTTGGTTAGAAGTAGCGGCCTTAACTGTTCGCTGACATCAAAGTATAAGCCGGTAACTTTGGCCTTGAGCTTGCAAGACATAACACGAGAAATGCACCGCTCATCGCACGGACACTTATTGCGGTAGCCACCGCGGTCTTCCTCAGTACCCTCCCCCTCCTACCTGTACAAGGTCTGCACTCGATCGTTCCGAACGGAGGCTTGAATGCCTAATGGTCAAATTTCAATCCGCTGCCGAAGGATCGACAAGTGTCAACGACAACAAATTGACATAACCAGCTCTGCCAAAACAAATGTGCGAGCGTTTAGACCGCATAACAAACGTTTGAAAAATGCGAAGAAAATTTTGTTATCCGTTCAAAATGGTCAAATGCCTGACATCGAATCTTCCATCTCGCCGCATTCAATTGTCAGAGGGAATCTCGAATCTTCTTGATTTCGTGGGGAAGCCCAGATTTTTAGTCGTCGATCTGCTTTGGAACTTAACTTGCCTTTGAAAGTGCATGCGAAACTGCGCGGGCCCTATGACCATGACTCAATCGAGACGATCGCACTATCGACATCGCGTTTTGTGCGTTGACGATAACGAGCTTGCTGTATTTGTGAGCGCCACAGTCCTTCGCAGTGAAGGTTACGAAGTATTGGCTTGCTCGGATCCGTTGCGGGCTGCCTCGATTGCCAGATCACAAGAACTGGATCTGGCAATCCTCGACTATGAAATGCCGGTGATGAATGGCGCCGAACTGGCGGCATTTTGCAAAGCCGCAAATCCGGACACCAAGGTGATTCTCTTTTCTGGATGCCTGACCATACCAAGTCGAGACCTTGCCCTCGCGGATCTGTTCGTGGAAAAGTGCAATGGTGTTGAAGTGTTGCTCGACGCCGTGGAATCGTTGCTCGCTGAAAGGGAGACGCAATCTGAGTGCGCTTCGAGAATCTACTACAACAATGAAAATGTGCAGCGATGAGAAGCGAATCAAGCAGAGTTGTCCGCATGAGGAGCGACGCTGCGAAGAAGCAGCGCGTTTTCGAGGGAGATGAGATGTTTTATGCAGTTATCTTTGATTTTGCCCTAGTTGCACTAGCACTGGCGACGTTCGGGCTCTTTGTCTGGTGCTGGCTGGCCTATCGGGAGGACCTCGGAGTACATCCGAGCTACCGCCAACCCGCGCCTGCAGTCACACAGGACCCAACAGGAACCCGAGCGAGGAGACGTTCTGCCTAGTAGCAGAGGATCGTGTCTCGTCTCAGCTGCCACTCTTCTTTCCTGCTCGGCTGCCATCGACAGCGGACATTCCAGAATTGAAACAATCACCATGCGGCGTCAGCGATCTGGCCTACATTCGTTCATGACTGTGATTATCGACCGGAGTCAGAAATGCGGAGAAATAGCCTAGCAAGAAAGACGATCGACGAAGAATCTCTTCACAGCGAAGAGCTCTGGAACACAATTCGCTACCTCGACCCAGACTCAGATGGCAAACGAGGGAACCTTCTCGCGGTCCTGGCTGTGTTGTTAGAAGCCTTGCTAATTTGCACTGTCGGCTTGTCTCTTCACTTCCTCGGGTTGTGACGCTTTGTTTACGACGCAATTGGCTCTGATCAGTGGAGTGTAAAAAGATCGACACATGTGGCGATCGGTCGGCTTTCACAGCCCGTCGGTAGACAGAAGTCATTGAATCTATCTCATTCTGAAGGACACCAAGTGCGGTTCTGCCGAAAGTGTTGGCGGTTCAATTGCAATGTGCTTGTACGTCATCGAACGCAGTGGAAGGAGCCGCGATGGATCTTCAGGCTTTGGATGCAATGGAAGTGCGAGTGCCTACTACAAGGAAAGAACGCGGGATTGAAGTTTGCCGCTGCGTCCCGACCAAGTGCAACATGAAAACCGATCAGAACCAACTCAACACAAGCCTGGCTACCGACCTCGACCTGGTACGCTCCGCGATCGGTGGGGATACAGCCGCATTTGAGGAGTTGGTGCGACGCAACACGAAACGGGTTTTCTCCGTCGCTCTTCACATCACTCGCTCCCGTGAAGACGCGGAAGAGATAACTCAGGAGACTTTCCTTAAGGCATTCCTTCATCTCAATGACTTTGAGGAAAGGGCACAATTTTCTACTTGGCTGACTCGGATCGCGGTCAATGCCGCGCTGACCAATGTTGCGCGTTTGCCTCGCGCCAAAGTTGTATTGAGCGAAGAGCGAGAACGGGAAGCCAGCTCCGCGGCCGAGGAAATCCCAGACTGGAGACCCAACCCAGAGCAGCTCTACAGTCGATCCCAACTGCAACAGCTATTGCGGCAGGCGCTCGAGGAGTTGCCGCAAGCATACAGTACCGTTTTCCTTTTGCGAGACGTTCAGGGGCTTTCGATTACCGAGACGGCTGCAGCATTGCGACTGAGTATCCCAGCGGTTAAGACGCGATTGCTACGTGCTCGGCTGCAGCTTCGTGAAAATCTGAGTAGATCTTTCATCCCCCACGTGGCCTAAAGCTGGACACGCCCGATCGAACCTGGTCGCGCGTGTTCAGCCTGGCATCGCCTCCACGCAAACAACACCGGCGCGAGCTTTGACGGACGCCGGAAATAGGCAGCGCTAGCTGGCGGATACTGAGGCCCGGCTGTACCGAGCTGCCGGAGCAATCGAAGATAAGCAGCAATGCGATATCATCTTCGGCGCCCAGTGATTCTTCAACGAGAGTTAATTGTCTGCTATGGGACTGTCAACCAGTCCGGAGCAAGTAAGCACGATGCGATGGGGCGGAATCGGGAAGCCGCTCTTGCGGCTTTTCGTCTGCTTCGCCGCCGTGCTCGCGGCCACTGCTGCGCTCTATAGAGTGCCGATTGGCGACAGAGCCTTAACCGCGGTTTTCACCTATCTCTTCGTGGTGATCGCCTCGGGCATCTGGGGCTTTCGTTACACTGTCTTCGTCTCCTTCCTTACGTCCCTGGGGTTCAGTTGGCTGCTCCCGCCGGTCGGCCGCTTTTGGCTGAGTGATGCGCGTGACGTTTTTGCGCTGGCCGCATTCCTGGTGATCGGGATCACTACGAGCCATCTTTCAGACCGTGCGCGCAAAGAGGCGCTGAAGGCCAACCAGCGCCGCGCCGAAGCCGTCGCTGCGCACCAGCGCTTCCGCGACCTGGTCAACTCCGTCGAGGGCATTGTCTGGGAAGCTGATGCTGAAACTTTCGCCTTCTCCTTCGTAAGCGAACAGGCAGAACGCATCCTCGGGTATCCCGTCGAACAATGGCTGCGCGAACCTACATTCTGGAAGGACCATCTTCATCCCGAAGATCGCGCCTCGGTCATGCAATTCTGCGAACAGATCAGACCCCAGAAACGCGCTCATGATTTTGAATACCGCATGATCAGTGCCGATGGACGCGTCGTATGGCTACGCAATCTGGTTACGGTGGTAGTCGAGGATGAATTGGCAACCCAGCTTAGCGGCGTGATGATCGACATCACCAAGCGCAAGCAGGACGAAAAAACTTTGCGCGAGCGGGAGGCTCGGATCCGCCGCCTCATCGATGCAGATATCATCGGGGTTTTCCTCTGGGATATCGAAGGTCCGATTTTCGAGGCCAATGACACGTTTCTCCGCATGGTCGGATATGACCGCGAGGATCTCGTGTCAGGCCGCCTGCGCTGGACCGATCTGACTCCGCCGGAATGGCGCGACCGCGACGCTCAATTGATGCCAGAGCTCAACATGACCGGTCGTATCCAGCCATTCGAGAAGGAGTATTTCCGGAAAGACGGCAGCCGCGTGCCTGTCCTGATCGGTATCGCTGATTTCGAACAAAGCACGAGCCAAGGTGTCGCCTTCGTGCTCGACCTCAGCGAACGCAAGCATGCGGAGCAAGCCCGGCAGCAACTTGAGGAGCAATGGAGAGCGGCCTTTGAGAGCAATCCCACGATGTACTTCATCATCGATGCGGCGGGCGCAATCGTATCGGTGAACGCCTTCGGGGCAGAGCAACTGGGTTATACCGTGGGCGAGTTGCTCGGCCAGTCCGTATTGGATGTTTTTTATGAACCCGATCGCGACTCTGTCCAGAACCACGCAAAAGAATGTTTCGAGCAGCCTGGCCGGACGATGAGGTGGGAAGCGAGGAAAATCCGTAAAGATGGCAACATGCTTTGGGTTCGCGAAACGGCGAACGCTGTTGTCCTGCAGAAGCGGCCGGTTCTACTTGTAGTGTGCGAGAACATTACCGAACAGAAGCGCGCCGAAGACGCAGCCCGCCGGAGTGAAAAAGAGCTTCGCGAGATCGTCGAGACAATGCCGGCGATGGCCTGGAGTGCGCTGCCTGACGGCTCCAATGCATTCGTCACCAGGCAATGGACCCAATATACCGGTTTAACAGCAGAGCAGATGTCAGGTTCAGGTTGGCAGAGCACGGTTCATCCAGAAGACCTCGGCCGACATATGGAAAAGTGGCGTCGATCCTTGGCCACGGGTGAGGCACTCGAGAATGAGGTGCGTTTCCGAGGGGCTGCTGATGGGCAATATCGGTGGTTCTTAGCGCGTAGTGTGCCGGTACGCGACGAGCAGGGCAATATTTCCAAGTGGTACGGGATCGCTACCGATATTGAAGACCGCAAGCGAGCAGAGGAAGCTCTGCGCCGCAGCGAAAGAGAACTTCGCGATTTGATTGAGACAACGCCATCCCTGACGTTTTCCACCTGGCCTGACGGTGCGGGTGAATTCACGACTGGCCGTTGGCGGGAATATTCAGGCTTGTCGACGGAAGAAACTTTTGGAGAGCGCGGGGCATCGACGATTTATCCAGACGATCGGGATATACACCTCGGCAAGTGGCGCGCGTCGCTGGCGAGTGGTGAGCCGTTCGAAAACGAAGCCCGCCATCGGAGCGCCAACGGCGAATATCGCTGGTTTTTAGTTCGTGCTGTTCCGCTGTGCGATGAGCACGGAGGCGTTCTCAAGTGGTACGGCAGTCTTACGGACATCGAAGATCGCAAGCGTGCGGAGCAAGCGCTACAGCGAAGTGAGGCGTATCTGGCGGAAGCGCAGAGACTGAGTCACACGGGCAGTTGGGCGTGGGAAATGAAGACACTGAAGGTGCTCTACTGCTCCGACGAAATGTACCGAATTTTTGGATTCGATCCGCAGGACGGCGTACCGACCGCCGAAGACTTCGAGCAACGCATGTACCCAGAGGACCATGACAATGTGCACGCAATTGCCTGGAAGGCAATCGGTCAGAAGGCTGATTACGTTGTGGAACACAGGATCGTGCGGCCGGACGGAATACTGAAATACATCCGGACCACAGGACATCCGGTGCTCAATGGCACCGGAGAAGTTGTTGAATACTTCGGTACATCGGCAGATGTGACGGAACACAAACGCGCCGAGGAAGCTTTGCGCCGCAGTGAAGCTTACCTTACCGAAGCGCAACGGCTAACCAAGACGGGCAGTTGGGCCTACAACCCTTTCACTGGAAAAACGGTTTACTGGTCCGCTGAAATGTTCCGAATTCTTGGATTGGATCCGCAGAGCGGTCCAAGCAGCGAACAATTCTGGCAACTCGTACACCCGGACGACATCGACAGAGTAAGAGCACGCGTTGCGAGGGAGGCTCACGAAAAAACAGGATACGACGATGAGTACAGGATTGTGCTTTCCGATGGAACCGTCAAACATATTCTCGATATCGGGCGTCCGGTCTTCAACGACGCGGGAGATGTCACAGAATTTGTTGGGACCACAGTCGATGTCACGGAGCGCAAGCGAGCAGAAGACGCGTTACGTCGCAGTGAAGCTTATTTGGCTGAAGCGCAGAGGCTGACCCAGACGGGTAGTTGGGCCTGGGACCCCCGGAGCGACAGAATGATCTACTGCTCTGAGGAACTCTACCGCATCTTTGATGTCGATCCGCAGGCAGGTGTGCCGTCCATCGAAGTACTCCTGGAACGAGTTCACCCGGAGGATCGTGACAGGGTCAGAGCGGAGAGCATCGGTGGAAGCCGCAATAAAACGAAGCACACCATAGAGTACAGACTTCTGCTGCCCAATGGAACGATCAAGTACGTTATTAGTATGCGGTATCCGGGCTTCGATGAAACGGGCGAGTTCGTCGAAATTATTGGAACGATTGTCGATGTGACGGAGCGCAAGCGGGCCGAAGAACTGTTGCGCGAAAGCGAGGGACGCTTTCGTACGATTTTCGAGAACGCGGGAGCCGGCGTGGCGTTGGTGGACGGGCAGGGGCGACCCATCAAATGCAACCCGACGTTTACCAAGATGCTGGGCTTTACCGAAGAAGAACTGCGCAGCATGGTGTTCACCGAGTTTACCCACCCTGACGACATAGAGGCGGATTGGAGACTCTACAGGGAAGTAGTGGAGGGGAAACGCGATAGGTACGACATTGAGAAACGTTATATCAAGAAGGATGGTCAAGTGATGTGGGGCCAATTGATCGTTTCTCGGGTTAAGAACAAAGATGGCGCATCCACCGACTATATGGTGGCCATGATAGAAGACATCACCGAGCGTAAGCGT
>Ga0126371_10006429_pt1 | contig 10464 bp, 14 predicted proteins | sample PanSoiMetaPlot_4_FD_110145 | JGI IMG/M metagenome (GOLD analysis project Ga0126371, IMG submission 110145) | Tropical forest soil microbial communities from Panama - MetaG Plot_4 | ecosystem: Environmental > Terrestrial > Soil > Tropical forest > Bulk soil | place: Panama | collected 2016-02-17
GCATCGCGCGGCTTGACGGGCGAGACACGGAGCACGGGGCGGGCAGGCTGTCTGGCGGGCTGTCCATGGCGGGCTCTTCCGATCGTCGTGGTGGTGAGATCGACTCGGCCGGACACGGCCGGGCGCAACCGCTACGACAGGAGATCGCGATGAGCCTTCCGGCCGTCACCACGCGTGAGCAGTGGCTGATCGCCCGCAAGGAGCTGCTGGCGAAGGAGAAGGAACTCACCCGGATGCGCGACGCGCTGAACACGAGTAGGCGCGAGCTGCCGATGGTCAAGATCACCAGGGACTACGTGTTCGAGGGTCCAGACGGGCAGGTCAGCCTGCTCGACATGTTCGGCCCAAGCAGCCAGCTAGTCGTCCAGCACGTCATGTACGACCCGGCCTGGGATGACGCATGCCCGAGTTGCTCGGCGGGCCTTGATGAGCTGTCCGCTGGGCTGCTCAAGAACCTGCGGTCTAGGGAGACGGCATTCGCCGCAATCTCCAGGGCGCCGTACGCCAAGATCGCGGACTACAAGGCGCGCAGGGGCTGGGACTTCGCCTGGTACTCGTCATACGGCAGCGACTTCAACTACGACTTCCACGTCAGCCTCGACGCGACAGTCGCACCGATCATGTTCAACTACCGCAACGAGGCCGAACTGAAAGAAGCAGACTTGGGATGGGTCCTCGATGGCCCGTCTGAGCAGCCGGGCCTGAGCTGCTTCCTGCGCGAAGGAACCGAGGTGTTCCACACCTACTCCACGTTCGGGCGCGGCACGGAGCAGGGCGGCGGCGCGTACGCGGTGCTCGACATGACGGCGCTCGGCCGACAGGAAGAGTGGGAGCTGCCGAAGGGCCGCTACGGGGCGGCTCGCAAGGCTATCCCCGACTTCGCCGAATAGACAATCCCGTGTCGGCGTTCGAGCCAGGGCTGGCCGGCGTCGCCCTGATCGCCGGGGCGACGCTGGCCGGTGCCTGGCTGGCCAGATACTCCTCGCGCGTGCCCGGTCTTGCGGGGTGCGCGGCGGTTGTGCTCGCAACCGTCGTTCTTGCGGACCTCGTGCCGGACATCTGGCGTGACCTGCATGGCGCCGGTCTTGGCTGGTGGGCCGCGGGAGCGGGAGCGCTCGGGGCTGGGTACGCGGGAGCGGCGGCGCTCGCCCGTCGCGGGTGTGCCTGCCAGCAAGCACCGGCAAAGACGGCGACTAGCTCGGGCGCGGCAACTGGCTCAGGCGCGGCAACCGGCTCAGGCGCGGCAACTTGCTCGGGCACGGCAACAGGCTCAGGCGCGGCAACCGGCTCAGGCGCGGCAACTGCCGCCGCTGTCGCCGCACACCGCGCCCTCGAGGGCGCCGCGGTCGCGTTGACCGGATCGCCCGCGGTTGTCGCGGCACTGGTGATTCACGCGACGAGCGAAGGCTTCGCGCTCGGAGCCCTTCTGCGACCAGTAAGGCGGAGCCGCGCACTGACGCTGCTGATCATCGCTTGCGTGAGCCCATTGGCTGGCGCCGTGGTATTCGGCCAGGTCGGATTGCCTGTTAAGCCGTCATCGGTCATGACGGCGGCGATTGCGGGGGTACTGGCTCGCACCGCGGTGGCAGTCGCCCAGCGGTCAATCTGGCCACAATGGCGGCGAATACCAATGCGAACGGTTGGACGACCGATCTCGGGCGATTTTTCCGCGCCATATCGGTCATTCGGCGCGGCCGGTCACACCAGTTGACCCGCTGCACTCAGAGACTTCTCGCTGTCGTTCTGGCATAGTGCGGAGATGTGGCAACGGGTGGGGTAACCCGATGGCCGCCGGCCGTTCGGCTAGCCGCTATTGGCCTCGCCGGCGCGGTTGTCGCGGTCGTGCTCTATATCATCGGCCTGGCTCACACGCCGAACTACACGACAAGTTTGTTCGGGCAGACACTCCTGAACGCGGTCAGCCTCAAGTCCGCGCTCGCGACCGCGGCGCTCGGCCTGGCCGTGGTCCAGGTGCTGCTCGCGCTGTGGATCTACCGGAAGCTGCCGTTCGCCGGGCGCGCGCCGAAGCCGATTCGCAGGACGCACCGCGTCGTCGGCTTCGTACTCGTCGCGCTCACGATTCCGATCGCCATCCACTGCTTCCTGGCTTACGGCGTCGTGATGACCGACGCACGGCACATAATCCATTCGATAGCCGGGTGCGTCTTCTACGGCGCGTTCCTGGCGAAGGTGCTTATCGTCCAGAATCGAAAGCTGCCCGGCTGGGCGCTTCCTGTTGCTGGCGCCCTCTTGGCTCTGCTCGTAGCGCTGCTGTGGTACACCTCTGCGCTCTGGTACTACAACGGCTTCAACGTCCCGATCTGACTAGCGAGGACGAAGTCCATCTCGGCGACGAACTCGACGCCAGGCGGGTCCGCCCGTCCGGCCGGGCGGAAGACTTTGACCAGCGACTCCTTCACGCCAAATACCACATCGCTGTCTAGGTAGGGGTTGTCGGCATCGAAGATGTGGGTGGTGACCGGCAGGCATCCGGGCGCCGACACGATCACGTGGATATGTGCGGCCCGCCACCCGTGCCGACCCGCGGCGTGGAGCAGTTCGCCGACGGGACCGTCGCCAGGAATCGGGTAGCTGCCCGGCCTGGCGGTCCTGAACTCGTAGCGGCCGTCGGGTCCGGTGAGGAAGGCGCCGCGCAGGTTGTCAGGCGGCTGGTCGGGATCCTGCGTGTCGTACAGCCCGTTGCCGCTTGCCTGCCAGACGTCGAGGGTGGCTCCCGGCAACGGCGTCCCGGCGAGGTCGGTGACGACGCCGCGTATGAGCGTCGGGGGACCGTCCTGCGCGCGACCGATATGCTCGCCCACTGCGCGCTTCGGTGCACCTGGCCGGTAGAACGGCCCGAGCACCGTGGGCTCCGTGGCGCCAGCCGCCGAGTTGAGGTCCTCCACCAACGAGGACAGGCCTAGCACGTCCGACAGCAGGATGAACTCCTGCCGCTCCGCGCCGCACGCCTGGCCGGTCGCGGTCAGGAACTCGATCCCGGCCTGCCACTCCCGCGGTGTCAGCCGCGTCTCCGCGGCGAACGCGTGCAGGTGCCGGATCAGTGCGCCGAGGAGCTCGCGCAGCCGCGGGTCGGGAGTTCCCTCGAAGGCGGCCAGTACCTCTTGAGTGAGCTTGCCTGGCGTCGTCGTCATCGGATACCTCCGCGCCCGCTGGCCGGGCCGTCGCCCTGGCGGGCGTCGGATCGCTAGCTGATCAGCGGACCAGCACCGCGTAGACGACGACGTTGCTGAGATAAGAACCTGTCGCGTAGTCGAAAATGCCACCGCAGGTGATCAGCCGCAACTCCGCGTCAGGCACCCGCCCGTACACGGCAGCGGCCGGAAACCGGTCCTCGGCGTCTTGGCGCACGGCCGTGACCTGTCTTCGGCCACGATCCGGCCGCGATCCTTCTCGCAACTCACTGGCCTGCGGCTAGAACACGTGCCGCGTGTGGCTGAAGTTGCCCTTGGCGAACGCGAAGACCTTTGCCGGTCGGACCGAGAACACCAAGACGCTCTCGTTCTCGCCGCCCTTGAAGCCGTCGTCGCCCGGCTCGTACTCCCAGCGGCCATCCCACTTGCGCGCCCAGGCCTCTGCTAGCCGCCCGAGCGAGCTGCGGTCGGTGACCCGGACCGCCTGGCCTTCGACGACGACATCCAGTCCACCATCCCACTGGTTGCAGCCTGTCATCAAGATCACGTTCTGGTTGCCGCGCAGGTTGACGGCCTTCTGCTCCGCGTCGCCGGTGCAGAAATGCAGGGCGTCGTCAAGCCAGACCGCGACTAGCGGCGTCATGTGCGGTCGTCCGTCGGCGCGCACGGTCGCTATCCAGAACAGCTCCGCTGCTTCCAGCGCCTCACGGGTGTCGTCCCAGCTAGTGGCCGTGGCTCCCGAATCGCTGAATACCGTGTCCAGTTTGGTCCTTGGCGTCGTCATTGATGCCTCCTGCCTGCGGCGGCTCGCTTGGTTCAGCTATATTTCCCGGCTCACCGGCGGTATCCGCCCCGTCCACCGTGAACTCGAAGCAAGGCCAGAGGCCCTGGCCGGAGTTAAGGACCGGATCGCCCTCCTGAGAACCTGCCAGGAAGGCACGCCCGTCATCGCAGGCAGAAGTCGGCGTCGTCGTCATCGGCGGTGACCTCCGCGCCCGCCGACTTGGCCGTCTGCCTGGCGGCCTGCGACCGCATGGCTGATCAGCGGACGAGCACCGCGTAGACGACGACGTTGCTGAGATAAGAACCTGTCGCGTAGTCGAAAATGCCACCGCAGGTGATCAGCCGCAACTCCGCGTCCGGCACCGGCCCGTACACCGCAGCGGTCGGAAACCGGTCCTTGGCGTACTCGCGCACGGCCGTCACTCTGAATTCCGCCACCGACTTGTTCGCTCGCCTGACGTACACGCGCTCGCCGCGACGCATTTCGTGCAGCCGAGAGAACACCCCAGGCCCTGAGTAGGAGTCGATGTGCCCCGCGATGATCGACGCACCAGTCGCTCCTGGACGCGGGCTGCCAGTGAACCAGCCCGCGATCGCCGCGCTGATTGGGACCTGCAGAGCGTGCGTGCTCGTGAGGCCGAGACGGATGAGCCTGGTGCGGACGCCGATTGCCGGGATAAGGAGCCCGACCGGCCGCGCCACCCTGCGGAGGCCGGACGGGCCTGGCAGCTTCGCCGCCAACCCGCGCGGCACCGGGATCTGGACGATCCCGCCTGCTCGGTGGCTAGCCGCATCAGGGGTGCCGGCCTGAGTGCCGAGCGCCCAGCCGCCGAGACCGAGCGCAGTTGCCAGCACGCCGCAAACCAGCAGCGCGAGGCCGGCTCGCCGCGCAAGACGGCGTCGCGCTCGCGGCCGGCAATGCTTGCCAGGCGGCGTGCGGCCGACGCTCGGCCGCGATTTGGCCTGGGCGGGGCTGACCTGCCCCGCGCCGGGCCGCCACAGCGGCTGGGCAGGACGAGGCAGGCCGGCCGGTCCCGTCACGAAACGCGGGGTGGTGTGCGACCGCCGACCGAGTGGGCGCCGGCCGACTGAGTCGCCTTCCTGATGCCGACGACGCTCAGCAGCAGGCCGGCTGCTACCAGCGCCAGCCACGGCAGTTCAGTGCCGCCAGGCCGGGGCGCCGTGCCGCCGTAGCCGGTCGCCGGGGCGCCCGCGGGCGCGACCTTGCTGCCCGCCGCGTCCACTAGGTCATCGAGCCTGATATCGCCGGGGCTATCGAGGACGACGATGGTGTGGATTGTCCCTGCCCTGAAGGTGATATCGCTGCTCGTGTGCTGCGTGCGTCCCCTGGCACTGATCACCCAGGTGCCGGGCGTGACCACCTTGTACTTGGTCACGGACGCGAACGGGACGTTGCGGGCGAGCAGCGAGTGGCCCGCCCTGAGCGTGACCAGATGCTGGCTGAGCGAGGCCTGGATGATGCGCACCAGAGCCTTCCCCTTGGGCGTGACGAGCCTGTCCCGCAGCACTTGCAGGCGCAGGCCGTTCGCTGGTCCCATTCCGGCGACCGTGTACGCGTGCCCGGTGTGGATATTGACGGTCGTCGAGATCACGGGGGGCGACGAAGACTTGGCGCCTGCCTTACGCATGGCGACCGTGTACTCGCCGCTCGGGACCTTCTGGAAGGCGGAAATGGTGCCGTACGGGACGTGGTGCACGACGACCATCGCCTTGGGGTTGTTGAACGAATACAGGTAGACGTCCACCGCCGGGGTATTCGGCGACAAGTGCGCGAGCCTGAGCCAGCCAGAACCTGTCGATGCTGACGTCGGGGCTGCGCCTGCGAACAGGCCTAGAGCAAGAATGGTCAGGCCGATGAACCGGTAGACGCGCGCCAAGCGCGGCTTTGCTTGCATCGCCCCCCTGCCTTTCTTCAGTGAAGCAATCCGATGGGTGATGGCCAGGTGAATCTGACGGACACGACTCGATGCCCGTGGTGCGTCGCGGCTGTCACGCTGGCAGCGCGGTAGACAGACTGCTGCTTGCGCAGGAACGAGGTGAGCCAGCGCAGGTACGCGCTGGGCAACATGCGGGCCTTGCGGTCAGTGCCCGACAGCTTCACGCCGGCGAGCGGAACGCCGGAACTGGCTCCCGGCGGGCGATCAAAGAAAGCGAGTATCCGGATCGGATGTTTCGCCGCCAGGGCCGGCAACGTGATCAGCAGCCGCGGGTCAACCTTGCCCGTGGCGAGTTCGTTCTCAGCCGCCGACGGCAGCGCGATCCGCCTGTTACCGATCAGCTGGTGACCCACGGTTCGCCTCGCGGCGAGATCTCTGCGCAATGCCAGGTTGTAGGCTGCCGCGCCATAGTTGGCAACGAGCCGCACATCCACCCTGGCCGGCCCCCGACCGAAGCTGGCGAGCACCGTCGGCGCGTATTCGGTCCTCAGGCGCGAGCCGAAATGGCTCTGCAGGAGCGGGGTGGCTACGAGCACATCGGCTCCGAGCGGATCTGGCGCAGTGGACCTGAGAACCAGCAGGTCAGAAGACGGAACGCCTGCCTTGAGCAGATCGGCGCACATGACCGCGTCGCAGCCGATCATGTCGCTACGGCTGACCTGGCTAGACACCCACTGAGCGGCGGACGCTCGCGCGGCTGCGGCACCCGACAGGGCAGCGAGCCCTCGCTGCGCTCCCCGGCCGTGCCCGCCAGGATGCCGGATCAGGGCGACCAGTGTGCCCGCCGCAGTGATGAGCACCAGTACAGAGAGCAAGACCATCCAGAGAACCTGACGCCGGCCGCCAGACCCAGTCAGGGCAGCCTGGCGGGTTCCCCACGGAAGTGATCGCAGCCAGTTCCGGCGCATCGCCGCTGGCTGCGGGGACTCCGTGCCCCACGCGGCAGCCAGCGACGTCGACCCGCCTGCTGCATGACCGCGAAGCTCGCCCTGTTCGCTGCGCGTCGCCGGGCCGCCCGCATGATTGGGCGGCTGGTCCTGGGTGGTGGGCAGCCGTTGGGCTACAGACTGGACCTCGGGGCGCTGGACCTTGCCGACGCTGGGGTGCAGGGCTCTGGCGGTCGCCGGAACGACCCTTCGCGACCGCAGAACCGGCGGGAACAGCTGGCGAACGCTGTCCGGCAGCTCGGGCCCTCGCGACCGCCCGGAATTTCGAAGATTGCTTTGAGTTTGCGAATTTTCCAGGCTCGGCTGTTGGCCCGGTCTCGGAAGATTTGGCGAAGAGGTACCGTTACCGGAATTCTGCGGCAATTCGCTGCTGTCATAGGTCGAAAAGTCCGCCTCGCGACGGGAAGCCACCCAGTTCCACGCCGTCGGCCGGCTGGCCGTCGCAACAGAACTCTGCTGGTCCTTCTCACGGGATCCGCGACCCAGCCTGGAGCGGAGAAGGCCCCGCCGCTGCGGCAATGGCGGAAGATCGTCCCCCACTGGAGGCGGCACCACTGTACCGCTGGCGCTTCCGGGCTTACGCCGAGCCCACTTGTCGTCCCCCACAGCACAAACTCCGCATTTGGAGATGATGCCATATGGACATTAGTAGTGCGGACCGGCGTACGCAACACATTCAGCATTTTTGTGGGATTGAATCGTGCAATTCTGGCAGCTTTTGGGGCAGCTGACCGTTCGCTATGCGCTGGCTGCCTTCAATCACGGGCAGGCCGGGAGCGTACGCGTGCACAGCATCGGCGAGCCTGGCGCGGTCGACGCGCCACCCGCTCATCCGGCGGTAGGCCGATGGCCTGCCGGCAAGCGTTGCGTGGCTGGCAGGCTCGAGGCTCCGCGAGCCATCTGTGACCACCCTGACGCCCACGCAACTGTGAGATGACCGAAGGCCGCGGAACCGCGACGGCTCCCTGAAGATCTCGACCGCGCAGATCAGCTCCCAGGGCACGTCCTCCTTCAGCACGCCAGAGCCGAAGTACACGCCGTCTGGGTATACCGCGAAGAGCACTTCGCGCCGTGCGGCGCGCGCGATTTCGTAGCCGCACCCCGCAAGCAGGCCGAGCTCACCCATCGCGAGGCCGACGGCCGACGGAATGCTGGGCGAGCTGGCGTAGGCGGCCACCAGGAAGACGAATCCCGTCCACACCAGCAGCCCGACAAGCGCGCCGTGGAAACGGCGCAGCCCGTACCTGACCACGTACTCCCCGCCGATGAACTCCGGCCCGCTCGGTTCCATCGCTACCCTCCCGCGTGGGTGGCGGGAGGGCTTCTACCCGCCAGCCAGCGGCCAAACATGATCGCGGAAGTATCGCCTGGCGCACGATTGACCCGGCGGTAAGCCATAACGCAGCCGCCCCTGGATACTGTCTTGACGGCGTCAGACTTGAGCCAGGGAGTTCTGCTGGCTTGGCACTACGTGGAGGCCGAGCATGCCCGTCGACATGTGCGTACTTGCGGACGACCTCGCGGCGGAGACCGTCGTGCTGAGGAACCTCGTCGCCGGCCTCGGCGAGGCCGGCTGGCGCGCCCTTACTCCCGCGCCCGGCTGGACCATAGGCGACCAAATCAGCCACCTGGCATTCTTTGACGACGCGGCAATCCATTCCGCAACCGATCCTGAAGGGTTCGCGGCCGAAATGGAGCGAGCCGTCACGGCTGGCCAGCTCACCCCTGACACCATTGCCGATCGCTACAGCGCGCTGACCGGCGTCGAGTTGCTCGCCTGGTTCGATTCCTCGCGCCGCCGCCTGATCACGGTATTCGCTGAGCTCGATCCGGCGGTGCGGCTGCCCTGGTTCGGCTTGCCGATGAGCGCGGCGTCCTCGCTCACCGCCCGGATCATGGAGACGTGGGCGCACGGCCAGGATGTTGCCGACGCGCTGGGGCAGGAGCGCGCCGCTACGGATCGGCTCCGGCACATCGCCCACATCGGGGTGAGGGCCATGTCGTACAGCTTCGCCGCGAACGGGCTCGAAGTACCGCACGAACCCGTCAGGGTCGAGTTGGCGGCTCCGGACGGCGACCTGTGGACGTGGGGACCCGAGCAGGCCGCGAACCAGGTGAGAGGACCTGCGCTTGACTTCTGCCTGCTCGTGACGCAGCGCCGGCATCGCGACGACCTCGCGATTCTGGCTGAGGGTCAGATCGCTCGGCAGTGGCTGACGATCGCTCAGGCGTTCGCTGGGCCGCCTGGCCCTGGCCGCAGGCCAGGCCAGCACAACTGATCAACGCGTGGCCGACCTCGCCGGCGTTGACTCCTACTCGTCTGTAGGCCGGCGGAGCCGTTTGGTCTGTGACCGCCGCTGTTTGTCCGCCAGCCGCCGCTGGACGGCCGCCCGGCTCGGCTTCGTCGGTTTGCGCGGTTTCGGCGGCGGTGCGGTCGCCTCCGTCAGCAGCTCAGCCATCCTGGCAGCTGCGGCTTCCCTGTTGCGAAGCTGGGACCGGTACTCGGACGCTGCGACGGTGATGACGCCGTCGGCCAGCCGGCCGGCGAGAGCCGCAAGCGCCCGGCGTTTGAGCGCGGGCGTGAGCGCCGAAGTCGCCGCCAGATCAAACGACAGCTCGGCCCGCGTGTCCCCGGTGTTCACCGACTGCCCGCCAGGGCCTGGCGAGCGCGAGAACCGCCAGCTCAGCTCCTCGGGTGGGATGGTAATCCCGCGCACCACGACCTCGAGGCTCACGATCCGCACCCGGCTTTCTTCATGGCTCTATTGTCGGCGTGCGGCAAGCTCGTACTGTTCACAGACCAGCCCGTGTGTGGACTAATCGCCGCGAGATCGGAGCGTGCATGACCGAGACGAAGAGAACGGTTCTGGTGACTGGCGCGTCCGCGGGCATCGGCATGGCCTGCGCTGACCGGCTCCACGCGGCCGGATGGGGCGTCACGGGAGCAAGCAGGCGCGGCACCTCATCAAGCGGTTGGTCCGGACTGGTCATGGACGTCGATGACGACGAGTCGGTGCGCTCGGGCGTCGCTGGCGTGCTTGAGTCCGCTGGCCGGATCGACGCGGTGGTCGCCGCGGCAGGCTGGGGCCTGGCGGGCGCCGCCGAATGCTCGTCAGTGCTGGAAGCAAAGGCGCAGCTTGAGACCAACTTCTGGGGCGCCGTACGGGTCGTGCAGCAGGTGCTGCCCGCGATGCGCGAGCAGCGGGGCGGCCGGGTCGTCTTGATCAGCTCGATCGGCGGCGTGATCGGCATCCCGTTTCAGGCGTTCTACAGCGCGAGCAAGTTCGCCCTCGAGGGCTACGGCGAGGCGCTCGCCTACGAGGTGGCGCCGTTCGGCGTGCACGTGACCCTGGTGCAGCCAGGAAACGTCCGCACGGACTTCACCGCCAGCCGCCGGATGGCCGCGGCGGCGGAGGCTGACGCCACGTACTCCGCGGCCGCGAGCAAGGCGATCAGCCTGATGGAGCGCGACGAGCGCAACGGCGTGCCCGCGGACGATGTCGCAGGCGTCGTCTTGCGCGTGCTGAGCTCGTCCAGGCCGCCGCGGCGAGTGTCGGTCGGCAAGGCGGCCGAACGCGCAGGGTTGGTCGCCAAGCGCGTGCTGCCGTTCCGCGTGTTCGAGGC
>Ga0126371_10006430_pt1 | contig 10463 bp, 13 predicted proteins | sample PanSoiMetaPlot_4_FD_110145 | JGI IMG/M metagenome (GOLD analysis project Ga0126371, IMG submission 110145) | Tropical forest soil microbial communities from Panama - MetaG Plot_4 | ecosystem: Environmental > Terrestrial > Soil > Tropical forest > Bulk soil | place: Panama | collected 2016-02-17
AGGTTGCCCCACAGCTGGAACCCGTGCATGCGGCCGGCCGAGTCGCCCTTGGGCATTTCCTGATGAATAATTCCGCTGCCCGCAGTCATCCACTGCACATCGCCGGTTGAGATCACGCCACTGTTGCCGAGGCTATCCCCGTGTTCGACCGTCCCAGACAAGACGTACGTGATCGTTTCGATTCCGCGGTGGGGATGCCAAGGAAATCCCGCGAGATAATCCTCCGGTACGTCATTGCGGAAATCGTCCAGCAAGAGAAACGGATCGAAGTCCGACGTGTTGCCAAATCCGAAAGCACGACGAAGTCGCACACCTGCGCCTTCGAGGGTTGGCTTTGACTTTACGAGTCGTTTTATTGGTCGAATCGACACATAGGCTCTCTTTCTGAACGTCATGCAGACGCTCGAACACCACCGGTTATGATCTTACTAAGCTCGAGATATTGCCATCAAATGAGCGCTTAGTGACGAGTTGCCCGGAGGAGGGCTTCAGCGACCAGCCTTGCAGCGAGAGCAGACATCGCCCTCCCAGATCGCTGGGAATGCAGCCAACGAACACAAGCTTGCCTAGCAAAGGCATCCTGTAGAAAGGTTCGTACCCCTTTTAGCTGAACGCGACGCTTGCAAACTTCAAGCGCCACCTGCTATACGATTCCAGTCGAAGTGACGGCGCCGTGTGCCAGATCCCTGCGCCGCACTGCTCCGAGCGGCCCGCGCAGCAGCGCGCCAAGGAGAGGAACACATGAATGCCGTTGCTGTTCCAGTCCGTGAGGCGAAAGAGAAGCGTTGGCTGTTTTGGACTGGCTGGATTGTTTCGCTCTGGCCCGTTTTCGTTGTGGGGATGAGCGCTCACTGGAAGCTGGGCCGAAACCCCGCTTATGTCAGGGAGTTTGCCAGGATCGGCTGGCCGGAGCACGCTCTAACTCTCCTCGCATGCCTGCAACTGGGCTGCATCATCCTGTTCCTAATTCCGCGCACCGCGGTTCTGGGTGCGGTTCTTCTCACCGGTTATCTCGGCGGAGCCATCGCCGCCTATACACGCTTGGGAGAGCCCTATCCGGTGCTGGTCCCGCTGTCAACAAGCATGATTGCCTGGTTGGGAATCTGGCTGCGGGATGCGCGCCTTCGGGCGCTGCTCCCGATCCGGCGCGGCGTTTTGCAACCGTGACTAGGCAACTGAGTCATGTTTCCGAAGCAGTCGCCTGAAAACACGTTCGTGCCGCGAGTGTAACCGGGGCGGATCGACACGACGTAGTTTACTTCACCGGAATCAGAGCGGAACTCTTTTCCCGTTGATGATAGGCAGCCGTGACGTTTGGCCGGTGGCATTGCTAGTGCCACTCGGCGCTCGCAAGTTCAAACGCAAAGCGTACCTTTACGGATAACAAATATCCCTTACAGGCCTTAAATGTTGTAGGGGTCCCGACTCAACCTCTAGCAAGTCGGCAAACACCCGGAGGTTAGGGAAAAATTCACTGAAGGGAGATGAGCAATGAGTGAGTCCAATAGCGAAATCATTCGCAGGGCCTACCGAGACTTTGCAAACGGAAACATTCCCGCCGTGTTTGACGTGTTTGATAGCGGCATCACTTGGCACGTTCCTGGTCATAGTCCCCTATCGGGGGATTACCGGGGTTATGACCAGATCGGGGGCTTCTTCCAGCGCACCATGGAGCTAGCCGGAGGCGTATTCAGCATCGAGGTGCACAATGTTCTTGCGGATGCCGATCTCGTCGTTGTCTTGGCCACTGTCAATGCGCAACGAAACGGGGTGGCTGCGTCGTTTCCGGAAGTGCACGTGTGGCGATTGAAAAACGGAAAGGCGACCGAGTTCCGCGAGTATCAGGGCGACGAGCAGCGGGAAGACCGGTTCTGGTCCTGAGCTGCCTCACGCTACACGGTGAGCTGGACGGAAACGAGCCTTTATGAATCGGCAAATTCGGACTTCTTTGCTAGCTTGATATCTCAGGCATGTTGAGCGCACTGTTCGGAGCGGAGAAGTGCGACAGAAACGAAAGACGCCTTGACCGGCTGACACGGCTAGAGGTCTCCGGTTAGCTCGCTAATCACGGAGGCTGACATTTTTAATACCGACAAATAGTCGTCACTTTCCGCCTCGCTACAGCCCGAAAATACAAAGCCCTTGTTTAGCGATTGGCTACGCCGTGGAGGAACTGAGCGTGATCGATGTGACCCGCACGTCGCAATTGAGGGCGCACCAACCCCATGAAGAAGTCTTTCAGTGAATCGAGGATTATAACGACCGGAGGCAAGCCTGATCGTGGCTCCCAATAAACGCCGAACGGGCTGGGGACCTAGGGCTGTGGGGGGGATGATGTGCCTGGCGAACTTGGAGAGGCGGTAAGGTCCTGCTGGATTTCGTCCCGCGTCCGCCGAGCCTGCTCGGCGAAGGGACCGTCAGGTGCGAGCTTGAGATAGTGGTTGAGGTCGTCGAGCAAAGCACGATTGTTATGGAGCTGCATGTGGGTGTTGGCCAGTACGAGGTAGAGAAGTGCTTCATCGGGTTTAAGTTTGACAGCGGCAACGGCGCTTGTTTCGGCTTCGGCGGGTTGCTGCAGTTCGATTAGCGCTCGGGCCAAGTCCGCATCAGCCTGCCAGGAATTGGAATCAATCTCGAGGGCCTTGCGCGCAAGGGGTTCCGCTTCGGCGAAGCGATGTTCGTTCAAGAAAAGCTCAGCAAGATCAACATACGCAGTCGCGTAATGCTGTTCGCTCACTTCAATGGACTTTCGAAAAGCCTTCTCGGCATTGCTGGTGTCCGCGAGTTTCACGTACGCGATCCCCATCTGGGCATAAGCCTCATAGTAGTCTGGATACTCTTGGGTCGCCTTTTCGAACAGCTTCAGGCTCCCCTCATAATCTGCTTTTCCATACAGCAGAGCCATGCCCTTTCCCATCTCATCGTGTGCCTTGTGCGGGATGGAAAGTTCGCGCGCCGAGACGGTGCTTGGTCCGTTGCTTACTGGTGTCCTCGAATCTGAGGTTCTCAACAGTTCGATTTGAACGCCGTAGACCGGACCCTGAAAGACTTCCACTTGCTGACTTACGGACTGGTATCCAAGCTGGTCCACAACTAGCATGTAACTGCCTGAGCCGATGCTCTCGAAGTGAAAGGTGCCGTTAGTGTTGGTGAAGGCGGTTGCCACCACCGCACCGTTGGAGGAATGCAGCTCGACTTTTACGAGATCGAGCCGCGTGTGGTTAGCGGCGTCCGCTACCATACCGTTCACCGAAAAAGTACGGACCGGAGCCGCGTTTGCATTGGGCTCGGACGGCGGCATACTTTGCTGGGCAGCAAGAGCAGAACAAACCACACATGAGGAGAGTAGGATTAACGCGCGAAAGGGAGCGGAACTCGACACGCGCCGCATCGTCACCTCCGAAATTGAAGACGAGCTTACTCCGGAGAGTGAACTGTTTCAACGTACGCTGGTGAGACGGTAGTTTAACTTGACCCTTTTTCTGATTGCCCTAACGCTTCTCCGCCATTCTCTTGTTTCAGGGTTCTAGCTCTGGTTGGGCAGCAGCTCAGTGTCAGGTTCGTGAAGCGAAATGGTTCTTAGACACTCACGCGGGTATCACGAGAGTCCGCCGACGAGATTGCGATACTCGCCTTCGGTGAACGCCCTAAAAGTTTCGGTCGTCACATTGCCCAGTGCCCCAACCGACAGAGAAAACTTCGCACCAGCTTCATCATTGGGAAATTCGGAGATCATCACAGCGTCATATTGCCCCATGGTCAAATACCACGAGTGAAGTTTTCCTCCCAGCTTCTCGGCTGCCTTCTTGGCGGCGTCGAGTCGCGCAGGGCTTTCTTGGATCTTTGCGATTCCTTGTTGGGTGTAGCGGATCAGTGTCACGAAGTGTGGCATGCGAGGTGTCCTCCTGTTAGGGTGGCAAACTATCAGCTGCTGAATGCAGACGTCAAGTTCGAGTTCCTACCAGCCGGTTCAAATGTGTCACGCTGGAATCGGGGGAACGGTAGGTGTAGACTTTGAGAGAAAGCGTCTTTGAACAGCACCAGCCTAAAGGAGATCGATATGAAGCGCATCTATAGAGCTTGGTGCTTAGCCGGCTTTCTACTGCTGTGCATCGCTTCGGTCGCCGTGGCGGCTGAGCACACCTGGACAGGCACGATCAGCGACAACATGTGCGGCGGCAGTCACGCGAAAATGATGGCGGCACATCCGGATGCGAAGATGACCGCTCACGACTGCACGAATGCTTGCGTGAAAGCCGGAGCCAAATATGTTTTTCTTGCCGATGGCAAGACATATAACATCGCCAATCAGGATTTCGGGGACTTGCAGGTACACGCCGGTAATGTTGTTAAGCTCACGGGAAGCTTAGACGGCGACACGATTACAGTGTCCAAGATCGTGACACCTGCTAAAAAGACCTCTTAGCAGCAGACTAGCCGCGGTGAGCCAGCGTTTTTAGTTGGTCGGATTGCGTTTATCGAAGGTGCGACTGATTGGAATTGTAGCCGTTGCCTTATGCTTCCGAGCATCGCGGCCGGTTACGTTGACGTCGCCGTGCTGTCTCAGGTGCGCCTCGGCAAATTCAAGCGTTCGATAGAGTTCGTTGATATCTTCGGATCCAGCTCTCGTCCGGCCCGCCTCGATGTCGGCGACCACTCCCAGACACAGCTTGATGGTGCGACGAATTCGCTCAGTCGCCAGATCGGAAAGCAATTCGCTGTCATCCATCCCACGGAACTGACATTCTCGCAACTGTTCAAGTGTTACCGCTGCCGCGCGGATGTATTCGACCGCGTCGCGATACTCCTTCACCAAGCGAAGGTCCATGTCCTCGCATTGCAGTGCCTTTTCGAGACTTTGCAGTTCTACGATGGTCTTTTTGACCTGCAGGTCCACGCCCCAAAAGCTCTCGCTGGGAACGATCAGCTCGACGATGATGCCGTTCGCGACCCCTTCCCGGGCGTGCGGTGCGGCAATTACTCGCGCCTCCGCTGCCTGTGCCGAGAGAAAGTTAGTGAGCGTGACTCTGCTACCCAACTCCGGATAAACAGACATCTTCAAGAAGCCGCCATTGGCGTTAACTTGACGAGCGACAGCATCCTCCTTGACGACCATGCCGTCCGCTCCTTGCCAGATTACCTCAATGGGAACGACTACGGGGAAGCGCCGACTCTTCCGGCGCTCTACTCTAGAGCCATCCGCACTCATCGGTCGCTTCTTGAAGGTCATAGCTTCCTCTTACCCACCGAATTTCACGGATGACATAATTGTAACCAAGCCCGCGAGCATCGAACTCCGAAGTTGTTCGACTTGTCGCTGAACATGTAACCTCGGTCAGCCGCGCTCGGCGACGACGGTGGGTTGCCGGTTCGTTCACCGAGGGCCAGGCCCTTCTTGGAGCATTTGAGCTGTCCACGGTCGAAACGTATTGGCTGCTCGCCTGGGTCTTCAGTGCTGAGGTACGCCCACAACGACTGTTTGGTGCGAAGACGACAGGGCGCCTCTGCACTGGGGCACTGAGCGCGACTGCCGAACACACCACGCGCATTGACTATGACGAACACTGGGCGGTAGTATGCGCACCCAGCTTCTGATCTCGCTACACGGAGGTCCAAACATGGCGAAAGTTTTGAGTTGCAGAGATGTGGGCGTGGATTGTGACTTTGTTGCTCGTGGAGCAACTGTAGAAGAGGTCATGGAGAAGGCAAGGGAGCACGCCACCAAAGATCATGGGTTTGGTGACATACCTCCCGAGTTAGTCGACAGAGTGAAGGCTGCAATTAGAGACGAAGAAGCTGCGACCGCTTAAAGCGCAAACAAACCGCGCCGAAGGGCGATTCGTCGCCCCGATTCGCTCTTTCCTTTTTCTGACCTGCAGAACTTGAGGCCTCCCTGTACTTGAGGCCTTTCTTGTCGTGGCAGTTCGCTTTCAGCCCTGCCCCTCAAACCCCTGCGCAAGGTTCTGTTCGATTCTGCCCCTGCATAACTGCATAGTTGCGTAGGCTATCTTCAAATTCAAGAAGCTGGCGCACCATTTCTGCACCCATGCCTTTGGTCAACAATGCCGCGGACAACTCGGTCAACGTCATGCCGCAACTTGACTCAGGGGATAACTGGCGATATAGGTGTTAAGAAGAGGACACTTGGGTGACGCTCCCCAACCAGATGAGTGCCCGGATAAACGTTCTGTTTAGGTCAATTGCCTTGGGAGTTGTGGGAGTGGCGATTGTGTGTCCGGTTGTTTGTGCGCAGCGAGGCTCTGGAGGGCATGTACCTTTTGGCGTTTCAAGTAACGGTGGCTTTGGGCGCCACGGGGCACGGCGTTTTGCTGGCGCCGCTTATTTTCCCTACTTTTATCCTGACTACTACGATTATGGCCCCGATATTGTGGAACCTCCAACGCAGACTGTCGTACTGCAAACGCCGCAGCCGGCGGCGCAGGCCGTCGCATCACCGGAGCCAGCGGAACCCCTCGTGATTGAGCTGCGCGGTGACCGTTGGGTGCGAATCAGCGGGTATGGCGAGTGGCAGCAAGGAGGAACGTCGGTTGGATGGGAGCAAACAATCGCGGCCCCCAAGACAGCGCCAAGTCGTGCGGCGAGCGTGCTGCCGCCTGCAGTTTTGGTGTTTCGTGACGGTCATCAGGAAGAGATCGGAAAATACGTGATCGTTGGTTCGATCATCTACGCTGGTGCCGACTACTGGACGAGCGGGTTGTGGACGCGAAAAGTCGAGATTGCCGATCTCGATGTTTCCGCTACGTTGAAGGTGAACGAGCAACGCGGCGCTCAGTTCCGCCTCCCTTCAAGTGCCAACGAAATAATGATGCGGCCGTAAATCCAATCTTTCCTGAAACTCGCATCTCGCTAAAAAAGAGAAATACGCCAAACGTTCAGCTCGTTCAGGAACCAAGACGGAGACGGTTGTGCGGCCTCTATACGATACGCTGGGCGCCCCCCCGAACGGCCATATTGCTGACACTCAAGGAGAGAAGCTTCTCGCATATCGTTCAGGGATGAGCCTTTGCATGCTCGCCGACCCAAGCGGACGGCTTCGTCTCTAAATCGCAGTTCACTTTCACGTCAGTTGCGACAGCTCGACGCTTCTCCGACTTAACTCATGGGAAATCGACAGTACTGGTGAACTCGGCCCACTGTTCGCAAGATTTCCGATAAACGCAATCAACCCTTATGCTATCAACGTCTTTCTCCGCCAATGGTCGGGCAAGGGTCCGGACCTCCATCGGATACGGTTACCGCATACTAGCTTACGAAGCAGAGCGGCCGTCCTGTATCAGCAGATTTCTCCTGGGGACGCAACGTTTGGTACGAGGTTCTAGGCATCGAACAGTGCGGCAAGCACACGCTGTATTTGCTGAAGTTGTCGCGTGTCCCGCCCAGCTAGAAAATGATCGAGCTGCCTTCTCAGAGTCTTTGGGTCATCGGAATATGGATCAAACTCGAAGAATCGAGCTGGAGACACTCGAAGCGCGTTTGCCAATGCCAGGAGAACCTGGAGCGAGGGCCATTTTTCTCCCCGCTCGATCTCGCCCAGATAGTTGGGTGTTATATCGGTCTGCTCGGCAAGCGTTTCCCTCGACAGATTGTTGCCCTTACGGATCGCTCGAAGTCTTTTCCCAAAAAGGACTTGGTCGTCCATTTTCGACGAACACGGTACCGACGACTGCGATCAAGAGAAAGAAGCTAATAGCCAATATTATTCTTTACAAGATAGGCTTATAGAGTTATATATTCCGGGTCAGGATTCGTCAGTCATGGGGAACGTAAACAGTGACGACCCGGTGGTCCGCTGGACCAATTTCCACGGAGCCGTGTCGAGAGCTCGCGCCACTCTCAAGATCGTTCTCAGGCTCGGTCCCTGGATGCCCCGTTCAAGGTCACTGATGAACGTACGATCCAAACCGCTTTTCTTGTGCAAATCCATTTGCGACATGTGCGCCTTTTCGCGTATCTCCCTCATTGCCTGCCCGAACGCCCTCTCTGGACCTGAGCGAGGCTGAATTTGTTTCCGACGCTTGGCCATATGTGGCGATATCGTGCTGGCCTGTCGGCAATAAGCCAACGGGCGATTACCGACATTTCGGTCAAGCCCAGTCGAGGTAGAGAGAGGACCTGCGGCGAGTCGTGACCTCACCCTTCACCGCACTTTTCGAGGCATTCTGCCCGAAGAAGGCCCAGAAAGTTGCAGCGGAATCGTCTGTCCAGGACATAGACGAACTTCTGTTGGCTCGCCTGAAATCAGGCGACCGGGAAGCCTTAGGCCACCTATTCGAGAGACATAGGCATGTGATCCGGGGAATTGCGAACCGTATTCTCAGAGATCCTTCTGAAGCGGAGGATCTGGTTCAAGATCTGTTCATCTTCCTTCAGCGAAAGTGCGAAATCTTCGATCAGTCGAAGAGTTCCGCGAGATCCTGGATCGTGCAGATGACCTACCATCGGGCGATCGAAAGGCGCCGCTACCTGACTGCTCGTGGGTTCTACTGCTGGGAACGGCCTGCGGGCGATCAGGCGGTCGGGATACCGACCAACGAAGTCGATTATTGCGCTGAGGCCGTTTTCGGGCGTAATGGTTTGGGCGCTATCTACGACAAGAGCTTCACCGAAATCTGCTCCTATTTCGGCCTGCGCATCGCCGACCTCGGCCGGGACCGAGCCTCGATCGGCGTGCCCCGAACGCATCTGGTCGACCTAGAAGGCGACGCGGATGCGCAGAGTGTGCCGCTGCCGGTGGAGCTAAAGCCTGAATTTCGTTTCGAGAAAACCAGCCTGCTCGCGCGAGTGGTCGAAAAATGGGACCAGGTTCCTATTGGTCTGCTTCAACATCTCGACCTGCGCAAATCGCTCTACGGCTACATTGGGCTTGAGGACCGCACTCTGTTTCCGCTGATCCGGCCCGGCTCGCTCGTTCAGATCGATCCGACCCAGCGAAAGGTCAGCGCAGCGAAATGGAAAGACGAATTCGACCGACCTATCTTCTTCATTGAACTGCGCGGTGGGTATGCCTGCGGCTGGTGCGAACTTGACAGAGGGCGGCTGACCGTGATTCCTCACCCGCAGTCGCTTCTGTCGGTGCGGCACTTCGATTACCCTTCGGAAGCCGAGGTCGTTGGTCGCGTCACAGGAGTGGTGATGAGGATTGTAGAGAAGGAATCTGCCGGGACAGGAGGCGCGCCAAGATAGCTATGAGTCAGGCCGTTTAGAGACCGACGGCTTTGACAAGTTTCTGTTGACGACGGTCGAATATGTCGGAAACGATTCGGCCCGAATTGCTAAGCTGCCTCTGATAGGGGTGTACCAGGAAAGACGGTAGAGCAGTCTCTGGGGCGGCGAGGCTTTCGTCTAGGGCGGCCTCCACCGCAGAACGGGTTAGGGTCGCAGGCGTCTCCGCTCGCCGAAACGAGCTCGGCGTGCGTGCGTCATCGAAAATTCAAGCCCGAGGCCCTGGGTGACCAAGGACCGCAACTCCCTCCCGCGCGGCGAACGGTCTAGTGGTTTGGTGGTTGGCTGGCTGGGTCGTTGAGCGGCGCGGTTTCTGTAATTTCGTAGTCCTTGTATTCGATTGAGAGCTGCGCGCGCCCTCCTAAGCGGATCAAGCTTTCCGTGTTGTCCGCTGCGGGAAGCCAGAAGTCGCCGACTTTTTCGTAGCTGTGGGTGATTTTGCTTTTCTTGATCCAGAAGGACGGGCTCTTGGCAGGCTCAGCTTCAACGCGAGTCACTGCAAATTCTTTGCCATCAACCCAAATCTTGCCGCGGTAGAGAAACTTGTTGTCCCCCTTCGGCACAACGTTCAGGACGTACAAAGGGTCCTCTTCGCTACCTTCTCGTCCGACCAGCTGGAAGTCGTAGTTCTCGGCATTTAAAGCTGTGCGCTCGCGGTTCTCCCTACTCATGGCTTCCTTTTCTCCGTCCAGCAGGCTCTTGAAAATATGATCACACAGGAACCTCGAGCCGTTTTCGGAAACGACGGTAAATTGCCTGTTGTCAGGCGATGTATAGGTGAGTTCCACAGTCATTTCTGCGTCGCGACTGCCAAAAAATCCTCGGTACCGCATGCGGTAAAGACGCCTGCCGTGAAAGCCCCGTAGCGACTCGGCGCGCTCGCGGTTTCTCTCTGCCAATCGCCTCACTATCTCGTGGACGGATGGCTGGCTCGTGAGCGATGTTTCATGGCTTGCTCCGGCGGAGGTGAGCGAAAAAATGAGCCATAGGAAAAGCAGCAGCACGAACGTATTTTTCACTTGTGGCATATAACAGGTCCCCTTCTAGCTAGCTTGCTCACCAATTGCCGCTACCCGGGTCCGGAGGTAACCACGAACCCAGGCGACCGGACCTTGGGCTTGCTCCGTGCCTGCGGACAGGCCCTTAACCCGCGTTCATAGTCGGCATACATCCTCTCAAATATGCTATCCCAAGAAGCGTCGAGTGCATCGGTGCGCGGC
>Ga0126371_10006431_pt1 | contig 10462 bp, 7 predicted proteins | sample PanSoiMetaPlot_4_FD_110145 | JGI IMG/M metagenome (GOLD analysis project Ga0126371, IMG submission 110145) | Tropical forest soil microbial communities from Panama - MetaG Plot_4 | ecosystem: Environmental > Terrestrial > Soil > Tropical forest > Bulk soil | place: Panama | collected 2016-02-17
CCTGCTCGATCTCCGAATTCTGGCCCGGGCAGCCGGAACTGACCTCGGCGATCGGGCTGATCACCGCACGCCAGGCGGGCTTCGCTGGCGGGGCAGTGCCCGAGCACCCCGCGAGCCCAGCGGCCGCGCCGACCATGACTACTGAAACCAGCACAGCGGCTATGCGTCGACCCACGATGGTTCCCCTAAACTGCGCGGCCGCGGCCGGGCTAGACGTCCAGCAACTTCTTCAGGAACTGGCCGGTGTAACTCTCTTCGACCTTCGCCAAATCCTCCGGCGTGCCGGTACCGATGACGTACCCGCCTCGCGACCCGCCATCCGGGCCGAGGTCGATGACCCAGTCGGCAGTTTTGATGACGTCCAGGTTGTGCTCGATCACGATCACGGTGTTGCCGCCGTCAACCAGCCGACCGAGTACTCCGAGCAGCTTGCGGATGTCATCAAAGTGCAGGCCGGTGGTCGGCTCATCGAGCACGTAGATCGTCCGGCCGGTCGACCTGCGCTGCAGCTCGGCTGACAGCTTGACCCGCTGTGCCTCGCCCCCCGACAGCGTAGGCGCCGGCTGACCAAGTCGCACGTAGCCGAGGCCGACATCGACGAGCGTCTTCAGGTGCCGGTGGATGGACGGAACCGGCTCGAAGAACTCGGCAGCCTCCTCGATGGGCATCTGCAGCACGTCCGCGATCGTCTTGCCCTTGTAGTGGACCTGCAGCGTGTCGGTGTTGTACCGGGCGCCGTGGCACACCTCGCACGGCACGTACACGTCCGGCAAAAACTGCATCTCGATCTTGATGGTGCCGTCACCTGCGCAGGCTTCGCACCGACCGCCCTTGACATTGAACGAGAACCTGCCGGGCTGGTAACCGCGCACCTTGGCCTCGGTCGTCTGCGCGAACAGCTTCCGCACGCTGTCGAACACGCCGGTGTAGGTGGCCGGATTGGACCGCGGCGTCCGGCCGATCGGGCCCTGGTCCACGTGCACGACCTTGTCGAGCGACTGGATTCCGGTGATCTTGGCATGCTTGCCGGGCACGATCCTGGTGCCGTGCAGCTCCCGCGCCAGCGCGCTGTACAGGATGTCGTTAACCAGCGTCGACTTGCCCGACCCGGAAACACCGGTCACGGCGATGAACATCCCGAGCGGGAACGCGACGTCGACGCCTTTGAGGTTGTGCTGAGCCGCGCCCTTGACGACGACGTCGCGGCCCTTCTCCCGCTTACGGCGCTTGGCCGGTATCGCAATGGCCTCGCGGCCGGTCAGGTACGCCCCGGTGATCGAGTCCTTGCTGGCCAGCAGCTCCTCGAGCGGACCGGAGACGACGATGTTGCCGCCGTGCTCCCCGGCCCGCGGCCCGATGTCCACGATCCAGTCCGCCGACCGGATGGTGTCTTCGTCGTGCTCCACGACAATGAGCGTGTTGCCCAGGTCGCGGAGCCGCAGCAGCGTCTCGAGCAGTCGGTGATTGTCGCGCTGGTGCAAGCCGATCGAGGGCTCGTCCAGCACGTACAGCACGCCGACAAGACCAGAGCCGATCTGGGTCGCGAGTCTGATCCGCTGCGCCTCGCCGCCAGCGAGAGTGGCGGACGCACGATCCAGGGTGAGGTAGTCGAGGCCGACGTCGAGCAGGAAGCCAAGCCGGGCGTTGACCTCCTTGAGAATCCGCCCGGCGATTTGCATGTCCCGATCGGACAGCTGCAGCGACAGCAGCAGCTTCGCTAGCTCGCCGATGGGCAGCGCGCAGTAGTCGGCGATCGACCGCTCGTCCACCGTGACGGCTAGCGACACCGGCTTGAGCCGCGCGCCGTGACACGTCGGGCACGGCACCTCGCGCATGAACTCAGCGAACCGCTCCCGGCTGTACTCGCTGTCAGAGTCGGAATGGCGTCGCTCGATGTACGGGATCGCGCCTTCGAAGTTCGTGTAGTAGGACCGCTCGCGGCCATACCGGTTCTTGTACCGGACGTGGACCTGCTTGTCGTAGCCGTACAGCAGAGCCCGCTGCGCCTTGGCTGGCAGCCGTTCCCACGGCGTGTCGACCGTGAAGCCGAGTGCGTCGCCGAGCGCGTCGATTAGCCGGAGGAAGTAGTCGCTGACGTGACCGCCGGTCCAGACCGCGATCGCGCCGTCGGCTAGCGTGCGTTCGGGCTCGGAGATGACGAGCTCCGGGTCGACCTCCATCTTCGTGCCGAGGCCGGTGCAGTCCGGGCACGCGCCCCACGGGGAGTTGAAGGAGAACGACCGCGGCTCCAGCTCGTCGAACGACAAGTCGTCGTACAGGCACGCCAGATGCTCGGAGTACATCCGCTCGCGGTTCGGATCGTCGTCGGGCAGGTCAACGAAGTCGAGCACGACGACGCCGCCAGCGAGGCCCAGCGCGGTCTCGACCGAGTCGGTCAGCCGGCGCCGCGCCGACTCTTTCACGTCGAGCCGGTCGACGATGACCGCGATGTCGTGCTTCTCGTACTTCTTCAGCGCGGGTAGCTCGCCGCTCACCGCGTCATCGAGCCGGATGACGGTCCCGTCGACGCGCGCCCGCGAGAAACCCTTGATCTGCAGGTCGCGCAGCATCTCGGTGTACTCGCCCTTACGGCCACGGACGACCGGCGCGAGAACCTGGAACCGGGTCCCCTCGGGTAGCTCGAGCACCCGGTCCACGATCTGCTGGGGTGTCTGGCGCGCGATCGGCCTGCCACACACCGGGCAGTGCGGCTTGCCCACCCTGGCGAACAGCAGCCGGAGGTAGTCGTAGACCTCGGTGATCGTGCCGACCGTGGACCGCGGGTTGCGGCCAGCCGCCTTCTGGTCAATGGAAACGGCTGGCGACAGCCCGTCGATAAAGTCGACATCGGGCTTGTCCATCTGACCGAGGAACTGACGCGCGTATGCCGACAGCGACTCCACATACCGGCGCTGGCCCTCGGCGAAAATCGTGTCGAAGGCAAGGCTCGACTTGCCCGAACCAGACAGCCCGGTGAATACGATCATGGCGTCCCGCGGCAGATCAAGCGACACGTCCTTGAGGTTGTGCTCGCGGGCACCGCGGACGACGAGACGATCTGCCACTTTGCGCTCAGTTCTCCCGGTATGTACAGCCAAGGTCAGACGGGATGGGCCGCCAGGTCATGCTATCCGGGGGCGCTGACAAAACAGGGGCCGAAGTGGCTGGCCGCTCGCGACATGGCGCGAATCGGCATAGCCAACCGGCCAGCGCGACCGCCACGGACCCGGACAGGCCCGTTACAACGCCAGGTCAGGTGCTCAGATTCCCGGACCTGCCCTAGATTCAGGGGCGTGCGCAACTATCTCGACCCAGCCGACCCAGCCGACCCAGCTGATCCGGCCGATCCGGCCGCCGTTGCCGGCGAGCTGAAGCTCGCTGTCGACGCCGCCACCACGCGGTTGCTGCAGACAGCAGCCCGCATCACCGATCAGCAAGCCGGCGAACCCTCGCTGCTGCCCGGCTGGAGCCGCGGGCACGTGCTGACGCACCTCGCCCGCAACGCCGATGGCCTGCGCAACCTGTTGATCTGGGCGCACACGGGCGTCGTCACGCCGCAATATGCGGATCAAGACGAGCGGGAGCGCGGCATCGCGGCCGGCGCCGGTCGCCGCGCTGCTGAGTTGGTAGCTGACCTCGAGGGATCCGCCGCTGGCTTGGCGGCTCAGGCGGACCGGCTGCGGCCCCAAGACTGGGCCGCCGAAGTACGCGGGCGCCGCGGCCCCCCGCATCCGGCGTGGTTCACGCTCCGGCGGCGGCTGTCCGAGGTGGAAATCCACCACGTCGATCTGCGGGCCGGATATGGACCCGACGACTGGCCAGCCCCATTCGCGACCGCGTCGCTGAAGCGGATCGCCGCTGATTTCGCCGACGACGAGACCCCGGCCGCTCGCCTTGTGAGCCCGGACGCTGGCCTCGCACTACAGATCGGTCCGCCCGAGGCCGTGCCGCCGGTCGAGGTCAGCGGGCCTGTCCGGGCGATGCTGGCCTGGCTGATCGGGCGTAGCGACGGCGCCCGGCTGACAACCACGCCAGCCGGTCAGCTGCCGACCGTGCCGCCGTGGTAGCTATCGTGATGAGTCGCTGAATGGCGAAATTGGCCGTAGCGGAGACGAGGAGAGCATGACCTACACCGGGAACGTGACCGCAGGCGGCGCGGCCGACACCAGGGAACTGCCCGGCCTGACCATCACGAAAGTGGCGGTCGGGCCCATGGACAATAACGCGTACTTCTTGCGGTGCACGCAGACGGGCGCCCTCGCGCTCGTCGACGCGGCGAACGAGGCCGGCACGCTGCTGCGCCTCATCGCTGACGAGCCGCTCGGCCTCATCATCACAACGCATCAGCACTGGGATCATCACGCGGCGCTCCGCGAAGTGCAGCATGCCACCGGGGCCGCGACGGCCGCGCACCCGGATGACGTGTCCGGCATACCCATCCCGGTCACCCGGCCCGTCCGCGGCGGCGACACCGTGACCGTCGGGGACGCCACCCTGTCGGTCATCCATCTGCGCGGTCACACGCCCGGCAGCATCGCGCTGCTGTATGACGGCGGCGGTGAACTCGCCGACGAGCCGCACTTGTTCACTGGCGATTCGCTGTTCCCCGGCGGCCCAGGAAATACCCAGAATGACCCGCAGCGCTTCGGCAGCCTGATGACCGATCTTGAGGAGCGGATCTTCGCCGAACTGCCCGACGGGACGTGGGTCTACCCGGGCCACGGCAAGGACACCACGCTCGGAACCGAGCGCCCGCACGTCCCGGAATGGCGCGCCCGCGGCTGGTAGCTAGTCGGCGGCTGCTCCCCCGGCGGGGTCACAGGAAGGCGTAGCAGGCGTCCATCACGGCCTTGTTTCGCGGATTGCGCCACCGCGGCCCCATCTGGTTCGTCACGTAGCCGACGGCCAAGCGCGCGTCCGGGTCGCAGAACCCCACCGACCCGCCAGCGCCGAAATGGCCGAAACACCGCGCCCCGTTGCCGAGCTGACGCTCGGGATGGGTGAGCTGGAATCCCAGCCCGAATCGGGACGGGCGCTCCAGCACCAGGTCCTTGCCGTACACCTGTTCTCGCGTCGCGTCCGCCAGCGCACCGCCCGCCACGACACCCGCGCCGCCAGCAGCCAGCGCCGTGTAGATGCGCGCTATGCCAGCGGCCGTGGCGTGCGCGTTCGCTGACGGGATCTGCGCAGACCGCCACGCCGGCGTGTTGACCACGCCCACGCCGGAGAAATCAGGCGGATTGAAGTAGGCGTTGAGCGCCATCTCGTTATTGGGAACGGAGTCGCTCTGCGTCGCCGCCGTCGCGTGTGCGCGGTCGGGCCAGTGGAACTCGGCGACCCGGCCGTGCTCGGCCGCGGCTAGCCCGATGTGCACGTCGGCGCCGAGTGGGCCGGCCACATCCCGGCGCAGGAACTCGCCCACGCTCATCCCGGTGGTCCGCCTGATCAGCTCGCCGCCCAGATAGCCGAACGTGTTGACGTGATAGCCGTGGCCCGCACCCGGCTGCCACCACGGCTCCTCTGCGGCCAGTAGCGACGTCATGCGCTGCCAGTCGAGGCCGCTGCCGGGCGGCAGTGGCTGGCGGACGGCTGGCAGCCCGGCCTGATGACTCAGCACCTGGCGCACCGTGATGGTGTCCTTGCCGGCCGCGCCGAACTCTGGCCAGTACCGGATCACCTGCGCGTCCGGATCGACCACGCCGCGCCCGGCCAGGCTGGCCAGGCAGACCGCCAGCAGTCCTTTGCCGACGGAGAACACGTTCACCAGCGTGTCCTGCGTCCATGGCCGCGTTCGGCGTGCGTCGATCCAGCCGCCCCACAGGTCCGCTACCACAATCCCGTTGAGGGTGACGCTGACAGCTGCGCCGAGCTCACCCCGTTCCCGGAAATTGGCTTCGAACTCTGACCGCAAAGGCGCAAACCTCGGGTCGCACCAGCCGCCGATCGGTGCCTGGCTCATCTACCTTTGCCCACCTTCCTGCCGTGCCGGCGCCGCGTGCGCATGGTTTAGTAGTCTGCCCGGAGATGGCACAGGTGCGCGACGTGGCGATCATCGGGGCCGGCCTGCTCGGGCTGGCAGCCGGCCGCGCCCTCGTGGCCCGCGGCAACGACGTGGTCATGCTGGAGCAGGCCGATGTCGGCCACGCCGGATCGGGGTCGAAGGGCAGTTGCCGGATCTTCCGCCTCGGGTATCCCGACGCGACGTACGTGGCCGCGGCCCGGCGGGCTGGCGACATGTGGCGCGCGGTGGAGGACGAGGCCGGGCGGCGCATCCTGCTGCCCACGCCGCAGCTGACGTTCGGAGCCGGGCTCGGCGCAGTGCGCGAGGCCATGCACGCAGCCGGCGCGCCGTGCGAGATGCTGACGGCGCGCGAAGCCGCTGTGCGGTTCCCGGCGCTTCGCGTCGGCGGCCCGGCGCTCTTGGAGCCGGAGTCCTGCGTGATTGCCGCCGATGTCGCGCTGTCGGCGCTGGCAGCGAGCGTTCCCGACATCAGGACTGGCGTGCACGTCCTGCGCCTGGCCGACGACGGCCACCAGGTCACCGTGCACACCAGCGCGGGCCCGGTGACCGCTCGCACCGCGGTGATTACCGCAGGTCCGTGGTCTGGCGAGCTGCTGGCGCCGGTCGGTGTGCCCCTGCCGGGCCGACCGACCCTCGAGCAGGTCGCCTACCTGCGACCTACCGGGCCGACCGCAGCGGCACCCATCTTCATCTGCCACGCCGAACGCGCACCGTATGGACTGCCTGTTCCGGGGTCGCCGCTCTACAAGGTCGGGCTACATCCGAGCGGGCCGGTCGTCGACCCCGATGCGCAGGACCAATCCGAGGATCAGTACCTGATCGGGAAGCTGTCCGAGGTCGCAGCCAAGTACCTGCCCGGTTACGATCCAGTGCCCGCCGCGACCGAGCGCTGCATCTACGACAACAGCCCGGATGAGGACTTTGTCATCGACCGGATCGGGAACGTCGTCGTCGGCAGCGGCACGTCCGGTCACGGCTTCAAGTTCGGTCCGCTCTTCGGCGAATGGCTCGCCGACCTCGTTACCAACGCACCAGGCGGCCTTGCGCCGGAGCTACGGCAGCGCTTCGCGCTCAGTCGGTTCCGGCCGGCAAGCGAAGTGCCGAGCCGGACTAGTTCGGACTCCGCGCTCGCGCCCCGCAAGCGAGGCGCGGCGCGGAGTTGAGCTAGCCAGGGCTGGGCGCTACGCGCCCCGCAAGCGAGGCGCGGCGCGGAGTTGAGCTAGCCAGGGCTGAGCGCTGCGCGCCCCGCAAGCGAGGCGCGGCGCGGAGTTGAGCTAGCCAGGGCTGGGCACTGCGCGGACTCGTGCTAGTTAGGGCTAGGCGCCTTGAACCTGAGCGTCACGCCGAAGTTGCCGGCCGGCGCACGAACGACCGCCACAGCAGGACGGATGCTGGCGGGCAGCGCCGTGAGTTGCCGCGCGATTGCATTGGCCGCGCGCCTGGTGGTCAGCCCGATGATTTCGGCTTGCCGGTAGGGCGCCGAGCTACTGACCACCGGGCCTGCGTCAGTGAAGCTGTAGATGTCGATCGAGCCGCGCGCCGCGAGAACCTGCAGCGCAGTCAGCAGCCGCGCATCGACGAGGCCGCCCGTCAAAGCCAGGCGCGGGGCCGGATAGACGTGCACCTTGTGATTGCCGATCAGCTTTAGCCCAGCGCTCTGCCGGGCGGTGAACGCGCTGCTAGCTGCCTGGCTGTAGGCCGCCTGTCCGCCCGCCACGACGACGCGGAGCTGGACGACCTCCTGCCCGGCACCGAATACGGCGATGATCTCGGGTGCCGTCATCGGGAGCTGAGCGCCGTACTGCGCCCGGACGGCCGGTGTCGCGACGACCACCGCGCCAGCGGCTGGCAAGGCCACGCCGCGCTTGAGCACCACCTGGCCGCTATTGCCGTAGCCGGCCTGCGCGATGGTGGCGCACGTCGCCGGGTCACAACCGATGACGGCGTTCTGCCTGACCTCGGTAGCGATCCAGGCCGCGGCTGCGGTGGTGTTCGCCGCGACAGCACGCGCCGCGGCTGCTCGCGCCAGCTTCTGCGCTCGGGTCAGCGCGGGCTTCGTCGTCCGTGAGTGCGCTGCGTGGTGTGACGCGGGAGCGCCGGTCAGCGCGACGACCGCGGCGACAACAGCGAGGACGACGATGGCAGCGACTGCCGCCACTGCTATCTTGCGGGCCCTGTCGATCTTGCGAGCGTCGGGTACGCGCAGGATGCGGCGGCGCACAAACAAGCGCAGCGTGGTGCCGATGACCTTGACCCATGACGGTTCGGCGATCGGCGCCATGCGCGCCGGCGCGCCGCCTGTCGCGCCACCGGTAGGGGCCGGGCTGTCCAGCCGGTATCCCGATGGCGGCGAGGTGTCACTGGACACTAAGAACTCCCGGGCCGCGAACAGGTAGGCCACACGGCCCTATCCGGCTTATCTCAGCACATCCGGCGTTGCCTATTCAGGTGGATGATGCCGATTGTTACTCAACATTTCCGGCTATCACGTCGCGCTGGCGCTGTTGCGGTCGCGTCTAGCAGGCTGGCGACGCGTAAGCCGTGCGTAGCGGTCGAGGGCGGCCCGGATCGTGTCCTGTTGCGACGGGAACGTGACGCTTCGCTGCTGAGCCGCCGCGCCCAGCTTGCTGGCCAGCGCAGGGTCATCGAGCACGGCTGCCACCGCGTCAGCCAGTGCGGCCGGATCTTCGGGCGGGACCAGGATGGCGCCACCTGCCCCGGTCAGCTCCGGTGTCCCGCCGACGCGCGTCGCGACGACGGGCCTGCCCGCCCGCATCGCCTCCTGGATGATGAACGCGCGCGCTTCCCAGCGGCTCGGTACCACCACTACATCGGCAGCCGCGAGCAGCGCTGGCACGTCGTCGCGCGCGCCGAGCAGCACCACGTCCACGCCGACCTGGCTCGCTTGGGCACGCAAGGCCGCGGCGAGCGGGCCCGTGCCCGCGATCACCGTGCGCGGCCGCGGCTCACGGTCGCCAAGCCGGGCCGCAGCGTCGATGAGCACATCCAGACCTTTTTGCCGCGCGAGCCTGGCAACGGCCAGCACGACCGGGCGCCCAACACCGCCCAGCTCCGCTCGAGCCGCTGCTACTTGCGCAGCCGTCGGGGCCGGTCGCAGCGGCGCTGGCACATCGAATTGCTCCGCCCGCGCGCCGCGGGCGGACATCCGCGTCACTAGATCGGCCGACGCGCACAGCACCATGTCGGCCCGGCGCGCGCAGATCTGCTCGAGCAAGGCGTAGACGACACGACCTGTCCCGCGAGCCGGCGGCGCGTTGTGCACCGTCACCGCTAGCGCCGGCCGACGGCGCCTGGGCAGCGTCGCGATCGCCAGCGCCGCGAAGGCGCCCGCGCGGACCCCGTGAGCGTGCACGACGTTGGTCTGGCGCGCGGCGAGGTCGGCTCGGAGCCGGGCGACGGCCACCGCGTCGCGCCCCGGTCGCGGGCGGTCGCCGATCGGCACGGCCGCAGTGGCCGTGTCCTCGGGCAGCAGCGCCAGCGTTCCGGCCGGGCCGAACACTGTTACGCCCCACCCGGCAGCCCGGACACCGTCGGCGAGCACTCTCACATGGCCCGCTGTTCCACCTGAGGCGCTGCCCAGCACGAACGCGACACGCAAGCGCCGCGCGCTGTCCCCGGTCACCGTGCGAGAGCCTGACGGACCCTGGTCACGACGGCACGCAATTCGCCGCCGTCAAGGACATAGGCGACCAGCGCGAACACGGCGACCGCGCATCCCGCAGCAAGCGCGGCGGCCAGCGCAGCCGCGACTGGGCCGGTTATTGGCAGTACTGCTGCCACTCCAGCGCCCGCGCCGCCGCCAGCCACGGCTGCTGCCAGACCGGCCAGCGCGGCGCGGCCCGCACCAGCTAGCGCCGCGGGGCCGAGCGCGCTGCGAACGGCGACGACCAGCGCGACGCCCGCGACCGTCAGGCCGATGCTGCTGCCGAGCGCCAGCATTCCGACGACCCAGCGCGCGGGGGCGATCCCGACCAGCACAACATCGGCCACGACAACGACCAGCCAGCCGACCCCCACCGCGACTGCCGCCACCCTGGTACGTCGGCCCGCCAGCAACACCCGGGACAGGCAGGCGACCAGGCCGTAACCCGCCAGGCCAGGTGCGAACAGCGCGAGGCCCGCGGCGAGCTCGCCGACCTGGGCCTGCCTCGCAGCCAGGAAGTGCGCAGCGGGTATCGCGATGGCGAACATCAGCGCCGTGCCGAGGAACGACATGAGCAGCACCGCTCGAGCTGATCCAGCCGCCGTCTGGTCGAAGTCCTCTCCATCGCGCGCAGACAGTACGGGGAACGCGCTGACCGCGATCGAGATCGCCAGCACCGCGTACGCGGCCTCGAACACCTGCCAGCCGTACTGGTAGAGCACGAACGCCGCGTGCGGCCCGCTCCCGTTCGCGAGCAGGATCACCACGAGCTGTGC
>Ga0126371_10006432_pt1 | contig 10461 bp, 6 predicted proteins | sample PanSoiMetaPlot_4_FD_110145 | JGI IMG/M metagenome (GOLD analysis project Ga0126371, IMG submission 110145) | Tropical forest soil microbial communities from Panama - MetaG Plot_4 | ecosystem: Environmental > Terrestrial > Soil > Tropical forest > Bulk soil | place: Panama | collected 2016-02-17
ACACATTTCTCCTCGATGTCTCCGGCTCAATGACCATCCGAAGAGACGTAGTGAACGCAATAGTCAACTGGATCGATCAATTACCCCCAGACGATCATGTGGAGCTATTTGCATTCGGCGAAACCTATAGAGAGATTGGAAACCCCACGTCAAGCAGAGCAGCGCTGATATCCGGGCTGAAAACTCTGCGCTCAGGAGATCAGAAAACCAATCTGTACCTTGCACTGGAGCGCGGCATCATGAACGCCGAACGCACCGACGCCAGCCTCCCGGAAGGCCGCCTGATCATCCTTCTGACTGACGGCAAAAACGAAGGCGACAACGGTGGCATCAGTGAAGCAAAGCTGCATGAAGACATACGCAACGGCCACGTTCCCATTTATGCGGTCGGCCATACCCGCCTCGGCGCAACCGAGCAGGACATTTATCTCGGGAAGATGAAGGCATTTGCCGAGGAGTCCGGCGGCTTCTACGACTGCGGCGGGACCTTGACCAGTGTTCTTTGTCGTCCAAATGCTTCCCTAAAGGAATCGTTCGAGAGACTCAGCGCACGGATGAACGGATTGTTTGTCGTGCAAATGAAGTGTGACAGCTGCCAGGAGAGCGACAATCATGATCTGCAGATCACGCTAACAAATGGATCGACCGGTCGAATTCCAGTCGCCTTAGCCATCTTGCCCGTGCCGGCAAAAACAAGCCCTGTATGGCTCTACATTGTTGGGACTTTGCTCCTGCTTGTCGTTCTGGTACTCGTCTGGTTTGTTTTCAGGAAGCAGCCTCAGCCGCAGATTGGGGTTGAGGTTCCTCCACAGGGAGAAGTCCCCCAACAGGAGTCGGGCTTGCCCGCGCACATCACGATTGTCAGCGGCCCGGCACCGGGGCAAGTGTATCAGTTCAAGCTCCTCGCCACAGTAGTGATAGGACGGGACCCTGGATGCGAAGTCATCCTGCTGGACGACAAAGAGATTTCCAGCCGCCACTGCGAATTAATCAGAACGGGCAATCGCGTCGAGATCTCGGATTTGGGATCGCTGAACGGCACGCTTCTCAACGGCGCACACGTTGTCGCTCGTCAGCGCGTCGAGGATGGCGATCTGATTCGTGTCGGCCGGACCGAATTTCGCGTCCGCTTTAAGGAGCGCGCATGAGGTTCGTTGCTGGCAACGCTCAGAACATCGGAGCACGTCCACAGCAGCAGGACGCGTTCGGCTTTTCCGACCCAGGTGATCCAAAGTTTGTGTCGCACGCGGGTTTCCTGGGCGTGGTGGCGGACGGAATGGGAGGTCTCACGCACGGAAGCGAAGCCAGCCGCTCCGCTGTGCACGCTTTTCTCGCCGCTTACAAGCGCAAATCCGCGGGCGAGTCTATTCCCAAGGCTCTGACACGTTGCCTGGGCGAGGCCAATCTCGGCGTCGATCGCATCGCCAAGACCGTCCCTGCGGCCGAAGAAGTCGGAACGACTTTAGTTGCCGCCGTTCTGCATGATCACACTCTCTACTGGATATCGGTCGGGGACAGCCGTGTCTACCTGCTTCGCGGAAACACTGTTACGCAACTCACCGCCGATCACGTTTATGCCCGTGAACTCAATCGCCAGGCTGCAGAAGGGAAGATCTCTCTGCGCGAGGCGCTGAATCATCCGGAGCGTTCGTCCCTGACCAGCTACCTGGGACAGACTGAACTTGTCCACGTTGACAAGAATGTACGCCCACTCGAAGTGAAGAGCGACGATTGCGTTATGCTTTGCACCGACGGGTTCTACCGCGCACTCACTGAGGAGGAACTCGTCGCGGGTTTCCGCAAGGTCCCGCAAATGGCCTGCGACACGTTACTGGGACAAGCTCTCGCCAAGAACCGCAAGCAACAAGATAACCTCACGGTAATCGCGCTCAAGCGCCTCACGCGCTCACGGTTTCCCCGGAGGCTCAAGCTGGGGCTCACTGCCGTTGCCATGCTCTTGATCATAGTCGGCGGAGGGGCCGGATACTTGATCGGAAGACATTTTGCGCCCACTTCTGCTGGTAAGCCGTCTCCAGGCAAACCTGATCAAACCGCGTCTCCAACTCCGCCTCAACAGCCGACCCCAGGTCCACAACCCAGCCAGCAAAATGCGTCCCAACCTGAAAACCCTTCAGCGGCGATCAAAAGCTCTCAGAACTCCACCAAGACCGACAGGAAAAAAAACGATCACGCCACCGCAGGCGGAAGCACAAAGGAACCCGCGCAAACGCAACATGCGCCCAAGCAACATACAACGCACGCGGGACAACAACAGTCCACGCAACAGGCGCCACCGACCACCCCGGATGCAGGCGAACCTGAGGACAAAACCATAATATTTTCGCAACCTAAACAGAAGTCAGATCAGCAGAACTCGGATCAGCAGGGCAAGCCGAGCTCAGGTCAACCAGCGGCGACCCCGCCTGCGAAACCGACAACGCCTGCTGCGCCGTCACAGCCGAACACCCAGGACAAGAAAGACACTCCCACGCCTCCAGGCAACGATGATCAGACGGGCCCTCCGCCTGCACCGCCAAAGGACAATCCGCCACTATCTCACCCGAACACCGCTCTCTTAATAAGCAACACGTACATTCAAGGAGCACGCACATGCCATTTGTGACTAACTTTGTCAGTAGAACGGGGGGCCGTGAAATCAATGAAGACTACTGCGGCTTCCTCGAACTGGGCGAAGCTGCGTGTTGGGTGGTAGCTGACGGCCTGGGAGGTTATCAGGGAGGAGAAGCAGCAGCGAGAATTGCAGTACAAGCAGCTCTCGATTCGTTCAAGACCAACCCGAAGTTATCCACGGACGCACTGCACAGTCACTTGGAGGCCGCACAACAAGCTGTGCTGCAGGCACAGAAGGCCCAATCCAGGTTGTCCACCATGCGCACGACGATCGTCGTGCTGATCACCGACTCCAGGCACGCTTTGTGGGGTCATGTTGGAGACTCGCGTCTCTACTGCTTCGAAAACGGCCGGATCGTGTTCTGCACCAGCGATCACAGCGTGGTACAGGCAATGGTGGAGGCCAGAGAACTGTCTCCTGACCAGATCCGCCATAATGAAGACCGCAATCGATTGCTCCGCTGTCTCGGAAACGCGGAGGGCGAGCTTCGTCCGACGATTCTGCCTCACCCACGGATCCTGCCTCACGGTACTTCCTTTCTACTCTGCACTGACGGCTTTTGGGAAAACATCACCGAAAGCGAAATGGAGGTCGATTTTACGAAAGCAGAAGCACCCGGCCAATGGCTTGCATGGATGACCGACAGGGTCATGGAACACGTCAACGAAGAGAGCGATAACTACACTGCAATTGTCGCAACCTTGAACTCCACGCCGGCTTCTGACGCGCCATCTTTATCAAGGTCACCCAAGGTCGCCAAGGCGCAGCCCAAGACTCCAACAGGATCGCTGCTCCGCTCGGCGTTATCGATAGTGCTGGCCACCAGTGTCACGGTCCTGTGGGCCGCAACCTGGTTCTGTCCATCGCGGAAAGGAGAGCGCAGCTTCCAAATACAAGCCGCAACGTCTGTCGGTGCGCAAAATGCGGAGATATGAACCTAGAAACGTTATGTATGGGCTGCATGCGGGACAAAGGCGATGCCCGAGTCTGTCCCGAATGCGGCTTTGAAGAAGGAACGCCGCCAGAGCGTCCGGGACAGCTTTGGCCGCGCACAATCCTCGAAGAAAAATATGTGATCGGGCGTGTCCTCGGCCAGGGAGGCTTCGGCATTACCTACCTGGCGTGGGATGGCGTATTGGACCGCAAACTCGCCATCAAAGAGCATTATCCGCGAGAAATCTGTACTCGTGGCCGCGATGAAACTACTGTCCAGCCGCTTACGCATCGCCTTAACGACGAGTACACATACGGCTTGAAGAAATTCGTAGAAGAAGGTCGAGCGATGGCTCGTTTCTACGATCATCCCGGAATCGTCTTGCTGCTCGACTTCTTCGAAGCACACGGCACAGCCTACATTGTCATGGCCTATATCGCAGGCATGACCTTCAAGCAGTATCTCCAGAGCCACGGAGGCAAGATCGGCTTCGGTCCCGCACTCGACATCATCACTCCCGTGATGGATGCGTTGCGCGAAGTGCATCGCATGGGCATGCTGCATCGCGACGTCAGCCCCGATAACATCTACATCAACGAAAAGAAGGAAGTGAAGATTCTCGATTTCGGTTCCACGCGCTATGCCGTGCGCGAGTTCTCTCAGGTACCGGCAGTGAAGCCTGGATATTCGCCTATCGAGCAATACGGCCAAGCGGGAAAACAAGGAACATGGACGGACGTGTATGCCACTGCGGCAACGCTGTATCGCGCGATCACAGGCCAGGTTCCGCCCGATGCGCCCGACAGGTTGAAGGCAGATCCTTTGATTCCGCCCAGCCGCATGGGGATCCAGATACCTCCTTCATCTGAAAAGGCGCTGATGAGGGCACTCTCAGTGCAGGCGAAAGATCGTTTCCAGACAATGGACCATTTCTGGAACGCGCTTGTTCCCTACGAGGCTCCTCCCTCAAATGAATCGAGCCGAGCGAAATGGCCCGTGCTGTGGATGATTGCCGCCTGCCTCCTGCTGCTCACCACTGCTTCATTTGCTTCGCTATGGGTCCGCGGGCGACAGCAACTGGTGCATGCGCGACAGGGAGTGGTGCTTGCGCCAGACACTTCGTCGGCACTCCGAAGTCAGGTCGCTGACCTGAACAGCCAGCTTTCTGCCAAACAGAAGAACATTGACGATCAAAATGCACAAAACACGACACTCCAAGAACAGCTCGCCAATGCTCAGAAACAGAATCAAAAGCTAACCGCGCGGCTTGAAAAAACCAGCGGCGATTCCGCGAAAGCCTCTACGGATCTCACCGCCTTGAACGAACAACTCAAGACGGCCAATGCCAACAATGAAAATCTACAGGCGCAGATCACCGGCCTGCAGCAACTCGTCAAGAATGTGCAAGAGCAGCTGACTGCGCGCAAAGCTGTAACCCTGACGAATTCACGTTGCTATTACTGGAATGGCGACTGGGACCTTAAGTCGGAGACACCGGCTCAGCCCGATGGCGAATTCGATGGCAGGAATCTGCGCTATCTCTTGTGTGTGTTCAAGGGTACGAATCCATTCCCGGGGAAACAGTTCTACTCTTCCGCAATGGATGTGCGATATTTCGGGCCCGACAGACAGCTCAAAAAACGCAACCTCGTCGGCGCGTCCGCAGCACCCGGGCAGGCACAGTGGGCTGCGTTTTCGGGCTGGGGTTATGACAAGCCTGGAAGCTTCAGCAGGGGGGAATGGACCGTTGAAGTCTGGTGTGAGGGCCAGAAGCTTGGGCAACTACGTTTTCACGTGCGCTAAAACGGTGACTCAGGCTGATGCTGCACGAGTCAGTTGAGCAGTTGTGGGATATGACCGCTATAAGTTAAGCGGCAGGGAGGCAAACCATGCAACGACTGTCGAAAGGGTTCTACCTCAGTTCTCCAATTGTCGGCATTTTTTCCATGGTCATTCTTGGAATCTCGATGATCGGGATCCTCTCCGGATCCTCGTTCAATGACATCGCTTCGGGCTGGGCCTTCCTGATTGTGTTGGCGGTGCTTGGCTCGATTTACGCCAGCATCGTGACTCTCGTTTTTTTTTACAAGATCTGGAGCGCCATCGCCGACCAATATGCGCGTACCACCCCAGGAAAGGCTGTCGGTTTCCTGTTCATCCCACTTTTCGGCCTCTACTGGATCTTTCAAGTTCTCTGGGGATTCGCCAAGGACTGCAACGCCTACATCGATCGGCACTCGATCACTGCCCAAAAGCTCCCGGAAGGCTTGTTTCTGGCTTGCGCAATTCTGCAAGTCGCCGGCCTCGTCCCGTACTTGGGCATTCTCAGTGTCCTCGTTGGCCTGATCCTCTTTGCCACCCTGATCTCGAAAACCTGCGACACTCTCAACAATTTCGACAAGAGAGTAAAGCTGCCGACTCTGTCGCTGTATTTTCTGTCGGGAGAATTTGCGAATGATTCTCTCGAGATCCCTATGAACGGCCTGACCATGGGGCGCGACCCGCAGAAAGCCAACCTCATCTTTGACTCCCCGAAGATCTCCTCGGCCCATGCACGACTCACCCCCACCGGCAGCGGTCAGATATTGGTGGAAGACTTGAACTCCATGAACGGTACGTTCTATCGGCAACAGAGAGCCGGGGCACAGGTCATCGGCTGGGACTGGGTGCAATTCCGGGGACAGATGTTGTTCGATACCGGTGCGCGCTTGCGCCTGGCGGACGGCGTGAGTGAATTTGAGATCAGGAAACAATGACTCCAGAAACACTCTGCATGGGCTGTATGTGCGAACGGGACGGCACGCAGGTGTGCCCGAACTGCCACTACCGCCATGGCAGTCCTCCCGACACACCCCTGGTGCTGCAGCCAGGCACTATGCTCACCAATAACTACCTCGTTGGCAAGAAACTGGGCCAGGGAGGATTCGGCATCACCTACATCGGTTACGACTTCTCGGCGAAGCTCAGGGTGGCGATTAAAGAATATTTCCCTCGCGAGATTTCCACGCGCGCCGGTGATGGCCACACTGTCAGCCCGATCAGTCAGGCCTACCGGGCAGATCTGAACTATGGCCTGCATAAATTTGAGGAAGAGGCCCGCGCGATCGCTCAGTTTAGGAATCAACCCGGTATCGTTTCATTCCTGAACTTCTTCCAAAGAAACGGCACTGCCTACATCGTGATGGGGTATGTAGAGGGCGACACACTGCAAAAATATCTGCTGCAGCGAGGCAACAGGATTTCTTTTGAAGCGGCCCTGCAAATTTTGAGCCACGTGATGAAAGCCCTCGAAGATATCCACCACGTAAACCTTCTGCACCGCGACATCAGCCCGGACAATATATATATCGAACGGGATGGCAATGTAAGGCTCCTTGATTTTGGCGCTGCAAGACAAGCCTTCGGCGAACAGAGCCGGAGCCTATCGGTCGTTCTGAAGCCCGGATACGCGCCCGAAGAACAGTATCGAACTCGAGGCCGCCAGGGTCCTGCTACCGATATCTATGCCCTTGGCGCTACGTTTTATCGTTCGATCACCGGCAGGGTTCCCACCGAATCACTCGACCGTCTGCAAAATGATGATCTTATCCCTCCTCGGGCTATGGGCATTCAGATGCCACAGCGGTCCGAGACGGCCTTGCTCAAAGCTCTGGCCGTGAAAGCGGAGAATCGCTTTCAGTCTGCCCTGGAGTTCCGCAACGCCATCACTCCAATCAGCGATAGCGGCAGAGTGCTTCGTGTTGTCGGCCCGAGGGTGCTCCATAAGCCTGGGATCGTTGCTGCGCTGCTCGTCAGTTTCGCGATTACGCTCGGCTTGAACCTTGCCGGCAACGGGTACCAAGTCTTGGAGATATTCCCCCTGCTGGCCATTTTCGTCCTGATGCTCTTCATGTTTCAGCGAATGTGGAAGTCTATTCAGAACGGCCACGCTCGCATGAAACCCGACAAAGCCCTTGCTTTCTGCTTCATTCCGATTTTCAACCTGTACTGGTCATTCCCGGTAATGTGGGGTTTTGCGGTGGACTACAACCGCTACCTTGACCATCAGCGTCTGAAGCATGAAAAACTTCCGGAAGGCACATTTCTGGCGGCCGCAATAACGTATGTCGCGACCTGGATCCTTACGCCGATGGCGAGGTCGCTCGATTTCTTTAGCATCCTGATCATCTTGAACGCCATCTTTCTTTGCATCGCTGTCGCGAAGGCATGCGATGCGGTCAACGCACTCAGTGCGGCGCGGATTGATCAGCCACCGGGACCTTCCGACAGTAGCGGTCCCCCTGCCAAGGTTCTCTTATACGGAGTCGCAGGACAATATCAGGGACAGCAACTGGAGATCGGCCAACAGCCAATCACAATTGGGCGCAATCCATCGCGCTCGAACCTCGTCATCTCGTCCGACGAAATCTCGGGCGCTCACGTCAAAGTCTGGTGGGATCCTTCCGCCGTCGGTATCTGGATTGAAGACCTGGATTCCACGAACGGCACCTTTTACCGCAAGGTTTCCAGTGGTTCCGGCGGCTGGACCCGGCTCTCCGGAACCACACAGCTCTTGCCAGGCGACATCTTTCAACTGGGCGCGGGAAAAGCCGTCTTTGAAGTGATGGCGGGATCGATGACCCACGCCTAACCAGTAAGCATCCTCCAAAGACGCCTCTCCAGGGGTGAAGCTCGCGTGAACGATAGCGCCAACACGCTGGTGGCGCAGCCCAGTCCGAGTCATCAACGGACGTCATCGGTGTGAACACGTCGGCTTGGACAGCGGAAGATCAGGAGCTGTACAGGTCTTCCGCGATCGCGGGCAAAATCACTTTCCTCAATGCAAAGTCCCGGTGAATTTTTTTCCCCTACTGAAACAAAATTTGTCGCGCTGGAAGTGGCCTCATGTTGCGAAATTCGAATCAAACCGGACAGCAGCCTCAGGTCGCGTCATTGACTCCCGTGACTTTTATCACATGCCGCGGCTTGCGCTCCGGCTGATAATCGGATTAGCAATCTATGACATCCGATCTCAAACGTTCAGCTCCGCTGCAGTTGCTGCTTGGAACGGGCGCATTTGCTCTTTGCTTCGCTGTCTTCGGCTCGGTCTCGGCAATGATGCCGGTGCTGAAACAGCAATTCCATATGGCTCCGGTGCAGGTCAGCGTCGCGATGGCCATACCGGTTTTGCTGGGAAGTCTCGGCCGCATTCCTCTCGGTCTTCTCACCGACCGCTTCGGTGGACGAAAAACCTTTCTGTGGACGATGGCGGTCTCCGTCATCGCTGCGCTCCTGATGGGCCGAGTCCACAACTATTCACAGCTGTTGGGATTCGGTTTTCTCACTGGGATAGCGCTGGCGAGCTTCTCCGTGGGCGTGGGATTCGTCAGCGGATGGTATTCCGCCGAGCGTCAGGGATTCGCGCTCGGCGTCTACGGCTCCGGGAACGTGGGCCAGTCACTCGCGGCCTTTGGCGCTCCTCTGCTTTTCACGAGAGTTGGATTCCAGAACACCTTCTGGACCTTTGCCGTCCTGCTGGCTCTTTGGGCCATCATCTTCTTGCTGTTTGCGAAAAATGCTCCCCGGACTGCGCCGCCGAAATCTCTTGGTCAGATGATGCGTCCTTTGAGCGACAAAATGAGCTGGGTGCTCAGTTGCTTTTATTTTTTGACCTTCGGTGGCTTTGTCGCCATGAGCATCTATCTCCCCCTGTTTCTCACTGAGCTATTTCGCCTGACGCCGCAGGATGCGGGAATGAGGACCGCTGGTTTTGTCCTGCTTGCGACGGCCATGCGTCCGATTGGCGGATGGCTCTCCGACAAAGTTGGCGGGCTCACGATTCTTCTCTGGATTTTTCCTTTTGTCATAGCCATGGCCCTGCTCATGACTGCCCAGACAATGGTGTTTTTTACCATCGGAGCGCTGGGAATGGCAGCGAGCATCGGGTTGGGCAACGGCGCGGTGTTCAAACTTGTGCCCCAATACTTCCCGCAATCGATCGGAGCTGTTACCGGATTGGTCGGCGCGATGGGCGGATTAGGCGGGTTTTTCCCGCCGCTTGCGCTGGGAGTCATCAAGCAGCAGACAGGAAGTTTCGTGTGGGGATTTGGTCTCCTCGCAGTTTTCGCCGCGCTCTGCCTGCTTGTGGCCAAACTTACAGCGCGCGGCTGGTTTCGCAAACAAGGCCTTTCAGCCGCGTAAGCGGGCGGTGCCCGGCTCTCGAATTGAAACATGCTGCCGCAAAATCGCGGGCATAGAATGGAATTGAGTATCGTTAAAGATATGCTCAGGTGAAAAATATCCAGCAAAGCGCGCCATCGCGAAGGTTTTCCGGCGACGTTGTTCACGCCACCACGTGGGGGATTCTTGTTGCCGGGGCATTAATCGCGGCGATCTATGTCGGCAGTAACCGGCTGAAGCATTTCGATGCCGCTCTTGTCCCATACACGGGCGCGTGTGTCTTTTCCGCTTTTGGAATCGGCTACCGATTCTCCATGTGGCTGCGGCGCCCGCCAACCCGCAAATACTGGTTTCGCGGATGGCAGATCTTTTTTCAGCCCGGACGCATCGCGCGCAACATCCTCCAATTGGTACAGGTCTTCTTCTCTGATTTCTTCGCGCAGCGCTTTATTGAAAGGCGGTCTCACACGCGATGGATCGCGCACTGGCTGATTGCGTGGGGATGCATTCTTGCTGCTGCCGTTACTTTTCCGCTGTCATTCGGCTGGATCCATTTTGAGACTGCTCGCGACAACCAGGAGATCTATCGCGCTTTTATTTTCGGCCAGCATGTTTCCACATTTCGGCTGCACACGATCACAGCCGCGCTCGCCTTCAACATCCTCGATATTTCAGCGGTGATGGTTCTCACCGGAATCGGCATCGCTTTGTACCGGCGGGCACGCGACCGGGGAGC
>Ga0126371_10006433_pt1 | contig 10460 bp, 6 predicted proteins | sample PanSoiMetaPlot_4_FD_110145 | JGI IMG/M metagenome (GOLD analysis project Ga0126371, IMG submission 110145) | Tropical forest soil microbial communities from Panama - MetaG Plot_4 | ecosystem: Environmental > Terrestrial > Soil > Tropical forest > Bulk soil | place: Panama | collected 2016-02-17
CCCTGCATCCGCACGGTGCTGCCTTCCACCTCGAAGCTGCGCAGGCGGTTCAAAAAGCTCATGCCGAGCAGGCTCGTGCGCAACTGGCCGGGCTGGGCGATCAGCGCCCCGACCTGGCGCTCGACGATGCCGCCGACGGCGACGCGGTCGAGGGTGACGGGCGCCGCGAGCGTATGGCCGTTCGCGGTCTCGACGCTCACGGTGTACTTGATGAACTCGGTCGGCAGGCCCGCGCTCTTGGCGGCCTCGTGCGTGAGCACGACCGCGCTGGCGCCGGTGTCGAGCACCATCGCGACCGTCACGCCGTTGACCTCGGCGCGGATGCGGAAGTCGCCCGAATTGGTGCGCGCAAGCTCGACCGTGCGACCGCGCGTCACCGCGTGGCCGGGCACGAGCTCGGCGAGCACGCGCTCGCCCACGTCATGAAGCTGGAAGCGATAGGTGTAGAGCAGCACCAGCGCGAAGGCGAACGCCACCCAGAACATCGCCTGCATGAGCGCCTGGGAGAAGTTCTGCCGGAAGATCGTCAGCACTGCGCCGCTCACCAGCACCAGCAGGCCGACCTTGTAGGCGAGCGAGGCCATGTCCGCGCTCGTCAGCGCGCCGGTGAGCCCTTCGCTGCGGCGCGCGAGCAGCACGATCAGCGCCAGCGCGAAGGCAAGGACCATCCAGGGAAAAAGGCGCCGCACGGGGGTCTCGCTCGTCTATTTGTTCATCGGGTGACCCGCCGGCGCGCGGCGAGCCGCCGGGCGCAATCGGCCATCACCTGTGCGCGCTCGGCCTCGGTCATCCGCGTCCACGCCGTGATCTCGTCCAGGCTGCGCCCGCAGCCAAGGCAGATATCCGTGGCAGGATCGAGCGTACATACGCGGTTGCAAGGGCTTTCGATCACCGGGGGCGCCGATCGCGTGGATCAGCGGGAAAGATAGGGTTCCGCCGGCGGAATGCAATGCGGACCGCCGGCGTCATTCGCCGACGCTGAACATCGGCCGGCGGCGGAGCTGCGCCTTGTCCTCGGCCGAAAGGTGCATGTCGTCGTTGTCGCCCGCCTTCTTCGGCGCCGGCTCGCGGATCGGCTCGAGGGCGGACATCACGCGCTCGGGCGGGAAGGTGACGATGACGTCGGTGCCTTCGCGCAGCTTGGAGCGCAACGCAAAGGTGCCGCCGTGCAGGTCGATCAGGTGGCGCACGATCGGCAGGCCGAGGCCGGCACCCTGTTCGGCCGACTTGATCGCGTTCGAGCCCTGACCGAAGGAGTCGAGGACGATCGGGATTTCCTCTTCCGGGATGCCCGGGCCGGTGTCGCGCACGCTGAGATACTGGCCGCCCGAGGCGGTCCAGCCCGCCTTGAGCCAGATCTCGCCGCCCTGCGGCGTGAACTTGATGGCGTTGGAGAGCAGGTTGAGGCAGACCTGCCGCACGGCGCGCTCGTCCGCCCAGATGCGCGGCATGTCGGTCTCGAACATCTCGTGGATCGTGATGCCGCGGTTCTTGGCGCGCAGCTTGAGGAGATGATGGCACTCCTCGATGGTCGCGCTGAGCTGGACGGATTCCTCGTTGAGCTCGTAGCGCCCGGCCTCGATGCGCGAGAGGTCGAGGATCTCGTTGATCAGTCCGAGCAGGTGGACGCCGGACGAATGGATGTCGCCCGAGTAGTCCTTGTAGGCCGCGACGGCGTGTCCGCCGAAGATCTCGTTCTTCATGACTTCCGAGAAGCCCAGGATGGCGTTGAGCGGCGTGCGCAGCTCGTGGCTCATCTGGGCGAGGAAGCGCGATTTCGCGATGTTGGCGGCCTCGGCGCGCCGGCGCGCCTCGTCCGACTTCATGCGCGCCTGCTCGAGCTCGCCGATCAGCGCGTCCTTCTCGGCCCGCGCCTCCAGCGTCGCGAGCGTCGAGGAGTAGAGGCGGTAGGCGAGGAGCGCGAAAAAGCACTGCGCCGTCAGGGCCATGGCGGCGAGGATGTAGCCGTGCACGTTGCCCATCAGCAGGAAATTGAGCGCGACCGCGATCGAGACCGGCGTGGTCAGCGCCAGCACGGCGATCGGCAGGGTCGAGGCGAGCATGCTCGACACCGCGACGAGCATGAGCAGCACGAACAGGTTGAAGGCGCCCGAGGTTTCGTCGACCCCGATCGGCTGGATCAGGTCGAACATCCAGGCGAGGCCGAAGAACAGGTCGAGCAGGGTGAAGCGCAGCCGCCAGGCGCGGATCTGCGGCGGGGTCGGCACCTCGGCGAGGAAGCGCCGGCAGGCGAGCAGGATGATGAGGTGGATGAGCAGGACCGCGGCCGTCCAGATGCCGGCCGTGATCGGCCCGGTCCACACGCCCGAGACGAGCCCGATCGAGCAGACCAGCATGATGATGACGAGCGAGCCGGACAGCCGGTTATGCGCGAACTGGCGCAGCAGCTCGGCGTCGAAGGCCGAGCTGGTGCCGCTCGTCGACGTCAGGCGGTCGCGTGCCTCGCGCACGCGCTGGAACGAGCTGCGCCGGGCCTCCTTTGCAGACGCCGGCGCGCGTTCTGCGGTCGGCAGGGAAATGCTGATGGACAAAGCAACACCGTCTTTCAACACGGGACGGTGGCGTAAAATTCTTAAGGGCGCGCTTAGTCTCCAGGAAAAATTGAGGTTAATGGACCGTTACCGTTGGGGGGCCGGCCGTCTGCTAAGGTCCCGGCCGCATGGGTCGATCGCATGATCCGGGATCGCCATAGGGGCAGCCACCGTGCGGAGGGACGACGATGAAGCTCTATATCGATGCCGGCCGGGCGCCGAACCCGCGGCGGGTGCGCATCTTCCTCGCCGAGAAGGGCGTGAACCTGCCGACCGAGCCCGTCGACATCGCGGCGCAGGCGCACAAAGCGCCGGCGTTTCGCGCGCTCAATCCGATGCAGCGGCTGCCCGCCCTCGTGCTCGACGACGGCACTGTGATCGCCGAGTCGATCGCGATCTGCCGCTACCTCGAGGCGCTGCATCCGGCGCCGCCCCTGTTCGGTGAGGGCGCGCGCGAGCAGGCGCTGGTCGAGATGTGGCAGCGTCGGGTCGAACTGCACCTGCTCGCGGTCGTCTCCAGCGTCTTTCGCCACCTGCATCCCGCGATGGCGACGCTCGAGGTTCCGCAGGTCGCCGCCTGGGGCGAGGCCAACAAGCCGCGCGTGCTCGAGTTCCTGGAATTCCTCGACGGCGAGCTGAAGGAACGGCCTTACGTGGCGGGTGCGCGCTTTTCCGTTGCCGACATCACGGCGGTGATCGCGGTCGACTTCATGAAGCCGGCCAAGCTCGCGGTGCCGGATGGGCTCGGCAACCTCCAGCGCTGGCACACGCAGGTCTCCGCGCGGCCGGCGGTCGCGAAAGAGCGCTAGTGTGCGGTTGGCAGCCCGGATTCGGCGCGGATTGCGTCCTAAATTCGCTCCAATGTATGTCAGTATTCCGGCACGGGCCGAATTGGGTGGACGCGGGGAGCCGCATGGCGGGTAATTGGCGAATTGCAGCCGTTTTGATGCTGCTGGTGATGTCGCTTGCGGGGATTGCGTCCGCGGCCGAGGTGCGGCTGGCCCTGGTCATCGGCAATTCGAACTATCGCTCGGTGACGAAGCTGCCCAATCCGGGCAACGACGCCAGAGCGGTCGCCGAGGATCTCAAGTCCGCCAGTTTCGACGTGACGCTCGCGCTCGACGTGAGCCAGGCCGACATGCGCCGCGCCGTGAAGGCCTTTGCGGCCAAGATCGCCAAGAGCGGCAGCGAGACCGTGGCGCTCGTCTATTATGCGGGGCACGGCGTGCAGGTCGACGGTGAGAATTTCCTCGTCCCGGTCGATGCCCGCATCGAGAAAGAGGCCGACATCGCCGGTGCCTCGATCCGGCTCGCCGAGGTGATGAACGCGCTCGCCGCGGTTCCGAGCAAGATGCGCATCGTCATCCTCGACGCCTGCCGCAACAATCCGTTCGCCACCACCAAGTCGGCGCGCGGCTTTGCCATGGTCGATGCGCCGAACGGCTCGATCGTCGCCTATTCGACCGCACCCGGCACCGAGGCGACCGACGGCGCCAACGGCCACAGCCCCTACACGGAGGCTTTCATCGAGATCTCCAAGGAGCCGCGGATCCAGATCGAGCAGCTGTTCAAGCAGGTACGCCTGAAGGTGAACCAGGCGACCAACGGGCAGCAGACGCCGTGGGAAAGCTCCTCGCTGACCGCCAATTTCTGGTTCCAGCCGACCAATGAGCCGGCGCCGGGCGTGGAGGTGGCGAAGGCCAGGCCCCCGTCCAGCATGCAGGCGCGGGTGACGCGGCCCGTCACCGCGCCGACGGCTCCGCAGGCTCCGGCACCGCAGGCGCCGACGCCGCCCGCCGAGCCGACGCAGGTCGCGACCGCAACCGTTCCGCAGGACGCGGTGCCGCCGCCAGCCGATCAGCCGGGCGATGCGCCGCCGCCGAACTACGGCGGCCCACCGTCGCCGAGCTACCCGCCCTATCCGCCGAACTACGGGCCGGCGCCGGGTTCTGGGGCACAGCAGCCGTATGGGTCGCAGCCGCCGTACGGGCCGCCCCCGTCCGACTACGCGGCCGGGCCGCCGCCCGCGATGCCGGTCGCCGCCATGCAGGGGCTCTCGCCCGACGATGCCTACGACATGGTGATCGAGGACGACTCGGTCGACGCCTACCAGGAATTCCTGCTGCTCTATCCGTCCGATCCGCGCGCCGATTGGGTGCGCACCGCGCTCGCGCTGCGGGTCGACGCCATGGCATGGCACTACGCCTCCGTCGTCAACACGCCCGCCGCCTATGCGGACTATGCGGCGCGCTATCCGGGCGGCGCCTATGTGGGCGAGGCGACGCGGCTGCGGGTGCAGCCGCGGCTGCGTCCGATCGACGTCGTGATCGCGCCGCGGCGGGTCATGCCGCCGCCGGCGCTTCGTGTCGCGCTGCCGGTGCTCCGCATGCATCGTCCGCCCGGTACGCACATCATGCTGCCGATGATGCACACGCGGCCGGGCCGGTTCGAGCACTCCAACCGGTTCACGCCGGGCGTGCACGTGCCGAACGCCGTGCGGCCCGCTTTTGCGCCGCACCTCAACAATACGAACCCGAACTTCCGCACGCCGAGCAACTTCCCGCGCCAGAATGCGGTGAATGCGCCGGGGCCCTATACGGGACCGCGCTTCCATCAGGCGGCGCCGGGGCAGGGCCAGCCGAACTTCCGCCAGGGCAACCCGCAGTTTCGCCCGCAGCAGCGCGTGGTGGGCGGGCCGCGGCCGAAGGGACCGCCGCCCTGCAAGGGACCCCATTGTCCGCACTGATTGGGCGGGGACAAATCAGGCGGGGAAAACGCCGTTCTCGCTTGCGCTTCCCGCGCATGTCCCCGAAGGTCTGAATTCTAGTCTGCCTTTCTCGCGCCCGGAGCCTCGTGCTGCGGGCGCTTTCGTTTGGACATTCCAGGACGTCGAATGGCGCTTGGGCAGCGGATCGAATTCGGGCGAGGAGGCGTTGAATCGGCGAACGACTCTGTAAGGAGAGTGACAATGCACAAGCACGTGATAGCCATCGCCACATCCGCGCTGCTGGCGTGTGCCGCGACGAACGCCGGTGCCCAGAGCACGGCCGCGCAACCGCAGGCGCCAGCCAATCAGCCGGGCTCCGACATGATGGAGCCGCATATGATGGGGCCGGCCACGATGATGAGGCGAGGCGGTATGATGGGTGGGGGTATGATGGGCATGATGAGGGGTGGCATGATGGGCCACCGCGGCATGATGGGCCACCGCGGCATGGCGGGTCCCATGATGCGCATCATCTTCGCTCTCATGGACAGCGACGGCGACGGGACGGTCTCGCTGCAGGAATTCCAGGCCGCGCACGAGCGGATCTTCAGGGCCATTGACGCCAACAAGGACGGTAAGCTTACGCTCGAGGAGATGCAGTCGTTCATGAGCGGGGAGACGAAATCGAGTCCGTCGCCGTCCCCGCCGCAATAACCTGCGGCCACCAGTTCCGCCGCCCGCAGCAGCGGCTGTAGGTTGACGGGCCGCGGCCGAAGGGACCGCCGCCCTGCAAGGGACCCCATTGCCCGCACTGATCAGGCGGGGAAAAAACAGGCGGGGAAAACGCCGTTCTCGCTTCCGCGTCCCGCCTATTTCCCCGAAGGTATGAATTCTAGTCTGCCTTTCTCGCGCCCGGAGCCGCGTGCTGCGGGCGCTTTGCATTTGGGCATCCGTTCGCTGGCCCCACTCGTCGCTTCCAAACATGACCGGAGCCTCCCCATGCGCCGCGTCCTTCGAGCGCCGCTCGCGCAGCCCGCCCACGAACGGCTCCCCCAACACGCGGGCTTGTATTTTCGTTGTATTTTACAAGCGGCCGCCCCGAAATTCCGCGTCGCACACGCCAGCCATCCGGTCTGCGACCGCGCGCGCCGGTCGGCAGGGGCGCTCGGGGTGGCACAACCGAAGGTAGGCGGGCGCCCTCGATTTCCGACTGTTTCCATTGTTCTTCTCATTGTTCTTCGCATTGTTACCCATTGTTTTTGCCATTGTTACCCATTGTTCTTGCGCCGGCGGCACTTCTCTCGTCCGCGCAAGGCTTTGCATTGTAATTGCGTCGCATTTTCCATTGCAGATCGCCTGTATTTTTTTCCCAGGCGTGGCGGCCCCGGCGGAGCATCGCTCCGGCGGCGTCGCTCGTCGTCTGGCGCGGTCCCGAGAACCACCCTGACGGCTCGCCGTCAGCACCGAGCCTCAGCGCTCGAGGAGGGCGATCAGGCTCGACCGTTCTCTGCACTTCCGAGCAGAACCGGTCGATGAGCGCTCCTCGCGCCAGCTCGCTGGTTTCAATTGATCTAGATCAATCCGCGGTAATCCCTGCCGTTGAAGAATTCGGCGGCACGCGAGGGAGCGGACCTAAGTCCAATCGACCGGACAAAATCCCGGCGGTTGCGCCCTGAAAGGAACTGCCATGACGAGGCCCCCCGGCGCCGTGTCCCGCACGGCGAAATCCGACATGGACGAATCCAATCTCAGCCGCCGCAACATGCTGCTGGCCGGAACCGCGCTCGCGGCGGCAACCGCGATCGGCGCCGCGGCCTCGACCCGCACGGCGCAGGCGCAACAACAGGCGGCGCCCACCCCAGGCCGCAAGCCGAACATCCTCATCATCTTCGGCGACGACATCGGCTACTGGAACATCAGCGCCTACAGCCGCGGCATGATGGGCTATCGCACGCCCAACATCGACCGCATCGCCCGGGAAGGCGCGCTCTTCACCGACCTCTATGCGCAGCAATCCTGCACGGCGGGACGTGCGGCGTTCATTACCGGGCAGAGCTGCTTCCGCACGGGCCTGCTCAAGGTCGGCCTCCCGGGCGCCAAGGAAGGCCTGTCGGCCAAGGACCCGACGCTTGCCGACCTGCTCAAGCCGATGGGCTACGCCTGCGGCCAGTTCGGCAAGAACCACCTCGGTGACCGCAACGAGTTTCTCCCGACCGTGCATGGTTTCGACGAGTTCTACGGCAACCTCTACCACCTCAACGCCGAGGAAGAGCCCGAGAACCCGGACTACCCGCGGCCGCCGCAGTACCCGAACTTCCTTGCCAAGTACGGCCCGCGCGGCGTGCTGCACAGCTTTGCGACCGATGTCGACGATCCGACCGAGGATCCGCGCTTCGGGCGGGTCGGCAAGCAGAAGATCGAGGATACCGGCCACCTCACGAAAAAGCGCATGGAGACCGTGGACGAGGAGTTCCTCAACGCCGCAATGGGGTTCATCGACAAGAACGCAAAGGCCGACAAGCCCTTCCTCGTCTGGTTCAACTCGACCCGCATGCACATCTACACCCACCTCAAGGCGGCGTCGCAAGGCAGGACCGGGCTCGGATCGGAGGCCGACGGCATGGTCGAGCACGACGGCATGGTCGGTCAGCTGCTCCAGCAGCTCGACAACCTCGGCATCGCCGACAACACGATCGTGCTCTACACGACCGACAATGGCGCCGAGGAATTCTCCTGGCCGGACGGCGGCACCACGCCATTTCACGGCGAGAAGAATGCGAGCTGGGAAGGCGGCTATCGCATCCCCGGCATGATCCGCTGGCCCGGCGTCGTCAAGGCGGGCACCGAGATCAACGAGCTCTTCTCGCACGAGGACTGGGTGCCGACCCTGGTTGGAGCGGCGGGCGAGCCGAATGTCGTCGACAAGCTGCTCGACGGCTACCAGTCGGCCGGCAAGACGTTCAAGGTCCACCTCGACGGCTACAACCAGCGTGACCTGTTGGCCGGCACCGGTCCGAACAAGCGCAAGGAGTTCTTCTATTGGACCGACGACGGCAACCTTGCGGCCCTGCGCTACGACCGCTGGAAGATCCTGTTCCTCGAGCAGCGCGCCAGGGGTCTGGACGTGTGGCAGGATCCGCTGGTGGCGTTACGCCTTCCGAAGATCATCGACCTGCGCTCCGATCCGTTCGAGCGGGCGCCGTTCGACGCGGGCGAATACGGCAAGTGGCGCGTCCAGCGCACCTTCGTGCTGGTGCCGGCGCAAGACCTCGTGGCCCAGCATCTGCAGACTTACGTGCAGTACCCGCCGCGGCAGAAGGCCGGGAGCTTCTCGCTCGATCAGGTGCTGGCGAAGCTGCAGGAAGGCGGAGGTAGCGGGCATCATTGACGCGGCCGCAGATGCGGCCCCAAGAACCACCCTGACGGCTCGCCGTCAGGCGCCGGGCCTCACCGCTCGAGGAGGGCGATGAGGCTCGACGTATCCCAGCGCTTGCCGCCCATCTTCTGCACTTCCGAATAGAACTGGTCGATGAGCGCGATGGTCGGCAGGTGCGCGCCGTTGCGGCGCGCCTCGGAGAGGCAGATGCCGAGGTCCTTGCGCATCCAGTCGACCGCGAAGCCGAAGTCGAACTTGCCCGCCGTCATGGTCTTGTAGCGGTTCTCCATCTGCCAGCTCTGCGCCGCGCCCTTGGAGATGGTGGCGATCAGCTTCTCGATGTCGAGCCCCGCCTTCTTGGCGAAGTGCAGCCCCTCGGCGAGACCCTGCACGAGCCCGGCGATGCAGATCTGGTTGACCATCTTGGCAAGCTGGCCCGAGCCGGGGCTGCCCAGGAGGTTGCAGGCGCGCGCGTAAGATCCGATCACCTTCTCGGCGCGCCCGAACGGCTCGGCGTCGCCGCCGCACATCACGGTGAGAACGCCGTTCTGCGCGCCGGCCTCGCCGCCCGACACCGGCGCGTCGATGAAATCGAAGCCGCGCTTCTTCGCGTCGGCATAAAGCTCGCGCGCGATCTCGGCCGACGCGGTGGTGTGGTCGACCATGACGGCGCCCTTCGCGATGCCATGGTAGGCGCCGTTCTCGCCGAGCATCACCTCGCGTAGGTCGTGGTCGTTGCCGACGCAGGCCATGACGAAGTCCTGGCCGGCCGCCGCTTCCTTCGGGGTCCGGGCAGCCTTGCCGCCGTACTTCGCGACCCATTGCTCGGCCTTGGCGGCGGTGCGGTTGTAGACCGTAACGTCGTGCCCGCCCTTCTGCTTGAGGTGACCGGCCATCGGGAAACCCATCACGCCGAGCCCGAGAAATGCGACCTTCGCCATCATGACCTCCTTCGCGCGGCCGTCCGCCGCGCCAAAATCGACCCCGCTCATTGCGACGCCGGGCCGGGTTCGTCAACCCGCCAGTTCCCCACTTTGACCGGCGCCCACGGCCGCCTATGTTGAGGAGCGCATGTTCCGGCGAAAGCCTGCCCCGCACTTGATGCGGGGTGGAGGCCGGTTCGCCGACAAGAACATGCGCCAAACCAAAGAAAAGCTGGAGCGCGTTTTGCGCTCTGGCTGATGGAGTAATGCGATGGCTGTGACGAAGGATGCGGTCCTGGCGGGCCTCGAAGCCGTGAAGAGTCCGGACGGGACGCCCCTGCCGAAGACCGGCAAGCTGTCCGACATCGTCGTGTCCGACGGCAAGGTGTTCTTCTCGATCACGGTCGATGCCGCGGTGGTGCAGGCCTGGGAGCCGGTGCGCAAGGCGGCGGAAGCCGCGGTGCGCGCGGTTCCGAACGTCGTCTCCGCCATGGTCGCGCTCACGGGCGAGCGGGCCGGTGGCGCGCGCGGCGGGCCGCCGCCGCAACGGCAGCAGCCGACGCCGTCGCCGCATGCCGGGCATGGGCGGCCGGCCGCGCATGCGGGCGAACGCCAGCCGGCGGTTCCGGGCGTCGGCGCCATCATCGCGGTCGCGTCCGGCAAGGGCGGCGTCGGCAAATCGACGACCGCCGTCAACCTCGCGCTCGGCTTGCGCGATCTCGGGCTCACGGTCGGCATGCTCGACGCCGACATCTACGGGCCCTCGGTGCCGAAGCTGCTCGGCATCCGCGGCAGGCCCGAGATGCTGGGCGGCAATAAGCTCAAGCCGATGGACGGCTACGGCCTCAAGGTGATGTCGATCGGCTTCCTGGTCGAGGAAGAGACGCCGATGATCTGGCGCG
>Ga0126371_10006434_pt1 | contig 10460 bp, 5 predicted proteins | sample PanSoiMetaPlot_4_FD_110145 | JGI IMG/M metagenome (GOLD analysis project Ga0126371, IMG submission 110145) | Tropical forest soil microbial communities from Panama - MetaG Plot_4 | ecosystem: Environmental > Terrestrial > Soil > Tropical forest > Bulk soil | place: Panama | collected 2016-02-17
AAGAAGGACAGCATAGCCGTGGTCGAGAAAGAGTTTGCCGTACCCAGCGACGCCTTCACGATTGTCGGTGATTCCGTGCATCAACACCACGGCATTGCCATTGAACTGGTTGGGATGGATGTACCAGCCCTTCATTTCTGCTCCGTCGGCGGCGGGGATGCTCGCGTTCTCGAGCTCTGCTCCGTACTTGTCGTGCGCGATTGCCGCAAACTCATGGGCATGGCGCAATGGAATCCGGCGGAGATGGAGGCTGCCCTCGCTCAAAAAGACCCCTCCCAAGACGCTGAGCAGGAGATAACCCCCGAGCGCAACAAGCAGCTTATGCATCGCTCTTTTCGCCTTTCCTGGTCGCGGGACTTCCGCATCAACAGACGTTGCAACCAGTCCGGGATTACATCACAGGAATCGAGAATTGCTGATGAGCAGCTCACATCAGCAAATCAGCGCCGCCGAATGGTTCAGAGACAACAACAACCGTAATCCTTCAATCTAACTCTTTGTTCCCCTTGGGTTACGGCCAAAGGCGCCGGACCGCCGCGCTCCGGATAAAAAAGGTTCCGACTGATGAATGCCTCTCGCAATCTGTTCGGTACGACTGTCTTTTTGACGTCGTTATTTTTTTTGTATTCTTTAGCGGCGGTGCCTCAGTCGCAAACGTCCACCCCCTCGCTCTCCTACGAAGGGCAGATGGTCTCGTCTGTCGAACTCGCCGGACGTCCCGACCTGGAGGCGCGGCAGCTGAAATCCCTGATCGCCCAACCCGAGCATGCACGTTATTCCCAGCAGAAGATCGATGAAACCATCGCGGCGCTCAAGAAGAATGGAAACTTTCAGGACGTCACCTACGAGGTGGCGCCCGAGGCTGACGGACTGAGAGTCCTTTTCGTGCTGCAGCCTGCCTACTATTTCGGAGTCTACAGTTTTCCCAACGCTGTAAAGCAGTTTTCCTACCCGCGGCTTTTGCAGATTTCCGATTACCCCAACCAGGAGCCTTACACTTCGGCCAAGGTGGAGGAAGCAGAGTCAAATCTGCTGGACTTCTTTCACCAGACCGGATTCTTTCTTGCCACGGTTGAACCCAAGCTTGAAACCGATTCCAAACATGGTGTGGTGAACGTAACCTTTGACGTGAATCTGCGCCACCGCGCTCGTTTCGGCGAAATCAAGATCACGGGCGCCTCTCCCGAACAGACACGCCGGCTGCAACGCAGTCTGCGATCGCTGATGGCCCGCGTTCGCGGGGCTTTTCTGAAACCGGGAAAAAGCTACTCCCACAAGAGACTGCAAACTGCCATCACGTTTATGCAGTCGCAATTGGGCAAACAGCACTATCTGGCAGCCAAGGTGAAACTCGTCTCGGCGCTCTACCATCCTGAGACCAATCGCGCCGACGTCACCTTTAACGTCGAGCAGGGTGAAAAGATCGCCATCAGGATCGTTGGCGCGCATGTGTGGGGTCGCACGCAGCGGAGAATCATCCCGATGTATCAGGAAAACGCGGTTGATCCTGACCTGGTGCATGAAGGCGAGCAGGACCTGGCGTCACTTTTTCAGCAGAAGGGCTTTTTCAACGTCAAGGTGCGGAGCGAGATTGTCAACGAGGGTTCTGGGACCACGATCATATATCACATCGAAAAAGGTCCGCGCGGCAAGGTCAATTCAGTGGACTTCCACGGCAACCGGCATTTCTCTGACGGAGATCTGCGATCTTACGCGGTAGTCAATAAGCACAAATGGTACAACCCGTTTTCCCGCGGCGCTTACAGCCAGCAACTTGTGCGCAGGAGCGTGAAGAATATCGAGGGCGCCTATCGCGCCGCTGGGTACAGCCAGGTGAAGGTCACTCCTTATGTTTCCAACCGAAACAACCGCATCGGCGTTAGCTTTGCCGTTGAAGAGGGACAACGCGATATCGTCGATTCTCTCGACATCGAGGGAAACAACTCACTGTCACACGAACAGCTTGCCCCCAAAGGATTGAACCTTGAGCCCGGCAAGGCATATTCGTCTGTGCTGCTGCAGAAAGACCGGAACCGGATCCTCGCCACCTATTTGGACCGGGGCTTTCTGACCGCCTCCTTCAGATCCACCGTCAAGCCTCTCAAAGGTGACCCTCATCACGTTCAGGTCATCTACGAAATCAGTGAAGGTCCGCAGGTGAAGACCACCTCTCTGATCCCGATCGGCAACAACCACACGCGTCCAGAAATCGTTGCCAGCAACGCCAACATCAAGGCCGGCAAGCCGCTGAGTAAAACCGCTGAGTTGCAAGGAGAAAGCAAACTGTACAGTCTGGGGATCTTCGATTGGATCAGCATCGATACGCGGCAGCCTATCACCGATCAGTCGGACGCCGACGTTCTGGTCAAGATGCATGAAGCCAAGCGCAACAGCATCACCTATGGCTTCGGATTCCAGGTCATCAATCTCGGCGGCAACATCCCCAGCGGCACGGTCGCGCTGCCCGGGCTGCCTCCGGTCGGATTGCCTTCCCAGTTTCACTCCAGCCAGAAGACGTTCTGGGGCCCCTCGGGATCCATCGAGTACATCCGGCGAAACTTCCGTGGCCGCGCCGAGACGCTTAACTTCGCTGCCTTCGCCGGACGGCTCACCCAGCGTGGATCCGCCTCTTGGCTCGCTCCCACTTTCTGGAATACATCCTGGACGACAACGCTGAACGCGAATATCGAGCGTTCCAGCGAGAACCCGATCTTCACCTATCGCTTGGCCGAGGCAGGCTATCAATTCCAGAAGTTCCTCGATCGCAACAAACAGAAGTCGATTGTCTTCCGCTACAACTTCCGCAGGACCAATCTCACCAACATCCTGATCCCCGGGCTGGTACTTCCGGAAGACCAGAATGTGCGCCTGTCTACTCTGAGCGCCTCCTATAGCCGCGATTCGCGTGACAATGCTCTCGACGCGCACAAAGGGTTCTACCAAAGCTTTGAATTCGACCTCAACCCCGCTGCTCTCGGATCCAATACCAATTTCGTCCGGTTCGTGGGCCAGACGGCCTACTATCGCACCATCGGCAACGACAAGATCGTCTGGGCAAACAGCATACGTCTGGGGCTGGAGCAGGCATTCGCCGGTGCGCACATTCCCATCAGCGAAACCTTCTTCTCCGGCGGCGGCAGCACGTTGCGCGGCTTCACGTTGAACGGAGCCGGCCCGCAGCGCCAGGTGGAAGTCTGTAATAACGGCGTCAGCGGATGCAATCAGTTCATCAGTGTTCCCGTTGGCGGACCACAGCTGGTAATTTTCAACACCGAAGTGCGCTTCCCTTCCAGCATCATCAGCCATTTGGGTGGCGTCGTGTTCTACGACGGCGGCAACGTTTACTCGAGCATCGGATTGCATAATTTCTTCAGCGAGTTCACCAACACGGTAGGAGGAGGAGCGCGTTATGCGACTCCGATCGGCCCAATCCGTTTTGACGTTGGGCATCTGATCAACGCTCCGCCCGGATTGAAGTCGGTACAGTTCTTCATCACGCTAGGTCAGGCATTTTGAATGGTGTCATCGTGAATTGGAAAAAAATCGTTTTCTGGGCCATTGGAGTTATCCTGACGCTCATTATCGTCGGGGGCGTCACGCTGGTTGTGCTGGTGCATCATAGCGCGTCGTTCCGGCAGTCGATTCTCGCCAGGGTGGAGCGCAGCCTGCAGGAATCAAGCGGCGCCCGTCTTCAAGCGAGGGATTTCAGCCTCAACCTCTCGCATCTCAGCCTCGATCTCTACAACGTCGTTGTGCATGGCAGTGAAGCCGATGCTGAGCGTCCTCTCCTCACCGCCGACCATCTCCAGGTCGGCCTGACCATCGATTCCGTGCTGCAGAAGAAATGGCACGTGAGAGACATCATCATCGATCGTCCTGTAGCCAGTCTGCGCGTGAACAAGGCGGGCGAGAATAATCTTCCCAAATCGCCGCAAAAGAGCAGCAGCAGTAATACCAGCATCTTCGATCTCGCCATCCGAAAGCTGGTGCTCGATAAGGGCGAGATTTATTACAACGACCGCAAAACCCCGATGGACGCCGAACTTCATGACGTTAAACTCAACGGCGGTTACGATCCGGGATCTTCCAGCTACGCCGGCACTCTCAGCTATGACCGCGGAGTGATCAAATATGGCGCCTACGCTCCCGTGCCGCATGATCTGAACGCAAAGTTCAATCTCAGCCCGCAGACCTTCACTCTCTCGAAGCTGGACCTCGCGCTCGGCGAGTCGCGCATCGCGCTTGAGGCCACGGTCGACAACTACAGCGACCAGAAAAAGATGACGGCGCGAGCGAAATATGACGCCATCCTGCTGGCCACAGAGTTCAAGCACATCCTGAAAAATTCTTCGATTCCTGCGGGGACGGTGCGGCTTGCCGGCGAGTTGAATTACAAAAGCGATCCCGGCCGCACGATGCTTGATACCGTCAATCTCTCAGGCGAGCTGAGCAGTTCACGTCTGGAGATGCGCACTCCCAGCGTCGCTGCCGATATTCGCGATCTCGGCGCACACTATCGCCTGGATCAGGGCAATGCAGAGGTGAGCGACCTTCACGCCGAACTGCTGGGCGGATCGATCAAAGGCAAACTCACCATCCGCGACCTGACCGGCGCTTCCGTGGGCAATCTGGAAGCTTCCGCCAGCGGAGTCTCGCTTGATCAGCTTCAGACCGCCTCCAAGACCAGCTCTTTGCGCCAGGCTCACCTAACCGGCCGCCTCAATGCCGATGCTCGCGCTCACTGGGCCAAAACCATGGACAATCTGGTCGCCCACGCCGACTCGACCGTTCAGGCAAGCGCGGGGCAAAGACCTGCGACGCCGCTCAACTCTGTCATTCACGCCGATTACAACAATCGCACCAAGGAGCTTGCGCTCACCCGGAGTTACATTCGCACACCGCAGACTGCCATCAATTTGAACGGCACCATCAGTAACCACTCGCAACTGCACGTAACCATGCAAGCCAGCAATCTGCACGAACTGGAGCTCATTGTCGGCAACTTCCGCGCTCCGGTGAACGGCCAGCCTGCTCCGCCCCTTGGGCTTTATGGCACAGCGTCGATGGCTGTCACCATAAGCGGGTCCACTGCAAACCCGCAAATTCAGGGTGAGATGATGGCGGACAATCTGCGCGTTAAAGGCAGCTCCTGGAAAGTTCTTCGCACCAATATCCAGGCCAATCCTTCCATGGCCAGGCTTTCCAACGGCGATCTGGAAGCCATTCCACAGGGACGGATCACATTCGATGTTCAGACGCGCCTTCACAAGTGGGCCTACACTCCTTCAAGTCCGATTCAGGTCAGCGTAAACGCCAAACAGATGTCGATCGCCGATCTCGAGCGGCTCGCCGGCGAAGCCTATCCGGTCTCCGGCACGTTGACGATGGATGTCTCGGTCCATGGCTCGCAGCTCAATCCGGTTGGACATGGAAGTATCGAGATCGCAAATGCCCAGGTTTCGGATGAGAAAGTTCAAAATCTCCATCTGCAGTTTCAGGGAAACGGCAACGCGGTCAACGCGCGGCTCAGTCTGCATATGCCTGCGGGATCTGCGCAGGCGAATCTCGATTACTTCCCCAAAAATCAGGGCTATCAGGTGAAGCTGGACGCCCGTAATTTCCGCCTGGAAAAATTGCAGACGGTGAAATTGCGCAACATGCAGGTCGCTGGAGGAGTCAATCTCACCGCTACGGGCAGCGGCACTTTCAAGGATCCTCAGCTTCAGGCCGTCCTCGACGTTCCGCAGATCACAGTCAAGAAGCAGAACATCAACGGTCTCAAGCTGCAGACCACGGTGAAAAACCACATAGCAAATCTCGAGCTTGATTCGAACGTCGCCCAGGTTTACATAAAAGCAGCCGGCACGGTCGGAATTCAGTCACCGTACGTGGCGGATGTGAAGCTCGATACTGGTCGCATCGAATTCCAGCCGCTGCTCGCCATTTATGCTCCTGAGCAGGCGCACGACATAACCGGACAGACGGAACTCCATCTCGCTCTTCGCGGCCCTCTCGCTGACAAGAGGCGCGTGGAAGCGCACCTGAACATCCCGCAGCTGGCAATGACTTATAAACAGCAACTGCAGCTTGGCGCGGCCCAGCCGATTCGTGTGGACTATCAGAACAACACCGCAGTGCTGCAACCGACAGCCATTCGCGGCACCGATACCAACATCCAGATGCAGGCCAGTGTTCCGGTTTCCAACCCGAACGCTGCCATTTTCGTGGTCAACGGAAATATCGATCTCCGAATCGCACAACTGATCGAGCCCACGGTGCAGAGCTCCGGACAAGTGCAGTTCGATATCGATTCCCGCAAGTTCGGCGGCGGCGATGTGAACGGACACATCCGCGTCGTAAACGCGAACTTCCAGGATGAAGGCTCGCCCCTCGGGCTCTCCGACGGCAACGGCGAAATTACGATGACGAGATCACGTCTCGATATCAACAAATTCCAGGGCAGTGTGGGGGGTGGAACGGTGCAACTGACAGGCGGGCTGGCTTACCGTCCCGCAGTCCAGTTCTCCCTTGCGCTGGCTGCAGACCACATTCGGCTGCGATACCCGGACGGCTTGCGCACTCTGATGCAATCAAAACTTTCGCTGACCGGCACTCCCCAGAATTCCCAGGTGACCGGGCAGGTGAAGGTGGAGAGAGTGTCGTTCACGCCGGATTTCGATCTGGACAACTTTATCGCGCAATTCTCCTCAAATTCTTCCGGAGGAGGGGCTGCGCCAGGCTCTTTGATGCAGAGCATGAAGTTGAACATCACCGTTCAATCGACATCCGAGGTGAATCTGACCAGCAGTACTGTGAGCCTCCAGGGAGCCGCCAATCTGCGAGTGGTGGGAACGGCTGATCAGCCGGTAGTCCTGGGCCGGGCTAATCTCACCAACGGAGAACTCTTCTACGGCGGGAACCGCTACACGGTTCAGAACAGTACGATCGACTTCCTGAATCCGGTAGAGACCGAGCCCGTACTGAATGTGCAGGCAAAAACCCGGATCCAGCAATATGACATCACGATTGGTATTCGCGGTCCGATGGAGCAGCTGGAGACCTCGTACACTTCCGATCCTGCGCTGCCTCCGGCTGACATCATCAACCTCGTCGCTCGCGGCCAGACAACCGAAGCCGCGGGCCAGCAGCCGAGCCAGCCGCTGGCGACCGGAGCGGAGTCGCTACTTGCCAGCCAGGCTACGGGCGCAGCCACCAGCAGGATCGCCAAGTTTGCCGGCATATCGCAGCTGCAGATCGATCCCGGGCTGGGCAACAACAACGGGCAGAACAACGGTCCACAGGTCGCCGTCCAGCAGCGCGTAACCAGCAACCTGTTCGTGACCTTCACCAGCGATGTCACTTCGACGCAGCGTCAGGGCGTACAGGTGGACTATAAGTTCAATCCGAGATGGTCGGTGACCGGAATTCGCGATCAGAACGGCGGGTTCGGCGTGGATGGAAAATATCACAAAGATTTCTAGTTGCTGTCTGCTGCGGTCTCCCGCGCAGCATCCCCGGAAAGACGATTGCGTACAATGATCGTGAACCGAGGAAACTGCGCGAATGCTCAAAAGCGAGCAGCCTAACCTGATCCTGCAAACTGACAGCTACAAGTTCACTCACTGGAAGCAATATCCGCCGGGAACGCAATTCGTTTACAGCTACCTGGAATCCCGCGGCGGAATGTTCGACCAGACTCTCTTCTTCGGCCTGCAATATTACTTGCTCAAATATCTTCGCGGCTCCGTTGTGACGGCCGAAGATGTGGCCGAGGCGCAGCGGTTCGTCGATCTACATCTCGGGCCGGGAATGTTCAATGCCGACGGGTGGTTGCATATTGTGCGGGCGCACGGCGGCAAGCTTCCTGTCGTGATCAAGGCCGTCCCTGAAGGCAGTTCAGTTACGGTGCAGAACGTGCTGATGACCATCGAAAACACCGATCCCCGGTGCTACTGGCTTCCCAACTATCTGGAGACCCTGCTGCTCAAGGTCTGGTATCCGATTACCGTCGCGACTCTTTCTCGCGCTATCCGCAAGATCTTTCTCGCTGCACTGGAACGTTCCGGCGATCCGTCTCTGATTGATTTCAAGCTGCACGACTTCGGATATCGCGGCGTCTCCAGTGAAGAGACCGCCGCCATCGGCGCCGCGGCGCACCTGATTAATTTCAAAGGCACTGACACGGTCGCTGGAATCCGCATGCTGCAGCAGTTTTATGGCTCCTCTGAGATGGAAGGCTTCAGCGTGCCCGCGGCCGAGCACTCCACCATTACTGCCTGGGGGCGTGAAAACGAGGCAGGGGCCTACCAGAACATGCTGCGCCAGTTTCCCCACGGCATCGTCGCGGTGGTGAGCGACTCGTACAACGTTTATAACGCGTGCGAACAGCTCTGGGGCGAGATGCTGCGCGAGGACGTACTCCATCGCGAGGGAACGCTGGTGGTTCGTCCCGATTCCGGCAATCCGCGCGAAGTGGTGCTCAAGGTGCTGGAAATACTGGGAGAGAAATTCGGCTTCGAGTCGAACGAAAAAGGCTATCGTGTGCTCAATCCCAAGGTACGCGTCATTCAGGGAGACGGCGTCAATTACTGGACCATCCAGGACACGCTGATGGCGATGAACCGGGCCGGCTGGTCCGCCGACAACATCACCTTCGGCATGGGTGGCGCATTGCTGCAGCAGCTCAATCGCGATACGCAGCAGTTTGCCTTCAAATCGTCCAATGTCACCGTGAACGGAGAAGACCGCGACGTCTTCAAAGACCCGGTCGAGGGACATGACAAAGCGTCAAAGCGGGGACGACTGGCTCTGCATTTCGATTCCGGCAAGTGGAGAACCGAACGGATTCAGCGTGGAGCTGCAAGCGATGATGCAGACGTGCTCGAAACCGTTTTTCGCGATGGAGAACTGCTGGTCACGAAATCTGTTGCTCAGGTGCGGCAGCGCGCCAATGCGTTTGCAGGGCCAAAAAGTGTTGCGTTGCAGCACGTATAGCGCCATTTCATGAAGCTGCGCGCTGATAGCTCTTGGCTTCGTTTCCCAGAGCGTTGAAGAATTTTCCCGCCAGCATATTCGCCGTCGCCTGCAGCATGCGTTGGCCCACACTGGCCAGTAGGCCTCCCACGTGAATTTCGCCCGTGTATTTGATCGCGGTCGCGCCGCTGGCGTCGTCGAGGTTCAGTTCGCCCGACCCCTTCACGAAACCGGGCTGCCCTTTGCCTTCCACGACGAGCTTGTAGTGCGTTGGAGCAGTAATGTCGTGAAGCGAAACCGTTGCCGTGAAAACGCCTTTAACCGGGCCGACGCCGGCAGTGAGCCGCGCGTTGTACTGGTTTTCCGCCGTCTTCTCCAGTTGCTCGCAGCCTGGGATGCATTTCTGCAGAACTGCAGGGTCGATCAGCGCATCAAAGACGCGTTCGCGCGGGACCTCGATTTTCTGCTGGCCTTCAATCTTCATTTTGGCTCGCCCACAGCTACAGTACCTAACCACAGAGGGCACAGAGAATCACAGAGGAATGCAACTTAAAGTTTCTCCTCAGTGTTCCTCTGCGGACTCTGTGGTTATCCCCTACTTTGCTCGCGAAGCTGCCGATTCCAGTGCGCGCCGCGCATAGACCTCCGCTAAATGCTTGCGGTACTCCGCTGACGCAAACAGATCGGAGTTGACTTCTACGGCATCCGTGGCATGACTGGCAGCGGCGGCGAGCGACTTTCCATCAAGCGAAGCGCCTTTCAGAGCGCGCGCTACTCCGCCTGCATGATAGGGCTTCGGCGAAACGCCGGTGATCCCGACTCCACAGGATTGGCATTTGCCTGATCCATCGCTGGTGAGGCTCACCGCGATCCCAACTACGGCAAACCCCGATGCAGGGTGACGCACCTTCAGGTAAGCCTGCCCGGTGTGGGCTTTCGGAGTCGCGAAGCGGACCTCCTTGATCACCTCGCCCTGTTTCAGAGCAGTCTGATACAGATCGACGAAGAACTCGTCCGCTTTGACTGAACGCTCGCTCTTCCTGCCCGCGACTACGATCTCTGCTCCCAGGGCAATGACCGCGGCGGGCCAGTCAGCCGCAGGATCAGCGTGGGCGAGACTTCCGCCGATGGTCCCCTTGTTTCGCACCTGCATGTCGCCGAGACAGGCTGCCGTCTCGTTCAGCAATGGGCAGGCACGACGCAAAAGATCCGAACTCTCGATCTGGTAATGCGTAGTCATCGTGCCGATGTGGATTTCCCCACCTTCTTCGCGGATATACGCGAGGTCCTTAATCCTTCCCAGGTCGATCAGCACCTTGGGCTGCGTCAGGCGCAGCTTCATGGCCGGCAGCAGGCTGTGACCGCCGGCGAGAATCTTGGCGTCGTCTTTATGCTCGGCCAGAAGAGAGAGCGCTTCATCCAGACTCTTGGCGGCGATGTAATCAAATTGAGCAGGAAACATTTCTCCTCCTTACGCAGCACTCGAT
>Ga0126371_10006435_pt1 | contig 10459 bp, 8 predicted proteins | sample PanSoiMetaPlot_4_FD_110145 | JGI IMG/M metagenome (GOLD analysis project Ga0126371, IMG submission 110145) | Tropical forest soil microbial communities from Panama - MetaG Plot_4 | ecosystem: Environmental > Terrestrial > Soil > Tropical forest > Bulk soil | place: Panama | collected 2016-02-17
ATGAAAGCGATCCGGTGCGCGGCCGCGAGATCGACCCGTGCCTGCCATTCTTCGGCGCTGCATTGCAACGTGCCCGGCGAAACCCTGGTCTGCATGGCTGCCGTCCTCCGCTGACCCATTTCAGCACAAAGGCGAAGCGAAGTCAGCTTTGCGGTTGCGCGCCATTGGCGGATGGCGACGAGGACCCGACCACTCGGGCGTCGTGCAGCAGGAGCTATTTCAGCCCCGGCACGAGGTCGCCGCCGGTTTCGATCCTGATCGTCGATCCGGCAAAGTCACCGCCGATCGACTCGACTTGACCGCCAAGATGCTTGGCAAGGAAGGCTTCCGCGACGGCGGTGAATGCAAGCCGGTTTTCCGGCCGCACAAAGCCGTGGCCTTCATCCGGAAACGTCAGATAGGTCACTGGAACGCCTTTGGCCTTGAGCGCCGTGACCATTTGCTCGGATTCCGCCGGCACGACCCGCACGTCGCGCATGCCCTGGGCGATCAGGATCGGGCGCGTCGCGCGCTGGATATGGTTGAGCGGCGACCTGTCGCGCAGGAAGGCGCGGCCCTCCTCGGTTGCCGGGTCGCCCAGCCGGTTCTTCCAGACGCTGAAGAAAGGCCCCCAATAAGGCGGGATCGTCGCCATGAAGGTGATCAGGTTCGAGATGCCGAATAGATCGACGATGCAGGCAAAGACCTCGGGCGTTTTGGTCGCCGCCATCAGCGCCGAGTAGCCGCCATAGCTGCCGCCGTAAAAGCCGATGCGCTTTGCATCCGGAAAGCCGCGATCGGTGGCCCAGTTGACCGCATCGATCAGGTCGTCATGCATGCGGCCGCCCCATTCGTGGTCCGCCGCGGTGACGAAGGCTTTGCCGTAGCCCGTCGAACCCCGATAATTCACGCTCAGCACTGCGTAACCGCGGCTCGCAAGCCATTGATGCACGGAGTTGAAGCCCCAGTTGTCGCGCAAATAGGGGCCGCCATGAATGACGAGCACCATCGGCAATTTGGTGGTGGTCGCCGAGGCCGGACCGGGCGCCGGCATGGTCAGATAACCGTTGAGCTTGAGCCCGTCGCGCGCCGGGATGACAACCGGCTCCATCGGCCGCAGCGATACTTGCGCCAGCGCGGCGCGCTGCATGTACAGCGGTCGGACCTTTCCCGCGGCATGGTCGATCAACACGTATTCGCTGCTCGATGAATCGCGCTCGAAGAACGCCGTGACCCTGTGATTGTCTTCGCTGCGGCTGACGAATTGCGGATCGCCCGCGCCATAGGCCGCGAGCATCGCCAGTTCCTTGGCGGCGGACGGCGCGATCGCGTGCCAGAGCACCCGGTCCCTGATCGCCATGGCCGCCAGCGGGTGTCGGATTCTCGGCTCGAAATCGACCGCGACGATATCGGCTGCGTCGTCTGCGGCGAGGACCGTGGATTGCCGCGTCGTCATGTCGACGGCAACGAGCGCTGCCTTATCGCGGCCGCGCGTATCCAGCATGTAGAGCGTGTTGCCGTCGTCGCTGAAGTCGATCAGATACGTGGAATCGAGATCGCCGATCGGAATCCTGGCGAACGGAATCCAGCTCTTGTCGCGACGTTCAACGATTTCGCAATCGCCATTGGCGGCATAACGCCCGGCAAGCCGCAGCCGGAATGCACTGTCGGTGACCAGCCAAACGTAGTCGTGATTCTCATAGACCAGCTCGCTGCCGCCCTTGACCACATCGATACGATAGAGATCGAAAAACCGCTTGTCGCGCTCATTGTGGCGAAACAGCATCTGCTCGGGAAAGCGATAGGACGATTCCTGAACGAGGGTCCGCACGCCTTGCGGCGGCGTCAGCGGGACGACGGCGCCGGTCGCGATATCGATGCTCGAGGCGCGCCAATTCTCGTCGCCGTCGCGGTCCTGGAAGAAGACGACGTGGCGATTGGTGTGGGCCCAACGAAAAAACGGGGAAATGTCGCGATCGGTAACGCGCGTCAGAGGCTGGCCCTGCCGCGGGTCGGCGACCGGCGCCAGCCAAAGATTGCGCACGCCACTGAGCGGCGCGAGATAGGCAAGGTGCTCGCCGTCAGGGCTGACCCGGACATTGGAATAGTCGGGATTTGCGAAAAACACGCGGCGTGCCGGTAGTGCCGATTGCGCCTGCACAGCTTCGTCACGGAAGGCCAATGCGGCGAGCGGCAGCGCGCCTGCTACCGCAACGGAGTGCTGCAGCAGACGACGGCGATCGAACATGATGGAATTCATGCGAACCTCGATGGACGGCTAGCAAGAAGGCGCGTCACCGAACGTAGGCGATGCCACGTCAATGCGCCGTCAAGCCGACGTCAAAGAACTTCCGCTGTCCCGCGAGCCGCTTAGCGGGTGTTGAACCGAAAACGCCGGGCCGGCCCGAGCCGCATGCGAAGAGATGGCAGCCCATCGTCCAGCGCAACGCAGTTCGATCGTTCAGCCAGCTTAAGAATGTCCGGACAAATCGCGGATCATCGGCTTCACGCCGGACAGCGGATTGCTCGGATCCCATTGATAGCGCAGCGTCTCGAAGCGCATGGAGCGGGCGTCGATCATGAGCAGGCGTCCGACCAGATTTTCGCCGAAGCCGACGACCTCGCGGATGATCTCGAGCGCCATCATCGAGCCGATGACGCCGGCGAGCGCGCCGAGCACGCCGGCCTCGGCGCAGGCCGGCACGGTGCCGGGCGGCGGCGGTTCGGGGAACAGGCAGCGGTAGGTCGGATTGGGCTTGCCGTCAGCGCCGCGCTCGTGGGCGCGGATCGTGGTCAGCGTGGCGTCGAAGGTGCCGAGCGCCGCCGTTACCAGCGGCTTGTTGGCAAAGTAGCAGGCGTCGGAGACCAGATAACGCGTCGCAAAATTGTCGGAGCCGTCGGCGACGATGTCGTAGCGGCCGATCAGGTCGAGCGCGTTGCCGGCAACGAGCCGCGTGCCGTGCGCCTCGACCGCGACATGCGGATTGAGTTTGCGGATGGTCGCGGCGGCGCTTTCCACTTTCGGCATGCCGACGTCGGGCGTTTCGTGGATCACTTGGCGCTGCAGATTGGATAGCGTGACCACGTCGTCGTCGATCACGCCGAGCGCGCCTATGCCGGCGGCGGCGAGATAGAGCAGCACCGGCGCGCCGAGCCCGCCGGCGCCGATCACCAGCACGCGGGCGCGCTTGAGCACGGCCTGTCCGGGCCCGCCGACCTCGCGCAGCACGATGTGCCGCGCATAGCGTTCAAGTTCTTCGGCGCTGAGCATGCTGCACCTTCGGCGCAACCGAACGCCCGCCAGCGCAGCGCGTCAAGCGTTCGGCCAAATTGCGTGGCAGCGTCGTTCGGCTATCCTCTGTGACTTGCCGGGATGCGGGCATGAATACGCGGTTGACGGCCATTATGGTCTGCCTGGCGCTGGCCAGCGCGCCAGCGCTGGCGCGGCAGGCTAAGGGGGTTAGGCAGAGCCCCGAGCCGGGCGACGCCGCCGCGCCGCACGCCGCCGGCAAGGCCACGCCGAAACAGCCGGGAACGAAGCCGGCAGCGGCGATCGCCAGTGCCTATGCGACGCTGCCGGGCGCCGAGCGGCTTGCCATCCAGGCGAATCTGGCGTGGATCGGCGTGTACGAAGGCTTGCCCGGCGGCGACATCGATGACCGCACGATCGAGGCCGTGAAGCTGTTTCAGAAAGGCCACGCCGCCAAGGACACCGGCATTTTGGACGAGCCGCAGCGCGCGCAGCTTGCCGCCGCCGCGGCCGGACCGCAGCAGGCCGTGGGCTGGCGCGTGATCGACGACGCGGCGACCGGCGCGCGTTTCGGCTTGCCGGAAAAGCTCGTGTCGCGAGGCGGCGCCTCGCCGATCGGCGGCCGCTGGAGTTCGGGCCGCGGCCAGATTCAGGTTGAAACGTTCCGCTTCGGCGAAGCATCGCTGCCGGCTTTGTTCGACGAGGAAAAGAAGGCGCCGCGCAGCCGGCACGTCGATGCCAGTGCGCTCAAGGCAGACTCGTTCGTCATCGCCGGCACCCAGGGCCTCAAGAACGTCGTGGTGCGCGCTGACGCGCGCGGTAGTGAAATCCGCGGTATCAGAGTTCTGTACGACCAGGCCAACAAGGGCGTGATGATGCCGGCGGCAATCGCCATCGCCAATTCGTTCCAAGGCTTTCCCGATCCGCATGCCGGGCCGCCGCCCGGCCAAAAACTCGCCGTCGAATACGGGACCGCGATCGCGGCAGACGGCAGTGGCGTTCTCGTTGCGCCGCGGCAGCTCATCTCCGATTGCGACACGGTCATGGTGCCGGGCTTCGGCCATGCTGCGCGTATTGCGGAGGATAGCGACAACGATTTGGTGCTGCTGCGCGTTTTTGCCTGGCAGAACCTGACAGCGGCGCCGCTCGGCAGCGAAGGCGCCGGCGGCAATCTCACCCTGATCGGTATCGCCGATCCGCTGGCGCAGCAAGGTGGCAGCGCGGTGACACATGCTCCTGCGCACGCCAATGCTCACATCATCGAGCCGAACCCGGCGCCGGGCTTCTCCGGAGCTGCGGCGGTCGATGCGCAAGGCCGCTTCGCGGGGATTGTCGAATTGAGAACACAGCTCGTCGCCGGCCCTGCGGCACCAAGCGAGCAGGCGATTGTGATCCCGGCCGCGGCAGTGCGGACTTTACTGTCCGCGCACGGCATTACGCCGTCGGCCGCTGCCGGAACGATGGATCAATCCATCGTGCGCGTGATCTGCGTCAGAAAGTGAGCGCGCGGCGTTATTTGTTCTCGAACTTGGCCGCACGCTTCTCGACGAACGCGTTCATGCCCTCTTTCTGATCGCGTGTTGCGAACAGCGAATGAAAAATCCGCCGCTCGAAGCGGATGCCTTCGGCGAGCGAGGTTTCGAACGCGCGATTCACGGCTTCTTTGGCGGCGAGCACCGACGGCAGCGACATGGCCGCGATGGTCTCGGCGACTTTGAGCGCCTCGTCGAGCAGATCGGCCGCCGGTACGACGCGGGCGACGAGGCCGCAGCGCTCGGCCTCGGCAGCGTCCATCATGCGGCCGGTAAGGATGAGGTCCATGGCCTTGGCCTTGCCGATCGCGTGGGTGAGGCGTTGCGTGCCACCGATGCCCGGGATGATGCCGAGCTTGATTTCCGGCTGGCCGAATTTGGCGGTGTCGGCGGCGATGACGATGTCGCATTGCTGAGCGAGCTCGCAGCCGCCGCCGAGCGCGAAGCCGGCGACGGCGGCGACGACCGGCTTGCGCGCCTGCGCCACGCGGTGCCAGTCCACGATAAAGTCGGCGAAGTACACCTCGGTGAACGTCTTGCTGGCCATTTCTTTGATGTCGGCGCCGGCCGCGAATGCCTTGTCGGAGCCGGTGATCACCATGCAGCCGATCGCATCGTCGGCCTCGAAGGCGTCGACCGCCGCCGCAAGCTCGCTCATCAGCGCGCTGTTGAGCGCATTGAGCGCGGCCGGCCGATTGAGCCGAATGAGGCCGACGCGGCCGCGCCGCTCGACGATGATGTGCTCGGTGCTCATGGCTCGCCTCCCACTGCTGGATGCAGACCGGCCTAGCCGATATTTCTACTTTGGGCCACACTGGCTCTGCTCGCGTGCAAGGGAGAACGCCGTGCCGCAACAAAACAGCACCGCCTGGTTCGGCGCCAAAACCGGTCTTGTCATCTCAACCCTACTCGGAGCTGCAGCCATGGCGCCATCCGCGCAAGCGGCCGACGACCCGCCCTATACGCTCGCCCGCGAGGGTTTTTTCTATGTCGGCGGCACGCTCGAGACCGCCGACGGCCACAGCCATGTCGTCAACCAGATGTACGTCGAATTCCGCATCCCGGCGGCGCAGACGCATCGCTATCCGATCGTGATGGTGCATGGCGGCACGCGATCGGGCACGACCTACACCGGCACGCCGGATGGCCGCGAAGGCTGGGCGCAATATTTCGTACGCCGCGGCTATGCGGTCTATGTGGTCGACCAGCCGGGCCGCGGCCGCTCCGGCTATGCCGCCGTGCAATATGGTCCCAGCAAAGTCGCCGACATGGAGGGCGGCCAGCGGCGCTATCTGTCTCAGGAGAAATACAAGCTGTGGCCGCAGGCGCATCTGCACACGCAATGGCCGGGCAGCGGCGCGCCCGACGATCCGGTCAGTCTGCAGATGGTGTCGGGCTACGTGCCCGAGATCGCCGATTTCGCCAAGCAGCAGTTTCTCAATCGCGACGCGCTGGTGGCGCTGTTCGACAAGATCGGCCCCGCGGTTCTGATGGTGCACTCGCAGGCCGGCGCGTTCGGCTGGCCGGTGGCCGATGCACGGCCGCAACTCGTCAAGGCGATCGTCGGCGTCGAGCCGAACGGCCCGCCGTTCTACGAGGTCAATTTCGTCGGCGAGCCGGATTATTTCAAACAGGGCAGGCTGGCACTGCCCTACGGCTTGAGCGCGGTGCCGCTTTCCTATGAACCGGCCGTGAAGGAGGCGTCAGAGCTGGCGATCTTTCAGGAGGAAAAAGCCGACGGCCCCGACTTGGTGCGCTGCTGGCTGCAGAAAGAGCCGGCGCGGCAATTGCCCAACCTGCAGAAGATGCCGATCCTGGTGCTGACTGCGGAAGCGTCCTATCACGCGCCGTACGACCATTGCACCGTGAAGTATCTGGCGCAGGCGGGCGTCAAGGCGACCCACATCCGGCTCGCCGCCCTCGGCATTCATGGCAACAGCCACGTGATGATGAACGAGAAGAACAACAAGGAGATCGCGACGGTGATTGAGAAGTGGCTGGATCTGGTGGTGAATAAGGATTAGATCGGTTGCTCTCACTTCTGACACGTCGGACAATAAAACGTCGATCGGCCGTTCTGCACTAAACGCTTGACGGTGCCGCCGCAGCCGGGCGTGCGGCAGGGTTGGCCTTCGCGATCGTAGACGCGAAAATGATGCTGAAACATGCCGAGCCCGCCGTCGGTGAGCTTGTGGTCGCGTAGCGACGAGCCGCCGTCTTTGATGGCATCAGCCAGCACGCGCTTGATGGCGTCGACCAGCCGCTCGGCGCGGTCGTTCGGCGCGCCGCTTCGCGTGGCGATGGTCGAGGCGAGTCGTTTCGGCGACAGCAGCGCGCGGTGCAGCGCCTCGCAGACATAAATGTTGCCGAGCCCGGCGACCACGCGCTGGTCGAGCAGCGCGGCTTTCAGACTCGTCTTCTTGCCCCGGCAGGCGTTCGCCAGCATGGCGGCGTCGAATGCGTTGCCAAGCGGCTCGGGGCCGAGCCCGCGCAACAGCGGCTCGGCGTCGAGATTTTGGCGCGACACGATCTTCATCGAGCCGAAGCGGCGCGGATCGTTGAAGGTCACGATCGCGCCCGAGCTCATGTGAAACACCACGTGGTCGTGGGTCACGTGCTGCGCCCGCTCGTGATAATAGCGGCCGAGCGAAGCCGCGCCGTGGTTCTCGAACACATGAAACGAGCCCGACATGCCGAGATGCATCATCAGCACGTCGCCCGAGGACAGGTCGGCTAAGAGATATTTGGCGCGCCGGCCGAGCCCGGTGACGGTCTTACCGTGCAGGCGTTTGACGAAGTCCTTGGCCAGCGGCCAGCGGAGGTCGCCGCGGTGCACGTCGACCTTGGCAAAGCGCGCGCCCTCCAAGACCGGCTGCAAGCCGCGGCGTACGGTTTCGACTTCCGGCAGTTCGGGCATTGCAACGAATCCGCTGTGGCGGCCGCAAAAAGGTTAACGCGCCGACACATAGCGTCGCCGCGGCCGCCGCGCTATCTTTATCGCGGCAGGCAATCATGGCAGACACCGCTCATTTTGGCGTCCGGCAGGTGCGGCTTGATGACAAGCAGGCGCTGGTCGACGACGTCTTCCGCAGCGTGGCGCGGCGCTACGACCTGATGAACGACCTGATGTCGTTCGGGCTGCATCGGGCGTGGAAGGATGCGCTGGTCACCGCCGTCGATCCGCCGAAGACCCGGCCGTTCGCGCATCTCGATATCGCCGCCGGTACCGGCGACGTGGGCTTCCGCGTGCTCCAGGCCGGCGGTGAGCGGACGCGGGTGACGGTCTGCGACATCAATGCCGACATGCTCGCCGTCGGCCGCGACCGCGCCGCCGCGAAGGGCTATGGCGACACGCTGGCGTTCGTCGAAGCAAATGCGGAAGCGCTGCCATTCCCCGACCGCAGCTTCGATGCCGCCACCATCGCGTTCGGCATCCGCAACGTGACCCGCATCGACGCCGTGCTGGCTGAAGCGTTTCGCGTGCTCAAGCTCGGCGGCAAATTTTTGTGCCTCGAATTCTCCGCCGTCGATCTGCCCGGCCTCGACCGGCTGTACGATCTCTATTCCTTCAACGTCATCCCGGCGTTGGGCCGCGCGGTTGTCGGCGATGCGGAGTCTTACCGCTACCTCGTCGAATCGATCCGCCGCTTTCCCAATCCGCAGGCATTCGCCGGCATGATGCGCGCCGCCGGCTACGCGCGCGTCAACCATCAAACCATGAGCGGCGGTATCGTGGCGCTGCATTCCGGCTGGCGCTTGTGATCAGCGGCCCGGCGTATCTCCTTCGGCTCGCCCGCGCCGGCTTCGTGTTCGCTCGCGAGGGTGTGTTCGGCCTCGTCGATCCGGCTTTGGTGCCGGCATCGGCGCGCTTCGGCCTGCGCGTGGCGCGTTTTTTGGAGCGGCCGAGCCGTGGCACTGCTGAGGCGCGGTTGTCGACGGCGCTCACGCGCCTGGGGCCGAGCTATGTCAAGCTCGGCCAGTTTCTGGCCACCCGTCCGGATGTGGTTGGCATCGCGTTCGCCCGCGATCTCGAGCGCCTGCAGGATCAGATGCCGCCGTTCCCGCAAGCCGAGGCCGAAGCCGCAGTCGCGGCCTCGCTCGACCGGCCGATCAGTGCGGCGTTCGCGAGCTTCGGTCCGCCGGTTGCTGCCGCCTCGATCGCACAGGTGCATCGCGCCGAAGTCGCGACAGCGGCCGGGCCGCGGCCGGTCGCGGTGAAAGTGCTGCGCCCCAACATCGAGCAACGCTTCCATGCCGACCTGCGCGCCTTCACCTTCGCGGCGCGCCACGCTGAAGCTTATTCGGCCGAAGCACGCCGGCTGCGGCTCATCGAAGTCGTCGACACGCTGCGCCGCTCGGTGCTGATGGAGATGGATTTTCGGCTCGAGGCGGCTGCGCTCTCCGAGATGGCCGAGAACACCAAGGGCGATCCCGACTTCCGCGTGCCCACGGTCGATTGGGACCGCACCAGCAAAGAAGTTCTTACACTCGAATGGATCGACGCCACGCCGTTGTCGGACCGTGCTGCGCTGCAGGCCAAGGGGTTCGATCCGCGCCGGCTCGCACGCGCGCTGATCCAGACCTTCCTGCGCCACGCGTTGCGTGACGGCTTTTTCCATGCCGACATGCATCCGGGTAATCTGTTCGTCGACGACGAAGGCCATTTCATCGCGGTTGATTTCGGCATCATGGGCCGGCTCGGCGTCAAAGAGCGCTTGTTCCTTGCCGAAATTCTGCACGGCTTCATCACCCGCGATTACCACCGCGTCGCCGAGGTGCACTTCGAAGCCGGCTACGTGCCGCGCCATCACTCGGTCGAGGATTTCGCCCAGGCCATCCGCGCCATCGGCGAGCCGATCCACAGTCGCACCGCCGAGGAAATCTCGATGGCGCGTCTGCTGGCGCTGCTGTTCGAGGTCACGGGCATTTTCGACATGCGCACGCGGCCGGAACTGCTGCTGCTGCAGAAGACCATGGTGGTGGTCGAAGGCGTGGCGCGCTCGTTCGATCCGAAGCTCGACATGTGGAGCACCGCCGAGCCGGTGGTCGGCGAGTGGATCGCACGCCACCTCGGCCCGGCCGGCAAGCTCGAGAACGCCGCCGACGGGGCGCTTGAGCTCGGCCGTTTCGCCGGCAGCCTGCCCGGGCTGTTGACCCGTGGCGCCCGCGTGCTCGATCAGCTCGACGAAGCGACCCGCGACGGCCTGGTGCTGGCCGAGCACACCATCAACAAGCTCGATAAGGACGAGGCCCGGCGCGACCGCTGGATCATCGGCGCGCTGTGGCTGATCGCGCTGCTGCTGCTGGTGCTCGTGTTGACCCGATGATTGCATTGATTGCAGTGCAATCATCGGCTAGAATGGCGGCGCGAAGGATGTCCCATGGCGCGCTTTGCCAGCCTCACGGTCCGCCGGCTCGATGCGCGGCTCAAGCAGCAGTTGCGGCTGCGCGCCGCCGCCAACGGCCGTTCCATGGAAGACGAGGTGCGCGCGATTTTGCGCAGCGCCACCGGGAGCGTTGCCGATGCGGGACTTGCCGCCGAGGCGCACATTGCGTTTTCCGAACCGGACCGCCGCGAAGACCGGGGGCATGTCCATCACACAGCGTCCGGCCGCTGGCGCGTTCTGCTCATCATCGGCGGCGGCATCGCGGCGTATAAATCGCTCGACCTGGTCCGCCGCCTGCAGGACCGCGGTGC
>Ga0126371_10006436_pt1 | contig 10459 bp, 11 predicted proteins | sample PanSoiMetaPlot_4_FD_110145 | JGI IMG/M metagenome (GOLD analysis project Ga0126371, IMG submission 110145) | Tropical forest soil microbial communities from Panama - MetaG Plot_4 | ecosystem: Environmental > Terrestrial > Soil > Tropical forest > Bulk soil | place: Panama | collected 2016-02-17
GTGGGTCCTGACCAACGGCTACCAATCCTGGGACCCGTCGGGCTGCCTGCCGGCGTCGGGCGCCACGCGGGAGTCCTGGTGGACGGTGGCGGTGGCCGGCGCCGGCGGGGCGGGCCTGGCGGCCGCGGCCGCCGGCGCGCGCTCCTGCTGCACCCAGTTCACGATCGCGGACGGCGTGCTGAGCGTGATCTGGCGTGAGGCCGAGACGCTCGAGTCGCTGCCGGCCCTGTTCGCGGGCTCCACCGGAACGCGCTGGCGCAGCGAGTCGGTCCTCCTGGCCGCCGGTCAGGACGTCCGCGCCAGCATGGGCGCCGTGCTCGGCGGCCCCGGGCGCGCCGCTCCCGCCACCGTCGGCTGGCTCAGCTGGTACCACCTGGGCCCGTGGGTCCACCGCGAAGACGTCCTGGCGCACGCCGACATCCTTGCGTCCGAGCCGTTCCGGGCGCTGGGCTACCGGCTCGTCCAGCTCGACGACGGCTGGCAGGAGACGTACGGCGAGTGGCGGCCGAACACCAAGTTCCCCGGCGGGCTGCCGGCCCTGAGTGAGGAGCTCGGTCGCCGCGGCCAGGTGCCCGGCCTGTGGACCGCGCCGTTCCTGGTGGGCGTCGCGGCCGACCTGGCCGAGACCGCGCCGGACGACTGGTTCGTCCGCGACCCGATCACGGGCGCGCGGGCGATCGACGAGCGGCACCGGGCGTTCGGACCGATGTACGCGCTCGATGCGTCCAGGCCGGGGGTGCGCGACCACCTGCGCGACCTCTTCGCGGGGTTCACGCGTGCCGGCATCCGGTACTTCAAGATCGACTTCCTGTACGCGGGCGCCTTCGCCGGCCTGGCCGCGCTGCGGGCCGGCGTGCAGGCCATCCGCGATGGCGTCGGGGACGCCCAGCTGGTGGCGTCGGGGGCCCCGCTGCTGCCGCTTGTCGGGCTTGTCGACGGCTGCCGGGTGGGACCCGACACGGCCACCCCGCTCTACGACTTCGACACCGGGCTGAGCGCGCCGACGATCTTCGGCGACGAGGTGATCGCGGTCGCCCGCAACTTCGCCGCCAGGGCGATGCTGCACCGGTGGTTCCGGCTGGACACCGACATCGCGCTCGTGGGCGGCAACCTGACGCTGGAGCAGGCCCGGGCGCTCGTCACGGTCGCTGCGCTCTCGGGCGGCCCGTTCTGCGCCAGCGACGACCTGCGCGCCCTGCGGGAGGAGCGGCTGGCGCTCCTGACCAATCCGGAGGTCCTGGCGCTGACCGGCGGCGTCCCCGCCCAACCCGACTGGGAGCCGGCGCCCGGGGGCCGGCCTCCGACGCACTGGCGGAGGGACGACGTGCTCGCGGTGTTCAACTGGGAGATGCGGGCGGCGGACGTCACTGTGCGGGCCCCGGGCGCTTCCGGCGCGCGGGACCTGTGGGCTCAGGAGGACCTGGCCGAGTTCGGCGACGGCGCCAGCATCGTCGTTCCCGCCCAGGGCGTGCGCCTGCTCCGGCTTCGCTGACGAGGGGGTACGCTGTACTCGTGGCCCGGGTACTGCACCACCGCGTTCACGGGTTGCCGGGCGACCGTCTCGAGCGTCTGCGCATGCAGTTCGAGCAGCTGGCGGCCGGCCGGTCCTGGCGAGGCGACCAACCGTGGGTGGCGACCGACCGTTCGACCGGTCTGTTCGAGATGGAGTACCTGAGCCACGTGCGCGAGGCGGACGGGGAGCAGGTGTCCGGCGCGGGGTTCCTCAGGACCGGCGGCGACGAGACCGACGCACTCGTCCTCATGCTCTTCCTGCGCGACCTCAGCGCCGAGTACGGTGTGCGCGTCGTCTGGCGAGACGAGGACAACCCGCTGGCCAAGCTGCGCTACCTGGAGTTCCGCCACGGCCGGCTGCCCTCCGGCAACTCCCTCGAGGAGCTGCTCGCCAGGCGCGCGGTGATCAAGAAGGTCGAGGGCCAGGCGATCATGTTCTATCCGCCGGCGCACCGGCTCAACCGGCAGCTCCCGGCCCGTCCGTCACAGTGGGGATACGCGCTGTGCGGCCTGCGAGCCTACGCGCCGACGCTGCTCGAGGCGGAGCAGGAGGCGCTCAAGATCCTCCGCGCCATGAGACGACTTGGCCGCTGACCCGCGCGTCGCGCCCGGATGAGGGCGGTGGTCCAGCGCGTCAGCCGCGCTTCGGTCAGCTGGGAGGACGGCGCCGACGGCCGCCGTACGCACGAGATCGGGAGAGGCCTGGCGGTGCTCGTGGGCGCCGGGCCGGGTGACGAGCGCGCCGACGCCGACGCGCTGGCGGACAAAGTCGCGCAGCTGCGCATCTTCTCAGACGCCGAGGGCCGCTTCAACCTGAGCCTGGAGGACGTCGCCGGCGAGGCGCTCGTCGTCTCGCAGTTCACGCTCTACGCCGACGCCACCCGGGGTCGCCGGCCCAGCTTCGTTGGCGCGGCGGCGCCGGACTGCGCCAGGGACCTCTTCCTTCGCTTCGCGGACCGCCTCGTCGAGCGGGGCGTCAGCACCCGCACGGGCAGCTTCGGGGCCCGCATGACCGTCAGCCTCGACAACGAGGGGCCGGTGACGATCGCGCTCAGCACCGATCCCTGGGAGACGCGGATCCGTGGCTGACGGCGCCGCCTACGTGCGCGAGCACGCGGCCGAGATCGAGGCGGCCGCCGAGCGGATCCGGCCCCACGTCCGGCACACGCCGCTCCTCGCGACCGACCTCGATCCCTGCCTCCGGCTGAAGGCGGAGAGCTTCCAGCGAACCGGCGCGTTCAAGGTCAGAGGCGCGTTCAACGCCGTTCTCGAGATCCACCGCCGGAGCCCGGAGGCCCTGGGGGTGGTCGCGGCCAGCTCGGGCAACCACGCCCAGGCCGTCGCGGTGGCGGCGCGTGCGGTCGGCCTGCCCGCGGTGATCGTGATCCCGTTCGACGCCAACCCCATCAAGGTGGCCGCGACCGTCGCTGCGGGCGCCGAGGTGATCCAGGATGGAGTCACGTTCGAGAACCGCGACCAGCGGCTCAGGGAGGTCATGGCCGAGCGGAACCTGACCCTCGTGCACTCCTTCGACGACTGGGACATCATCCACGGCCAGGGAACCGCCGCCCGCGAGATGCTCCTGGACGACCCCGAGATCGGCACCATCGCGACCCCGATCGGCGGCGGCGGCCTGCTCAGCGGCACCGCGCTGGCGGCCCGCGCCTGGGGCCGCGACGTCCGCGTGATCGGCGTGGAGCCGGAGGTCGCCGACGACGCTCGCCGGACCCTGCGAAGCGGCGTCATCCAGCGGCTGGACCACGCTCCCGACACGATCGCGGACGGAGTCCGGCTGCTCTCGATCGGGCGTCGCAACTTCGAGGTGATGGTGGAGCGGCGGCTCGTCGACGACATCGTGACCGTGACGGAGGAGGAACTGGAGGAGGCCGTGTCGAGGGCGTGGTTGGAGCTGAAGCTGGCCATCGAGCCCAGCGGCGCGCTCCCGCTGGCCGCCTTCCTGGCCGGCAAACTGCCGGGCCGCGGCCGCCCGATCGGCCTGGTGCTCTCCGGTGGGAACGCCTCCCTAGACCTCGTCGCTAGACTGCTCCGAGCACGATGACCCCCGTCAAAGAGGTCATGACCACTCAGGTCATCAGCTTCCGCGAGGACACGCCTGTCGAGGAGATCGCCGAGCGGCTCTCCAACGGTCACATCACGGGCGCTCCCGTGGTGACCGAGGACGGCTTCGTCGTCGGCATCGTGTCGGAGGTGGACGTGTTCTCGAAGCAGGGGACCGTGGCGCGGGACATCATGTCGCCGCACGTGATCTCCATCACCGAGGACACGGGCATCGACGCGGCAGCGCGACTCCTGGCCGGCGAGCGGATCCGGCGCCTCCCGGTGCTGCGCCAGGGCCGACTGGTCGGGCTGGTCAGCCGCTCGGACGTGCTCGAGTTCTTCGCGACCAGGGTGTGGACGTGCGTCGCGTGCGGCCACGGCGAGCACGGGCTGGAGTCGCCCGGACGCTGCGCCACGTGCTCCGGCAGCGAGTTCCGGCTCGAGCGCGCGCATCGGTACTCATGACGATCGGTCTGAGCGGCAAGGCGAGCAGGTTCACGGAGTCGGTCATCCGGGAGATGACGCGCGTGAACCTCTCGCTTCACGGTCCGGAGAAAGCGGTGAACTTCGCCCAGGGCTTCCCGGACTTCGACCCCCCACCTGAGGTGGTGCAGGCCGCCCAGGCCGCGCTGGCCGCGGGCGGGGCCTACCACCAGTACGCGACGACGTGGGGCGCCCCCGCGCTGCGCCACGCGGTTGCCGAGAAGAAGTCCGCGGAGTGGGGCAGGCCCGTGGATCCCGAGACCGAGGTCACGGTCGCATGCGGCGCGACGGAATCGATGATGGCCGCGATGCTGGCGGCGGTCGACCCCGGCGACGAGGTGATCGTCTTCGAGCCGTTCTACGAGAACTACGGGCCCGACTGCATCCTCAGCGGGGCCCAGCCCCGGTACGTCGCCCTGCGCCCGCCGGACTGGGCCTTCGACCCGGACGAGCTGCGCGGCGCCTTCGGCGCGCGGACCCGGGCCATCGTCGTCAACACGCCGCACAATCCGACGGGCAAGGTCTACGCGCGGGCCGAGCTGGAGCTGATCGCCGACCTCTGCCGCGAGCACGACGCGATCGCGATCACCGACGAGATCTACGAGCACATGGTCTACGAGGGCGAGCATGTCAGCATCGCGACGCTGCCCGGCATGGCCGAGCGGACGATCACCATCAGCGGCGCCAGCAAGACGTACTCGATCACGGGCTGGCGCATCGGCTGGCTGGTCGCGCCGCCCGAGCTGACCGACGGCATCCGCAAGGTCCACGACTTCCTGACCGTGGGCGCCGCGCACCCGCTCCAGATCGCGGTGGCGTCGGCGCTGCGCTTTCCGCCGGCCTTCTACGACGCGCTGCTGGAGGAGTACCGCGAGCGCCGCACGGCGCTGCTCGACGGCCTGCGCGAGTGCGGCTTCGATCCCAATCCACCGGCCGGCGCGTACTACGTGATGGCGGGAATCGACCGTCTGACGGACCTCGACGACGTGGCGTTCGCGCGCCGCCTGATCGAGACCGCGGCGGTCGCGACCGTTCCGGGCTCCAGCTTCTACGCGAACCGCGAGCTGGGCCGCCGCCATGTCCGCTTCAGCTTCCCGAAGCGGCGCGAGACGATCGAGCGCGGCATAGCCGCACTCCGTCGAGCACTGGCTTAACGGGTTAGATTCCCTCTCGGCCGGCCGGCCTCTACCGTGCCGGCCATGAACGCCACCGCACTCCTCCGCCCCCCGCTCGTCTTCCTCGTGCTGGCCGAGGCGGCCCTCGTCGCGACCCTCGGCGTGGTCACGTGGCACGTCTGGCAGGACCGGTTCGGGCCGGGCCCGGCCGCGGCTGCCGTCACGGCGCCGGCCGCACCACCGCCTCCGGCTGCGACCACGCACCGGCCGGTGTCGGCGCCGTCGCCCTCACCGCTCGTGTCGACGCCTCCGCGGACCCCCCAGGCCGGACCCACCCCGAGCATCCGCACCGACTCGAACTTCCTGTCCCGCGAGCTGTTCGAGCTCAACCGTGTCGAGCAGACGTTCGAGGACCTGGAGTGGCGGGTCACGAAGGCGATCGTCGACGGCATCCAGCGCTACATCGAGGGCGTCGTCCTGCCCACGATCGAGCGCAGCGAGTCCGGCCGGTGAACCGGCCCGGCTCAGCCGCCGGCCTGCCTCAGCGCGGTGCGCACGAGCTCGGAGAGGGTCGGGTAGGCGTGCATCGCCAGGGCGACCGCACGGACGGGCACCCGCCCGGCCATGATCGCGACCGCCTCGTGGATCATGTCGCCGGCCGTCTCGGCCACGATGTGGCAGCCGAGCAGCTGGCCGGTCGGTGCGTCGGCCACGATCTTCACGTGGCCGTAGACCTGGCCGTCGATCTGCGCCTTCTCGGCGCCGGCGACCCCGGCGAATCCGATGCGAACGTCGTGGCCGGCCTGCCGCGCCTGCCTCTCGGTCAGACCGACCGACGCGACCTCCGGGTCGGTGAACGTGACCCTTGGCACCACCCTCAGGTCCGCGACCCGCTGTTCGCCGTGGAGCGCGTTGGCGGCGGCCAGGGGACCGAGCTCCGAGGCCACGTGCGTGAAGAGGGCGCCCCCGATCACGTCGCCGGCCGCCCACGCCCAGGGCTGGCTGGTCCGGAGGTGCTCGTCCACCTGGATGCCGCGGGGCGTCCAGGCGATGCCGGCGGCGTCGAGGCCGAGCGCCGCGCCGTCGAGCGACCGGCCGGTCGCGACGAGCACCTCGTCGACCTCCAGCGACGCGCCGGCGGCGAAGTGGAGGCGGCGGCCCGAGCCGGCGTGCTCAACGCGGTCCAGCCGCGTGCCCAGCAGCACCGTGATCCCCTCAGCCTCGAACGCGTCGCGGACTGCCTGCCCCGACTCCGGCTCCTCCGGCGACAGCATGTGGTCCAGCACCTCCACCACCGTGACGCGCACGCCGAAGCGGGCGAACACCTGGGCGAACTCACAGCCGATCGGGCCGGCCCCGATCACCGCCAGCCGGCGTGGGAGCTCGGCCAGTGAGAGCGCGCCCTCGTTGTCGAGGAAGCCCGACTCCCGCAGGCCCGGCACCGGCGGCACCGCAGGGTCGAGACCCGCCGCCAGCAGCACAGCGCGCGCCTCGACGGGCTGGCCGTCGACGTCCAGCGTGCGCTCGCCCGTGAGCACTGCATCGGCCGGGTAGCGGACCTCGATGCCGGCCTCGTGGAAGGGCGCCGCGCCGAACCTGAGCATGTGGTCGCGGATGGCGTAGGCGCGGGCGATCACCTCCGGCCACTCGACCCGTAGATCGTCCGCGTAGACGCCGAAGCGGCTGCCGGTCCGGACGGCGTGGGCAACCCTGGCGGCGCGGACGAGCGCCTTGGTCGGCACGCAGCCGTGGTTGGTGCAGGTGCCCCCGAAGTGCCGGGCCTCCGCCAGGAGGATGCGGTGCCGGCCGCCGTCCGCGACAGAGAACGCGGCCTCCGAGCCTGCGGCTCCCCCTCCGACGATCACGAGGTCGTAGGCGCTCACGGGAGCAGTATGCGATGCCCGTCCCGGCCGATCCCGCGCGGTCCCGTGACCCGGTCGCGAGAGGCCGCACGATCGGTCGGAGCGGCGTCGGACTGAGCGTCCGTCCCGCCCGGTTCCATCCCATTTCGCACTGGCGTGAGCGATTCGTGAGCAATGGAAGGCTCGTGGTCGAGGCTGTGGGTGCGCCCGGCCGCAACCCAGCTAGCCGGGACCCTGAGATAGGCCAAGCGCCTACGCGGCTTAGGCGAGAAGACTAGGCGAGACTCAAGCCCCGCACTGTGCGCTGCATGTGCTACCGTGGGACCAAGGTCCCGCGGGACACAGCTGATCGGCACGGAGGGCACTGCGATGGCAGCGGCGGAACCAGTGCGCGTGGAGCGAGTGCAGCTCGGCGTCCGAATGGAGAAGCGCATGGTCAAGGTGCTCAAGGGCCTGGCGGAGTTCAACGGCGTCACCCTGGGCCAGCTCCTCGAGAACATCGTCCTGCATTCCTTCGCGGCCGTGCCCGGCCAGGAAGGCGAGATGGCGGCCAGCCCGCACGGCAAGCGGGCGCTGGCAGCGATCACCGATCTCAAGCGGATCTACGGCATGGACTACGACACCCATGCCACGTACCAGTTCCACGAGGACGACGCGGGGGAGGCCGGGACCGCCGACTGAACCGCTGCGGGCCTGGTCATCGTCGTCCCCAGCATCGTCGTCGTCCCCAATGAGCGTTGCACGAACACCGCCGAGTAGAGCACGAGCATCGACCACGACAGCCAGCGCTGCCAGGGCACGACACCGGGCACCGCCTCTACGCGGTGGCGGAATCCGACCCGGAAGACCTTGAACAGGATGAACACGCCGCCCACGACGCCCACGTAGACGTGGATGCCGTCCAGCGATGCCAGGCGGGCTGATGCAGCTCGCCGGCTCGCGTGGGCTCGATGGAACAGGGGTCCTGTTCCGCGAACTCGACGAGTACCTGCGTTGCCGGCCTGGAGGAGATCCAGAGACGTAACGTGGACGTCCCGATGGGGGCCTGGGGGGGTCGGATCGGATCGCTGATGGCCTCCGACCTGCGAGCCCTGTACACGAGGCTGGCTGACGCCTTCCAGGCGAGGCTGGGCGTATCCGGGGAGGAATGCCTCGACCTGGTGGCTGAGATGTCGCGGGAACTGAACAAGTACCGGACCGTGAACAGGTTCGGGGTGGCATTCGGGCGCAAGCCGATTTGATTCGCGATCTCCGCAGCGCGGCTCCCGGCCACCATCGATCGCGCCGGCCTGAACCCGCCGGCGCCGGCGCGGCCGACGGGCCTGGCTCAGATGCAGGGGCGGCGCCCGACCGCGCAGATCGGGCGCCGCCGGGAGCTCAGAAGGTACCCGTGTAGACGTCCGTACGGTTGGCCGCGCAGGGAGCGACCGCGCAGTTCGTCTGCACGAAGAATGGCAGGAACCCGGTCCCGTCGACGCCCAGGGCCTCGTAGTCGCCGACGAAGAAACCTCCGGCGACCGGCGCGGCGAACATGTCGAAGCTCCCGGCCACGTGCGTGTCCGCTCCGAAGGCGCCGCCGCCACGCGGCGATGTCTTGATCCACACGTCGGTTGGCAGGGTGGTGGTATCGGCGGCCGGCAGTTTGCGCAGGTCGTAGTAGGTGACCCCGACGACGCCGGCGCTATTGACCGCCACCGTGGGCGTAAAGGCCGGTGTTCCTGTCGCTGTGCTGACCGGAGCAGGATCGCTCCACTTCAGCCCGCCGTTGGTCGAGGTCGAGATCACGACCTGGTTGACGGTGCCGGTGAAGCGCGCATCCTCCCAGACCGCGTACAGCTCACCCGAAGCCGGGTCCACGGCCACCGATGGAAGCGTCTCCTCCGTCCTCAAGGCAGCTCCCGTGTTGGGATCGACGTCGAAGACCGTCTGCTCGGCCGAGACGACCCTTGCGTTCGACCACGTGTTGCCGCCGTCGGTAGAAGTGATGAAGGACACACTGTCGCCGCGCGGTGTGAACTTCGGGCTCCCGGTGGTGGAGAACTGGTCGAAAAAGTCGTAGAGGTTGCCGTTCGTCGGATTCACCACGACGATGTTGCCGATCGTCTGGCTGTTCTGGCCCGGATCGAATATCGGGCGGGCGGTCGACCAGGTCCGGCCGCCGTCGGTGGTCTTGGAGAACCAGGTCGGACCACGGAACGCGTGCGCCTTCAGCGCAGCGTCAGGGCTGTGGCTCGGCGCCTCCAGCCGATCCCAGACCACGTAGGCCGTGCCGGCGTGGAGCGGGTCGGCGGTGACGGACTCCTTGTCATTGAAGAACTGCGTGAACTCGAAGACGGGGCTCGTACCCTGATCCGACTTCAGGAGGTTGGGGTTGTGCCACGTCCGTCCGCCGTCGCTCGATGTCACCGCTGCGACGCCCGTGTCGTTGACGCCGCCGTCAGTGCTGTTGGTCGCCAGGAGGCCAACCGCATAAGCCGTGCCGTCGGCGCCGATCGAGACCCAGGGGTCGGAGGCGCGGTTGTATGGCGCGCCGGTGAATGGGTCCGCGATCGCGTTGCCCGCGCACGCGCTGAACGGAAGGGTCGTCTCACCCCAGGTGGCGCCGCCATCGAAGCTGAAGCCGGCGACCAGGCCGTGAGCGCCCCCATTGTTCCAGCGATCCTGCTGCCAGGTGCCGATGACATTCACGGCGGAGGTCCCCACAGTGGCGGGGTTCACCGCAACCTGCGGTTCGACCTCGGCGTTAACGAAAACCGTCCCCGGCTCGTTCGGGTTGACGCAGCTCGCGTAAGGACTCGGGCCTGAGACGACCACGAGCGCCGAAGCCGAGGCCGAGGTCGCTGAGGCCGCCATGACGGCGGCCACGGTCAGGGCTGTTACTACTCTTCGCATACGCACCCCTTCAGCAGTTCAGAACGGCATCTGTTCGGAAGTTCGACCATAGCGCGGGGTCATGCGGCTGTAAAGAGCGGGTGCGCGCACGTTACCGTGGATCAGTCCGACCGCGTTCGGAGGGGCGAGATCGGGAAGCCGCTCAGTCGATGCCGAATGCGATAGGTGTGCGCGGCGAGCGGCGGGGTCGAGCGGGCCCGCTGCGGCCGGCGGTGGGATCGCTGCCGGAACCGTGGAGCGGATGACCGTCACATACCAAGCGGGGCCAGAATCGCCGGGCCGGGAGGCGGCGGCTACGAGCCAGCCGGTGCGGCTGGCACCCCGGCCGGTGTTTCTGGCCGGCCGCAGCGAATTGCTCGCAGAGTTGGACACCCACCTGACAAGCGGTGAGGTTTCCGGGCCACGCATCATTGCGTTGTGCGGTCTAGCGGGCACGGGCAAGACCAGCCTAGCGCTGGAATATGCCTATCGGCACTTGAGCGAAATCGGACTAGCCTGGCAGTTTCCCGCCGAGGATCCGGCAGTGCTGAGGGCCGA
>Ga0126371_10006437_pt1 | contig 10458 bp, 10 predicted proteins | sample PanSoiMetaPlot_4_FD_110145 | JGI IMG/M metagenome (GOLD analysis project Ga0126371, IMG submission 110145) | Tropical forest soil microbial communities from Panama - MetaG Plot_4 | ecosystem: Environmental > Terrestrial > Soil > Tropical forest > Bulk soil | place: Panama | collected 2016-02-17
CGCATGCTCCAGCGCACCATCGACATTCTCAAGAGCTGAGGCCAGGCGGCGCCAGACGCCGCACAGCGAATTCCGGGAGGTAGCTTATGCCGATCAATCCTGCCGCCGCGGCGAATGCTTATGCGGCGCTCGGCCGCGTCGGAGCGGACCTTGGCAATGTGGGGCGTGGCGGCATTGGTGCCGGCGCGCCGCTCGGGGAGGGGCCGAATTTCAGCGCGATTCTCAAGGACGTCGTGTCGGCGGTGTCGCACGCCGGCGCCCGCGCCGACATGCAGACCCAGGCCGCGGCGATGGGCAAAGCCAACATGATCGACGTGGTCACCGCGGTGGCCGAATCGGAGACCGCGATCAGCACGCTCGTCTCGGTGCGCGACAAGGTGATCGCCGCCTACGAAGACATTCTGAAGATGCCGATCTGATCACGCGGTGAGGGGGCCTGAGGCGGTGCAACAGGAGACGGAACGAAAATGACCGGCCCCGAAGTGCTGGACGTGGCGCGTGATGCCATCGTGACGCTGCTCATCGTTTCCGCGCCGCTGATGCTGGTCGGGCTCATCGTCGGCGTCGCCATCTCGCTCTTGCAGGCGCTCACTCAGATCCAAGAGACGACACTGGTCTTCATTCCGAAGATCCTCGCGATTTTCGTTGCCCTGCTGATCGCGCTGCCGTTCATGGCCGACGCGCTGCACAGCAATTTCCTGCGCATCGCCGCGCATATCACCAGCGGCTGACCGGGTTCTTGTCGCCGTGCGCATCGATGTCTCCTTCCTGCCTGCACTCGCCGCCGCTTTTTTGTTGGTGTTCGCCCGCATCGGCACCATGCTGATGCTGCTGCCGGGCTTAGGCGAGCAGAACCTTTCGGCGCGCATCCGGCTTACCATGGCGCTCATTCTGGCCGCGGTGGTGCTGCCGCTGCACCGCGCCGCCTATCACATCGATCCGGCCGCGCTCGGGCCTGCCATCGTCATGCTGATCGAGGAGATTCTAGTCGGCGCGGTGCTTGGGCTCACCGCGCGGCTGACGATCTCGGCGCTCGACGTCGCCGGCTCGGTGATCGCCCAGCAGCTCGGCCTCGGCTTCGTGACCGCGATCGACCCGACCCAGGGCGAGCAGGAGGCGATCGTCGGCAATTTTCTGACCATGCTCGGCCTGACGCTGATCTTCGCCACCAACATGCATTATCTGGTGATCGCCGCGCTCAACGACAGCTACAACGTCTTCGCGCCAGGCGAGGTCTTGGGCACCGGCGACGTCGCCGCGCTCGTCACCAGGACCGTGGCGGGCGCGTTCCGCGTCGGCATTCAGCTGTCCGCGCCGTTTCTCGCCTTCGGTCTATTGTTCAATATCGGACTTGGCGTGCTGTCGCGGCTGATGCCGCAGATGCAGGTGTTTTTCGTCGCGCTGCCGTTGTCGATCATGATCGGCCTGTTGTTCCTGCTGCTCGGGCTTGGCGCGATGATGGGATTCTTTCTCGACTATGTGGGCGGCGTGCTGCACACGCTCGCGCCGCACGCCTGACGCCGCAACGCGCCGACGCCGATGGCCGAAGAACGCGACGATACCGAGCACAGCGAAGACCCGACGCCGAAGCGCCTCGAAGAGGCGATCAAGCGCGGCGACGTGGTCAAGAGCGCCGAGGTCAACACCTGGTTCATGATCGCCGGCGGTGCGCTGATGCTGATGGTGTTCGCCGGTCCGGCGGCGGCGAACCTGCAGGCGAGCTTGCGTGGCCTCCTCGTTCATGCCGGCCAGATCCCGGCCGATGGCTCGGCGCTGCTTGGCCTCATGCACACGCTCGGCCGCGACGTGCTGGCCGCGCTCGCGGTGCCGCTGGTTCTGCTCGCGGTGGCGGCATTCGGCGGCAGCGTCATCCAGCACCGCATCGTCATGTCGGTCGAGCCGATCCGACCGCAATTGTCGCGCATCTCGCCGGCGAGCGGTTTTAAGCGGCTGTTTTCCAAGCAGGCGCTCGCCAATTTCGCCAAGGGCCTCGCCAAGCTGATCGTCATCGGCGGGGCGATCGGCATGCTGCTATGGCCACAGCGCCAGCGGCTCGCCGGACTGGTCGGCATCGACACAGCGGTGCTGTTGCCGTTCACCCGCGCGCTCGTGCTGCAGATGCTCGGCACCGTGGTGGCGATTCTCGCCTTCGTCGCCGCAGCCGATTATCTGTTTCAGTACCGGCAATGGTACGAGCGGCAAAAAATGTCGCTGCGCGAAATGAAGGAGGAGTTCCGGCAGACCGAAGGCGATCCGATGGTGAAGGGCAAGCTGCGTCAGCTGCGCCACGCCCGCATGCGCCGGCGCATTGCCGCCGCGGTGCCCAAGGCCTCGGTCGTCATCACCAACCCGACGCACTTTGCGGTCGCGCTCAAATACGAGCGCGGCATGAACGCGCCGGTCTGCGTCGCCAAGGGTGCCGATCTGCTGGCGCGGCGCATCCGCGACATCGCCGAGAAGCACGACATTCCGGTGATCGAAAACCCGCCGCTTGCCCGCGCGCTGCACGCCACTGTCGAGATCGACCAGGAAATTCCGCAGGAGCATTACCGAGCGGTCGCCGAAGTCATCGGCTACGTCATGCGCCTGCGCCGCACCGTGGCGGGGCTGCGCTGATGCAAGACGGCAATTCGCGCTTCCCCACTTGGGCGGGGGAGGAAAGAATAGAACCTCTTGCGCGATTCGGCTGCAGCAGGCAGTGAAGGCGCCGCATGAGCGGGGAGGCGAGCGGCATGGTCGGCTTCGGCCCGCAGGCCGAGGAGATGCCGGTTGAGCGCGTGGCGGTCGACCGCAGCGCCGCAAGCGCGCGGGGCGGCAGTATCGGCCTCGTGCTCCTGATCGCCGGCTGCCTGATCGCGGCGGCGACCGGCATCGTGTTGTTCGGCCGCGACAATCCCGAGCCCTATGTTCTGGTTTTTCTTGCCGGCCTCGCCACCGTCGGCGTCTTCAGCCTGTTCGCCTTGGCGAGCGGCATCCTGCGGCTCAGTTCGCCGCAGGCCGGAAATCCGCTGATCAAATCGATTGTCGACAGCGCGTTCGAAGGGGTGCTGGTGACCGACGTCGACGGCCGCGTCATCTATGCCAACGCCGCCTATCTCGACCTGGTCGGCGCCTCCGGCCCGCAGGACGCCAGACCGGTCGAGCGGGTGTTCATCGGCGATGCTGATGCCTCGGAAGCGATTTTTCGGCTGCTCAAGGCGGCGCGCGAGGGCAAACGCCTGCAGGAAGAGGTCCGCGTCGGCCCCTCGCAAGGCCGGCCGGCGCGCTGGCTGCGTCTCAAAATCCGGCCGCTCGGCGGCGGCCGGCGCGGCGCCGGGTTCACCGTGTGGTCGCTCGCCGACGTGACGCGCGACCGCGAGCGTCAGGAAAACGTGTTTCAAGAGCTACAGCACGCCATCGATTATCTCGACCATGCGCCGGCAGGCTTCTTCTCTGCCGACCCGGGCGGCGCCATCGTTTATCTCAACGCCACGCTGGCCAATTGGCTGGAGCAGGACTTGGCATCGGCCGTCTCGGGCGGGCTCAAACTGGCCGATCTCGTCTCCGGCGACGGTGCTGCGCTGTTGACGACGTTGCGCGCCGCGCCCGGCGAGGTGAAGACCGAGGTGCTGGACCTCGACCTGAAAACCCGCTCGGGGCGACCGCTGCCGGTACGGCTTCTGCACAAGGTGGCGTTCGATGCCGAAGGCGCGCCCGGCGCCTCGCGCACGCTGGTGCTCAACCGCGCCCGCGACCATGGCAGCGATCCGCAGCGCGCCGCCGAAGTGCGCTTCATGCGCTTCTTCCATCACACGCCGATGGCGATCGCCACCATCGACCGCGACGGCGGCATCGTGCGCACCAATGCGCTGTTCGCGCGGCTGTTTCAGGGCCTGATCGCGGGCGGCAAGGAGTCGTCGGTCCGCGCCATCGTGGCACAGCGTGACTGGCCGGCTTTGGAGGCGGCGATCGGCCAGGCGGCGCAGGGCAAAGGCGATATCGCGCCGGTCGACGCCATGCTGGCCGGCAACGACGAGCGCTTCGGCCGCTTCTACGTCACCGCGGTCGGCGAGCAGGAACGCGACCCGGAAGCCGCCATCGTCTATGCGCTGGAGACCACCGAGCAGCGCGCGCTGGAAAACAAGCTGCTGCAGCAGCAGAAGATGGACTCGATCGGCCAGTTCGCCGGCGGCATGGCGCACGACTTCAACAACATGCTCAATGCCATCATCCTGGCCAACGACTTTCTGCTCAATGCGCACAAGCCGACCGACCCGTCGTTCAACGACATTATGGAGATCAGGCAGAGCGCCAACCGTGCTGCGAGCCTGGTCCGGCATCTGTTGGCGTTCTCGCGCAAGCAGACGCTGCGCCCGCAGGTGCTCGATCTCGGCGAGGTATTGAGCGACCTCACCGTGGTGCTGCGGCGGCTGATCGGCGCAAAGATTACGCTCAAGGTCGTGCACGGCCGCGATCTATGGCCGGTCAAGGCCGACTTGGTGCAGTTCGAGCAGGTGATTACCAACCTTGCCCTGAATGCGCGCGATGCCATGCCGGACGGCGGCCAGCTCGAACTGCGCAGTATGAACGTCTCGGCGCAGGACAGCGCGCGCTATCGCGCCAAGGGTATGCCGACCGCCGATTATGTCTTGGTCGAGGTTGCCGACACCGGCAGCGGCATTCCGGAAGCGCTCCACGAAAAGATTTTTGTGCCGTTCTTCACCACCAAGGAGGTCGGCAAGGGCTCCGGGCTCGGTCTCTCCACCGTCTACGGCATCGTCAAACAGACCGGTGGCTTCATTTATTTCGATACCGCCGAAGGCAAGGGCACCACGTTCCGCATCTTTCTGCCGCGGCACGTGCCGAGCGCGGGTGAGGTGGCAGCGCCGCTGGTGCCGGCCGAAGCGCCCGCTGTCGCCGGCGCGATCGAAGCCACCGAGCAAGTGCGACGCGCGGCCAGCGCCGATCTCACCGGCGAGGGCACCATCTTGCTGGTCGAGGACGAAGAGGGCTTGCGCGCGCTCAACGCCCGCGGCCTCGCATCGCGCGGCTACACCGTGCTGCAGGCCTCGAATGGCGTCGAAGCCATGGAGGTGTTGGAAAAGGCCGCCGGCAAAATCGATCTCGTCGTGTCCGACGTGGTGATGCCGGAGATGGACGGCCCGACGCTGCTGCGCGAATTGCGCAAGCGAATTCCCGATTTGAAGATCATCTTCGTGTCCGGTTACGCCGAAGACGCGTTTCAAAAGCATTTGCCCGCCGACGGGCAGCAATTCGATTTCCTCGCAAAGCCGTTCACGCTCAAGCAACTTGTCGCCAAGGTCAAAGAGACGATGACGGCGGCGTAGTACGGCGCCGCCGCGTGATTCCGCCGCGACACGATAAAATTTAATCCTCCGGGGGTGCACGCGGTGCGACAGACGCGCGCGCGTCGCTTTGCGACATTCACAGTGCCGGCAACTGCCTAATAAATTCCGCGTAAACGGGGATGATGCGGTGCCCGACGCGCAAGCGGCTAAAGCGCGTTTTTAAGTACGGTGGCGTCAACGGCCTTGAGGAGGCAAGACATAGCCGTGATATCGCTGCGTTGGCTGCAAACATTGGCGAGGCTCGTTGCGCTGACCGCAGCGCTCCTGATGGGCGCCGACGAGGCCGACGCGCGCGTGGTCGGCGGGTTGAATGTCACGTCCCCCGCCGCTCTCATTCGCACCGGGTTGGTGCCTGCCGACGACCGCCTGACGCACCGCGCCGCTTTGGCACAGTTGCCCCCTTCCGGCGGCTCGTTGAGCGATTTCTTTCACCGCGGCGGCCTCATTGGCGGATTCGCCGCCGGCTTTCTGGGTTCCGGGTTGCTCGGATTGGCATTCGGCCGCGGCCTGTTGGCCGGCCTCGGCGGCGTGCCGTCCTATTTGGGCCTGTTGTTTCAGCTTGCGCTCGTCGTGATGCTGTGCCGGCTGATCTGGAGCCGCTGGCACCATGTGGATTTCGCCGGCGTCGCCGGCCTGTCGCCGCGGCAATTGGCCGACCCGTATTTGCGTTCGCGCGACGACGTGCACGCCGGGCTCGATTCCGCTGCGGCTGAGGAGGATCAGAACGCCGCACCGCAGAGCGGGCGGGCGGGCCAGATCAAACAAGCACACAAGCCGGGCGAGTGATCTCGCGGGTGGGGCAGCCTAGTGCTGCGCCGGACCGTCGTGACAGACGTGAGGACCGCTCCAATGGCCGAGATCCGGAATGTCGCATTTGCTGCAGGCGGCGAGTGCGAGTCCAAAGCCGACCAATAACACCAGCCGCAGGCCGCCAAGGGCCCAGGCGATCGCCGACGCGGTACCCAGTACACATCCTCGCATGGTCCACTCGCTCACTTGACTCACACTATGACATAGGGCGCGTGGTCGCTAAATCCCCGAACCCAGCGCCAACGATTGGCAGGGTATCGCGGCAGAATTTCGTTTATCTTACTGGAGTGCCTGACCGCCGCCCGGACGCCCATCGGGCCGCATGAGCGGGAGGCGAGGTCATTTTGGAGGAACCCGATATGGATATTTTTCCCTGCGGCTCAAAACCGTCGCGCCGCGGCCCGGCCGACTCGTTCACCGGCGTGGTCTGGCAGGACCCGATCATCGAGGCGCCGGCGCCGGCGCGGCTGCGTTCGGGCCTCGTGCGCTTCGAGCCCGGCGCGCGCACCCATTGGCACACCCATCCGCTCGGCCAGACATTAGCTATCCTCTCCGGCATCGGCCGGGTGCAGACCGCGGGCGGCCCGGTGCGCGAAGTGCGCGCCGGCGACGTGGTCTGGATTCCGCCGAACGAAAAGCACTGGCACGGCGCTGCGCCCACCATGTTCATGGCCCACGTCGCCATGCAGGAAGCGCTCGACGGCAAGCACGTGACCTGGATGGAGCCGGTCAGCGACGAGCAATACAAGGCGGCGCCGGGTTCTTAATCCATGCGCTACGAACTTTATTACTGGCCGTCCATTCAGGGCCGCGGTGAATTCGTGCGGTTGGCTTTGGAGGAGGCCGGCGCCGATTACGTCGACATGGCGCGCCGGCCCGGAGCCCGCGGCGTGCCGGCGATGATGAAAATTTTGGAGAACCAGCGGCTGCCGCGGCCGCCCTATGCGTCGCCGTTTCTCAAAGCCGGCAATACCATCATCGCACAGACCGCGCTCATCCTGCATTACCTCGGGCCGCGGCTTGGGCTCGCGCCGCGCGACGAAGCCGGGCGGCTGTGGGCGCACCAGCTGCAGCTCACCGTCACCGATCTTGTCGTGCACATTCACGATACCCATCACCCGGTGTCCGGTTGGCTCTATTACGAGGAGCAGAAGCCGGCCGCCAAACGCCGCACCGCCGATTTCTGGCGCTACCGCATGCCGAAATTTTTCGGCTATTTCGAACGCGTGCTGAAAAACAACGGCGGCAAGTTCATGGTCGGCCGCCGGCTCAGCTATGTCGACCTGTCGATGTTTCAGGTTATCGAAGGCCTGCGCTACGCCTTTCCCAAACGTATGAAGCGCTTCGAAAAACGCATGCCGCTCCTCGTCGCGCTGCACGACCGCGTCGCCGTACGCCCGCGCGTTAAGGCGTACCTCGCGTCGGAGCGGCGTATTCCGTACAGCCAATGGGGTATTTATCGTTATTTCAAGGAGCTGGACGCCTGAGTGGGCTACGGTTCGGTTGCGTCCATCTACGACGGGCGTATGCTGATCGCTACATAAGGCCGCGAGAAACATCGGGGAGGGCGACGATGGCGGGCTCGGTCGACCAAACAACCGTGCGCAAGGTGTACTGGCGGCTGTTGCCGTTGGCGATCCTGACGTATTTCCTCTGCTACCTCGACCGCATCAATGTCGGCTTTGCCGCGCTGACCATGAACAAGGATTTGGGCCTCGATGCCGCCACCTACGGCATGGCGGCCGGAGCCTTCTTCTGGGGCTACTTTTTGTTCGAGGTGCCGAGCAACATCATCCTGGAAAAAGTCGGCGCGCGGATCTGGATCGCGCGCATCATGATCACCTGGGGCCTGCTGTCGGGCGCCACCGCGTTCGCGGTCGGGCCGTGGAGCTTCCTGACCCTGCGGTTTCTGCTCGGACTCGCCGAGGCCGGGCTGTTTCCCGGCATGATCCTGTTCTTCACCTATTGGTTCCCGGACTGGCATCGCGCCCGCATCTGCGCCGGCTTCACGGTGGCGCTGCCGCTCGCGGTCGCCGCCGGTGCGCCGCTGTCGACGGCGCTGCTCGGCTTCAATGGCCTCGGCGGGCTTGCCGGCTGGCAATGGATGTTTCTTGCCGAAGCGGCGCCGACGGTCGTGGTCGGTATCTTTTTTCTGTTTTTCGTCACCGACCGGCCGACGCAGGCGCACTGGCTGGCCGATGACGAGCGCGCCTGGCTCATCTCGACGCTCGAAGAGGAACGCCGCCTGGTCGAGGCCTCGCGCAAGGTCAGCCTGTGGCAATCGTTCTTCCATCCGAGAGTGATCGTCCTGACGATCAACTATTTCGGCATCGTCACCGCCAGCCTCGGGCTGTTGTTGTTCCTGCCGCAAATGGTCAAGCAGCTCGGGTTCACCAACATGCAGGTCGGCTGGGTGACCATGATCCCGTACATCTGCGGCGCCATCAGCATGCTGGCCTGGGGTTGGTTCTCCGACCGGATCGGCGAGCGGCGTTGGAATTTGTTCGGGGCCTGCATGGTCGCGGCGATCGGGCTCGTCATCGCCGGGAAGACCATCGGTACGCCCTGGGCCCTGGTCGGCATGTGTATTGCCACCATCGGCCTCTACGGCTCCAAGGGCCCGTTCTGGACGTTTCCGTCCATGTTCCTCACCGGCACTGCGGCCGCCACGGGCATCGCCTGGATCAACTCGGTCGGCAATCTCGGCGGCTTCTTCGGGCCGACGGCGGTGGGCTGGGTCAAGACCGCGACCGGCAGCTTTGCCAGCGGGCTTTATTTGCTCGCCGGCATGGCGTTGGTCTCGGCGGTGTCGACGTACTGGCTCGACATCAAACGGCCGGCGGAGTCGGGCAAATTGGCTGGCGTGCCGGCGGAGTGACGTAGTCCGCTACGCCGGCCAAGCCGGCGGGTGGGTGCCGAGCGGTACGCTCGGCCGCGCCCAACGCGGCGGCGTTTCCGACAGCGTGGCGGCATGCCGCACGGCGGTAAGGGAGCCGAAGCCGGACGGCACCTCGTCCATCAGATCGCGCACATCGCCGAAGTCAGGGTCCGGACAGGCGATGCCATCGATGCGGCCGAGGCCGCGCAGCCAAAAGCCGGTCTGTGCCAGCGAACAGCGCACGTGCCATGAGCCGCCGTGCTCGGCGCGGCGGATAAGTGCGGCCATCGCCGCAAAGGCAAGCAGATAGCCGGTGGCATGATCGAGCGTCTGCATCGGTAGTGCGCGCGGCTCGTCATCGCCGAACGCTTCAGCTTCGGCGGCATTGAACCCGCTCGCGGTCTGCACCAGCGAATCGAAACCGCGCCGCTTCGCCCACGGTCCTTCGTGGCCATACGCACAGAGCGACACGCAAATGATGCCAGGTCGCCGCTTTGCGAGTTCGTCTGGGCTGAATCCGAACGCCGCGATCGCGCCGGGACGATAGCCTTGCACGAAAACGTCGGCGTCGCTTGCCAACCTCGCCAGCGTGTCGCGTGCATCGGCCTGCCGCAAATCGAGCGCCGTCGATAATTTGCCGCGGCCGGTGTCGATGATCAGCGGCAGCATGCCGGGCAGATGCTTTGCGGTGACGAGCAGCACGTCGGCGCCGTGCGCCGCGAGTGTGCGGCCGCACACCGGGCCGGCAATGATGCGGGTGAGGTCGAGCACTTTGATGTTCGACAGCGGCCGTGCGGCGGCGGGTAGCGGCTCGGCCGGCGCGTCGCCGATGCGCTCGATGGAAAACGCCGGCAGCCCGGCTAGCGCATGCCCTTGCGGATGCGCGTCCCATTCGGCGAACGAGCGGCACGCGGTGACGACGAGGCCGGCCGCTGCCGCGGCGTCCTCCAAACCCTCGCCGCGCCAGTTTTGCAGCGTGCGCGCCACCGCGGTGCGGTCGTGATCGCAGCCGAGCAGCTTGAGCAGACCGCTGCAATGATGCGGCAGGTTGGTGTGCAGCCGCACCCAGCGGCCATCGCCGCAGCGATAAAGCCCGGCGATGGCGTCGTGATATTCGTCCGGCACTTTGCCGTCGACGCGCAGATAACGCTCGCTGCGGAATTCAATGCCGGCCGCCCGCATGTCGACGTTGACGTGCTGACGGCGTCCGGAGCGCAGCCGCCACAGTTCGGCGGCGGCCAGCGCCGCCGCGCCGATGGTCGCCTGCGCCGCGGTGCCGACCGCGAACGACGACGGCAGCACCGGTTCGGCGCCGGTGCAGCCGATATCTCGCAACGCCGCATTATCCAGACCGGCGGTGCGCCAGAGCCCGGCCAGAACGTCACTGCTTGCGGGTACGGACATGGGCGAGGGAGTTTAGCC
>Ga0126371_10006438_pt1 | contig 10457 bp, 6 predicted proteins | sample PanSoiMetaPlot_4_FD_110145 | JGI IMG/M metagenome (GOLD analysis project Ga0126371, IMG submission 110145) | Tropical forest soil microbial communities from Panama - MetaG Plot_4 | ecosystem: Environmental > Terrestrial > Soil > Tropical forest > Bulk soil | place: Panama | collected 2016-02-17
CGCCAGGGGTGACTGGCTTACTAGCGCCTGCCAGATCGAGTCCACGCGGGCCTCCTACCCCTCGTCACCCCTGGTAGTCCGCAATATCCTAAGCACTCTTGGCACACATGTCACTTATCAGACATGTTGATATTGATCAGCAGTAACCTGGCCTCATGATGATTTAAGTCGTGAAGCGACTAAAGCTACTGCTAACCGCAACTGCCACTATCCCGTTCGTCCTGCTTGCTGGTCCCGCGCAGCCCAGCCTTGCCAGTTGTCTCGGTCCCGACGGGCCGCTGGCAGTACTCGCCGTGCGCGGCTGCGGGACTCCCGTCAAGCCCTGCACCCTTCCTGACTACACCGTCAAGGGAGGTATCTATGACTTCACCTTTACCACGCACGACGGCGAGAAGGTGATCCACCACCTGTACGTCGGCAAGACCAGCAACCTGCGCAAGCGCAAGGCGTACTGGAAGCGATGGGCCCTGGAGCACCATGTGGCGATTCACTTCGAGGTCATCACCCGCGCCAGTGAGAGCGCACGCAGGACCGGAGCGGAGTACCTGGTCTGGAGGTGGATAAAGGACTTCATTGCCATCAACCAGGACTACGCGATCAAGAACCTGATCTCTCCGCTGAGCCGCGCCAACCCTGACTTCGCGACGATAGTCCGAGCGGGGAAGACGGCGCTGAAAAGGACAGAGGCTCCCGGGGCAGACGACCTGTCCGAGAGTGGCGGCGCGCTTCCTGCGCCCTTCTACAAGGACATAGGGGACTGCTAGCCCATGACCCAGGAGACATCCATCGTTGACCACAGGCCGTTGGACAGGTTCGTGGTGGCATTCGCGCCAGCGTTAGTTACGCAGGCTTGCGTGAGAACCGTGTCTGATCCGCCTACCAGGTAGACGTAGGCCATCACCGATGTTGAGCCGGCGCTGGCCGTGCCTGAAGTCGGCATCTTGTTGTTAGCCAGGGCCGTGATCGCGGAGCTACTGGTGGTCAGCACCGGACTCACGATCTGCACGCCCAGTCCCGTGCCAGCCGCTGCCGGACTGGCAATGAACACCTGTGAGGTGACCAGGAACCAGCCAGACAGTCCCGTCGGCGGACTGAAGGCGTGCGTGCCTGCATTCCAGCCGCTGTAGTTATCTACGTCCACCGTGTCGAACGCGATAGTCGTCATCGTCCCGGCGGATGGCAGGGTAGTAGACGCCGACGCCTGGTGTACCCGCAGGATCTGCCGGGTCATGAAGAAGTTCATCGGCGTAGTGAACAAGCCGGTCATGTCACCCTGCTGGTAGGCGGCACCGGCAAGGAAGTTGGGGATCGAGGGAAGCGGGGTCGTCATCCGATCCCCCTCCAGATCATGATCAGGCGCGAGTTCTGCACCGTGGAGTGCACGGTGTTCATCGCGCCACCGGAGTTCTGGAAGCCGAACAACTTCACCACATCACCCGCGCTGAACGTGATGTGCCTGCAGAACGTCGAGCAGAATGGCGGCGTGGCGGCAATGGCGGGAGCGCGCTGGACAACTCCCCACTGGGTGGTACCACCGTTGATGGTTATCCCGGCGGCATAGTCGCTGACCGCGTTCGCGCCGGCGTAATAGACCTGCCCGTAGACGTAGTAGACGCCCCCGACAGGGACGGTGTAGGCGTTCGAGGAGAACCCGCTGAAGTTGTCCACGCCAGTGCCGGAGCCTGATGTGGACAGGTTGGTGATCTGGGTTCCGGTCGGGAAGCCGCCACTTGGGATCGACTGGATGGCGGTCACGCCGACCCGCAGCATCGGCGGGTAGGCGAGGAAGTTCACAAGATCCCGCATCTGCTGGTTCAGGAACTGCTGCGAGACCGGAACGGCAACATTAGCGCCGCTGGCATGACCGTACCTGAGTGCTGCCGTGCCAATCGTTAGCCCGGCAATGGAGGTGATCGCCGTCACCTCGGGATTCAGGGTGGAAGGCATGCCGTTGTAGTAGTCGAGTCCTAGCTGGGCGCCGACGACCATGCCTGTCGCGTCGGCAACCACGATGCTGGTAGCCCCTGCTGAAGCCGGCGAGGTTAGCGTCGTGCCGGCAGTCGGTGGCCAGCCTGCCACCGCCGCAGGCGGGTTCACCACCGTGCCGTAGGGACCCGTGTAGCTGGTGATGCCTGATGTCGGCAGTCCGACCCACTCGGCGCTCATCACAGGGTTCTCAACGATCCCGACCGGGCCAGGAGTCTGGCTGGTAAAGGCATACCAGGTCACGGTGTCGGTCGTGGTGGGACTGAGCTGCTGCAGTTCAGCGCCGGATGTTCCCACGAAGCCAGAGGCGTTGCCGTCTCCGGTGGCCATGCCGCCGTCCACGTTCGCTGCTCCAGCCCCGTTGATGACGGTGCGGAAACCGAAGCCCCACCGATTGGCGTTGCTGCTCGTCCCGGTGCTCATGTTGCCGCTGACCTGCAGCAGGTACCATCCAGCCATCGGAACCGGGTAAGTCGATGCAGCCGTGCCGCTGCTGGCAAACGTGGTGTTCCAGTTGTTCAGGTTGGCCGTCGTCGGAGTCAGCGGGGTAATGGCGTTGGCGTTCAGGGTCTCGTTGGTGAAGTCCTGCGCTGACAGGATCGGGCGCGCCCCGACGAAAATGGAAGCCAGGTTCCCGAAGTCGCCCCGCAGTCTCGGCGAGGTGATGATGTCACCGTTGAACCAAGTTCGCGGATTCGGGTAAGTTACGCCCGGGATTGGCGAAGTCATCCTTACCAGCCCAGGAAGTTCGCGCCACTGAGGGTGCCGTGGATAACATCGTTACACGCCAGCACGCTGCCCTGCGGATATGGTGACAGCTCTGTGCCGGTAGTCCATTTCGCGCCGGCAATGTCGATGGAGTGCTTCAGCTTGGAGCAGTAGGTCTGTATCTGAACCTCCGGTACTGAAATGTGGCGGCGGCGGAAAGTAAACGTGTCCCCCACATTGCAGCCAAGGGCTGTCAGCAAGGCCCCCGGCGTAGCTGCGGTCAGGAACATTACCTTGTCAGGACGGAACAGTGGCGCTCCCAGCGTCTGGGTGATCCAGTTGCCGAAGTCCTCCATGGATGGCTGGTTCAGGAAGTACGGCGAGAACTGGACGGTGTTGTTCTCGTAGATCGTTGCCGAGTACGGCACCTGTCCCCGCAAGTTGATCGACGGCTGGTTGACGATCAGGACCGTGACGCCGGAGGTCGGCGAGAACACCAGCGAAGTGGACGAGAAGGTGCTGGTGGTGCTTGTGCCGTACTGGGTGAGGATGGCGTAGTTGTACAGCAGGGCACGGTCGGAGGACAAGGTCACATCGCTGAGGTAGGGAGCCTCGGCAAGCGCCAGGTCGCGGCCCATCACCGGAGCCGGGTTCACCAGCGACAAGTTCGCGCCCGCAATGAAGAACTGGACGTTGCTTGCAGGCGTGCCGCTCGCGGCGATAACGAAGTTGGCCCATGCGGCAGTATTCGGTGCCTGGCCGGAAAGGCTGGTGCCAGAGATAAGGGAGATCGGGCTCTGAACCCACGTCAGGCTGCCAGCTCCCAGCGGGATGGCACCCGAGGTGGCAGTCGAGATGGTCGCCCCGCCAGAAGTCTTCCACACCAGGTTCAGGTTGATGCCGGCGGTGTAACCCTGGGGACTGTAGACCCAGAATCCGGCCTGGTACCACTGACCCGGAGTAACTGGCGTGAGCGACAGGGAGCCGTCAGCGATCTGCGGGCTCGCGGTGACTCCGTCGCCATGGAACACCGCGCAGAACGGGGTGAAGTATGGTCCTGCGGCTGCCTGTGATGAAGTAGCCAGCGTGGCGTTGTTCTGCGCTGTCCATGACCCGACCGATGCCGAGGTGTTAAGCGGGTTTACGCCAGGGAAGGACAAGTCCTGGTAATCCTGCTCACCTGCAACGTAGCCGCCGACTGGGCGGTCATACCATTCCAGCCTGCGCCGGTACTGGAGCGCGCCTGTGCCGTCCACGAACAATGCCGCCAGGGTCGAGGACGCGATGTTGGTGATATAGCTGGACACCACCTGGCCGTTGGTGTCAGTAGCCCCGGTCACAATGTCCAGGTCAGCGTTGCCTGAGGCTGTCACCAGGTCAGTACCGCGCATTGCCAGCACGGGGGTGAATCCTGAGTAACCGCAGATCCTGGCAATCCGCCAGGTGTCGTACTCGGAAGTAAAGGCATTCTGGCCGGAAACGAAGTGGTCAGCCAGCCTGGCCTGCGGCGTGATCGCCTGGGTGAGCGCAATCTGGGTGATCGCGACGTTCATGAAGCCATAGGAGGAGGTCGAGATGTTGCCGCCGGTGAACTCAAAGATGCCCAGTGGCCCGGCCAGGCCCCCCAGGGAAAACCCCGCCAGCAGCGTGTTGAAGTTTGCAGCGTGCGTGGCGGAAACCTGCGCCGGAATCCCGGTATTAACTGCCGTGATCTGCGCGGTGATCGTTGAGTTGGTGAAGGTAACTACCGCCTGGAAGCTGTTCTGCGCCCCGGTGGCACCGAGGAAGGTGGTAGCGCCTGACCCCGTGAGCTGAGTGTTGGTCTGCGCATTGGTCGTCTTGTCGAAGACGGAGATGTAAGCCTGTGAATGAGACTGTCCGTTCGTATTGTCGATCCACAGTACCCATGCAATATTGTGCGCGCTGAACCCGGCGCACAAGATCAGCGGCGCTGTCGGCTGGCTGGCTGACACCTGTGTAGGCGAAAACCAGAACTCCACTGTGTAACCGCCGGAAATAGGCACGCCTGTTGCCGGGAACCAGGTGAGCGCCTGGCCCACGGTGCCAAGTCCGGAGATGCCCGACTGCAGCCAGCAGTTGACATCAGGCGCTCCCGGCAGGGAGACGCCACTGCCACCGAAGTCTGCCGTGCCCTGGCTGCCAATAGGCCCAGCGGTCTGCTGGAGCGGTATGGCAGTCGTCGGCGCGATGTTCGCGCCTGAGATCTGGCAGGGGAACATTGCGCCGGGGTTGTCAAACAGGATCTCCTGGCTTATGCACGCGATGGTCTGCTGTGTCAGCCGCGACCACGCATCGCTGCAGCCGATCTTGGCGTAGCTGTAGTAGGTGGACTGATCCCAGCCATAGGTAACCTGGTCGGTGTAGCCGCTGAACAGCGGGTAGTACGGAGTAGGTGAGCCGCTCCAGACTGCTCGCATCCGCACCGGAACATCGGTGTCCCCGATGGTCGGGAACAGCGGGGAGGTGAGGTCACCGTACATGAACTGGTAGTCGTTGTCGGCGACAGTGAAGGAGCAGGTGGACGCCTCCAGGCCCTGCTGCTCGTACTGGATGCCCCGGTCGATCTCGATGGAGTCGTGCGTGAACACCCGGCTGGAAATGTCCACCCACTGAATCTGATCCTCGTCAGCACCCTCATAGGAGTCCGCCAGCGACACTGCACCGTACCCCAGGTACCAGACAGCACCGCTGGACGGCGTGCCGCCCTCGCTAACCTGAAGCTGCCCGAACGCCGCTCCAATGGGTGCCTGCGACGGGTTTGTCAGTTGCAGTGCCGTCCACTCACCCGCCAGGACGGCAATGCCGCCAGTGGATACGCTCGCCAGGTTGGAGTGGCTGTTGTCCTTGTACTGCAGGGCGCCGGTGAACGTCCCCCCTCCTGGCGAGTAAATCCAGGCGAGCAGGTTGTAGAGCAGGTTAGGCGTAACCGCAAAGTCCGGCGTGCTGCCAACGATGTTGTTCACCGACGAACCGTTAGGCGTGGACTTGATCACGCCCGTGAAGGCGGTGCCGTAGTTCACGGGGATCGGGCTGAACTCTGGCCATGTCGCTGCGGCAACAGAGCCGCTAGTGCCTACATTGACCCAGCTCGCCGTGCCGTTGGCAATCACCGGGTCAGCGTTCAGCGCAGGACCGGTGGCAATCTCAGTGATGACCGTCGGCCAGTTCTCGATGTGCACCGGGTACGGGTTGACCACAACGTCGGTAACACCGGAGATGGCGGTGATGACCGCAGACCAGTCCATCGTCGTCGCCGAGGAAGCAGATAGTGTCGCACCTGCGCCGACGCCCGTAATCACGTAGGCGAACTGCGTCAGGTCACCCGAGTGATCAGTGCCATTGGTGGCAGTGATGGAAGGCTGTCCCGTCCAGCCTGTCGAGGTGACCGACACTGACGCAGAGTTGTTATCCCAGGCGAGAGCGCCGACAGCGAAGACGTTGGACGGGATAGTGTCGGTCAGCGAGATCGAGGTGCCCTGATTGGTGTGCGAGGAATCACCAAGCTGGATGGTGAACCACGGGCCAACTGCCGTGACCTCGATCACCAGCGCGGCCAGCGACGCCTGATAGCCGGTCGGCGAGATGTAGATCCGCTCAGCCGAGCGGGCAGCCGGCGCCGCCCAGACGCCAGTGCGGATGACGCCAGAGTTCGGGCCGTTGACCCGGACCGGGAACCAGAAGTTCCCGGCATCGTCACGCACGCTGACGCTGGAGGGGTACTGCAGCAGTCCTGCAGTACCTGCGTCCTGCCGCCATGACACGATGGCGAACAGCCAGTTCGGTGAGGTGTTACCCGCCGTGGTGGATAGCGGCGTCAGCGGCGCGGCATCGTTCAGGAAGACCACTGGGTCGCGGGCGTAGAAGTTCGTGCTGGAGTTGACGACAGAGCCAGCCATCAGCGGACTCGCAGTGCCAGGTTATTGGACGGGTTGCGGCGGTTGTAGATCAGCGTGCTGCGGCGCTGTTCCGTGGCAACCTTCGAGCCGTCGATGTAGCTGTGCACGGTAAGGTTCAGCGCCATTGCCTGACCGCCGCCACTGCTTCCGGTCATGATGGCGTTGCCGGGGGACATGTTCAGCGCGTGGATTCCTGGCGCTCCGCCTAGTGCAGCTACGGCCGAGGTGTTGAGCACCGCCTCCCCCATCGTGAGCCACGCAGGCACCCGGTCCATGCCCATGGGACCACCGACCATGCCGCCGCTGTCGAAACCGACCGTGGCACCGTGGAACGGCATCGGCTTGCCTGGCGGGCCTCCGGTTCCCTGCGGGAGTGTTGGCGAGCCAATGACGCTGTATTGCGTGGTGATCTGGATCTTCTTGCCATGCATGGCGTTGATCTCGTTCTGCAGCAGGATCAGCTCAGTCTTCGCCTGCTTGGCTGACAGTCCGGCAGCGGTCAGCATGTCGTACAGGTGCTTGTAGGCAGGCGAGTTGGAGCTGATCGTGCCGCCGCCTTTCTGGACGGCGTTCTGGAACTGCTGCACGGCCCCGTTCAGGTTCTGGCTCGCCAGCAGTGCGTCGGCCAGCTTCTGCTGCAGTTGCTGCTGGAGCGTCGAGGCGAAGTCCGCAGCCGCCTTCCCGGCATCAGTCATGTCCCCGGTCATCTTCTCCACGATCTTGTTGAAGTCGTGGTTAGAGACGTTGTTCTTGTCAACCCACTCCTTGAGCTGCTTGAAGCTGGCATTGGCGGGACCGCCAGCCTCTTGTGCCAGCATCGAGAGCTCATCCCGTGCGGTCTGGCTGTGCTTGGCGAATGGCAGCAGTGCAGCCACCGTGTGCGCGATGGCGCCCGTGAACTGGTTCTGCGTGGTGCCTGCGTACGCCTCGGAGGTGCGCAGCGCGTCAGTGAAGGTCTGCGCCTGGTTAATGGCAGAGTCGTAGTTCTGCCACGCCTGAGCGCCCCTGCCGGAGAACGATTCCAGTTGCCTGGCGACCGTCTCGGTTGACGCTGTTACCTGTCCCGAGAAGATCCTGAACCGCTGTCCTGCCTGCGTCCCCTGGTTGCCCATCTCCTTGACATCGGTAATGAAGGTGGAGAAACTCTGCGTTACCGATGTGCCGTTCTGCACGAACTGGTCAAGAGCCTGGTTAAGCTGCGAGACCTTAGTCCCCGCGAGGCCAGACTGAATAGCCAGCGCGTTCATGTCGGTACCGAGGGTGCCGCCGACCTGATCCATCCTGGTGTAACCCTCGTACAGGCCCTGGATCTGCTGGCCGGCGATGTTCGCGTTCTTGCCGAGGGTAACCTCGGTGTTCGCCAGCTTCACGCCTGCGACATCAGCCAGCGCCAGCGACTGCGCCAGGTTCAGCCCGGTGGCGTGAGCTATCTTGTCCGCGCCGGACACGACGTTATTGAACTGCCCGATCATCTTCTGCTGAGTATTGCTCAGCTCCTGGTACGACTGACTGGTGTACTTGACCGAGTCACCGGTGTACCGGAACGCAACGCCGGTTTCCTCAGCGTAGTGCGGCGTCTGCGCAAGCTTCTGGTTCACCGCGCCGATAGAGTCCGCGATGGTGTGCAGCGAGTTGACGTTACTGGAGGAGGCAATGCCCTTCTCCAGGTTCTGCCCGAACGCCTTGGCAGCATCGCCTGCAGAGTGGAACGCGATGACAAGGGAGGCAAGGACGCCGATAGCCAGCAGGGCCCAGCCAGCAGGACCCATCGCCGCGTCGAGCTCGTACCACGCGACCTTGAGGTTGAACATGGCAATCCGCAGGGCAGTCATGGCACCTGCCAGGAACCCTTCCTCGACGGTGGCCGCGACGAAGGCTCCGCCTAGTGCTCCGATCCACGCCACCATGTCCCGGATCGCCCCGAGAATGGCCGGGCCGATCATGGAGACCAGCCTGATCCTGGTGGCAACCGCCGCGAACCCGAGCTTCTCGAAACCACTGGCTAGCAGTCCGCCCCAGCGGTACATCTCCTCGAAGACCATGACCGTTGTGATGAACCAGCCCGGCATCTCGGAGATCACCAGTGCCACCCTCGAGATGATCTCTAGTATCCGGAGCAGGACCTCGGCAAGTCCCGGCATCTTGGACGCGAAGTTAAGCAGCGCATGTCCGATGTTGCCCAGGACCTGACCGAACAACTGAAGATCCCTGTCACCGGCGCTCATCAGTCCCTTGAACTGATCCATGCCCTTGACAAGATCAACCGAGACACGCGCGCCGAACTCATTGAGCATCTGCGCGACTTTGTAGCCCATCTGCGCGAAGAACCCTGCATGCACTCCAGCCACATGCAAGTAGTCGCCGAGCAGGCTCCAGGCAATGGGATTGGCCATGTCCTGGGCGGTCTGGAAAGCATGACCTATGCCGAGGACATCACCCGTCGTCTTGCCGAGCATGTTCCCGGTAGATTCCGTCGCCGTGTAGAGCGCACTGAGCCGGCGGGTCACTTGCTCGACAACGCCCTGGTACATGACGAAGGCACCCAGGGACAGGGCTATTGCGGCAGGCAGCGCGACGGCCAGGAACTCGCTGGTCCCCATCAGGACCCAGTGCCAGTTCCGCAGCGCAAAGCCCAGAATCCCGAATCCGCCAGCCAGCACTCTCACTCCGCCGTTAGCGTCACGGGTAGCATCGTGCAGCGAGCGTATTCCTCCTGCGGCGAGAGCAGACGACCCGGCGATGCTAGCCAGCAGGAAGTTAGTCTCACTGAGCTGCCGGTCCAGGTGGTCAAAGCCCTCAGCCAGGAGCTGGGTGTGCATCATCAGGTCCAGCGAGGAGTCTGCTGCGTCCCGCTGGATGGACTTCAGCGCGTCCGTGGCCTCGCCAAGCAGGGTCGTCTGCTGCATCGCGTCAGCAGAGATGTCCCGCAGCTCCCGCAGTGCCTGATCCAGGAATCCGGTGGACCCGGCTGCATCCTTCTGCATGTCCGCGAACTGCCTGGCGACTGCCATCGCCTCTTCGAGCGCGCGGATGTAGGGACGTACGTCTGCCTCGAATCTCTGAGTTACTTCTTCGAGTTCAGGCAACGACGCACCCCCCTGCTACGCTGAGTCAGTGGACGACTGGGACTTTCACGACGACGACGACATTCCGCCGGAGTTGTTCTGGCGCGCGTGGGGACGGGATCACGCACGCCATGACCCGGACTGTGACACCTGCTGCTACTTCGGCATGGAGTGCGTCAGTGGTGCCACACGTACACCTCGAACGCCGCTTCCGCCTCAACCGTCAGGGAACCGCTTGCCACCAGCTCAGCAGTAGTCGGGCGCATGTACGGTCTCGACGGGACGTGCACCGTCTCCAGGCTCCACCAGCGGCCCATGTTGTAGAAGTGCATCAGCGGCCGGCCGTGCATCGTGTGCCCGTACTCCTGCACTCCTGCGTAGATGGTGTGCGGTGCAACCTCAGCCATGGCGATACCGCCGCCGCCATAAGGACCGGCAGCAAGAACTGACCGGCGCAGGCGGCCGGTCATGAGGGACGGGAAGCCTCCTGGCGGAGACGGCGTCCTCGTGAATCTAGGGTGACTGGTCTTACTGAGGTTCCTCTTGACTTCCCTCTCATAGCGTTCAGCCATCGCCATGACAACTGGCTTCGCCGCGCTGCTTACCCTGCCGGAAATCTCAGCCAGGTAACCAGGCAGTTCTGAAGCATCCATCAGCGTTGCGCCCTTCTCGCCAGCCGCGCCTGCTGTTCCTGCTCGATGCGCATTACCTCGGACTCAGCCGTCTCAATCAGCGGCCACCACTCCAGCGCCTCCAGGGAGAGGCTGTCTGTCATTTCCTC
>Ga0126371_10006439_pt1 | contig 10456 bp, 6 predicted proteins | sample PanSoiMetaPlot_4_FD_110145 | JGI IMG/M metagenome (GOLD analysis project Ga0126371, IMG submission 110145) | Tropical forest soil microbial communities from Panama - MetaG Plot_4 | ecosystem: Environmental > Terrestrial > Soil > Tropical forest > Bulk soil | place: Panama | collected 2016-02-17
ACGCACCAAGTGACACCCTATTCGATCGAGGAAGGAGCGCGCTTTCTCGCGGGCGTTACGCCCTACTACCCTTCGGGCACGGTCTTTCTCGTGGTGGTTGACCCCGGGGTTGGCACTTCGCGCAAAGCCATCGTCGTCAAAACCAAGAAAGGCCAGTACTTCGTTCTTCCTGACAACGGGCTCATTACTCCGGTGATCGACCGCGACGGGCTCGATTCCGCCCGCGAAATCACCAACACCGACTGGATGATTCAGGCTCCCATTTCCTCTACTTTTCATGGGCGCGACATCTTCTCGCCGGTCGCCGCGCATCTAGCTGCCGGTGGAGATTTTTCTCTGGTGGGCCCGGAAATGTCACAGCTCGTCCGCCTGAATCCAAAAACCGCGGTGGTTGCCGACAATGGCATCGCCGGCGACCTCATCGGCACCGATGATCCCTTTGGCTCGCTCATCACCGACATTCCCGGCGACGAATTCAAGAAACTCGCCTATCGTCTCGGCGACAAAGTCCCCTTGCTGATCGACAAGAAGCCTGTCAGCCTACCTTACGTCAAGACTTTCATGGAGGTGCCCGTCGGCGATCCCCTGCTTTACGTGGACTCTCGCGACCGGGTGGGCATCGCCGTCAACCAAGGCAACTATTCCAAGCAGTTCAACGTCACTCCTCCCGGCACCATCTTCATCCCCCGCAAAGGGCTGCCCCTCAAAACCAAGTGAAGATTCCTTCCGATGGTCTCGAGCCTGTGCTCACTGTTTTGGGCACGCTGAGCGTTAGCGCAGCCTCCTCGATCCCGCTTCCCTTCGAGAAGGCATCGGCGCCGGTTGCATTTTCCGCTCGCCCGCCCAACAATGAAGCAGTAGCCCGGGTCCGGAACCCGGTCCCGGTTTTACTCTGATCTGCGGTTTCTGGTTTCTGATCGCACGAGGTCCTCCCATGCATGAAGCCGTGATTGTTTCTTCCGTCCGCACTCCGGTAGGCCGTGCCTACAAAGGCTCCTTGCGAGCGACGCGTCCCGACGACCTCGCGGCGCTGGCCATCAAGGAAGCGCTCGGGCGCGTTCCGGGGGTGGAAGCCAAGGAAATCGACGACGTGATTCTCGGCTGCGCCATGCCCGAAGGCGAACAAGGCATGAACGTGGCGCGCATCGCGTCGCTCCGCGCAGGCCTGCCGGTCGAAACTTCGGCCATGACCATCAACCGCTTTTGCTCTTCGGGCTTGCAGTCGATTGCGCTTGCGGCGGAGCGCATTCGAGGCGGGTCCGCGCAGGTCATCGTGGCAGGCGGCACCGAGTCCATGTCGCTGGTGCCCATGGGGGGCAACAAAATTTCGCCCAACCCCTGGCTCGTCGATCACTATCCGGACGCGTACATCAGCATGGGGCTGGGCACGGAAAATATTGCGCGCAAATTCGGGATCACGCGAGAGCAAGCCGATGAGTTTTCGCTCGGTTCGCACACGAAGGCACTCGCGGCCATTGCTGCGGGAAAGTTCAAGGACGAAACCGTTCCCGTGGAAGTGAAAATCACCTCCGTACCCAACGGCAACGGCGCATCTCCCAAAGCTACCTCCGCCAGGAAACCCGTCACGCAAACGCTCACCTTCTCGGTTGACGAAGGCCCGCGTGCCGACACTTCTCTTGATGCTTTGGCGAAGCTCAAGCCCGCCTTTCACGTGAAGGGCACGGTGACCGCGGGAAACAGTTCGCAGATGAGCGACGGCGCGGCGGCAACGGTGATTATGAGCGACGCGCGCGCCAAATCCCTCGGCGTGAAGCCGCTGGCACGCTTTGTGGCTTATGCCACCGCCGGAGTTCTTCCGGAAGAATTCGGCATCGGCCCTGTCGCGGCCATTCCCAAAGCCTTGAAACTCGCGGGGCTCTCGCTCAAGGACATCGCGGTTATCGAGCTCAACGAGGCGTTCGCCGCGCAATCGCTCGCGGTCATCCAGCAAGCCGGGCTCGATCCCGCGCGCGTTAATCCCAACGGCGGGGCCATCGCGCTCGGCCATCCGCTTGGCTGCACCGGCGCGAAACTCACCGCGAGCATCATTCGCGAACTCCAGCGCCGCAACGCGCGCTACGGGATGGTCACGATGTGCATTGGCGGCGGCATGGGCGCCGCCGGCATCTTCGAGCGCCTGGCTTGAAGTGCATGGTGCCGAACCACCTGGGGGTCATCCCGAGGCCTCGGCTTTGAATTCTCAAGCTATCTGCAATTACGGCTAAAGGCAGCAGAAACGCAAAGCCATTGAGGGTGTCTCGGGAGGTGGAGTTAGCGGTTCGCTGGCCTCTCGAGTGCCGGGAACCTTTTCGACGGGACCGGCGTCTAACCGTCAGGGGACATGGCGTATCACGACATGTCGCTGGAGGACATATGGCGATCAGCGAGCCGGTGCTGTTGATTCTGCTCAGCCTCGCCGAGCAACCCCGGCACGGTTACGCCATCCTTCAGGACACCGAGAGGATGAGCGACGGGCGGGTGCGGCTGAGCACCGGCACTTTGTACGGGGCGCTCGGCCGCTTGCTCGAAGACAAGTGGATCGAGCGATTCAAGGAACCGGAGCGCTCACGGGGAAGACAAGCCTACCGGCTGACCGATGAAGGGCGCCGGAATCTGCAAATGGAAGTGAGCCGGTTCGAGCATCTCGCGCGCCTGGGCAAGCTGCGCGCAGCCGAGAACGGGACCTAGTCCATGCTAGCGCTCTACCGGTTGATCCTGTACCTCTATCCTGCAGCTTACCGCGGCGAATACGCCGACGAGATGTTGGAGGTTCTTTCGGAGCGGCACGAGGGGATGCGCAAGAAGAGCGCACCGGCACGGGCCGCGTGCGCGGCGCGGGAAGCCGGCGGCTTGCTCGACGGCGCGCTCCAGGAGCATTTGCGGCCGCTCAATCGAGCGCATGGCCGCGGGAGGTTCTCATTCATGTTCTTAGGAGGGAGGGTCAGAATGCGATCAGAATTCCGGTTTCCCAAAGCCACGGTGGGGCTGATGCTGGTTATCCTGGCCGCGGTGATGCTCACGATCGAGAAGGCCAAGGCAATCTCGGCTTCGATCCCGCATGCCAACCCGCCGGTGGGGCACATTTATCCGTCGCAAATCACCATCTTACCGACGCTGCTGGTGGTTCTGATCAGCGCCATAGGGGCCGGAGTAATCGGGTGGGCCATTCTTTTTGCGCTGCGGCGTTCCGGCATCCAGCAGCTATCGGAAATGAAGCCGTCCGCCGGGGAGCGCTCAGGTAAGTGAACGCATGGCTGCTGGAACAAGCCCGAGCGCCTAGCCAGAAACGGCTAGGACTTGGCCTTCCATAGCCCGACGGTATTGCCTTCGGGATCCTCGATCCAGGCGAAGGTGCCGGTGGGGATGTCTACGGGAGGTACGAGCGTTTTTCGCGCCGAGCCGGGCTGCCTTTTCCAGGTACCCGGCGACATCGTCGACGGCCACGTAAAAAATCGTGTAGTGCTGCGGGTCGTGTCCCAGGGCAGTAATGTGGCCGTCGATGCCCCCGGACTCGGCAGCGATCATCGCCGCTGGCCCCATCTCCGAGATCTTCCAATCAAACAGCTTCTTATAGAACTCCTGCGTTTTAGCGCTGTCCCGGCAACCGATTTCGAAATGCACGACGGGGTGCGTCACTGGCTTGTCTCCTGCTCGATGGTTTTTCTGCTCCTGGCCAAGGGGATGCTCGCTTCCCCGCGACTCCGCCCGCGTCAACGGCGGCTAAGCGAGTGCGGCAGCGGTGCCGGCACTGACAGGGATGAAGGTTCGTCTCCGCGTGGTCCCTCTGGCGCAAGAAATGCCGAGGGGTCGAGAAACTGTACTTCACAAATTCCCGAGCAAGCGGAAAACATGGTTGCACCCGCAGCGAAATACCGGGCCGGGGGAATAGCGCTCGAAAGCGGCAGCAAGGCGGCCGCCCCGCATGGTTTCGCCGCGATATTTGCGGGCTCCCCGGTTAGTTCGGCGTAGCGTAGCGCCGGAAGAAGGAATCCTTCTTCCATTCCGGCCGCTCAGCGGCATTGGCGGTGTCCAGCAGCAGCCGTCGCGTGAACTCTTCGTAGCCGGCGGCGGTTCCGAGATCGACAGGCTGGTTCACGTCGTCGCAAGGGGCGTGATAGCGGTCGGTGAGCCAGTCCTTGAAGATTTTCTGTTCGGGCGTGCCGAGCTCGAAGCCGACGTCGACCTTCACGGCGGGAACACCTTTTTTGATGAAGCTGTACTGATCGCTGCGAATGAAGCGGTTGCGCAGCGGCTCAGGATCGGCGATGGGCTTGATGCCCATGGATTCGGCGATGGCCGCGGCGCGTGCGCCGAGGTCCGACTCGTCGATGCCCTGGATGGTTAGGATTTTCAGCGGAACGATGGGAAGAAACATGTCCACGTTGATGTCGGCCGCGATGGATTTCAGCGGAACGGTGGGATGGGCGGCGAAGTATTTCGAGCCGAGCAGGCCTTTTTCTTCGGCGGTAACGAGAACAAAGAGGATCGAGCGCTTCGTTTCCGCAGGGTGGGCCTTCAGGTTTGCCGCCATATCCAGAACCAGCGCACTGCCGGAGCCATCGTCCATCGCGCCGTTGTAAATGCGGTCGCCGTTGATGGGTGCGCCGACGCCGAGGTGGTCGATGTGCGCGGAGAGCACCACAAATTCGTTTTTCAGCGCAGGGTCGGAACCGGGAAGTTTGGCGACGATATTCGCCGATTCGACTTGGGTTTTTTGGATGGTGACGTCGGCTTTGAGCGAAACGGCCAGGGGGAAACGCGGAAGCGGCTTGCGGGCTTTGCCGAGTTCGGCGAGTTCCGCGAACGTGTATCCGGAACCGGCGAACAGCTTCTCGGCGGAGGCGGGATTAAACGTTACACCGAGTTGCAACCCGGGAGTGTCATCGAATTCAGAACCGGCAAGGTCCATGGAGGGCTGATCGCGGTTCACCGAAATGCGCGACCAGGGAATGTCCATGGACGCGGGATTCAAAATGGTGACCGTGCCGATGGCTCCCGCCGCGTGCAGAGCCTTCCAGCGCTCTTCGCCGGTTTGATAATGCGAAGCCAGGGCGGCAGGAATGTCGGCAGGGGAACCGGCCAGATAAACGGCGACTTTGCCGTTCAGGTCGAGCCCGGCAAGTTCATCGAGATTTTTTTCAGGGATTTTCAGGCCGTAGCCGACGAAGACCATGGGCGCTTCGAGGTGGACGCTCGAGCGCGTGGAGCGTGAGCTCGGGAAAGCATCGTTTTCCAAAGAAAGCGGCGCGGCTTTGTCTTTGGAAACCAGGGCCAGGGAGGATTTCGATCCGTCGACCTGGAATTGGTTCAAGCGCACCGGCTGATAGAAGCCGTTGACACCGGCCGGTTCGAGGCCGGCTTTTTGGAGCTGCTCGACGGCATAGGCCTCGGCTTTGCGGAGACCTTCGCTGCCGGTGTTGCGGCCTTCGAGCGAATCGTCGGCGAGGAATTTGACATGCGCCCACCAGGAGGTGCCGTCGAAATGAGAGGCGGGCGAGCTTTGCTGGGCCAGCGCGGCAACGGCACAGGCAGTCAAAAGCATGAGCAAAAAAGATTTGCGCATGGGATTCACCTCAGAACGAATTGGGGTATGAGGATAGCAGGGGGGCCAGGTCACGCCAAGGCCTGCTCCGCTCAGGCACCGGACGGGCTCGTGGTAAGGAGCGGGGCCTTGCGGGCTCTAGGAGCAACTGTGCGAGCCGCTCTATCAGCATCTCAACCGAATGGTGGTGGCGGCGGCTAACTCGAAAATAAGTGCTGATTCGACACGAAAAACCTAACGATGTTTACGCGGCGAGGGAGCGGGAGTAATATGGAATCAGTGAAATAAGTTTGTTGCGTTGTGCGCTCCCACTCGCCTTTCGAGTAAAAACGCAATAGCAGGAACTTCCCGCTAGGAGAAGCCACCATGGCCACCGCGACTCTGAACAAGCCTGCAGCAAAGGGGGGGAGTTTCCTCCTGGAATCGCCGCAGGCGAGCGACGTATTTACGCCCGCGGATCTGAGCGACGACCAGAAACTGATTGGGCAGACGGCCGAAGAATTCGTGGTGAAGGAGGTTTTGCCGCTGGTCAAGGACCTGGAAAACAAAAAGCCCGGCTTGATGCCGGCGTTGGTGAAAAAAGCCGGGGAAGTCGGCCTGATGGGTGGCGGGGTGCCGGAAGAATACGGCGGCGCGGGGCTGGACAAGATCGCGACGACGGTTCTGACCGAGAAACTGTCGATTTACGGCGGCTTCGCGGTGACCCACGGGGCGCACGCAGGCATCGGAACGCTGCCGATCGTGTATTTCGGCACGGAAGCGCAGAAGAACAAATATTTGCCGAAGCTGGCCACCGGCGAATGGATCGGCGCGTATTGCCTGTCCGAGCCGCAAGCCGGTTCCGACGCGCAGAATTCACTGACGCGCGCGGAGCTGAACGCCGAGGGCACGCACTACATCCTGAACGGGCAGAAGATGTGGATCACCAACGGGGGTTTTGCGGACGTGTACATTGTGTTCGCGAAGGTCAATGGCGAGAAATTCACGGCGTTCATCGTAGAACGCACCTTCGCCGGGTTCAAGCCGGGCAACGAAGAACACAAGATGGGCATTCACGGCAGCTCGACGACCCCGATTTTCCTGGAGAACTCCAAGGTGCCAAAGGAAAACGTGCTGCACGAAATCGGGCGCGGACACATCGTGGCGTTCAACATTTTGAATGCCGGGCGCTTCACGCTGGGCGCGTCGTGCGTGGGCGGCTCGAAAAACGTGCTGGCAACGGCGTCGAAATATACGAAAGAACGCAAGGCCTTTGGCAAGCAGATTGGCGACTTTGGGATGATGAGGGAAAAGCTGGCGGAGATGGCCATCCAGATTCTGGCGGTGGAGTCGATGGTCTACCGCTCGGCAGGAAATATCGAAGCAGCCATGCACGCGGCAGCCGGATCGGGCGACAAGATTCAGAACACCATGAAGGTGCTCGAGGAGTACGCCATCGAAAGCTCCATCGCCAAGGTCTACGGCAGCGAAATGCTGGATTTCGTCGTGGACGAAGCGGTGCAGATTTTTGGAGGCTACGGGTTCCACGAGGAATATCCGGTGTGCCGCGCGTACCGCGATTCGCGGATCAACCGCATTTTCGAGGGCACCAACGAAATCAATCGTATGTTGATTGTCCAGATGCTGATGAAGCGCGCGATGGGCGGGCAGCTCCCGCTGATTCCCGCGGCCATGAAGCTGGCGGATGAGGTTTTGGCCGGGCCCTCGTTTGAGGAAGCGCCGGAAGGCGTGCTTGCCGATGAGGCGCGTGTCGTAGCCGGGGCGAAGAAAATGTTCTTGCAGGCAGCGGGCGGTGCGGTGCAGAAATTCAGGGAAAAGCTGGCCGACGAGCAGGAGTTGATCGGTGCGCTGTCAAACGTGGTGATGGAAGTTTATGCCATGGAGTCGTGTTTGCTGCGCGCGCAAAAAACATCCGCGAGTAAAGGCCAAGCCGCTTCCCAGACGATGATCGATGCCGCGAAAGTGTTTATCAACGACGCGGCGGACCGCGTCGAGCGCGAAGCGCGGCGGGCTCTCGCCGCGGTCGACGAAGGGGACATGCTGACGACGCAAATGGCGGTGCTCAAGCGCTTTGCCAAGCGCGCGCCCGTGAACACCATTGGCTTGCGGCGTCGCGTGGCTGCGGCCGTGCAAGCGCAGGACCGCTACCCGTTTGAAGGGCGCTAATCCCGTGCGAGCCAAGTTTCGCTCCGCGCTACACCGGCCCTAAACCGATTAAAACCTGTATCACGCAAGCTGGACGGGCCGGACGCCGGTGCAAAGTTTTTGAGAGTCCCTTAGAATAGGCCAGCAAGAAATGCCATCGGAAAAGTGAAACTACGACCAGGAATGCCTCGGAAGTCCCTGATCCTTGCCGTCATCATTGTGTCGCTGCACCTTCTTGAAGCAGCGACGCTCGGGACTTCCACAACGGGATCTCTGCTTGCCAACCTGCTGGAAATCTTTGCCTGTGGTTTTGCCGCGGTCATGGCCTTTGGAGCGTCCCGGCGAGGCCGCGGCCTGAGCCGGCCCTTCTGGCTGCTTGTGGGAATGGGCATCGCGACGTGGGGCATAGCGAACCTCGGCTGGATGTATTACGAGGTGGTGCTCCACACCGAACCCCCGCAGGCCTCCGTGGTGCGATTCCTGTTTGGATTCCAGGATGTGCTGATCGCTATGGCGTTGTTCCTCGACCAGGACGAGGATTCTCCGCGGATCGACGTCGAGGCTCTTCTCGATTTCGTTCAGATCGGCATCGTGTTCTTTTTCATTTTCGTAGAATTTTACTTCTTGCCGGCGCACCGACTCGACGAACACACCGCCTTCCTGCGGGAAATGCGCGTGGAGAACCTGGAAGATGTCATGGTCGCCGCGCTGGCGGCCTTCCGGGCACTGACCGCGCGGAAACAACACCTGCGGAAACTCTATGGAGGCCTGGCTGCTTTCCTATCGTTTGTCATGGTGTCCTCGGCGACCGCGCAATATCTGCAAATTGTTCGCCCAGCGTCCACTGGAACGCTGCGGGACCTGCTGTGGACCCTGCCCTTTCTCGCCGGAGCCTTGTGGGCCGCACACTGGGAGCCCAGCGCCGACGAAGGAAGCGATGCGAGAGTGCGGAGGAAGGCGCTCGGGGAATTGCTGGTAACCAACGGCACGTTGGCGCTCGGGCCTTTGATTATCCTGTTCCAAGTAGCACAGCTAGAACAGGAGTGGCGATTGCTCCGTTTTTCGCTTCTGGGGGTCTCCATTCTGTGTTATGCCGCACGCCTGGCCATCAGCGAGCATCACGAGGCAAAGAGCGCGAATGCAGCGATGACCCACGCGCTGGCGATGGATTCCGCAGCGGACGGGTTATCCATCCTGGGGAAAGAAGGGCAGCTGCTGTACGCGAATTCGGCGTTCGCCAAAATGATGCGACTTGAGCGGACATCCGCGATGATCGGAAAGAACTGGCACGAAATCTACGATGAGAGAGACGTTGCGCTGCTCGAAGACCATATTCGAGATTCGCTGAAAGCGACGGGCAAATGGTCGGAGCAAGTCTCCCTAAACCGCCGGGACGGCTCACGAATTCCCGTGGAAATGACCATCACCATGATGCCCGAAGGGGGTGTGGTGTGCGTGGCCCGCGACATCAGCGAGCGCCTGCAAGCCGAGCGGGTCCACTCCGAAACGGAAGCCAAGTACAAGATGTTCGTGGAGCAGGTGGCGGCGGTCAGCTATATCGCGGAAGTGGGCCCGCACGGGAAATGGCATTACGTGAGCCCGCAAGTGGAAACGATTTTGGGATACACCCAAGACGAGTGGCTCGCCGGCGCCGAGGATTGGATCCTTCACGTCTGCGAGGAAGACCACCCGGTCGTCAAGGCCGCGGAAGAGAATTTTATGAAGGCCAGGCGCTTTCAGGCCGAGTATCGCGTCAAGCGCAAAGACGGCCGGATCATTTGGGTAAGCGACAATGCCGTTTTCGTGCCGGGAAGCGAAAGTCATCCACTGATGGAAGGGATCATCGTCGACATCACGGAAAGGCGCTTGCTCGAAAACCAGCTGCAGCAAGCACGACGGATGGAGGCCGTGGGCCGGCTCGCGGGAGGCGTGGCGCACGATTTCAATAATCTGTTGACGATCATCAAAGGCTACGTGGAACTGGCGCTGAATCGCGTTGCAGCACATCCTGAACTTCGCGGCAACATCCAGCAGATCGCCGACGCCGCCGACCGAGCCGTCACCGTGGTGCGGCAACTGCTGGCGTTTAGCCGCAAACAAGTCTTGAAACCGAAGGTGCTGGACCTGAACAGCATCGTCTTGAACATGGACAAGATGGTGCGGCGGTTGATGAGCGAGACCGTCGAGATGACCACCAAGGTGGAAAAACATCTGGGCGCGGTGCGAGCCGACCCGGGTCAAATCGAGCAGGTGATTCTGAATCTGATCGTAAACTCGCGCGACGCGATGCCCGATGGCGGCAAGCTGTGGATTGAAACCCGGAACGTCGAAGTCACCGCGTCCTTTTCGAGCGATCAGTCCTCCATCAAACCGGGATCGTACGTGATGCTCAGCGTAATCGATACCGGTGTGGGGATTAGCCCGGACACGCTCCCGCATATCTTCGAACCTTTCTACACGACGAAAGAAAGCAGCCGCGGCACGGGCCTGGGTCTTTCGACGGTGTACGGCATTGTCAAACAAAGCGGCGGGCATATCATGGTCACGAGCGAGATAGGGAAAGGAACCACGTTCAAAGTGTACCTGCCTCGTGTCGAAGACTCCGTCCAGGCTCCCTTGAAAAGGGACTGGGCCGAGACACCCGGTGAAAAAGCCAGGGAAACCATCCTGCTCGTTGAGGATGAACCTGCGGTGCGCGAACTGGCCCGCCTGGTGCTTTGCGAACAGGGGTACACGGTTATCGAGGCGCAAAATTCGGAGGAAGCGGTA
>Ga0126371_10006440_pt1 | contig 10456 bp, 10 predicted proteins | sample PanSoiMetaPlot_4_FD_110145 | JGI IMG/M metagenome (GOLD analysis project Ga0126371, IMG submission 110145) | Tropical forest soil microbial communities from Panama - MetaG Plot_4 | ecosystem: Environmental > Terrestrial > Soil > Tropical forest > Bulk soil | place: Panama | collected 2016-02-17
CGTCGATTGCTGCGCTTTGACAAGCGCCTTCTCAAAGTCCTTTCCCAACTGCAGACCCTCAAAACAGAGCTAAAATGAGGACCAATTAGCCGGTTAAGGTACGAGTAAAGTCGTGGAGTTAGAAATACCCGAGCGGGTCAAGAACGGCTTGTGCGGGGGCGGCAGGAGGATCCCGCGGAAACGTATGGCTCTAGTCGTTATAGACCCTTCCTGCTCGCTTTGATGCAAGTAACGGTGAACAGGCCACATCAACAGACTCATTCATTTCTTGACAACTGCGACCGCTTCGATCTCCACAAGGAATTCCGGCCGGAAGAGTCTTGGAACCTGAACGGCCGTGCTCGCAGGAGGATTCTTGACATTCACGTACTTGTCGCGAACCTCCCGGAATTCGGGTAAGTGCGACAGATCTAGGACATAACTATTTAACTTGATGACGTCGTCGAGCGTTCCACCTGCGGCCTCCATCGCCGCCTTGAGGTTTTCAAAGACTTGCTGTACTTGCGCGCGGAAGTCATCCTTGCCTACGACATTACCCGATTTGTCGAGCGCAACTTGACCAGCAACAAATACGATGGTTCCGCCAGTTACAGTTGCGACCTGCGAGTAGCCAACCGACTTAGGCATGGTATTCGGAATTAGCAATTCAAAATTTCGCTGACTGGACATCTCTTTTCTCGCTCCTTTGTCGGATTGTTTCTCTATTCCGCTGGAACACCAGATGAGAGCGGAAAGCGCCACCATCAACAACACGATTTTTGCTTGCATCGGACTAATCCCCCAACACCGTTTTACCGTACCGCGGGGCGGCTGTATTCTCCCAATCGATTGTGTTTATATAGGACATTCCCATGATGAATTTAGCGGCGCTGGATTTGAATCTGCTCGTCGCGCTCGAAGCACTCCTCGAGGAGGCGAGCGTTGGGCGAGCGGCTGACCGAGTTTCCCTGTCGCAACCGGCCATGAGCCACGCGTTGAAAAAGCTTCGGACGCTGCTTGGCGATCCGCTGCTGGTTCGCGTCGGCCCACGGATGCAATTGACCGCTCGCGGAGAGGCCTTGCGCTATCCAGTGAAGGATGTTCTCTCGCGCGTCCGGGACCTATTGGTCGTGGAGAAATTCGACGCGACCCGCAGCACGCGAACATTCCACTTGTTCGTGTCGGACTACGCCGGTGACCTACTGCTTCCCTTGGTACGAAAACAGCTACAGCACCAGGCCCCTGGCATTTCGATGCGCGTCCAAAATGATGGACGGATTACAGGAGACTCATTCGAGCTTGCGCACTCTGTCGATCTCGCCATCGCCTGCGTCCCGAATTCGTTCAAGGGCTTTTATCAGCAGCGGCTGTTTACCGATCGCGATGCGTGCGCCCTGCGACGCGGCAACCCGATTACCGACCAGATTTCTCGTCAGGCGGACTTTCTCAAAATGAAGCATGTTGCGGTCGTTGGACGGGAATTCGCCGAAGATCCCGTGGATACGTGGCTTCACGACGAGGGCTGCCAACGAAATGTAGCGCTAACTGTTCCTCACTACCTTCAGGCATTGCATGTCGTGGCACAGTCCGACCTCATCGCGGTGATCCCGGAGCGCCTCATCCGTGCGTACTCCGCAGTCCTCGGTCTTGCTGTGCTGCCGGTGCCGCTGGACGTCGGAACATTCGACGAATACTTGCTCCACCCGGCAACCAAGCATTCCGATCCAGGATGTGCGTGGCTTCGTGGAGTTTTGCAGCACGTGGCAAAGTCCCTGGGACCACTTCGTCCTCAACGAATCCGGAACGTACCAAATCGTCGGCGTGTCAAAGAACATTCCCGCAAGCAACCCAACTTCGCGAGTCCCTCGGTAACCGTTTAATTGATAGGGAATGCGCATTCATTTGGGGCTCGGATAAGAATGGCATGGTGATTGAGCGCGTGCGGCTATTCGCGCGCTTCCAGTACTCTTGTTCTTACGTCGCCGCCGTAATGCACTCTGACAAAAACCGCTTTACGCGCCTGCCAGAAGCTTTTCCCGCAGCTGCTCGAGCAGCGGCGTCTGACTCTTCAGGATTTTTCTGCGCGCCGTTTCCAGATCAAACCAGCAAGCCCGATCCACTTCAGGAAATTCCTGATTCTTCCCCGAGTGCGGCGGCCACTCCATCGAGAACATATTGCTGTGAATTGCACTCGCGTCGATTTCGCCCTCGATTGCCCAGGCGTACACGATTTTGCCGCCCGCTTGTTTGACGGGCTCGAGTACTTCCAGTTTGCCTTGGAGCGAAGACCCTGTTTCCTCTGCGAACTCGCGTTTTGCCGCCTCGACCGGGTCCTCGCCCTCGGCGAATTCGCCTTTTGGAATGGACCACGCGCCCTCATCCTTCTTGGCCCAAAACGGCCCGCCAAAATGAACCAAAAACACTTCCGGTGATTTACCGGCCCTGCGGTAGAGCAATACGCCCGCGCTCGTTTTTGCCATAAAATGTTTCCCTAAATGCGCAGGCACAGGCTTGCGAGGAACCCTGTCGTCGCGCACGGCTCGTTAATCCAGCCGCGCACCAGCGGCTCATGCTGGTTGCGACGATCACGCTCCTAGACGCGGCTTTCGTTCGCTGGCCCATCCCGCCGGCGTGGTGGGACCTCCGCGTAGCGCAGATGTGCTGCTACCCGCTCCTGCTGATGGTGACGGCTTACGGCCGGTGGTCTGCTGGAACGGCTCATCGGGCCACACTCTGGGCCAGCGTGCTTTTGATTGATGGTGCAGCAAGTGCGGACGCCGATCGAGCGAACCTTCCCGTGGCAGGGCTTGGCCGCGTGGGCGGAGAATCTCGTCCGCTCTCTCTGAGTCACAGATAATCGGCATCGATTTCATCGAGTCCGCGGGCCGTTGGCTTTGGGTGACGATTGTCGGCGCGCTTGGCCCAGCCGATCACGGATCCCCTAACGTGCGAGTACTAGCCCCGAGTTCTCCGATTAGGCACAAATTGTAACATTCCCATCATCCGCATTTCATTGGCATGCAATCGCCCTGTAATACGTGCAGTTCATTGTCCCTTAACCTGAGAGAGCCCCAATCCATTCGAGTAGAGAGGAGATTGCATGTCGTTCAAGCAACTCGCTTCAAAATCACTGCACGGTCTTCGACAAAGTCTCGTGGCCTTGACCGTGTTGCAACTCAGCCTGAGCGGCCCGCTCGCCAGCCCCCTCCAGGCGCAAGAACTCGGAAGAGGAAGCACGCGGACGCCTATTAAGCACGTCATCGTGCTCATCGGGGAGAACCGCAGCTTCGATCATCTCTTCGCAACCTATGTGCCGAAGAGCCATGACTCCGTCTCTAACCTGCTCTCCAAAGGAATCATCAATGCCGATGGCACGCCTGGCCCGCATTTTAGCGAGGCCCAGCAGTTCCAGGCTGTGGCTCCTTTCCGGACGAAGTTTTACATCAGCCTAAATGAGGACGAGAAGGCTCCTTACGACATTCTGCCGCAACCGACCCTCAATTTTTCGCCCAGCCCCGCCACCGGCGAGCCCCCACCGTTTCCGCCGGGCACATCGAACCTTTTCCTGGCCTCCATCGAGCCATCTCTAGAAGAAGCCGATTTGCAGTTGCTCACCACCGGGGCGTCAGGCGCGCCACAAACTGCTGAGCTTCCAGATTTCGATTCGCGCATAAACAATTTCAATAATCTGCCGAACGGGCCGTTCCCGCTTGCGGGAGCAAATCTGCCCTATGATTCGTACACCGGCGATACCACGCACCGGCTCTACGAGATGTGGCAACAGTCCGATTGCAGCATCAAAAATGCCAGCCGGCAAAATCCCTCGGGGTGCCTGAGCGACCTGTATCCTTTCGTCATCACCAGTTATACGAGCGAAATCGATCCCAACAGCTTTCCCGTCGCCAACCAAGTCGATGACAATGGCGGAGGAAATTCAATGGCGTTCTATAACATGCAGAACGGAGACGTGCCGGTTCTGAAAAGCCTGGCGGACGAATACGCCATGAGCGACAATTTCCATCAATCGTTCATGGGCGGCACGGCCGCAAACCACGTCATGCTTGGCAGCGGCGACGCCATCTCTTGGAGCGATGGTCGGGGGAATCCCTCGACTCCACCCTCGCACATTGCCAATCCGGACCCGCTGCCGGGCTCGAACAACCAGTACACTGTGGACATCAATTTTGACGGCAACTTTACTGAATGCGGCGATCGAACACAGCCCGGAGTCGCAGTGGTCCGCGACTACCTTGCATCGCTGCCTTACCACCCCAAACCGAACTGCCAGCCTGGGCACTTCTACATGATCAACAATGATTCACCGGGCTTCTTGCCGGACGGCACGGTAGATTCCAAAGGCATTACCAAGGGCGGCTCCCTCCCGCCGAGCAATCTCCGCACTATCGGTGAGGCGCTGAACGAGAAGGGCATTTCCTGGGCCTACTACGGTGGCGCTTACAACGCTGCGGTGGCGCTCCAACACAATCCGACCAGCACCGATCCTACCGTGCTGATTGGGCTCGCTTACTGCAACATTTGCAATTTCGAATCCTACAGCAGCGCAATCATGAGCGACCCCTCGCAACGGGCCGCTCACATCAAGGACACCACGGACTTCTTCGCGGCCGTGGACAACGGCACACTGCCCGCCGTTTCCTTCGTGAAGCCCGACGGCCTGCTGGACGGCCACACGGCGTCGTCAAAGGAAGATCTCTTTGAAGGCATGGTCAAGAAAATCGTGGACCACCTTACGGCCAACCAGGAGCTGTTTGCGTCAACGGCTCTGTTCATCACCATGGACGAGACCGGAGGCTACTACGACTCTGGATACATTCAGCCGCTTGACTTCTTCGGCGACGGGCCCCGCATTCCGCTAATTGCCGTATCACCTTTCACGCGGGGCGGCCACATCAGCCACACCTACTCGGACCACGTTTCGATTCTGAAATTCATCGAGCGGAATTGGGGTTTGCAGCCGCTCACAAACCGGAGCCGCGATCGCTTCCCCAACCCGATTCTGGACGAAGACAATCCTTACGTGCCGCTGAACAGTCCGGCCCTTGGCGATTTGTTTGACCTGTTTCATTTCGGCGATGGGGATAATTAGGACGGTCATCCGTAAAGCCTTAAGAAAGCACACAAGAGGGACGGCTACCAAGCCGCCCCTCTCTCTTGTTCCAGGATGGTCTTTGCGCTTGCTCTCCGTGATGCGCAAACTTCTCGGCTGGTAAAACTCTTCGGCTACGCGAATGGAGCCACTGATCCTGCACCATCAATGTTGGTAAGGGAGGAAACCTCGCACGCGAATGTCCCGCAACCACAGACCTCCCCAGACCAAGCAGGCGAACACCAAAGCGAAAACCACATTGAACCAGCTAGCCTCAGCGCGAACCTGACTCGCGATGGCGCCGCCGAGGTACCCGGTCAGCAAGATTGCTCCAAGGATCGAGCTGCGATGAAATAAATACAGCAGTGTGCACCCGAGCAGGAGGACGCCGATCCCAACAATGTCCGACTCCGGATATCCCAAGTCCCGGGTCGCTTTCAAGACTACAGCGGGCTTCAAGAGCTTCATGACTCCATCCCACAGAAGGAAGAGCGCTGCGAGACCGCTCATCATACGGCCTGCCCAGAGCTGTGTTTTGGAAATCACTTTTCTGCTGTCAGTAAGGCTTTCATTTACGATGGTTTGCGTCGTCATAAGCCAGCCTACTTTCTCTCGAAAAGCCCTGTGATATTACCTGCGGGATCGGCAAACATGGCCAACTTGGGGCCTCCCGGCACTTCGCTCGGCGGAAGAATGGTTTTAGCTCCGAGACGCTCTGCCCGATCAAGCGTTGCCTGCAAGTCTCGAACTCGCGCATATACAGAAACGCGCTTGCTCCCGTCCATGGCAGGACCAACGCCGCCATTGATTCCTCCCGGTCCTCCTCCGGTCTCGACGATGCCGTGCTTCATTGGGTTATTGCTGTTAATCCTCCATCCAAAGAGCTCCCGGTAAAACGTCTCCGGTTCGCTCCCTTCGCCGCCCATGATTTCGAAATGAACAACAGGTGCTCCCATAGCTCTCCCTTTCTACTCGTCATCTGACGCCGCGAGGCGCGCTACTTCGAAAGCGTCACCTCAGGTTCGGACTATAGCTTCCTCTGCTGAGCTGGTCTTGTATAAAAACGACAGCTGCTTCTGGCCCTCTATGATTTTGCCGGGCGTCTCTCCGATGAAACGCCCGACCGATCGCGTGAGGTGTGCCTGATCGAAATAGCCAAGCCGACTAACCACATCGAGAACCGAAACTCCTTCTCGCAGCAGGTTCGTCGCACACCGTGCCCGCTCGATCTGTCGAAATGTCGCGTAAGTAACGCCAGTAGACCGCAGGAAGTGCCTTTCAAACGAGCGCAAGGATAGCCCGCCCGGTCGGCGCTGCAATGCGTCCTCCACGATGGGATCGCGGTCAAGCATCCCGGATTTGGCAAGGCGCTTGACGAAAGTCTCGGCATTGTCAAAGTCTGGATACTCCAAGGCAGAGCCATTGAGCCAAAACGAATGACCTGTAGCCGGCGGAAGAGTTATGTCCTGGTGATCCCGCAGTGTGCCTGGGAGAAATCGCGGCATGAAGGTGCCGACTCTGAAGCGTATGGCGATCCACTCTCCCTCTGCAGGGCATGCCATGGTGGTTGCCATGGTCTCTGGTCCACGAAGGGTGAGAAAGGTCTTTCCCCGCAGTCGCGTAAGGGCCATCTCGAAGTTGTTTGCCGCAACCGAGAGAAAAGTGTCCGCACGGTCGCTCCTGCAGCGCCAGACTCGTTCAACGAACGGATGTTCTGAGGCTCGGTCCTCAAAATGGATGAACTCGCTCTCGGTCTGCATCGTTTTATTCAACCTCGCCTGTGGAGTCATTCGCAACCTCGACCTGTCCATACTGCAGGGAATTAAGCACAATCAACGAATGGCGACGCTAATTGCGAATCACTGTAGGTGATGGCGGCCTTCGTGAATTGCACCTCAAAGCTGATCGTTGCAGCGGTGATCTGACATGAGCCGAACCGGCTTTGATTCGACATTCGAATAAAGTCATCCCCGGTATAGGCCCGTTTGAGGAGCACGTGCCGGAAGGTCCAGTTTGTCATCCACGCATCGAAGCGGTTCCGACCGCTGCGCCTCACATAAGCCTCAATCTCATCGACTGAGGCATCTTTACACAGGTCCGCGACCACGGCGCGACATCCCGGACGCAGGACCCGATGCATTTCGTCCAGAGCCTTGACGGGTTCTGAAAAGTTCTTGAACGCCGCTGAACAATACACGAAATCAAACGACTCGCTGGCAAATGGCATCGCGGATGCGTTGCCCTCAAGAAAAGCGATCTTCGCCCCGGCGTTTTGGGCGTTTTCTTTTGCGATCTCGACCAAGGTGCGGCTTATGTCGAGGCCAGTGATCTTAAAATCTCCCAGCTTTGCCAACTCGATTGCGAAAAATCCCGGCCCGGGCGCAACTTCCAGCACCTGCGAGCCGCTCTTGAGGCGCTCCGCGACTCCCTTGGCTTCCCGACGGAAGTCCTCGATATCCTTTTGCCTGGTGCGCGTGTACCATCGCGCAACCCATCCTTCCATTCCTCTCCCTTTCCATGGTTTTTGTTCCGCAGCGTGCATACGTTGCTCCTTTGCAGGAATTCGTCTATTATCACAATAATGCAGTATCTTACTGAAGCAGGCAAATATCTTAATAATGCAGGTATGTGAATGTCAAGGCCAAAATCCAAGCGCAGCGAACTGCTGAACAAACTCTGGGACCTCGGGAGGAAAGTGAGCACCCAGACTGTGTTTCTTCATCAAGCGATAGCTCAGAGCGTGGGCCTCAACGCCACCGACACCAAGTGTATTGATCTCATCCTTCGCGGATCAGAAGGCAGCGTCACCGCCGGCCGGCTTTCCGTTATGACCGGTCTCACCACCGGTGCGATTACGCACATCCTCGACCGACTCGAGAAGCGGCGGTTCATCGAGCGTCTGCGCGATACTCGGGACCGCCGCAAGGTGTTCGTTCGCGTACTCCCCGAGAGCCTCAAACCTCTGATTCCAAAATACGAAGCCATGGGAAGGGCCTACATCAGTCTAGCCGCGCAATATAGCGACAACGAACTCGAATTGATCTGTGATTACCTGGAAAAGACATGCGAGGTATCGGAGCGGGAGCTGGCCAACGTTGTTACCGCAGGCCGTTTTCACCCACGAACGAAGTCCAAGCCCGCAGGAACGCGCACAAGCGATCGTTAAACGGCTTCGCAGCGATCCGCAGCCTGCCTTTCCACCCGCCACGATCCAGCCCCCGCCATTTCGGCTTGGGCGGGACACAGACCAGTTGCGCACACCCAATATTTCGGACTTCGCGATTACCGTGAATCCGGAGGTCTGATAGAAGCAAACGCTCGCGGATTTGTCGGGCTACAAGTATGAAAACACGCGCCGCGGTCGTCGATGCTCGCCGAGAAGTCGCGACGGCGCAGTCTTCTGGAATCCATCCTGTAAGATTACAACAACTCCCAGGCACGAGCTTCGGTACCGTCTACACGATTTACCGTGAAATGCGTGTCCACGCCTGCGTCGTAGCAGTCGTAAATTTTGTAAATTCATTTTTTTGAGCCACTTCTCTTTGCTAAGGAACATAGAGGCTTCCATTGGCACCCGTACACTGCCCACACAGTCGTCGATCGTCTGTCAGCGATTAAAGACTTTTTTCCGCTAGCTGCCATTTCGGTGGACGGCCATGCATTCATTCCCCGCTGAGGATTTGAACGCATGAACGTTGAAAGTGGCTTTTGCAGAACTTGGGACGTTCATAGTTGTAAGAGAGTGATCCGGGGAGCGGTCGCGCTGCACCCGGAAGCAACGCGCACTTTGCAGAGGGCGCTTGCCCGGCCTTGCCCACGCGGCGTGGCATGTAGCTTTCAGCGCGCTGTTGCGTTCGACGAGGAGGGCCGTCAGTGATCGTAACTCCTTTTTCCCAAGAAGACCTGCTAGCCCCCTTGTTCCGTCCTCCCTCGAGAGGGGGCACGTTGTCGGTCGACAGTTGACTTCGGTATTTCCCTTTTGGGCCGTTCTGTGTCTTGCACGATTGCAGTACGACATTTGGCAGGAGGCGTTATGTTGTCTGGGCCACAAGCGTTGTTCAATCACCGCGGCATGCGGCTTCCCTCCGTTACCCTCAGTGGATTCTTGATTGCCTCGTTCTTGCTCGTAGCCAACCTCTCCGCTTCCGCTTCGCCGATCCCCAAGGGCCAGGTGTACGCGATCCCGGCATTCGCCCGAAAGTACGGCATGCCCTGCTCTTCGTGCCACGAAGCCTGGCCGAAGCTCAGTCCGTTTGGGCAGCAATTCAAGGACAACGGCTACCAGATGGGCAATGAGCGCGACGCCCCCATCTATCAGCATCCGGCTTATTGGCCGGTAACATTCCGCATCACCCCGCAGTGGCATCGTGAAAGCACAAACCGCGTTGCCGTAGACGGCGCAACGCCCGGATCCACTGTGGAGGCGCAGGTCAACACCCAGGGATTTGACTGGAGCGGTTTGGATTTCCATACCGCAGGCACGCTGGCCAAAAACATTTCGTTTTACGTTCTGCCATCGTCTGACAACACCGGCACCTTCGACTTCGAAGCGGTGTGGGGCCGACTAGATAACCTGGCGGGAAGCTCCTGGTTGAACATCAAGTTCGGCAAGTTCGAACTCGACAATTTGCATTCCGAAAAGCGCATCGTCACCCTGAGCAGCGTCGGCGGCAGCTATCAGAACTATCATTTTCAACCGCTGGTCTCCCCCGGCAGCGCCAGCAATCCGCTGGGGACCGAAACGCTATACACCTTCGGGATTGGTGACAACCAGGTTGGTGTGGAGTGGATGGGGCACTCCGAGGATGATCGCACCAGGGTTTCGGCGGCGTTGTTAAGTTCGAACGACGGGGAGCCCGGATTACCGGCGGGGCGCGGCTACGATGGTTTTTTTGCGGCCAGTCGCGCCTTTGAGATAGGTAACCTCGGATTACAGCGAGTCGGGGCGTTCGCCTACATCGGCGAGACCCCGACGTTTCCGCAGTTCACGCAGGGAGGTGCGGGCGTGCCGGGGACGGGCATTGGAAACAAGGGGTTCTACCGCGACGGCCTCATTGGCATGTGGTATGTTAAGAAGCTGGATGTCACGACCATGTTCTTCCACGGTTGGGACAGCGCCTTCCTCGGTTCCAACACCGCCGCAAATACGCCGCTGCCAGTGGGTGCGCAAGCGCCGACCTGGAATGGCGGGCTGATCGAAACGCATTACAACTACAATCCCCAATTGATCTTAATCAACCGTTATGAACTGATCCGCATGTCCCGCCAAGTGTTTGCGAGCAACCCGGGAAATTTCGGCAATATCGACGCCGTGACCGCAGGGGTTCGCTACTACCCTTTCATTTCCAGCCGCGCGGGTTTCGCGTTTCA
>Ga0126371_10006441_pt1 | contig 10456 bp, 7 predicted proteins | sample PanSoiMetaPlot_4_FD_110145 | JGI IMG/M metagenome (GOLD analysis project Ga0126371, IMG submission 110145) | Tropical forest soil microbial communities from Panama - MetaG Plot_4 | ecosystem: Environmental > Terrestrial > Soil > Tropical forest > Bulk soil | place: Panama | collected 2016-02-17
CGCACTGCTTCGGTGGAAGCGCCCGCTGTGCGGTATCGGATGCTCAGTTCGCGAACTTGAAGAAGCGTTTCCACGGGGAGATCAGCAATACTCCGGTTACACTGGCGTTTGAGTCCAGACTGAAAAAGCTGCGAGCGAGGAGCACCGCCAGCCTTCTCGCTGCTCAATCAATGCGCTCGCATCAGTTGATTTTATTCGCACTCGGTGTGAACGCACATAGGCTGTGCAGATCACTGTTCTAAGGCGGACAACAGGACGGAAGTACCACTGAGGAATAGCTTCCGTGTGAAACAAAGCGCTGAGGCAAGGAAGGCGAAATAGCGCGCCAACGAAAATACGATTCGGACAAATTGGCGACGGCATGAGCGCATTTCTGCCGGCAAGTGCCGTATAATCGATTACGTTCACCTAATCGGGGCGTAGCGCAGCCTGGTAGCGCGTCTGCCTTGGGCGCAGAAGGTCTGGAGTTCAAATCTCCACGCCCCGACCATTCGGTTGTTTAATCCATTTTCTTCAGGATCTGTCTGACGAGTCCGTTTAGTCTGGGAATCATGGCATCAAGCGGGGCGCTCGGAGCTTGAACAGATGCTCGGATCAAGTTCTATAAGCTCGAGCGCCGGAAAAGAACAAGGCCGGCGGGGGTGGCTGAGGGACCCACTCCGCCGGCCGTTTCCTGCCGAGCTCCGACGCAAGGCAAGAAGTCAGTTTGGCGGCAGAAGTTCTGCGTCGCGCAAAAATTCGTACCGCTCGATCGCCGCGGCTACACCGATGTCCGATTCGCGCGCTGAATCGGTGCGCACAACGTGGCCGAGGCAGCGCACTTTGACCTGCCCGGCGAGCGTCACTTCGTGCGGCAGCGTCATGACGATTTCCAGCGGCGCTCCGCTCTTCAAATCCTTAGGCAGAAAGAAGTAGATCCCGCGCGAACTGACCTCCTTCGTTTCGGTATTTGCTTCACCGACGGCAGCGTCGCCCGTCCACCGCACTTTTAGCGGCAATCTCATTTGAAAACGACGCGTCGACCTGCGCTCTTTTTGGGCCACGGGAATCACCTTCTTTCGGTTTCCTACAGTTTTTCGTGGATAAGAATAAGTTCGAAGCGTCGGCCTCTCAATAGTCTACAAGGCTCAATTTTTTGTCGGAGTTGCCCGTACGAAAGTACTAGAAGGGGGCTTGCCGCAGGTAGAAGCAGAGCTTGAGGATTATCGCGGAAAGGGCTCCATAAGCTGCACTAACTACGATACTTATGCAGAACATCGTCCACGGAAATCACGCCCTCAACCTTCTCCAGGTTCGCCCGGTTAACAACGGGAACCATGGGCCAATCGCCGATAATGCGCAGCGCCTCATCCAAGTGCTGGTCCGGATATAGTTGCGGTACAGGTCCTTTTGCGGCGACACTTTCGGCTGAACCGCCGTTGGCGGCTGCCTGCCGCAGTTCCTCGCGCACGGCAATCATCCAGGGACCATTGCGTTTCCATAGGAGAACTTGCGCCCCGTCTTTTGCTTCAGGCTGCTCGAGCAGGGATTTCAAATTATCCTCGCGAAAAACGATTCCCGCCGAAGGACGCATCGCGTCTTCCACATGAAGAGTTGTCTGTTCGCGCATCTCTTCGATCGACGGCAAGAAAAAGCCATCCTGGCGGGCGAGGAAATCGAACAGCGGCACTTTTTGATACTTATGAGAGATGAAATACGCAATCATGTTGGCAACGATGGTCGGCACAATCATGGTGTAATGCTGACTCACTTCGACCACCATAAACACGGACGTAATAGGAACGCGCAAGAATGCGGCGAAAAATGTGCCCATTCCCACCAGCGCGAATTCCGGAACGGAAGAAACGGGGCGATGCAGGATGACATGTTCGAATTCACCGACGGCGCCGCCGAGAGTGGCTCCGATGAACAGTGCGGGTGCAAACATTCCGCCGGGCGTGCCGCTCACGAATGAAATTCCCGTCGCGATGATTTTGAAAACGCCAAGCAGCAGCAGAGCCTTCCAGACGAACTGGTCGTGCAGCACCTGATCAATTACCGGGTAGCCGCTACCCATTACCTGCGGCAGCCAGATTCCAATGATGCCGATTAGCAGGCCCGCAACTGCAGGCTGCGCGAATTGCGTCCAGCGCGGCAGTTTTCTTAGCCGAGGCCGGAAGTACGCGATGAATTTGAGAAACGCGAGTCCGGCAATTCCGCTTATAACCCCCAGAACGGCATAACCGATCAGCTCCGTGGGCCGGCGGAAAATCACAGTGGGCACGCGAAACATCGGCGCGCTGCCGAGGAATTCGCGCATCACCACCACGCTCGAAATTGCCGCCAGGATGAGCGCGCCGAGCACACCGCCGCTCCACGTGCCGATAATTTCCTCGATGACGAAGATGGTTGCCGAAATCGGGGCGTTGAAGGCTGCTGCAAGTCCTGCAGCGGCGCCGATGGGCGCGAGCAATCTTTGCTTTTCGCGCGAGAGGCGCAGGCTTCGTCCGAGCGTAGAAGCAATTCCTGCGCCCATTTGCAACGAGGGGTCCTCCGGTCCGAGGGACTGGCCGCTGCCGATAGCCAGCGCGCAAGTGACAAATTTTCCGATGACCGTGCGGAATGGAATATGTCCGTCGAAGACGTAAACGGCGGCTTTGGTCTGATTCACACCGCTGCCGCGCGCTCGGCGGAAAGCGTAGATCACCAGGAATGCAACGGCGATTCCAGCCAGCGACGGCGCGAGCAGCACTCGTGGAATTCCGGGTTCCATGGACGGGCCGAGGAGCCAGAATCGCGCCCAGTCAATTGCCACGCGGAAGCACACCACGACAGCTCCCGAGAGCAGTCCAATGATTACAGCCAGCAAGAGGAAAAGCTGGCCTTCACGGAGGGTCAGTGCCTTGCGCCGCCAAACGGTCCAGAGCCGCTCGATGCGGCTGCGCTCTCTTTTTGGCGCGCTTTGCGCCTCAGGAGCCGGCGGCGGAACGCCAGGTGCGCTGGCGATTTCGCTCATCGTTCGCCGCCTTGCGCGGTTTTCTGGATTTCGAGCAGCGCCTTATCCAATCCCGCTGGCTCGCCGCACTTTTGCGCCGCCGCGGTTTCTATCGTGAATACCAGGTTCATCGCTGCGTCAATCTGCTCGGGATGCCTTCGCAAATTTCTTTCTGAAAGCTGTGGCCGCAAAGTTTGCGCCTGCGAGTACAACGCTGCAAAATCCGGCGCACTCACATTCGCCCGCGAACTTCCCTGAGGTTTTCCGTCCCGAGGCGCGCTGGAGTCCTGTCCCGCCGGCGAAAGCTGAACCGCGAGATCCAATCCGCTTGCCTTTGCGCAAGACTCCAGACGAGCGATGGCTTGCGCAAGATCGTGGCGCACGCGGTCGTCCCTCTGCGGTTCCTTCAACCGCGGTAGGTACGGATCCCACTGAAGCACGAGCCGCGATGTTTCGAGGTACGAATTCACTTCGGGATCTTCTTTTTCTTCTTTGCCAATGCGCTGCGCCCGTTCCAGATACCTCTCTGCCACGGCGAAATATTGAAGTTCATACGCTGCCATACCCGCGCCCTTCCAGGCAGCCACAGGAGCTTTGGGAGAGCGCAGCACGGCGCGAAATTCCGCGAGCGCGCGGTTCGGATCACCTGCGCGCAAGAAGAGTTCTCCTGCCTGCTCATGGAATACCGAGCCGTTCTTTGAAGGAATCTCTGAGACCAGTGAGATCAACTCTCCGTCGGCGTTAGCGTCTTCATTCCGAGCGACCAGGGATCTGCAAAGTTCGAACCGCGCATTCAGGCGATTCGTTTCGGGATTATTCGGCCAAACACCGTAAATCGCGCCGTGGTAATACCGCAGAGCATCGGTTTCGTTGCCGCTCTTGGCCGCGATCTGCGCAAGAGACAGATTCACCTCCGCATTTGATGGAGCTTGCGCCAGCAATCCCTCGAGATACGTGCGCGCTTCTTCGTCGCGTCCTGCAGCAATCAGCGCCTGCGCCAGCCGAAATTGAATGCGCAGGTCCTCCGGCTCGTATACGAGCGCAGTGCGCAAATCCGCAAGGGCCGCAGGGGCGTTTCCCGCGCTCAAGCTCGTCTCCGCCGCCGCGAACCACTGACCGGCAAGGTCGTGAAGCTTTTCGTGATACGCGCGCACGACTCCGCCCGTAACGAAGAACAGGGCAATAACAACAAGGAGGCTCCCGCCAAGCACCGTTTCGCGCGAACTTAGGAAAGCGGTCCAGCGGTGCTCGCAACGCGGACAGCCTGCCGCTCCCGCGGGAATCACTCCCCCGCATCGCGGACAGATTCGCTCAATCGCCGGCTCAGTCATCTGTTTCTATGATGTACGACATTCGCAGCAGGTAAGGAACGAACCGCAGGGTGTTGCTGCAGAAAACAACTTCGCGGGGATAGGTAAAACCACAACCACAGCCTTCGCGCAGGAACCTCTACAAAAACGAACCTAACTCTGATCGATGAGCCGGTGATGAATCGCGTACAGCGCCAACTCGAGCCGGTCAGATACTCCCAGTTTATCAAAAATATTGTGCAGGTGATTTTTCACCGTCTGTTCGCTGATAAAGAGCTTTTCGCCGATTTCGCGGTTGCGAAATCCTTGGGCCACTAGCTGAACAATTTCCTTTTCGCGATCGCTCAAGAGCGGCTTATCGCGCCGCTGCCCGGTCTCAGCCGATCTCTTGAAAGCATCAATTACTTCCGCGGTCATGCGGTTATCGAGCCAGATTTCGCCGTCGTGGACTTTCCTAATACTCTTCAGCAGGAGGTCGCTCGCCGACTGTTTCAAAACGACGCCGCGGGCGCCAAGCCGCATCGCGCGGACCACGTCGCGATCGTCCTCGGCGGCCGTCAGGACAATCACGCGCGTCGGAATCGAATCGAAATTGATCTCCTCCAGCACGCCGAGCCCATCTTTTTCGGGCATACGCAGGTCCAATAGCAAGATATCCGGTTTGAGCTTGGCCAGCATCTTGATGCACTCATTCCCGTTCGAAGCTTCGCCTACGATGGAAACTTCGTCGCTTCCATCGAACAGCTTGCGAAGGCCATCGCGAAAAATCGCGTGGTCGTCCGCAATCAGAATGCGCACAGGCGTTTTGCTTTTGCTCATCGCTGGGCCATCAATTCACTTAATTCAAAGGAATTTCCACGGTCAGACGTGCGCCATGCCCCGGGTTCGATTCCACCGTTAGGACACCCCCCACGGTTCTCGTTCTTTCCTTGATCGAAATGGGCCCCAGGCGCAGCCGATCCAGCTCTTCACTGGTAAATTTACCCGAAAAGCTGAATCCCTGTCCGTTATCATCGACAACCAAAAATACTTTCGTGTCGTCTTGCCATAGTTTTACCACGACGTGGCTGGCGCGCGCATGCTTTTTTATGTTGTTGAGTGACTCACGGTATATCTGAAAAACTTCCCGGCAAATTCGGTCCGGGGCGCGCAAATCGTTCTCCTCGAGGAACAAATCCACCACGGTTCCGCTCTCGTTGTGATATCTCTCCGCAAAGCCGTACATCATTTCGCGCAGGTCCGCGCTCTCGACGCGCAACGGGCGCAAATCCTTCACCATTTGCCGCAGCTCTTCGCCTTCCTGTTTGACAGTCTTTTGCAGGAGCACCAGCTCTTGCGAAGCAGCCTCTGGTGCCTGCGCAGCCTTGCGCCCCAGCACGCCAAGCTGGATATTCAGGCTCATCAGGGTCTGTAAAATTCCGTCGTGCAAGTCCCGGGAGATGCGGCTTCGTTCTGCTTCCACGGCACGCGTGCGCAAATTGCGCAGTTGAAACACATTGTCCAGCGGCGCATTCAGATGGCGCGCCAACCGCTCAAACCACCGCAGGTCACTTTTCGAAAATCCGCTCCGGCGGTTCACGAGCAGCATTCGCCCGACCGGATGTCCTGCGCTCGTAACAGTCACAGCCATTACGGAACGGGCGTTCAGATTTTCCTTCACGCTAGATGGCGCACTCTGAAGTTCGCGGAGCGCGGCTCCTGTCGTTCTGTGCCATCCAAAACCCCGGCGCTGCCCGTCCAAGGAATTCCAGCATACCGTTTGCTCCAAATCGTCCGCCAAATATGCTTGTGCCTTGTTCAATGGCAAAACCTCTGGTGCGATCACGTGACGGCGGTCCTGATCTGCCGTCCATGTAAACACTCGTTCCACTTCCTCATCGCAAATCACCAGGAGCGCCCGCTCGCAATCGAATTCCCTTGTTAATTCGCTTAGGACCAGCCGAACCGACTCCGCTACGCCTTTTTCGACTCGCACCAATCCCAGCAGCATCTCCACAAACCGCTCTTTACCCTCGAGCGTTCTCTCGCGCAATCCGAGCCATGCTGCGCATAGGCCGCCCAGAAATGTCACTGCGGCGACCAGCAACCATGCTGCAGCACTTCCCCTTAAGACCTGCGTACCTGACGGTGCCATCCACGCTGAGCGCACAACCACGGCGATTCCCGTTCCCGCGCTCACCAATCCGGCGTCGTTCGCGAAGAGATTTGCCATGCGCGACTCATACAGCGAAACTCCGGCTCGCTTGCCAGTCGCTGCAAGAGCGAAAACTGCGAAGAGATAAAAAATCCAGAACGGCCCAAGCGAGGGCGTCAGCGCGATAAAAACTGCCAGCCCGATGGCATCCAACTCGGGTGGATAGTGGAACTTGTCGAACCAGCGAAATTGGCTCAGAGCTAACACCGCAAGCGAAACGGTAAGATATCCGCTTAAGAAGATTGTCGTGTACGCGGTCGCCTGAGCACTTGGAGATGCAAAGGGTTCGGTAGACGCGGCAACTGCAAGTCGCGCCGGAAGGGACTCGCGCAAGGCCAGCAAAGCCAGCGCCAGCGCCGCGGGTCGCGCCGCGTCAATCATTTTTTCAACTTGCCTGCGTTCTGGTGTTGGCACGGATCGTTGCAGAATCGGTATCTGCCCCTTGCTGTTGCTCCCCTCTTTTACAAGGAAGTTTAACAAGGCACATAGGAGCGCTGTTAGATTGCGCGGCAATGCGTGTTCACGGAGTAACGCGGCAAACGTCCGACCTTATTGACAGCGGGTACATAATTCCAACGTGGGGTTCCTTCCGAAAGCTTTGGGAAGACGTCGCTGTGCCTGAACGCTTTACGCAACGCGAGGTCAGCCGGATCGTGGGTGTTGAGCCCGCTCGCTTGCGTTATTGGCGCCGCCTGCGTCTCGTTGTGCCGGACGCTCGCTGGGGCGAACGCTTTTATAATTTCGGCGACCTAGTTGCCCTCCGTTCAATCAAGACCATAACCGAAAGCCATATTCCTGCTCGCAGAATTTGCCGCGCCGTCGCTGCTCTCGAACACGGCGATAAGGTTCATGTGCCGTTTGGAGAATTTCAACTTTTTCCGAGCGGGCGGCAGATTGCCGCGATCGCCCCGGGCTCCTCGGGCTCAGCGATTGAGCCGCTGACGGGGCAATTTGTGCTTCCATTTCATGGCACGGCCGGCGGCGAGGAGAAAGTCGTCGAGATGCAATCTTCAGCGGCGGAAGAGATTTTCGAATATGCCGTGCGCTGCGAATCGCAGCCGGACGGCACGGAAGAGGCTATGCGGCTCTACCGCCGCGTCATAGAAATGCAGCCGCGCTGGAGCGAGCCGCACATCAATCTAGGTTGCGTCTTTTACAAGGGGGGAGAACTGGAAAAGGCGCGCTTGGAGTTTTGCTCCGCGCTCGAAATCGAGCCTGATAGCGTCGTCGGACACTTCAATCTTGGCTGCGTGTTGGACGAAATTGGCGACCCGCAAAAAGCGATTCAACACTTGCAGCGGGCCGTTGAAATTGATCCCTCTCACGCCGACGCGCATTTCAATCTGGCCTCGACTTACGAAAAAAACGGACGCAAGCAACTTGCCCTGCAGCATTGGATTTCCTATTTGCAATTGCAGTCGCGCGGCCCATGGGCTGACTTCGCGAGGGCGCAAGTCCAAAAGTCCGGTCCTCCCAAGACTCCCGCTCCACCCATTCCTTTTCGGCCGCGCAAACCGAACTGAAGACACAAATCGCAAAGGCTGTGCAGCCTTATGCTTCGCTGCAATTTCATTTCGTGGAGGCTTCCTTTCGCGGAGCCGCACTGGCGCAGAAAGTTAGGCCGCTTTATCACGGCACAGCCGCGTGCTATCATCGACTCACTTGCGGCGGTGAGCGTAGCTCAGCTGGTAGAGCATCGGTCTGTGGCACCGAGGGTCGTGGGTTCAAATCCCATCGCTCACCCCAATAAACTTTCAATTTCATACATCCATACGACGAACAATCTGCGAAAACCGCGCGCGAGAGGTAGTTCTAAACCAATGAGAGGTTTAATTACTCGCGCGCGGACATTCCACGACGCAATCAGTTTGTGACGCGGAGGTTCTGTTCAGCCGCGTTTCCAGCCAATCCTGCGCCATAGAACTGTTGTTCCTCGGTTGAGCCATCAAGCGCGGTGACACGCGAGTCGCCACCGGCGACCACTCGCGTAACTTCGTCAAAATAGCCCGCGCCAACGAAGCGCTGGTGCTTTACGGCCGCGTATCCGTCCGTTTCTGCCGCGAATTCCTTCTCCTGCAATTCGGAGTACGCTTCCATGCCACGGTCGCGATAGCCTCGAGCGAGTTCGAACATGCTGACGTTGAGCGAGTGGAATCCGGCGAGAGTCACGAACTGGAACCTGTAGCCCATGGCGCCGAGTTCTCGCTGGAATTTGGTGAGTTCCGCCGCGCCCAGTTTTTTCTTCCAATTGAACGAAGGCGAGCAATTGTAAGCAAGTAGCTTGCCCGGGAACTGCGCGTGTACGGATTCGGCGAAGCGCCGCGCTTCGGCGAGGTCAGGGGTCGCTGTTTCGCACCAAATCATGTCCGCGTACGGCGCAAAGGCGATGCCGCGCGCGATGGCCGCATCGAGGCCGCCGCGAAATTCGAAATCGCCTTCAGGAGTGCGCTTGCCGGTGATGAATTCGCGGTCGCGCTCGTCGAAGTCGCTGCGGATCAGCTTGGCGCTGTTCGCGTCGGTGCGCGCGACGAGAACGGTCGGGACGTCCATCACGTCGGCGGCGAGACGCGCTGCGACGAGTTTGCTGATGAACTCGCCGGTGGGCACGACAACTTTTCCGCCCATGTGGCCGCACTTTTTCACTGAAGAGAGCTGATCCTCAAAATGTACGCCCGCCGCACCGGCCTCAATCATCGCTTTCATCAGCTCAAAAGCGTTGAGATTGCCGCCGAAGCCGGCTTCGGCATCAGCGACCATCGGGACGTACCAGGAGATTCCGTTTTTTCCTTCGGCATGGGAAATTTGATCGGCGCGCTGCAAAGCGCGATTGATCGAAGCCACGAGTTTAGGCGCGCTGTCAACGGGATAAAGGCTTTGGTCCGGATACATAGCACCCGCGCTGTTGGCGTCGGCAGCGACTTGCCAGCCGCTGACGTAAATGGCTTTCAGTCCGGCCATGACCTGTTGAACGGCCTGATTGCCCGTCATCGCGCCAAGAGCAGGAACGTATGGCTCACTGTGCAGAAGTTGCCAGAGTTTTTCGGCCCCGTGCCGCGCGAGAGAATGCTCGATTTTCAGCGTGCCCTGCAAGCGCTCCACATCAGCTTGAGTGTAAGGACGGCGAATGCCGGCCCAGCGTCCAGAGTCCGCGGAGAACGGGTTTGTGGATCTTCCGTCGCCATTGTGATTGTGGCCATTGTGCGTGTGTGAGTACGATTTTTGCGTCATGTTCCTTTCTCCTGGGGCGTGGGCGCGTTGCTTTCTGTGACCAGTGAAGCGCAGAATGCATCCTGATTCAAATGAAGCAGTCCGAATCGGGCTAGTGTCCAAAAGCGCCTAGGTGGGCTGGGAATACGGAAGGAAATCCTCAACGTGAGGCACGAAAACTGAAAGGAACGCCGATGCAAGCGACGCAGATTGCCGAAATCAAAGCGGACATGCCTCAAGGTTGCAAAGAGATTCTGACTGACTGCGCATGCGGATTTTTGCTGAAACTGGCGAACGCATTCGAGGGACGGCGACAGGAAATTCTGGCAGCGAGACGGGAGCGGCAGAAAGCAATTGATGCCGGAGCGATGTTGGATTTTCCTGAGCAGACACGCGAAATACGCACCGCACAATGGATGGCTGCGCCGATTCCTGCGGATTTGATGGATCGGCGCGTGGAAATCACAGGTCCCGTGGACCGGAAAATGATTATCAACGGGCTGAATTCTCGGGCAAAGGTCTTTATGGCGGATTTCGAGGACGCAAATTCCCCGACCTGGCGGAACAACATTGAAGGGCAACTGAATTTGAGGGATGCGGTCGCCGGTTCGATTCAATACGAAAGCCGCGAAGGTAAAAAATACGAGTTGGCTTCGGAAACGGCGACGCTGATGGTGCGTCCGAGAGGCTGGCATTTGGAGGAGAAGCATTTCTTTGTTGCGGGGAAACCGATTTCGGCTTCGCTTTTCGATTTTGGGCTGTTCTTCTTTC
>Ga0126371_10006442_pt1 | contig 10454 bp, 8 predicted proteins | sample PanSoiMetaPlot_4_FD_110145 | JGI IMG/M metagenome (GOLD analysis project Ga0126371, IMG submission 110145) | Tropical forest soil microbial communities from Panama - MetaG Plot_4 | ecosystem: Environmental > Terrestrial > Soil > Tropical forest > Bulk soil | place: Panama | collected 2016-02-17
AATCTGAAAGTAATGATTCATGCCTACGAGGTCTCCGGCCGAAGCGCGGAGCTCGTCACGGCGAACATTAATGGAATCCTCGAACCCCTAAACTTCATGATGATGAATACGCAAGTCGCTCCTACACCACGGCACGTCCGCGTGCGCTTTGAGTGCGAGGGGACCCGCACCCAACTCGCCCAGGCATTCAGAAATCTCGAGCAGTCCGATGCCTTCGAAAGCGTGGTTTGGCTCGGTCCGGTGCAGTCGGAATGATGGTGATCCCTTTCGTCAAAGCCGCTGCCTGCGGTAACGACTTCCTCATCATTGATGGTATGCACGCGCCCTCCGATCTGGTCGCTTTCACGCGGCGCATCTGTGACCGCCATAACGGGGTCGGCGCCGATGGAGTCGAGTGGCTGTTTCCAGCGCAGGATGCGGACATCCGCGCCCGCCTGCTGAACGCCGATGGTTCGGAAGCAGAGATTTCTGGCAATGGCACGCGTTCGGTTGCCGCCTACTTGTGTTCGGAAGCTCCGCGCGAACAAGTCAGAGTGCGCACCGGGGCGGGTGTGAAGACCTGCACCCTGATTTCCCGGAGTGAGAATTTGTTCGAGTTCGACGCCGCCATGGGCGAACCGCAGGTGGGAGACGAATTCAGCATCAGGGTCGCGTTCGGCGAAGCCCGGGGAATTCCCGTCTCGATGGGCAATCCCCATTTTGTGGTGTTTGTGGACGATTTTGTCCCGGGATGGCAAGGTGACGCAGCGGAAATCGGCAAACACCACGATTTCCAACATGGTATCAACGTGGAGTTCGTGCGGGTGCGCGATAAGGAGAATCTGGAAGTCCGGTTCTATGAGCGTGGCGTCGGCGAAACCCAATCCTCGGGCACAGGCTCCTGTGCGGCAGCGGTGGCCTCGATCTTCGCCAGGAAAGCGCAATCGCCGGTGCGCGTGCACGCACTTGGCGGGATGCAAACCGTCCGATGGGAAGGCGAAGTCCATCTCCGCGGCCCGGCCCAGCTCATCTGCCGAGGAGATTTCTTCGCGTAATGGCCAAGCTCGAGAAGCTCAAGCCCCGCGCGCTACGCCCAGGCGACAGCATCGCCATCATTGCGCCGGCCAGTCACTTCAATCGCGACGACTTCAACGCCGGATGCGACGCCCTGCGCAGCCTGGGGTATCTGCCGGTTTACGATGATTCCATCTTCGATCGCGAATTGTACTTCGCCGGATCGACGGAGCGGCGCGTCCGCGAACTGGAGCACGCCTTCGAGGATGATGCGGTCAGAGCTATTGTCTGTGCACGCGGCGGCTACGGGTCCAACTACCTTCTGGAGAAAGTGGACATATCCAAAATCGCAGCCCATCCGAAAATCTTCGTCGGCTACAGCGACCTTACCAGTTTGATGACGTCCTTCTACGATCGAACCGGTCTTGTGACCTTCCACGGCCCTATGGTGGCGAAGGATTTCGCCAAATCGGATGGTGTTGACCTTTCCTCGTGGCGCTTCGCTCTCGAACAACAAAGCACGTTTCATCCGGCTGCGAATGCGACTCTCGAACCTCTGGCTGGGGGGAATGCCGAAGGCATTCTCTACGGAGGCTGCTTGTCCATGCTCGCGGAATCGTTAGGCACGCCATATGAGATCCAGACATCGGATACCATACTGTTCATCGAAGACGTGGGGACCAAGCCGTACCAGATTGACCGCATGCTGATGCACCTGAAACTCGCCGGCAAACTCAGCCAGGCGCGCGGCCTGGTGTTCGGCGAGATGCTGGATTCGATCCCTTCGGCGGCTGCGGGCCATACCCTGGAAGAGATAATCATGCGGGTGGTTGCAGATCTCGATGTGCCGGTCGCCTATGGGCTGCGGTCCGGCCACGTCTCGCGCCAGAACATCACGTTACCAATGGGTGTCAATGCCTCGTTGTGGGTGGACACTTCTAGCGCAAAACTGGAGATACTGGAACCGGCAACCATCGCCTAGCCATGTTCTATTTGGTGCTAGGCTGGGGCCTGGCCCTGCTGCGTGAGGAATTCCCACGCAGGCCGGGTGGCCGGGGGCACGCCCCGCGAAGGCATCACCGGTAATGCAGGCGAAAAGCAAACCATGCCCATGAGCAAGCACATCCACCTAATCGGCATCTGCGGAACCGCGATGGCATCGCTTGCAGGCATGCTCAAGGAACGCGGCTTCCAAGTGACCGGCTCCGATGCCGCCGCCTATCCTCCGATGTCCGACTTTCTCCGTTCTCTGGGCATTTCGGTGGCTGAGCCTTTCGCGGCGGAAAACTTGCATCCCACACCGGACCTGGTGGTTGTTGGCAATGCCATCTCCCGCGGCAACGTGGAACTCGAAGAGGTTCTCGATCAGCGCATTGCGTTCTGCTCGCTCCCGCAGCTTCTGCATGACGAATTTCTGCGCGGCAGAGAGGTTCTGGTAGTCGCCGGTACCCATGGCAAGACCACCACCACTTCCATGCTGTCGTGGATCTTTGAATCGGCTGGCCTCGAGCCGTCATTTCTGATCGGCGGCATCGCGGAAAATTTCGGCCGGAGTTTTCAACTGGGCAGCGGCAAGTATTTCATCATCGAAGGCGACGAATACGATACCGCCTTCTTTGATAAAGGACCCAAATTCCTGCACTATTTCCCTGACGCGATCATTCTCACCTCGGTCGAGTTTGATCACGCGGACATTTACAAAGATCTCGATGCCGTAGAAACGTCTTTCAAACGCCTGGTCAATCTCGTGCCCCGCCGTGGCCGTATTGTCGCCTTCGACACTGGCGCGAGCGTCGAGCGCAGCCTGGCCCGCGCCTTCAGCCCCATCGATCGCTATGGCACCACCCAGGGGGCTTCCTGGAAAATCGACCAGATGAAGTTTCGGCCAGAAGGAACTTCATGGTCGGTTATGCGAAACGGGAAGCCATGGGCGGAATTCGAGTTTCCGTTGGCCGGCGAATATAACGTCTGGAATGCGACCGCAGCCGCAGCCATGGCCGCGATCTACGGAATTTCCGCCGACGTCATTGCGGACGCGCTAAGGGCTTTCAAGAGCGTCAAGCGCCGCCTCGAGGTCAAAGCCGAAGTGAACGGAATTACCATCATTGACGATTTCGCGCATCACCCCACCGCCATTGCGGTTACGCTCAATGCGCTTCGCGCCCGCTATCGCGGCCGTCGCCTGTGGGCCATTCTCGAGCCGCGCTCGAATACCCTGCGACGCAATGTTTTTCAACGCGAGCTAGGAACGAGCCTTGCCCTGGCCGACGAAGTGGTCATCGCCAATGTCTTTAAGTCCGAATCGATCCCGGAAGCCGAACGTCTGGAAGTAAGCGAAGTGGGTGCTGACTTGGTCCGTTCCGGACACCATGCACGGGTGCTGGCCGACCCCGACAGCATCGTCAAGATCTGCGCGCCGGAAATGCGCGCCGGCGATGTCGTTGCCATTCTCTCCAATGGCGCATTCGGAGGGATCTACGAGAAGCTGCCGCAAAAATTGAAGTCCCTCGCCGGCGCCGGCGCGGTCGAGGCCGGCACCAGCAAATGAGCAAAAGCAGCTTGCTGGCCGCAGTCCTTATCTTGTGTACTCAGGCGCTCGCCGAGAGCCCCATCCGATACTCTGTCTCCCTCGCCAGTCCGGAAAAGCATCTCGTCGATGTCACCGTGGATCTTCCTCCCGGCACCGCCATGCGCGAGTTGCAGCTTCCGGTCTGGAACGCGCTCTACCAGGTCCGCGACTTCTCGCAGTTCATGAACTGGATCCGAGCGGAAGACGGGAGCGGACACCCGCTTGAGTTGAACCCCATCAATGCTAGCCGTTGGCAACTCCAAGGCGCGGCCAGGGGGGCGCGCGTGGAATACGAAATCTTCGCCAACTCCCCCGGTCCCTTCGGAGCCCAAGTCAATTCGCACCATGCCTTCTTGAACCTGGCGGAAATCCTTCTCTACGCCGACGCCGAGCGCAGTAGCCCGCAGCTTGTGGAATTCAGGAATATCCCTGGGCAATGGAAAATCGGAACCCCGCTTGCCCGGCAGGGAAGCTTCTACTCTGCAGCAAACTACGACCGCCTGGTTGATTCTCCGGTGGAGATGAGTGAGTTTCAGGAACGTGACATCACCGCGAACGGCGGCAAGTACCGCATCATTCTTGACCTGGATAACTCGGTTCGAACCTCCAACGCCCAGAGCATTCTCGACAAGATCACTCCGTCGATTGAGCGCATCGTGAGCGCGGAAACCGCGTGGATGAACGACCGTCCTTTCGACACCTACACGTTCATCTATCACTTCAGCGACGCTCCCGAGCGTGGCGGTATGGAGCATGCCTCGAGCACTGCCATTACGCTCTCGCCCACTGCCGTCACCGGAAATCTTGCCGTCTTCAACAGCATCACCGCGCACGAATTTTTTCATCTCTGGAATGTGAAGCGAATCCGGCCGGAATCGCTCGAGCCGGTCGATTACACGAAAGCAAACTACACCAAGGCGCTGTGGTTTAGCGAAGGCGTCGATAGCACGGTGAGCGGTTATATGCTGCTTCGGGCAGGACTCCTCGATGAACGCTCCTATCTCGAGAATCTGAGCCAGGCGATTAGCGAACTGGAAAACCAGCCCGCGCACTTGACCCAATCGGTCGAGCAATCCAGTCTCGATGCCTGGCTGGAAAAATACTCCTACTACAACATCCCCGATCGCAGCATCTCTTACTACAACAAGGGGGAACTGCTCGGAATCTTGCTCGATCTCAAAATTCGCGCTGCGACCAACGGCCATACGTCGCTCCAGGCTCTGTTTCGCTATATGAACGAGCACTATGCGAAACCAGGCAAGTCTTTCGCCGACACCGCCGGGGTGCGCGAATCCGCCGAGACCCTCGCCCACACCAGTCTCGAAGACTTCTTCGGCAACTACGTCAGCGGCGTTCGCGAAATCCCCTGGGATGATTTTTTCGCCCCGGTTGGCCTGCACGTTATCCGCTTGGAACAGGTACTCGCCTATCGCGGATTTGATGCCGTCCAGAAATTCGATCAGCCCAACGTGGTCGCGCGGGTCGAGCCGGGCAGTGAAGCCGAGCGGGCTGGTCTCGAAGTCAATGACGTGATCACGCGCATCAACGGCCATACTCCAAGCCGCGACATCGATCGAGATATCCAGGCCCTGGGACCCGGTGCGCAAGTGACGCTCACCATCCTTCGCGAAGGCGCACAGCGCGAATTGCACTGGACTTTAGGCACGCGCACGCAAACGATTTATCGCCTCGTAGATGTCGCTAACATCAGCCCCGACCAACGGGCACGCCGCGAAGTCTGGCTCTTTGGTACTGAGGCCAAGCCGTAATGATCCGTACCGTCGTCATGCTGGCTTTCTGGGCGGTTATGTTGCCGCTCGCCGCAATCGTCTCATTTCCCTTTGCCTTATTCGGCGATATCGGTCCCCTCTACCGGATCGGCATGTGGGGTGCCTTTGCGGGCATACGCCTGGCTGGCGTGAAAGTGAAAACCGTTGGCATGGACCGCCTCGATCGAAACAAGACGTACATCTTTATGTTCAATCACGTCTCCAACATCGACCCTCCGATCGCGATCCCGCTGCTCCCGGGACGCACATCGGTGATGGTGAAGAAAGAGCTCTTCCGCTTCCCCATTCTCGGCAAAGCGATGCGCCTGGCATCGCTGGTCCCGGTCGATCGTGGCAATCGAGATGCTGGAATCGCAGCGGTTCGCGAAGCAATGGCAGTAGTGAAAAAGGGAATTCACATGGGCATCTACGTCGAGGGGCATCGCTCTTACGATGGCAAGCTCTTACCGTTCAAGAAAGGCCCTTTTTACCTAGCCGAGGAGTGCGGGGTTCCGGTCGTGCCGGTTACCATCTCCGGAACCCACGATGTGATGCCGAAGGGCAGGTTCTCCATCAAGCCGGGGTTGGTCACGATAATTTTTCATGAGCCGATCGAGCCGGCCGGCTTCGGTTCGCGCGAGCAGTTGATGGAGAAAGTACGGGCAGCGATTAACGACGGACTCCCGCCCGAGTATCAAAGTTGAGATGCGGAATATTTAGCTGGGCGATTTGGCGCCGGCTACATCCAGGCTGTGTTTCTTTCCTACTCCCATCCCGTATTTTTCAACAGGTTTCGGCAATCGTCCTGCTTTTAGGTACTTTCCCAGTAAATCTTTCCGAGTCTCTGGCAATTCCTACTGTGTTGCATCAGCAGGGAGTTCGTATTTTCAATCGGTTAGGAATGGCACGCAGGGTGCTACCACTAATAGCAGACGAAGTGGCGCGCAACGGGGCGCACTTGAGAATAACTTCGGCCAGAGGTTTTCTTGGGCGCCCCTTGCAATACACCTCGGAGTCCTCCCCAAGCAGCCCTCCTCCGGCTCAAAAGTTCAGCTTGTCAATTCTGAAGTATTGTTTAGCGGGCAGAACTTGGGCTCGTCGAACCCTAGGCTAAGACCAGCTTCTCGCGTACGTCTAGGCCCGCCCCACGCAAAAGCCTCATCACGACCGGCTCCTTGAAACGCGAAGCATCATATTCAATCCGGATAATCTGGTCCTTCTCGTTGAACCGCACTTTGCGAATTCCGTAAACTTCCCGCACGTTGTCTATCGCCCTCATGACCGGCTCAGTCGGCGTGTTGGCGTAGCGATAAGAAACGTCCATTGTGGTCATTAGCCCCTAAGTTCCTCCTTAAAGACTTAAGATACACCAGGGAATCGTTTCTCGGATGGTTGAATCTAGTCAAAGACAGGGCAAAAATCGTTGGCGGGCGGGCACAAGCTAGATCCGATAAGCTCAATGTTGGGTGAATCATGGCTCTGAATCCAGGCTCAGGCGTGGAGAGAGATCCCGTGTGCGGCATGATGGTCAATCCCGCCACGGCCGCAGCCGTCGTTGACGAAGCCGGCAAGCGATATTATTTCTGCTGCCCTGGATGTGCCGAGAAGTTTCAAACCGCCCCGGATCAGTATCTTAGGCTAAATGCCGCAAGCTCCGGATTGGTCATGATCGGGGCGTCGAAAATGCCCCTGCCGATGGTTGAGCCCGTCGCGGTTTCAGGCGCGGCAACAAAGGACCCGGTGTGTGGGATGAACGTGAACCCCGAGGCGGCCAAGTACCGGGCCGAGTATTGCGGGAAAACCTACTTTTTCTGCCATAAATCGTGCTTAGAGAAGTTCCAGGCGAGGCCCGAGGATTACCTTTCCCGAGCGGCTTCTGTCGAGACCCCGGAAAGGGCGAACCCGCCCGCGTCAGCGCCGTCACCTTCGAATGCCTACGTGTGCCCGATGTGTCCCGAGGTGCGCGAGTCGAAGCCCGGGCCTTGCCCGAGTTGCGGTATGGCCTTAGACCCGGAGACTCCCGCACCGACCACGAAGGTTGAATACACCTGCCCGATGCACCCGGAAATTGTGCGTGATGCCCCGGGAAATTGCCCTATTTGCGGCATGGCGCTCGAGCCGCGAACCGTCCCTGCGGCCGAAGACAATCCCGAACTCCGCGACATGACGCGACGCTTCTCTCTGAGCTTGGCTTTGACAGTTCCGCTCGTGGCGATTGCCATGGCCGCCATGCTGCCGGGAATGCCAGTCGAGCATGCGTTATCAAACCGGTGGCTGGCATGGACTGAACTGATTCTGGCCACGCCGGTTGTCGTCTGGGGTGGGTGGCCTTTCTTCGAGCGCGGCTGGGCGTCGGTGGTGAATCGCTCGACCAACATGTTCACGCTGATCGCGATGGGAACCGGCGTAGCGTACGGGTACAGCCTGATTGCGACGCTCGTGCCGGGAATCTTTCCGGCGTCGTTTCGCGATATGAGCGGGCGACCTGCGGTTTATTTTGAAGCGGCGGCGGCCATTGTCACGCTCGTATTGCTTGGGCAGGTCCTCGAATTGCGCGCCCGAAGCCGGACGGGAGCCGCGCTTCGTGCCCTGCTCGATCTTGCGCCACGAAGCGCTCGTGTGTTGCGGAACGGAGGCGAGGAGGATATTCCGCTCGATCAGGTCCGCGCCGGTGACCGGTTGCGGGTTCGCCCCGGAGAAAAGGTCCCGGTGGATGGTGTTGTCGTCGAAGGGTACAGCTCTGTCGACGAATCGATGATCACCGGGGAATCGGTTCCCCTAGAAAGGAATGCGGGTGATCGTGTCATCGGCGCAACCGTCAATGGTTCCGGTTCATTCGTCATGCAGGCGGAGCGGGTGGGGAGCGAAACCCTGCTGGCCCAGATGGTGCGCATGGTCAGTCAGGCACAGCGCAGCCGTGCGCCGATCCAGCGCCTCGCCGACAAGGTGGCAGGCTGGTTCGTCCCGGCGGTTATCGCGATTGCGGCGCTCACCTTCGTTGCTTGGGCGGTGGTTGGCCCGGAACCGCGCTTGGCGCACGCGATCGTGAATGCGGTTGCCGTGTTGATTATCGCGTGCCCGTGCGCGTTGGGCCTCGCGACTCCGATGGCGATCATGGTGGGTACAGGCCGCGGCGCCCATGCCGGAGTGCTGATCAAAAACGCCGAGGCGCTCGAGACGCTCGAAAAAGTGGACACCCTGGTGGTGGACAAGACCGGAACCCTGACCGAGGGCAAGCCGCGGGTGACAGCCATGGCGGGAAAAGTCAGTGACCCGGAAACTTTCAGCCTGGTGGCAACTCTCGAACGGTCGAGCGAACACCCCTTGGCGGCTGCAATTCTCGACCGCGCCAAAGAGCAGAAATTGCAGTTGGGTGAGGTTCAGCAATTCGAGTCGCAACCAGGGAAGGGAATCACCGGCATCGTCGATGGCCATAAGATCGCCGTCGGCACGCTTCCCCTGATGAGAGACGCCGGCGTCGAGGACAAGGCGTTTCCAGTTGGCATGACTCCCGGACCTACGGTCGTGCATGTGGCTGTCGATGGGAGATATCAGGGTTCCATTTCGTTGATAGACCCGCCGAGGCCATCGGCCGCCTCCGCAATCCACGAATTGAAACGCGACGGGTTGCGAATCGTGATGCTTACCGGCGACAACCAGTCGGTCGCCGAGACGATTGCGCGGCAACTTGGCATTGACGAGTTTAAGGCGGAGATCTTGCCGGAGGATAAGCTGGCGATCGTGAAAAACCTCGAAGACGAAGGCCGTATGGTTTCGATGGCCGGCGATGGGATCAATGATGCGCCCGCGCTGGCGCAGGCGAACGTTGGTATCGCCATGGGTACGGGAACGGATGTGGCAATCGAGAGCGGCGGGATCGTCCTGGTGAAGGGCGATCTCTGGGGGATCGTTCGCGCGCGAAAGCTCAGCCGGGCCACCATGAAGAATATCCGGCAGAATCTCTTCTTCGCGTTCGTTTATAACTCCGTTGGGGTGCCGATCGCTGCGGGCGTGCTCTATCCGTTTTTCGGACGATTGCTTAGCCCGATTCTCGCCGCGGCGGCGATGAGCTTTAGTTCAGTTTCCGTGATCGCAAATTCACTGCGGCTGCGATCGGCTAAGCTCTAGACCGCGATTCTCGCCAACGGTCACGAACGGATGCTAGCATGGTTCCCATTCCTCGGCATTGGGGTATCAACGATGTATCCTGGCATCCACGTTCTTGGCGGCATTGTGCTGCGCACGTTGGTGATCTACCTGGTGGTGCTGGTGGGCGTGCGTTTGAGCGGCAAGCGCGAAGTCGGACAGATGACGCCATTCGATTTAACGCTCTTGCTCTTGATCAGCAACTCGGTCCAGAACGCCATGACCGGTCCGGATAACTCACTGTTCGGCGGAATTGCGGCGGCGCTCACCTTGCTGCTGATGAACTACCTGGTTGCCGACGTTTCCGGCGCCAACCGGCGCTTCCGCAAGCTCATCCAGGGGCAGCCTACACTTCTCGTCCACAACGGCAGCCTTCTTCTGCCGCACATGGCCAAAGAGCATGTCAGCATGGATGAACTGGAGAGAGCGCTGCGCGAGCACGGGATCAGTAATTATCACGAGGTTGCGCTAGCCGTGCTCGAAGTTGACGGCTCCATTAGTTGCTTGAAGTACGACGAACTCAAACCTCAAGCGCCCGACCATCCGGTGCGGCGGAAGTACTTGGAGAAGCACCAGTAGTCGCCGAGCGGCGAAGAAAAGCCCGTCCGGGCTCAGAGCAAGTTCCCGATCTACTTTCTCAGGACCAGCGGCACCTCATTGTAAGGTGTCACAGTCACGGTCAGAGATTTGCGCGCGGCGAAATCATCTGGCTTGACCGGGAAACTGACGACCACCGTCCCGGAAATCTTGCCGTCGGGATTGATCTGCTTGTCTGTGGTCAATAGCTCGAGTGCGTGTTGCTTCAGTTCCGGCATGGCCTGGAAATATCTCTCGACATCGGTGGCGGGAGAGGCGTCGTCGGTGAGATGCTGGCCGGCGGCATCGGTGCCAACCTGAATGGATTTGATCCAGATCGGCTTTGGTTCCGTGTTCTGAATCGAAAGGTTAATTGCCACCATGGTCTCGTCCTGGCCGGG
>Ga0126371_10006443_pt1 | contig 10454 bp, 7 predicted proteins | sample PanSoiMetaPlot_4_FD_110145 | JGI IMG/M metagenome (GOLD analysis project Ga0126371, IMG submission 110145) | Tropical forest soil microbial communities from Panama - MetaG Plot_4 | ecosystem: Environmental > Terrestrial > Soil > Tropical forest > Bulk soil | place: Panama | collected 2016-02-17
CGTTCCACTTCGACTGGCGCTGGCGTCAGCACAGCTCCGGAAACGATGGTTCCGCTCTCCGCTTTTGCTCATTTCGGGGCAGGGAACTCGCCACTGTCGGTTAATCACCGAGATCTGTCCGTCGCCGCGACAATTTCGTTGAATCTTGCACCAGACGTCTCTCTCGGCCAGGCGACAGCCGCCATTGAGGATGAAATCGGCCGGCTTGGTCTGCCGTCTTCGATCCACGGCGGGTTTGAGGGTGCTACCAAGGCCTTTCGGGATTCGCTCGCCAACGAGCCGTATCTGATCGCTACTGCGCTGCTAGCGGTCTATATCGTGCTCGGCGTGTTATATGAGAGCTTCATCCACCCGATCACGATTCTTTCCACTTTGCCCTCCGCGGCGGCGGGGGCGGTTCTGGCGCTGATTGCCACAAATACCGAGTTCAGCATTGTGGCCCTGATCGGCGTCATATTACTGATCGGGATTGTAAAGAAGAATGCGATCATAATGATCGACTTTGCGCTCGCCGCCGAACGTAAGCTCGGACTGAGCCCGCGCGAAGCGATCTACGAGGCCTGCCTCAAACGCTTTCGCCCGATTATGATGACAACGATGGCGGCCATGCTTGGGGCTGCGCCGCTGGCGATGGGCTTTGGCGAGGGCGCCGAATTGCGCCGGCCGCTCGGGATTTCAATTATCGGCGGGCTTATCGTCAGCCAATTGCTGACGCTCTACACGACGCCGGTCATCTACCTCTACCTCGACCGATTTCGCCTCTCGGCGCAGCGCCGCTGGCACGGCCTCCGTCGGCATCTCCATGCGGGCCGTTACGCCGACCCGAGCGAGTGAGTTCAGCCAACGTGTCGATAACAGCCGCTCTCCCGGATTTTCGGGGAGGGGGACCCCGCCTGCGAGGGCTGGGCGGGTGAGGGGCCCTCGCCCGGTTCCCCCCGGAATGCGATCCGGGGGTCGCCACCCCGTCCCGCGGTGTGGGAGAGGGGCTCTTTGGGCAAGCTTTGTGGCTACAATCCTCTCGGCCTGCACGGTTGGACCTGACTACAAGCGGCCGAGCGCCCCAGTCCCCGCTCAATACAAAGAGACGGGGTGGAAGGTCGGGGAGCCGCTTGACGCGATCGAGCGCGGCGCGTGGTGGTCCGTCTACAACGACCCGGTGCTCGACGGGTTGGAGCGGCAGATCGACATTTCCAACCAGAACCTCGCGGCTGCCGAGGCGGCTTTCCGGCAGGCGGAATTCATCGTCGCGCAGTCCCGCGCGCAATTCTTCCCGACTGCCGCGGTCGATGCCAATGCGCAGCGCTCGCGCGGCGGCGGGACGGCGGGTTCCGGGACGACCCCTGTCGGAGGAGGTGGCGGTGGAGGCAGGATCACCAATTTCTTCAGCACCTCAACCGCAGCCAGCTGGACCCCGGACCTGTGGGGACGGGTCCGCCGCCTAGTTGAGAGTAATGTCGCGAGCGCGCAGGCGAGCGCGGGCGATGTCGCAAGCGCGCGGCTGGCTGCGCGGGGCGCCCTCGCCAGCGATTATCTGCAATTGCGCGTCGCCGACGAGCTCACGCGCCTGCTTGACGCGACCGCGAAAGCCTATGCCGAGTCGCTGCGCATTACCCGCAACCAGTATGCCGCCGGCATCGCCTCGGCCTCAGACGTCGCGCAGGCCGAGACGCAATTGCGCAGCACCGAGGCGCAGGCGATCGCGGTCGGCGTCACGCGGGCGCAACTCGAGCACGCCATTGCGGTTCTGATCGGCAAGCCGCCGGCCGAGCTGTCGATCCCTCCGAATGAAGTCGTTACCGAAGTGCCGGTGGTCCCGGCCGGAATGCCCTCGGCGCTGCTGGAGAGGCGCCCAGACGTCGCCGCCGCGGAGCGGCAGATGGCGGCGGCCAACGCCCAGATCGGCGTTGCCGTAGCAGCGTTTTACCCAACGATCACGTTGTCAGCCGACTACGGAGTCATGGCGCTGCAGATCGCCAAGCTCTTCACCGACCAGGCGCGCTTCTGGGCCTTCGGGTCGAGCCTGGCCGAGACCGTCTTCGATGCCGGCGCGCGCGCGGCGGTGGTCGGCGAGGCCGGCGCGGCTTTCGATCAGACGATCGCGAATTACCGACAGACAGCGCTGACCGCATTTCAGCAGGTCGAAGACCAGCTCGCCGCCTTGCGGATTCTTGCCGACCAGGCGGAGGCGGAGGCAGCCGCGGTCAAATCCGCGCGCGAGGCGGAGCGCATCATCAACAACCAGTGGCTCGCCGGTACCGTCAATTACACCAGCGTCGTCGTGGCGCAGGCGACGGCGCTCGCGAACGAGGAGACCGCGCTGAACATCCGCCAGAGCAGGCTCGTTGCCAGCGCAGCGCTGATCCAGGCGCTGGGCGGTGGTTGGGGCGCCTCGCAACTGCCGAGCCGCGAGCGCATCGAAGAAGACGCCCCGCTCAACTTCAGCCCGTTCCCGCCGGCGACGGCAGAAATGCGCGCACGCTGAACCCTCCGGGTCTGCTCAACGCAATGTGATCCGCAACTCGCACGGATGCGGTACAATTAGTTAACGAGCAAAGGAGACGAGGAGGAAAAATGGCCTATCCAACTATCGACCAGCCGCGTTACGTCATCCCCGCATTGGGAAGCATCTACACGGCTCTCGAGACCTACAGCTGGCCGCTGGTACGTGCTGCGACCGGTTTCTTTTTTCTTCCGCACGGCTTGCAGAAGCTGTTCGGCTTTTGGGGCGGCGACATCGCCAGGACCGCCGAGGGCTTCGCGAAGCAGGGCCTCCATCCGTCGCTGTTCTGGGCCTATTACATCGGCTGCCTAGAGTTTTTCGGCGGGATTTTGCTCATCATCGGCCTGTTGACCCGGCCGGTAGCGGCCCTGTTTGCGGGTTTCATGTTTGTCGCGGCATTCCACGTCACGATCCAGCGTGGCTGGTTCTGGACCGGCGGAGGTATGGAAGTGCCGCTCTATCTATTGCTGGTCTGCCTCGCTATCCTGATCCGCGGTGCGGGATCGTTGTCGCTCGACCGCCGGCTCGGCAGCGAGATCTGACGTCGGCCGGTGGGCTCTTTCTTCGGTCGCGCCGGGCGGCTCGGTGCAGCGCTGTCGGCTCTTCTCATTTCGGTGACCATTATGGCCCAGGAATGCCCGTTATCCGCGCCGCTGACGATCAAAGACACGCAGAGCGGTTTTGCCGGCGAGACCGGCACGGTGTGGACGATCCTACCCGACTGCACCTATACGGTCGCTCGACAGATCGGCTTGCAGGTCCTCGACCCGGAAAAGCGTGGGCGGTTGACCCCGGAGCAGCAGTCGCGGCTCAAGGAATTGGTCAGCCGCATGTCGTCAGTACGGATGCCGAGAGAACTTGGCGGTGGGCCCCAGGTGAATGCACGCCGCGTTGCGCTGTCCTACGGGCAGACAGAAACGGTGCTGACGCTTGCGCCGAGCAGCCGTGGCCCCGGGACGCCAGCCGCCGCGGGAGGGAATGACCCTGCAGCCGCCCTCCTGGAGCTCGCCGATCAGATAAAAGCGATGACCGCCGGCTGACTCCGGCGTCCACGCTTGTGTCATGCAGATGTTCGGCCTTTTGTGGGACGAGGGACGCCATTTGGGCGGCGGTAAATTTACTCTAGTGTGAAGCTGGTCACATAGCAGCGACCCGACCGCTGCTATTTTAGTTTTCGCCGAACGAACACCCTTCGATCGGCTGTGAGCGAGGGGAGATTCCCAAATGCAATCGCAAATCTGTCAGCAAAATCATCGGCACTCGATCTTCTGCATCGTGCCGCCGCACGTGTTGCGCGAGGTTGCCCGCAACGGCAATGCGGCTCAGCGAAACGCCGCTCTCGATACTCTGGCGCTCGACGTCACGATGCGTACCCAGCGTATGGCATTCCAATACTTGGCGGCAGCCGTGCCCCGTCCAGTGGCCGCAGCGGCCCCGCCGCAAGTCCATCGAACTATCTACACAGCCAAAAACACGCAGACCGAGCCGGGCACACTCGTCCGTTCGGAAGGCCAAAGTCCCTCCGGCGACCCCGAAGTCGACGAGGCTTATGACGGCCTCGGCCACACCTTCGATTTCTACCTGCAGAATTTCCAGCGCAATTCGATCGACGATCACGGATTGCCGCTGATCGCGACTGTCCATTATGACCAGAAATTCGACAACGCGTTCTGGGACGGTCATCAGATGGTGTTCGGGGACGGTGACGGGACCATTTTCAACCGCTTCACGATCTCGCTGGACGTGATCGGGCACGAGCTGACCCACGGCGTCACCGGGTCGGAGGTCAATCTGGCGTATATGGGTCAATCGGGCGCCCTGAACGAATCGGTCTCCGACGTGTTCGGCTCGCTGGTAAAGCAATATGCCCTCAAGCAGACCGCCAGCGAGGCGGACTGGCTGATCGGCGCCGGGCTGCTGACCTTCAAGGACCAGGCGCTGCGCTCGATGAAGGCTCCCGGCACCGCCTACGACAACAACATGCTGGGCAAGGACCCGCAGCCGGCCGACATGCAGCATTATGTCCACACCGCGCAGGACAATGGCGGGGTGCACATCAATTCCGGCATTCCCAACCACGCGTTTTACCTGGTCGCCGCGGCGCTGGGCGGCAACGCCTGGGTCAAAGCCGGGCAGATCTGGTACGACACGATCCGCGACAAGAGCCTCAAATCGACGGCGACCTTCGCCGCCTTTGCCGGGCGCACGGTAGCCAACGCCAACCGGCGCTACGGCGCGACCAGCACCGAGGCGAAGGCAGTCGCCGATGCGTGGAGCAAAGTCGGCGTCAAACCTGCCTGACGGGAAATAACGGTGGCGGGACGCCGCAGCGACCCGCCCTCCCGGGAGACGCATTGACACCACGCGGCCGTGCGACCAAACACTTGGCTCTTTCGAGCCCTGTGTGGGGGTACGGTGGAGCGCCGTGGGCGGTTAGGAGTCGATGTCGGCGGCACGTTCACGGACGTCGCGCTCGAAGTGGAAGGGCGCCGCTGGAGCGCCAAAATCCTCACCACCCCCGAGGCCCCCGAGCGCGCCGTTCTTGAAGCCATCGGCACGGTACTGCGCGAAGCCTCGCTCGCGCCGTCTGATCTGTCGATCATCATTCACGGTACGACATTGGCGACGAACGCGCTCATAGAGCGCAAAGGCGCCCTGACCGCGCTGCTGACCACCGAAGGCTTCCGCGACACGATCGAGATCCGGCACGAGAACCGGTTCGAGCAATACGACGTCAATATCGACCTGCCGCCGCCGTTGGTGCCGCGCCGCCTGCGCGTCCCTGTCAAGGAGCGGATCGACGCGCGCGGCCGAGTGCTCGTGCCACTCGACGAGGCCGCGGTTGCGTCACTGGCCGAGCGCCTCGCCGCCGAGCGCATCGAAGCCGTCGCGATCGGGTTTCTGCACAGCTACACGAACCCGGCGCACGAACGCAGAGCCGGCGAGATTATCGCGGATCGGCTACCCGGCCTCGCGATTACGTTGTCTAGCGACGTCTCCCCCGAGATGCGCGAATACGAGCGCTTTTCGACGGCATGCGCCAATGCCTATGTCCAGCCGCTGATCGGCCGTTACCTCACCGAGCTCGAAGGCTCATTGCGGCGAGAGGGCTTTGTCTGCCCGCTGTTTCTGATGCTGTCCGGCGGCGGGTTGACGTCGGTCGAGACGGCGGTGCGCTTCCCGGTGCGGCTCGTCGAGTCAGGGCCGGCTGGTGGCGCGATCTTCGCCGCTCAGATCGCGCGGCAATGCCGGCTGGACAAGGTGCTGTCCTATGATATGGGTGGGACGACCGCGAAGATCTGCCTGCTCGACGATCTGAAACCTCAGACCAATCGCGCCTTTGAGGTTGCGCGCATCTACCGGTTCAAGAAGGGCAGCGGCCTGCCGTTGCGCATCCCGGTCATAGAGATGGTCGAGATCGGCGCCGGCGGCGGCTCGATCGCGCGGGTCGACCGTCTGAATCGGATCACCGTCGGGCCGGACAGCGCCGGGGCGGACCCCGGTCCGGCCTGCTATGGGCGTGGCGGCATCGTGCCAACCGTCACCGACGCCGACCTGCTACTCGGCCGCATCGACCCCGCAGGGTTTTCCGGCGGCCGGATGCCGCTCGGCCGCGGCGCGGCGGAGACGGCGATGAGGCGCGAGGTGGCCGAGCCGCTGTCTCTGGCCACTGAGCTCGCCGCACTGGGGGTCAGCGAAATCGTCGATGAAAACATGGCGAATGCGGCGCGCGTGCATGCGATCGAGAGCGGGAAGGACGCGCGCGGCCGCACCCTCGTCGCTTTCGGCGGCGCGGCGCCATTGCACGCGGCGCGCATGGCTGAAAAATTGGGGCTCGACCGCGTTGTGGTGCCGGCCTATGCCGGTGTTGGCTCGGCAGTTGGCTTTCTGCGCGCACCGATCGCCTTTGAGATCGTGCGCTCGGCACTGCAGCGGCTCGATCAATTCGATGCCGCGGCGGCCAACGCTCTCTTCGCAACAATGCGTCGCGAAGCCGAGGCGATCGTGCGCCGCGGCGCCGGCGACGCCTCGCTGACCGAAACCCGCTCCGCATTCATGCGCTACCGCGGTCAGGGCCACGAAATCGCCGTGTCGTTGCCCGTCCGGACCTACCGCAGCGAGGATGCGGCCCTGCTGCGGGATGCGTTCGAGACCGAGTATCGAGGCCTTTACAGCCGCATCATCCCTGGCGTCGAGATCGAGGCCCTGAGCTGGGTCTTGCTGCTCTCGGCACCCGTTCCGGCCGCAGAAGACAAGCCGCTGCCTACTGCCGAACCCTACGCGCCGCAGCCGGCGCGCATGCGTCCGGTATTCGATCCGGAAACCGGCGAATTCGTCGAGGTTGCGGTCCACGAGCGCGCCAATCTCCGCCCCGGAGCCCTGATCCCCGGCCCTGCCGTCATCGTCGAAGATGAAACTTCCACGGTAGTGAGCCGCCTCTTCGACGCATGGATCGACGCCTTCGGCTATGTCGAGTTGAGGCACAAGCAAGGCCAGGTGTGACTTGCCAGGCATTGACCGCAGGCATGCGGGATATTGGCGACCGAACCTCGCTCAAATTCTTATCCGGGAAACGCAAGCATCGGAACCTGCCCCATCGTGCCGCTCAACCTGGCGAGCGCCTTGCCCAAGATTGCGCCCGGCGCGCGAGCCGTGTCGGCCCCACGCACCGCGTAGCCCGACAAATCGGAGCTCGTAAGCAGATCTCCGACGACAACCGGTAGGTCCTGGGCATCGACTCCCGTCAAGAAGTGATTTCGGGTTCTGCCGTTCCATCAGCTGCTTGCCGAAATCTTCCGTCACCCGCACTTACGCTCTTGGTTGACAAAGTTCCGCCGCTGCTGAGACTAACGACTGCGATCCCGCTCGCGTCTGATACATTGAGGCGGTCATAAGGCGGCACCGTCTCGAACTGGTGGGGGATACTTCGAAGGTCGATCGTTGCTTTGCCAAAGGGGTCGAGCACCTTGATCTCCCTTGCCTTCCTGTTGCCCTCGCTGATTAGGAGGTCCACGGGAGGTGTGACAAGGTCGAATCCGCGCGCCCGATCAACCAGACCTGAACCACTTGCCTCCGGAACAGGGTTTTGGGTGAGGATATTTTTCGTTCCGACTCGTAGAGCCGCGCACGAAGCGCGAGGATTTCTTGTCGAAAGTTATCTTTCATGATCGGGCTCCAAGACAGCCCGGGTCGGGCCCGGCTTCGTTACGACAACAGTCGAGCGTTAGGTGTGATGCCCGTCACACCAACTGGTCCAACAAGCTCCCGACGCCGGGGCGCGCCTTTATGGTGTAAGGCAAGTTGCACCCGGGCCTGAGCATCGCTGGTGAGGGTTGCGGCGTTGCGGTATTCTAAGGCCAGCAACAAAGGACCGCGAACAATGCATTCGCACGCAAGCTCCATCCTGTATGAGACCGTGGCGGCGATCCCCGAAATTCTTGGCCCCGAGCTCGACGGCATAACCGTGGAGCGAGCGGTCGTCGGTCTCTTCTTCACTGGCGTAAAATTGAGCAACGGCATCGCCGGCGCCTGCGCGACGCCGATCAAGACGATCCCCGAGGCGGTCTGTTGTCCGAGCTCGGCGATGGCGATGCCGTTTCCCGGCAAGTTGCGCGGTCGCCCGGCATTCGACCTCGCAAGGGAATCGCTCAGCGAGCATGGCATTCGCCGCGCGGTCGGCATCGCGGCGATGAATGCGCTCGCCGACGCCTGTTGGCGCCGCCGGCCGCACCCGGAGTCGGAGCTGCGCCTCGGCATCGACGCATTCGATGCGACCGAAATGCGGCCCGGCGACAACGTTGTCGTCGTCGGCGCTTTCGTGCCGTTCCTGCGCGAGCTGAAGCGCCGCCGTCAGCCCTTCCTTGTTCTCGAACAGGACCCGGCGACACTGAAGCCCGAGGAGCTTCCGTTCTTCCGCCCTGCTGAAGAGGCGGCCACCGTTGTGCCCGAGGCCGATGTGCTGCTGATCACCGGCACGACCCTTCTCAATGACACGCTCGAGGATATATTGGGCTGGGCCAAGCCGAGCGCGCGGGTGACGATGGTCGGGCCGACGGTCAGCCTTTTGCCTGACGCGTTTCTGCGGCGCGGCGCGGATATTCTGGGCACCGTGCGGATTACCGACCCCGACGCGTTCCTCGACGCGCTCGCCGAAGGTGGATCCGGCTATCATTTCCTCGGCCGCACCGCGCAAAAGGTCGTACTGGTGCGATCCGCGGGAGTAGGGGCCGCGGCGGCATAGATTGGGGCATTCCGATCTTGCGTTGACAAAAACGCAATTACAATGTATTTTCGGCTCCTATGTCTTTCGCGCGAGCGCCGCACCGGAACCAGCCCGGTATCAGTGGCGATAACAGCGGAGAACAGCGAAACAACAGCGAACCTCCTCGCTGTTCTTTTATTCTTGCGGACCGCTGGATGGCAGGATTTCCGCTACTCTTCGGAGCTTGTCGGCTGATAATTCGCAGCCGAAACAGCAAAGCTGTATGAAAAATACCTATTCCAGCTATCTACAGTTGCAACGACTTCTCTCGGCGCAGAAGCTGCAGACCGGTTCCGATGACGAGCTGCTGTTTATCATCATCCACCAGCAGCACGAGCTATGGTTCAAGCTTGCCATTCACGAGCTCGATTGCGCGATCGACTCCCTGATGAAAGAAGACGCGCGGGAAGCCGACTGCATCATCGCGTTCAAGCGGTTGTCGCGGGTGAGCGCGATACAGCACATCCTAATCTCGTCATGGGATGTCATGGCGACTTTGACGCCCGACGAATTTTTCGTGTTCCGGGAGACAGTCGGCCGAGACGGCGCTTCGGGTTTCCAGTCGGTTCAGTACAGAATTTTGGAATACAAGCTCGGTCTCAAGTATCGCTTTCTTGTTTTCGAATTGCCCGGCGGCGGCGTGAGAAGCATAGATGTATTCGAAAACGCGCAAAGCGAAGAAGAACGCGAGCGGTTGCGAGACGCCTTGGCCGCTCCGGCGATTTACGATGCGGTGATCGCCCACATGGCGAAAGCGCTGCCGACATTCGGCATCAAAGATCCGCGGTCCGGAGACTACTCGCGCCGACAGCAGAAGAGCGCCACAGTCTTTAAGGCATGGAGCCACGTCTACCGAAACCGTGCTAGCGCGCCAGAGCTGTACCAGCTGGGTGAGAAATTGGTCGATCTGGAGGACGCGTTCCGCAAATGGCGTTTTGCGCATCTGGCCACCGTATCGCGGGTCATCGGCGCTAATACAGGTACGGGTGGCTCGAGCGGATTGCGCTATCTGCGGGCTGCCGCCAACCAGCTGTTCGATCAGCCGATGTATCCCGAGCTGTGGGACGTCCGCAGTGAAATGTTCAGCCGCCCCAAGGAGTTCGATCTTGCCGCTGCCGGCTATGGCTCGAAGGCGTCGGAGAGCCCATGATCGGCACTTCTCAGATTCATTTAAACTAATTCTGCCCGCCGCAGTAGCATTGCCCGTAAGTCTCGGGGCTGATATTGCCGGCGGCACAGGCGAATGCGCGGACTGCTTGCGCCAGCCGTTGGGGTTCGCCCGAGAACGGTCCCCAGTAGACAGCGCTCGATACCGCAAATATCGTCTGCCAGCGCTCGCGCTGACCCGGATCGTTCGCTAGTGCGGAATAGAGTTGCTCCAGAGCCGCGACATCGATCCGCGGCAGATTCCAGTATTGAGTGAACGCGTACTCCGCACGCCACTGCGGCGGTGCCATGCTCGGCAAATTTGTCAGCTCGTAGGTGGTCTCGTCGACAATGCCGCCTTCGACATCGTAAGCGAGGGTGCGAAAAGCAGGATTTTGGCCAAAGATCGGGCTGACGGCCGGCGTGATCAGCGCAAACCCATAACGGCCCCGGGTGTCGCCCATCAGCCGGAAATCGTCCATGTGAGTGTGGCCGGCGAAGCTCGCGGCAACAATGTCGGAGTAGCGCCGCATCAAGACGGCAAAA
>Ga0126371_10006444_pt1 | contig 10454 bp, 12 predicted proteins | sample PanSoiMetaPlot_4_FD_110145 | JGI IMG/M metagenome (GOLD analysis project Ga0126371, IMG submission 110145) | Tropical forest soil microbial communities from Panama - MetaG Plot_4 | ecosystem: Environmental > Terrestrial > Soil > Tropical forest > Bulk soil | place: Panama | collected 2016-02-17
CAACCGTGAACACCTCGCCGTATTCGGCGAGGTGCGGACACCCAGTATTGCGGACCTCTTTGTGGCCATGCTGGGCGGAAATGGCAGGGGGAAAGGAGCGGCGCAATGAACACGCAATCGGATGCCGTTTCCGAATCGGCGGTGCAATCGCAGGCGGCGCCGGCCGTGATGACGCCAGGGCGCCTCTTCTACTGGTGCGTACGCCGTGAACTCTGGGAATACCGGTCCGTGTACCTTGCGCCGCTGGCCATTGCCGCCGTGATTCTGCTCGGCTATGTGTTTGTGCTGGTTCCGCTGCCGCACACCATGCAGCATGCGATGACGCTTGACCCCGCGCACCAGCGCGAGGAGCTCGCCCAGCCGTTCGACGTGGCAGCGGCGCTGATAATGGGCGCGGCGTTCATCGTGAGCATTTTCTATTCGATTGACGCACTTTATGGGGAACGGCGCGACCGTAGCATTCTGTTCTGGAAATCGCTGCCGGTTTCCGACCTTACTACCGTCCTGGCCAAGGCCAGCATTCCCCTCGTGGTGATGCCGCTGGTCACCTTTGCAATTACCGTGGCCACTGAATCGATCATGTTGCTGCTGAGCAGCGTGGTTTTGCTGGGCAGCGGACAGAGCGTCGGAGCTTTCTGGAGCCGGCTGGAGTTGTACCGCGCGCTGTTCATGCTGCTGTATCACCTGGTGACCGCACACATGCTCTGGTACGCGCCCATGTATGCATGGTTGCTGCTGATCTCGGCGTGGGCGCGCCGCGCGCCGTTTCTCTGGGCATTCTTACCGCCATTTGCGGTCGGCGTTTTTGAAAAGATCGCGTTCCATACTTCGTATTTTGCGGCGTTCCTGCAGGAACGCATCGGTGGCGGCATCACAGCGGTCAACCACGAAGAGCACAGCGGCGCCATGCCCATGGATCCAGGGATGCATCTGACCCCCGGGGTATTTCTGGCTTCGCCGGGACTGTGGTTGGGCCTGGTGTTTGCGGCAATTTTTCTTGTGGCGGCCGCGCGCCTGCGGCGGTATCGCCAGCCAAACTGAATCTTAGGGTTTCTTTTCGCAAATAAGGAGAAATGTCATGAGCACAGCGGTAATGCCCCCCCGGTTGGAACTGGATTTGTTTGCGGGGAACGCGCTGAAAGCTGCGGCGAAGTTCTGGTTTGTGTTGGCCGTCGCGGGACAATTCGTGTTTGCGTTTACCATCGCCTCTTTCTATGCAATGACGGCGGCGCGCGGTGGGTTCCAAGCGTGGAACAAGGTTTTAATCGTGCAATACACCGCCGGCGTGACGATGAGCAATGCCGCCATCGTCGGGCATATTCTTTTCGGCACGCTCATCAGCATCGCCGGAGCGTTTCAGCTTATTCCGCAAATCCGTAACCGCTTTCCGCATTTCCATCGCTGGAACGGGCGGCTTTATCTGCTGGCCGCGTTCACCCAGGGGACTACGGGACTCTATATGGTGCTTTTCAGCAAACGGATCTCCTTCAGCGGCGCGCAACGCGTACCCATTTCGCTCAGTGGCGTCCTGCTGATCGTTTTCGCGATTCTGGCGCTGCGCTACGCGATGATACGGGATTTCAAAACACATCGGCGCTGGGCGCTGCGCCTGTTCCTGGTGGGCAGTGGTTCTTGGTTTTTCCGCGTGGGATTTTCACTGACGGTTCTGCTGTTTGGGCCCATTGGCTTCGATCCGACGACATTTGGGGGGCCGCTGCCCGTGTTCTGGGCATACGCGGAATACCTGCTCCCGCTGGCAGTTCTTGAGCTGTATTTCCGCGCCCAGGACTACCCAGGACTAGTGCGACGCATTGCCACAGCCGGTGTTCTTTTCGTACTGACCCTGGGAATGGGCGCGGGAATTTTCGCAACCGCAGCGGCCCAGTGGGCGCCGAAAGTGAAGGCGGCATTCGATAGCCGCATCTCCATCGGTGACACGCTCGCCGCTACGATTGCGTCGAGAGGAATCGACGGAGCGGAGCGGCAATATCACGAACTCAAATCCACCGCCGCTAACACCTACAACTTCGAGGAAAACGAACTAAACAACCTGGGCTATCAGCTTCTCCGCGCCAACAAGCTTAAAGACGCCATTCGAATCTTTCAGCTGAATCTCGCGACTTATCCGCAATCCAGCAACGTTTATGACAGCCTCGGCGAGGCGTACATGAATGCCGGCGACACGCCGCTGGCCATCGCCAATTATCAGAAGTCGCTGCAGCTGAATGCCAAGAACCGCAACGCAGTGAAGATGCTGCAGAAACTCAACGCTCGGTAATGCGGCGTCGCATGCAGTCTTGTAAAGGCGGACACCATGATTCGCGAACGCATCCTAAAGGTCATCCTGGTTTTGGTTGGAGTGCTGTTTCTCGCTCTCCTTTATCCGTTGGTGACAATTAATGAGGACGAAGCCTTGCAAATGATGCTCAGCCTTTATGTCACGCTGGGAGTTTTCCTGCTGATGGCGGCACGCAACCCGTCCGCGCATCGCAGCCTGATTGCGTTCACGGCCTGGTCGAGCGTTGCGCATGCCGTGGTCATGGCGGCGCAGGCGTTGCGGGATGTGAACGAGCGCACTCATTTGTTGGTCGGTGATGCGATTCTCGTGATCATCGCCGCAGCTTTGATCGTGTTCGCCCCCGCTAAACCCAAAGCCGCCGCATCCTGAGGGAAACATTACAAATGCGTTATTCACCCCTCCGTGCGCATGATTTGGAGACATGTGCTTTGCGTGGTTTTACTTCTCAATTGGGTTAAGAGAATGAGATTGATGGTGCGTGACTCCCACCCTTTCTCACTGCGAATTGAGACGACAACCTGGATCTTTAACTCTGCTAGTTCGGAGTATTCCGCCTGCGCTTGCTTCAGGACCGCCGGAAGGTCGGGATCGGCGTGCTTTCAGACCGAAAACAGTCGCTGGTAGAGGCGGCCGGGGCTCCCGGAAGCCATTGGAAAAAAACGAAACGGCGCCCCGGTTTCCCGCCGGAGCGCCGTCTTGTTTTCCCTAACCCCTGACCGAACTTGTTCGCTTCGCTTTTAGCGTGCCAGCGGACGTTGGTGGAACACCGGCATCCCGGGCCTCCGCAGCGGATAACCCTGCGGCTGACCATGGGCTTGCGCGGGGATCAGCCCATTCGAATGGCCGGCGTGACCGATGTGCCCGTGCTGCCCGTTGCCATTCGCCGGCGCGGGCTGCGGAAGCCGAGCCGGGTTACCGATAGGGCGGAGAGTGATGGGCGCCGCGTTCACATGATCGCTGATGGCCTGAAGCCTCTTGAGGATGGACTGCCACTGTTCCCAGTCGAGCTGCCGCAAGAACGGGCGCAGCCCCTGGATGAAGGGATCCTCGAGAAGCGCTTCGCCATCCGATTCCGGAATGAAGAAACGGTTCAGGCCGACGTTGAGCGCTTCGGAGATTTTCTCCAGCGTGCCGAGGCTCGGGGTCATCTGCCCGCTCTCGATGCGCGAGAGGTAGGAGCGGCTGACCTTGGATTTCGACTGCAGCTGGCTCTGCGTCATCCCGCGGGATTCGCGAAGCTGGCGAATGCGCTGGCCGATGTTTTCGACCGTCTGCTGATTCGCGAACTTCGGCGAGACCACCTCGGGCGCCGCCGGTTCCTGCGGAGTCTCCTGCGGGATGAGATACTCCATGCGCTGCGGCAATGCGCGTACGCAGCGACGGCAGTTGCCGGTGCGCGTGCGGTACTGAACAAGGCCACAGGTTTTGCAGCGGATGACTTCGCGGTCCATCTCGAGGGAGTTCATCGTTGCTTCTTTATCCATGTGTGCAGACACCGGCACTCCTCGTTGACTTGTCTTTTTTCCGGCGTGCGGATAGGAAGGAACGTCGGAGCGTTCTCGGGGGAAGGCAGCTACTGGCGCGAAGGGAGTGTCACTCGAAGCGCCATTTCTTGTCAATAGGAAATTTCGATTTTTTTTGAGGAAAACGCCGGGAATTGGCCGGGTTTCCGCCCTGTTTTCGCCTGTCCGGCCGAACGGGCGAAGGTGGAATCAACAGCGGCTGGTATTTGGTTGCGGCGCGAACAACTATATGTTGTGCTTTCGTTGCTTGCGAGGGTGGGTTTTCAATTCCGCACAATTTTCCGGGATGGAACAGTTTCGAAGAGCGAGAGTCATCTATCCCCCTGGCGGTCCGAGACCAACCCAAGGAGTCTTTCGTTTTCTATTGTCTCAAACCATTGTCTTCCACGCTTCCCGGCTTTTGCCGGGACGCTAGCGCACCCTGCCTTCAAACTTCTCCCGTCCGCATTTCTTGCTGCCGCGCCCCCTTCCCCTTCTTTGGTAAACTCGTCCTTTCCTTCAGGAGCCCCTATGCCCACGCGCGAAGACGCCTGGAACCTCGTCTGTGAATATACACAATCGGAAAGCCTACGCAAGCATATGTTGGCGGTGGAAACCTGTGTTCGCGCTTATGCCCGCAAAAACGGCGCCGACGAGGAGACCTGGGGCTTGGCCGCGCTTCTGCACGACTTCGACTACGAACGCTGGCCCAACGCTGACCACGCCCCGGACCGTGAGCACCCGGCGGAGGGAGCCAGGATGCTGCGCGAGCGCGGCTATTCCGAGGAGATCATCCGGGCGATTCTTTCGCACGCGGATTACTGCAACACGCCGCGGCGGACGCCGCTGGAGCACGCGCTTTTTGCCTGCGACGAGCTCGCCGGGTTCCTTACTGCATGCACTTATGTGCGGCCGTCGAAGAGCGTTCTGGATCTGGAAGCGAGTTCGGTGAAGAAGCGGATGAAGGATAAGGCCTTCGCGCGCGCCGTGAGCCGGGAAGACATAGTTAAGGGCGCGGAGGAGCTGGACATCTCTCTCGACGAGCACATCAGTTTTTGCATCGGCGCGTTGCGGGAGAACGCGGACGTGCTGGGCCTCAGAGGCTCGCTCTAGACAGGCTCAACTCCCCCCAGTTGCTAAAGCCGTTTTGATTTTGTAGACATAACGGCACGACGGGTGCCCTCCCACCCCGACGTTGCGGCAGCCGCTACACTTGCTTGGCATGCGATAAGAAGGCCCAGCGCTCGACTAACTGGCGGTGGGCGATGCGCCAGATGACGATCCCGGAAAATTCGGACCTCTTGCCGGTGGCGGCTTCGGTGCCTATCCAGCGGTTATAGACCACTACGCGATCGTCCTCGGCGATCAGATCCAGAATGTCCACATGTAAGTCTGGAAATTTCTTGTAGGCTCCGCCGACATACTGCATCGCGCCGGCGGGACCCGGCGGCGTTCCCGGAGGAACGTCGGTGCCGTGATCCACGAACTCCGGGGCGAAGTTGACGTTGCCGATGTCGAGGTTTTTGCGATTCACGAACTCCTCGAAGTGATTGCGCACGAACTCGCGCATCTCGTCGTGGGTCATGCCGGTCTTTGGATTCACGGCTCCGATTGGTTGAGCGGTGACCATCGTTTCCTCCTTCTACTCAAAAACTTCTTGAACTCGTCATTCCGAGCGCAACGAAGAATCTGCCTTGTCTGTTGCGCAACGAAAAGCTGGTTCCTCGGACAAAAACCGCCCTCGGTATTACATTAAGCCGGGCCTTCCAGCGCTACGCGCCGGCGGCCTGGCTGCGGAACGCTTCCTTGTTGTCGGCCAGATATTGCTGCATGCGAATCGCCGGACGCCCCAGAATCTTTTCCAAAACTGGCGTGATGTGGGCGCCTTTTTTCTCGATGGTGTAATAGCGATGCAGGTCGAGCAGCGCGTTCACTTGCCACTCGGGCATGCCCAGGTCGAGCATGGCTTTGCCCTCGGCCTCTGCGGAGATGTTTACGAATTGCACGGGCTTGCTCACGAGTTTGGAGATCATTGCGGCTACGTTGGCGAAAGAAAATGCCTCCGGTCCGTTCAATTCGTAGATTTGGCCGTTATGCGCGGCGGGCGCGACAAGGATGTTTGCCGTGGCTGTACCGATGTCGCGTACATCAATGAAGCTGATTTTTGCGTCGCCCATGGACGAATAGAACGCGCCCTGGGTGCGGATGCTTTCCGAATAGTAAGCGACCATGTTCTGCATGAAGGTATTGGGGCGCAGGATGGTATAGCCTAGGCCGGACGCCTTCAGTTTGTCCTCGACCTTGCGGTGCCAGGAAGGAAACGACTTGTCGTAATCCCCGGCGCCGAGCGCGGAATTCAACACCACGTGACGCACGCCGACGGCCTTGCAGGCCTCCAGGACGTTGCTTTCGAGGTCGACGAGTTCCGGCACCGGCGAACACACCAGAAAGATGGTGTCCACGCCGCGCAACGCCTTTTGCAAAGCGGTTTGATCTGCGAAATCAGCAATCGCGGTATTCACGCCGGTGGGCGCGCTGCGCGCGTCTTCGGCGCTACGGTACATCGCAAGCACAGGCTTGCCGGTCTTTCGTACTTCGGACAGCACTTCACGGCCGACGGTTCCTGAAGCTCCGGTTACAAGAATCATGTACGTTTTCCTTTTTTAGGCAGGCACAAGCGGCACGGCGTGGGTGTGAGGCTTGGAGCGCAGCCCAGATAATACCTCAGGGATGGTATACCGGTGCAAGAAAGCTGCGGAAGTACGCACTTTTTTGTAAGGGCCACCTACCTGAACGGCTAGCTTGCACTGGCAGCCGCATTGTGAGTTAGGATGAGCCCATGAAAGATCATCACGGATGTCCGGTACAAGCCACTATCAATGTTATGTCCGGAAAGTGGAAGGTGCAGATCCTGTGGCACCTGTCGTTCGGGCCGCGGCGTTTTGCGGAGCTGCGCAAAAAGCTGCGCGGCGTATCGGAAAAAGTCCTGGCCGATCAGCTTCGGCAATTGCAGCGCGACGGCGTACTGATGCGGAGCGCCACGGGGACGAAACCGGTGCAAGTCACCTATTCGCTGAATGCCGAAGGCGAAAAGCTCGTGCCCCTGATGGATTCGCTATGCAACTGGGGTAGCCCGCATTTCGGGATCAAGCCAAATCTTCCGCGGCCCGCGAATCGCTGAGTATTTTCGCAGGGATCTACGAGCGCCGCTTTATACGTTACCTTCCCCATAACATGCCACGGATTCTATCGTTGTGGAGGAGCTGTTGCGCCTACACTTTGTTAAAGCGCCCAAGGAGATTATTCATGGACTTTGCCACGGTGTTCACGGTCTTTGGTGTCTTGTTTCTGCTGGCGTTTCTCGCCGCCGTTGCCAGTGCAGCTTTCACCGTACAAACCGCGGAGGTGGCCATCGTGCAGCGGTTGGGAAAATTCGCTCGCGTGGCGGGGCCGGGGCTAAATTTCAAGACGCCGTTCATAGAAAACGTGGTGCGGCGGATGAGCATGAAGGTGCTGCAGTTCGACGTGCAGGTGGAAACGAAAACGCAGGACAACGTTTTCGTGAAGATTCCCGTTTCGATCCAGTACAAGGTGATTCCGGAGGCGGTGGAAGCCGCATTCTATAAGCTCTCTGATCCGGTGAAGCAGATCGAATCCATGGTGTACAACGTGGTGCTGGGCCATGTGCCGAAGATGAAGCTCGACGACACGTTCATCAACCAGGCAGCCATCGCGAAGGACTTGCGCGACTCTCTGGACGCCTCCATGCGCGAATACGGATACACCATCGTCAAAGTCCTCATCTCCGATATCGTTCCCGACCCCAAAGTCAAAGCTGCGATGAACGACATCAACGCCGCCGCCCGCGAACGCGAGGCCACGGTTTCCCGCGCGGAAACCAACAAGCTGCTGCTGGTGAAACAGGCCGAAGCGGAAGCGGAGTCCAAGCGGTTGCAGGGCGAAGGCATCGCCAACCAGCGCAAAGCCATCATTGCAGGCCTGAAGGATTCCATTGAGGATTTTTCCAAAGCCGTCGCCGGCGCCACCGCGCAAGACGTGATGCACCTCGTCCTCATCACCCAATATTTCGACACGCTCAAGGACGTTGCCGCGAACGACCGCACCAACACGGTCCTTGTTCCCCATTCGCCCGGCACCATCAGCGATCTCTTCGACCAGTTCCGCAATGCAATGGTCGCCAGCCAGGCTCTGGGGAATCCGCCGGACACTGTGACGGCACCACTCTCTGGCCGGGCGAAGTAGAAATACGTTCTACGCGTTCCTAAGGAGAAATGGAAAATCGGTCGATGACCCAGAGCCAAGTGCCGTCGATTTGGCGGCGGGCGACCTCGGCGGTTACGGTGCCGTCGGGGAGGCGCGTTGAGGTGAGCGCCAAATTTCCGCAGATCGTCGCCGGTTGCTGCTCGCCCATTTGAAACTTTTTTCCTGTCGCCACAAGGTCCGCGAAGAATTGACGAATGGCTTCCCTGCCCTCCTTTATCTGTCCGTCTCCAGCATCGAGCACGGCATCGGGTTCGTACAAAGCAGCCATCCCATCCACGTCGCCTGCGTGCTCTCTCACAACCAACAACCGCTCCAACTCCTGGGGATCGAAAGTCGGTTTATCCGGTGGCGCGGTCATGGGAAGCGGCCTCGCGGAGGAAGGCGGCGGTGGTTTCGGGGGCGGAGACGGGAAGCATGTGGCCGGCGCCTTCGACGAGCTTGAGTTGCAACTGCGGAAGCTTGGACCGCATGGATTCGCCGTGGAAGCGGGAGTCGAGGATGTTGTCGCTGGTGCCGTAGAGAATCGAGACCGGCATGCGGATCGTGGAGTAGCGCTCAACCATGGAATCGAGGCCGGCGTCGGCGGCGACGAGATCCGTGGAGACATTGTAGAAGCTGCGCGGGCGCAAGCCAAGAATGCCGCCTCCGCGAATGGGAAAGTCAGCGGGGACGGGATCTGGGTGGAAAATCTGTTTCAGGACCGTGGCGCCGCGCAGGATGCCTATCGGTGTGGCGACGGTCCAGGCGAGCAGGCGGCGGACGAGTTTCGAATCGATGTCCAGTGGCCGGAAGGGTTCGGGGACGTGCGGCGGAATGTGGGTGAGCGGCGCGATGAGGGCCAGACCACTAAGGGTTTCCGGGTGGTCGAGCGCCACGCGAAGTGATATTGCACCGCCGAGTGAATGGCCAACGAGCAAGGGATGGTCCAGGCCTAGCTTGCGGATGAACTGCGCAACGTAGGCGGCCTGCGCGGCGAGGTGCGCGGCATCGTCGCTAGAGCGCGTGGAATAGCCGGAGCCGGGGCGATCAATCACCAAGACGCGAAACTCGTTGATCAACTGGTCCACGACTCCATAAGCGAAGTTGCCCATTTGGCCGCCGAGGCCGTGGACCAGCAGGATGGCGGAGCCGGAGCCTTTGTCGAGGTAGTGGATGCGGGCGCCCTCGAGTTCCAGGAATTTGCCGCGGGGAGGCAGGGTCTTTTCGACGCGGCGCGCTATGAAGGCGGTGAAGGCGACGAGCCCTGCGACAAATAAAATCAAGAGAGCCAGCACAATGAGGAATGGAGTCATTGTGCCAGCACCCGCAGAAAGACACGCCCTGAAAAAACCGAGGGTGGGGCACCCAAGAAGAAGAGGTTCACTTCGCGGCCACCGGTTTTTCGGCGCGGGTGAATTGCAGAGTACCGTCATCGACGCCGGCGTAGCGGAATTCGAGGAGGTCCAAAGCGTAGTTCTGGTGCAGCCGCCAGGGGCGTTTTGTGCCCTGCTTGGGAAGAACGTCCATGGCGCGCTGGATATAGCCGGAGCTGAAATCAATCGCCGGCTCCTCGGCGATGGAGGCGTCCCGCTTGCGCGGCGTGCCATAGGCATAGCCGTGTGCGTCCATGTGCTTCAACAGGCGGCACACGTATTCTGCGGTGAGATCGGACTTGAGCGTCCACGATGCATTGGTGTAGCCAAACGACGACGCGAGATTCGGCACGTCGCTGTACATCATGCCCTTATAGGCCATGGTGCGCGAAATTTTCATGGGCGCGCCGTCGACCCAGACTTCCATGCCTCCCATCATTTGCACCTGCAGGCCGGTGGCGGTGACGATGATGTCGGCTTCCAACTCTTCTCCGGATTTGAGGCACAAGCCTTTTTCCGTAAAGGTCTCGATCTGGTCGGTGACGACTGAGGCTTTGCCGGCGCGAATGGCCTTGAACAGGTCATCGTCGGGAACGAAACATAGGCGCTGCTCCCACGGGTTGTAGCGCGGCGTGAAATGTTTGGCCACGTCGAAATCGGCACCAAGCGCTTCCTGTGCACGGCTAAAAAGCCATTTTTTGATTTTTTCCGGAGCGCGGCGCGACTTCTGAAACAAGTACGTAGCGATGAGCACGTTTTTCCAGCGCACGATGGTATAGGCAAGCCGAGCGGGCACTTTGCCGCGCAGAAATTCCGCGATGAAGTCTTTCGAGGGCAACGCCAGGATGTAGCTGGGCGAGCGCTGCAGCATGACCACATGCTTCGCCCCAGTCTCCGCCATTGCCGGAACCAGCGTGACCGCGGTGGCGCCGCTGCCGATGACCACGACCCGCTTGCCCGCGTAGTCCAGGTCGGCCGCCGACCTGGACTACGCGGGCAAGCGGGTCGTGGTCATCG